>Ga0134126_10002773_pt1 | contig 22010 bp, 19 predicted proteins | sample KB31752_FD_96881 | JGI IMG/M metagenome (GOLD analysis project Ga0134126, IMG submission 96881) | Terrestrial soil microbial communities with excess Nitrogen fertilizer from Kellogg Biological Station, Michigan, USA - KB3-175-2 | ecosystem: Environmental > Terrestrial > Soil > Unclassified ... | reverse complement strand
TACTTCTACTACTCGCGTACCGAAGCGGGAAAGCAGTATCCGATTCGCTGCCGTCGCAGGGGAAGTATGGAGGCGTCGGAACAAGTTGTCCTCGATTTGAACGAACTCGCGAAGGGCAAGAGCTTCATGGCTGTCGCGGCGTATCAAGTGAGCGACGACGGCAACCTACTAGCGTACTCAACTGATGACACCGGCTTCCGCCAATACAAACTTGCAGTGAAAGATCTGCGGACGGGCCAGATGCTTTCCGATCACATTGAGAAGACCGGCTCTGTGGCGTGGGCGAGCGACAACAAAACGCTGTTCTACACCGTTGAGGATTCAGCCAAGCGGCAATACCGGCTTTATCGGCACATAGTTGGTAGTACTGTACCTGGCGATCTCGTCTATGAAGAGAAAGACGCCCGTTTCAGCGTGGAAGTATTTCGAACGCGCAGCAAAGGCTACTTGTTTCTCATTTCGGGAAGCCATACGACAAGTGAGGCGCGCTATATTGCTGCTGATCAGCCACGCGCCGAGTGGAAGCTGATCGAATCGCGCCGGCAGGACATCGAGTACTATCCCGATCACGACGGGGAGTTCTTTTACATCCGGGTGAATGACGCCGGCCGAAACTTCCGGCTGGTGAAAGCGCCCGTGAACGCTCCGGAGCGCGCGAACTGGCAGGAAGAGATTCCGCATCGCGCCAATGTGATGCTCGATGACACCGATTTCTTCCGCAGCTACTACGTCACCTACGAGCGCGAACACGGACTTCCGCAGATTTCCGTCACCGACCTCGCGAGCGGCCATTCGCATCGCATGCCCTTTCCGGAACAGGCTTATCTGGCGTCGTCATACGTGAATCGCGAATACGAGACGACCAAATTCCGCTACAGCTACCAATCGTTTGTCACGCCGCAATCGATCTTTGAGTACGACATGGCCAAAGGCGGCTCGACATTGCTCAAGCAGAAGGAAGTGCCCGGCGGCTTCGATCCGAGCCGCTATCAGGTCGAGCAGATCTTTGCTCCGGCATCGGACGGCACAAAGATTCCGATCTCGATCGTTTACTTGAAAGGCAGGAGGCTTGATGGAACCGAATCTCTTTACCTGTATGCGTACGGTTCGTATGGAATTTCGGTGGACATCAGCTTCAACTCGAACATCTTCAGTCTGGTCGATCGCGGCGTTGTATACGCGATCGCGCATCCGCGTGGTGGTGGCGAAATGGGCAAGAGCTGGCACGATGATGGTCGCATGATGCGCAAGAAAAACACATTCACCGACTTCATCGATTGTGCTGAGTACCTCGTGAGCAAGGGCTATGGTTCGAAAGACAAGCTAGTGATTGAAGGCGCGAGTGCAGGCGGTCTGCTGATGGGAGCGGTGACCAATATGCGTCCGGATCTATTCAGAGCCATGATCGCGAAAGTCCCATTTGTGGACGTGATGAACACCATGCTCGACGAGTCGCTTCCGCTCACCGTGACCGAGTTCGAGGAATGGGGCAATCCCAAGGAAAAGACTGCGTTCGACTACATGATCACATACTCGCCTTACGACAATATCGAGAACAAGGCTTATCCGAACATTCTGGTGAAGACCTCGTTCAACGACAGCCAGGTGATGTACTGGGAACCGGCAAAGTACATTGCGAAGATGCGCGCCACGCGCACCGACCATAAGAGACTGATGCTCAAGATCAACATGGGAGCAGGACACGGAGGCGCTTCGGGGCGCTACGACCGTCTGCACGAGGCGGCGTTCGATTACGCCTTCATCCTGAGTCAAGTTGGGATCAGCGAATAGAGAGCAGCTACCCAGCGTTGCGCGATAAAGTTGACACTACACGCAGGCGCTCTTCATACATCCGCTGCAGATATTCGAATCTCGACTGGAAGTCGATTACTCGTCCTCTCAGCCGAGGCGGCACCCAGTGCTCCTGGTTTTTATGGTTGGACGGTACGTAGTACTCAATGATTTTCGCCATTGTCGTGACTCCCCGCGTGGCGGAATGGTGTGACCGACTCAGTTCCATTCTTGAACCGGTTCACGAGGGAACCCCTGCCGCTTAAGAGGCGTTGCACGTATGCAGCCAAACCGTGGCTCTAAGGCAAACTGGTGATTTCCTGAAAAACGAACGCGCTTGTTCGCAGGAGAACAGGCTCGAAAAGAACAGAATCGTTCAGGTCCGGGTTTTGATTAACCAATCGGTTAGCTGCGGGCGAAGCCAGCCAACGCACCTCTTGCTGAAAACAATTGATTTCTCGAGACTCTCCGTTCCATTCGACAAAAGGTCTTAAGCGTGCACTTCACCAGACTGGAGGAAACCTATGACTTCGTTTCGGCCAGCGATTCTCGCGGTACTAGCGATCGGCTGTGCAGGTGTCGCCAATGCCGCACAGCAATGTAAGCCGGTGGTTGGAAGCTTCGAAGCGACAGTGCAACCGGCAGATACCTGCCCCGGCCCGCTTTGCACCGCGGGACGAGTATGGGGCGGCGTCCAAGGCACGTACAGGTTCACGATGGACAAGATCATTCCCAACGGCGAGCCGGAAGTTCCGACCATTATGTTCTTCACCGGCCACAGCATCGTTTCACTGAAAAATGGCGATCAGCTCTTCGGTACCGATACGGGAACCATTGATCTGCCTCCCGGAAAGGGAGGCTTCGCTTCGCTGATCACCTTCACCGGCGGCACCGGCTCGATGGCAAATGCGACAGGACAGATCCGTTTGCGCGGAGAATTTGATCCTGTCGAGGGAACAACTAGCGGCGACTATCTGGGAGAGGTCTGTACTTCGCAATAGCTTCACAAATGAAACGCGGCTCAAAGCGTTGCTTCGAGCCGCAATTCTTGTATTCCGTTCAGATCAGGGCAGATCAGTGTGCCGGCGCATGCCCGATACGGAAGCCGATGCTGAATTCGATCGTATCGAGTTGCTGGCGGGCGCTGCGGTCATAAGTGAAGCCCATATCCATGCGGCGACCAAGATCGGCGTTTAATCCCGTGCTGAAGCCGTTGTCTTCAGTAAAACCGCTGCCGATAATGGCTGCAGCTTGCTCGTAGATCGGCTGCGATTTTCCCTTGCCGCTGCTGCCTGGAATCGATCCCGGTCCGCGATTGAACTCGCTGTACAGCTTTTGCAGTCCGAGCGGCAGGTTTTCATAGCCGGAGAACTCGAAATTTAGCCGCTTGCCCAGCGGAATTCCTAATCCCGCCTTGTAGTGCGACAGCATACCCAGCGTCGTATAAGGACGCTTAACCGCGCTCACAAGCGCGTTGGTGTTTGCCAGGCCAAGCTCAATGAGCGGCGAAATGCGCCACAGGTCGAATTCCAGATGATTGTTGAAGTCTCCAGTGAAGCGTCCCGTGCTGAGGCCGAGCGAGGTGTCCCCTGTCGGTGCTGTTCCGGTTACCGTCACAACATATTTCAGCACTGGAGTGGGCGTCGCGAAACGCAGGCCAAAGCGTAAATCGCCTACAGCGTTGTATCCCGAAATGGGAGCAGTTTGAGTCGTCGTTGTCGTCTGCGTTGTCGTGCCGGACGAGAAGAGCGGCTGGTTATAAGCGAGATAAAACGGCGCTCCCAAGGAAATCCCGAACACCTTGTTGAAGCTATAGCTGACGGTTGAGTCGATCGTGCTCGTCCAATTCGCGGAGGAGTCATAGCTCTGGGACAGGTTGGTGTACGAGCTGAAACCCTTGTCAGGGATTCGCAGCGACTGGATCGAGGGATTCGACTGGCCAAAGCAAGCCGAAGCCGCAATCACGAGAATCGAGAGTGCCAAAACAGAACTTCGCTTCAACATAGGGGTGCAGAGTCCTTTTGCTCGTTTTGCTTGAATGCTGGGGAGGAGTGCTGTCGCAATATTGCCGATTAACTCACAGCCAATAAATAGAAAGGACGATCCAGGCAGTTACGAAAGGGAACTTTTCAATGCTCCCCGTTGAGAGGAGCGAGTTTTTACCGCAGTTTTCGGCTTAGGAAAGCGGCGCTCTCTGTCGAGCGCCGCTGCTTAAATAAGGTGCCCGCGAGCTTAGTCGGCGTACTTTACTGAGCACCCATAAGGACGCGTAGTCGCAACCGCTACAGCTTTGCCCGACATCGCTTCCTGCAGCGCGTCCGAGACGTAGTTGTTTGCGCCATTCACATCGGAAGGATCGGTAGTTGCTTTATCGTCGATCGCTCCGTTGTAGATGATTTGGCCCTGCGGGTTGATCACGAACATGTGAGGTGTGGTCTTCGCCCCGTAGAGGTGTCCGATGTCGCCTTTCGGATCGAGAATGGCCGCACTCGGGACGGCGTGCATCTTCTGCAGGTATTCGTTTTCCTGGTCGGCGGTAACGTAGCCCTGCGAACCCGGCGACGAGGAGATCACGGTGAACCAGACCACGCCTTTGCTCGTCCACTCCTGCTGCAACTTCTGCATGTTGCCGCTCTCGTAATGTTTCTTGGTGAACGGACAGCCGTTGTTGTGCCATTCCAGAACTACGAACTTTCCGCGGTAGTCAGACAGCTTATGCGTCTGCCCGTGGCTGTCGGTTCCGGTAAAGTCCGGAGCCTGATCGCCCACCTTCACCGCAAACGCGAAAAGGGCGAATAGTGCTAAAACGGGAAGGAAAATACGCGTTCTCTTCATAGCGGGTGCACTCCTTTAACTGTGCTTTGGAGCCGAGGTCTTCCGAGAACTCTTGGTTGCCGTGACGGGCACATCGATATTGTAGGCCTTGTCATTCGTGATAAGCAGACCGCGCAGCTCTGGCACAGCATGATCGAGCTGCTCTGATTTCTTGAGCCTTACCTGCATCGTCGCTCCCGATTTTGTGATCTCGGGTTTCGCGGAGTTGTCGATCACCTGCGCGTCGGTGGGGATGAAGTCGATAATCTGTCCAACCCGCGAAGTGGGTCCGACAGAGATCAGGAACGCTTGGGCTCCGGCTATCGCCCGCGCGTGAACACCATGAGGCAGGTTCTGGGGCAAGCGCGTATGAGCAGCATGCAGAAGGCTTGCAGTTCCAGCGTTCTGGTCGGCGAGGTTCAGCGTCACGTGTTCCTTTGCAGGAATGCAAACTTCGCGGCAGACGAGATATCGGACGTCTGCGGCAATCTCAGTTTTATTGGACGCTGCACCCGCGGGAACCGTGAGCTTGGAAAGCAACACAGTTGCGCCCTCGTATCCGTAGTCGGTCATGCCATGGTCGGCGATGCGATGTGGAGCAGGGAACTGCAAGTCCCCTGCTTGAAATCCGGAAGGTAAGTGCCATGTCACCTTTGGCGCTTCACCGGAGTCGCCCGGATTCGTCCAGTAAATGTGCCAGCCGGGATCGAGTTGAAATCGTAGCCCGATCCACTGCGTTCCCGAAGAATCGGACGGGCTCGCGATCAGCGAGATGTGCGCATGTTGTGGTTTAGAGCCTTGAGCCAGCGCAGAAGCGGCGCATAGGAAAATCAGCGCGATCGTTGACACCCATATTTTGGCGTGTGTAGCCATTCGCCCGCTATTCGAAATTCTATTAGAAAATTTGGAAGCGGTGCGGAGTTGACCGCCAACTCCAACCAGGTTTTTTATGCAGCCCATTTCTTAGGCCGGCGGTCCCAGCGATGCTGTCGCAATTCCTGCAATAGGTCCCGCGAGAGCGGACCTTTGTCGCTGTAGCTGATGTTCTGCCGTACGTGTTCCGGTTTGCGCATTCCAGGAATCATAGTGCTCACGACTGGATGCGAAAGAATGAAGCGGAACGCCATTTCGGGAAGCGTCATTCCGGGCGGCAGCAGTTGCTTGAGCCGCTCGACTCGCTCAATCGTCGCGGGCAGGTTCTCAGGCCCGAAGTAGCTTGCGCGCCAGTCGCTGGCCGGGAACCTCGTTTCCAAGGTCATCTTTCCGCCAAGGCTTCCTTCGTCCAGCGGCACGCGAGCGATCACCCCAATGTTCAGCTCGCGGCAAGCGGGAAAAAGTTCGTCCTCGGGAGCTTGATCGAAGATGTTGTAAATCACCTGCACGGCAGCAACCAGGCCTGTCCTCAGAGCTTTCAACCCGTTCTCCGGCTCCCAGCGATTGAGGCTTAGTCCAAAGTGGGAAATGAGCTTCTTGCTCTTGAGTTCTTCGACAGTCGATCGAAAATCAGGTTTGTCGCTCCAGGTGTCGTCCCAAACGTGGAACTGCAGCAGGTCGATCGTGTCAATGCCGAGCGCCTTGCGAATCTTTTCTGCATGATCAAGAACGTGCTCGCGAGGAAAAACATCCTCATAGGCGTATTCGCTTGAAGCCGGCCACTTCCGATTTTTCGGCGGCACCTTCGAGGCTACATACAGCCGCTTTCCAGGATTTTGCTTCAGGATTTTGCCGATCAATTCGTCGCTGTGTCCTTCGCCGTAGGCCCAGGCCGTATCGAAGAAGTTGCAGCCCAGATCGGTGGAGAGCTGGAGTGCTTCGAGCGATTGACGGTCTTCCGACCCACTCCATCCGCTCATGCCCCACAGACCGTGCCCGATCTCACTGACCTCGAATCCCGTACGCCCCAGCTTGCGATATTTCACGGCGCTCGCTCCTTTTGAAGTCCTAAATTGTAAATTGTGAAGTTAGGTGGAATGGCGCCGAATCCCTGAATGAAACGGGCTCAACGAAGCGCCGTCTTTCGAACCCGACTACGATTCGCTGAAATCGATCATGGCAGGAGCCCGACGGAATCCTCGGGTGGTAATACCGACATAAATGAGTCCAATCAGGAACCAGATACCGCCGACTACTTTCGCGAGCGTGTTCAGGTTCCACCAGATCAGCCCACAAAAGATAAAGCCACCGAGAGGCAGCACGATATCGGCCAGCACTCGTCGCCGCTCGCCAACGCGCCGATGGACAGCGAACTGCCAGAAGGTTGCGAAGTTCACTCCCATGAAGGCGAGAAACGCGCCGAAGTTAAGAAGCTCACCCGCGTGCTCGTACGCATTTCCAACCGAGTTAAGGAGCACCGCGCCAATAAACGTCAGTCCGCCGATGATGAGTATGTTGTACGTCGGTGTGCTGCTTCCGGGGCTCAAGTGTCCGAAGAGGCGGCGAGGCAGCACGTTGTCGCGTCCCATGCCGAAAAGCAGGCGGGCCGCCCCGAGCCCGCCGGTCAAACCGCTGCCGAAAGCTGCCAATACAAGAATCGCGCCCATGGCATTGAAGAGGACGATGCCTCCGACGCGCTGGCAGACATCCATGAAGGCGGTTTCCAAATTGGAGAACGTGTGCCAGTCCGGCCAAACCATCTGCGCGAGATAGACGAGCAGCCCGCCAAAAATGCCGGTGAAGACGCATACAAGCACGGTTGCCAGCAGGACGTTGCGCTTGGGATCCTCAACGTCTTCAGCAAGAGTTGTGACTCCATCGAAGCCGATGTAGGTAAGAGCAGCAAAAGACGTCGCGCTCCAGATGCGATGTGAATCGAATGTGCTCGGATCGTAGAACGGACGCGTCGAGAACATGCCTGCGAATCCCTGCTCGCGAAAGAGGAACTTGATGGCGAGCACAATGAAAAACCCGACGACTACGAACATGAGAAAGAGCAAGACCTTATTCGCGCGAGCCGACGAACGAATGCCGCGCAGGTTCAAAACGGTAATGATTGTGGCGATAATCGCTGCCCAGGCGAAGAAGGGTACTGACTTCAGGTAACGCTCGTGCAACGCTGTCGAAATCCAGACTGTATTGATCAACGGCTGCAGGAGATAGTCGAGGAACATCGCCCAGCCCGCCAGAAATCCCAAATGGGGATTCAGTCCGCGCCCAACGTAGGTGTAAGCCGATCCCGCCGCGGGATACAGCGCCGCCATGCGGCCATAGCTGACAGCCGTGATCATCATCGCGAACATCGCGATCAGGATGATGGTTGCAAAATGGCCATTCGAGAGCTTCTGTGCGACCCCATAGAGCGGCACCGGCGCGATTGGCTGGATCAGAACGATGCCATAGAAGACGAGGTCCCAGAGCGTGAGAACCCGCCGCAGATGCGGAGCGTCCGTCGAGGTCTGTGCCGTTGCTGGGCTGTTGCTCATGAAGCGCTATGGCGTGGCCATCTTCACATTCCACCCGTTCACTTTCACGACCGGTACTGTTCCTCCCAGATCCCGCGTGTGGATCGTTGCCGAGATGGTGCGCGATTCCCCGGGCAGCAGAGAAACGTAATTGTCGTCCCAGAGGACAGGAGCAACATCTTCACCGGCTCGACCGCGGGTCACATCGGCTCGAACCATGAATGCAATGTTCTTTCCCTGATTGCGTAAGGTCACATGAACAATGTCATCGTCGCCACGGTGCTCAGTTTGGCTGTTCCATTCAACATTAGCCGTCGGAAGCGTGGCCAGAGCCGTCATATCCGAATATTTGGCCGGAGTCGTGAAGAACGTGCTCTTCTCCCAATCGAATTCGGCGAGCTGCGGCGGAATCCAGTAAACGTTCGTGCTGATGTTTTTTCCAGCAGAATCGGTGAGATCAAGGCGCACGAAGTACGGCGTGTTTGATCCTCCCATGTCGGGAAGCGTGAGCACGCGAGCCACACTGTCCGCGTCGACATCGACATCTTTCGCATCTGAGAACTTTTCTTTCGAATTCAGATCGAAAACGCGAGCGCGCAGCTTGAGTCCTTTCTGCGGCTCGTAAAGGCTGTTTACAACCGCGGCGGAATGGTCGTCGTACGAATACTGTGCGTGGACGTATTCGTTAGCTTTCTTCGCTCCGAAGTACCCGCCCGCCGGTAGCAAGTAGTAGTCGTAGAGGTGCCAGATCACTGATGGCCAGGCATTGTTCAACATCCACTGGATGATGCCGGTTGAGCTGTACTTATTGCGCGCGTAGGCCTCGAACATCGCGCGTTCGCCGTCATAAGCCATCGCCTGACTTTTTTTCTCGTAGTCGAGCAGAGATGTCGGAGGTCCGTACATGACGGACATTGCGTTGTCGAATAGATTGGTCTGCTTGAAGTTACCCAAACCCGCGTGGAAATTCCACACGTCGTCGTGCGGCCAAAGGTTCGATTTGGGAATGAACTTCTGCAGCGAACTCAGTAGCGGTGGCGCGGGTCCGGGACTGGTCTCGGTGTTGAAGCCGTAAGCTCCGCCCCAGCGGCCTGGATCGACGAACCAATAAGAGGGCGGCACGAAATCGTAAGGGCCTGACATCTTTACGCCACTCGGACCAGTGACCGTCGTAGAAGCGGCGCTTGCCGAAGAAAGGAACGGGTTTGGCCAGTGATACTCCTGAAGAATCGAGATGTAATCCGTTTCGACATCCGCAGGCGGTGGATTGTCGCTGCCGTTCAGCCAAACCAGCATGCTGGGATGGCTACGCAGGCGTTGAATCTGACTGGCGAGTGATGCCTTTGAAATCTCGTGGTCTGCAGGTTGCCACTTATCCCAATGCTCCCAGTGATCGCAGCAACACCACCCAGCCATGATGAGAATCCCATAACGGTCGGCGAGGTCGAAAAACTCATCGGTCTCCAGCTTCCCTTCGAGGCGAATCGTGTTCAGCCGCAGATCGCGAACGTAGCGGAATTCGTTTTCCATGCGTTCGGGGTTGACGCGGAGAAACATGTCGGGAGACCATCCGCCGCCGCGAATCAGAATGTTCTTGTGATTGATATGGAAGAGTTCATAGCCGTTCTGATTTTTGTCTGCCGTGATCTCGCGAATACCGAACTTGGTGCTCGCTGAATCGGAAATGCCTTCGCCAGTACGGAATCTCATCTGAATCGCATAAAGGTTCTGCGGTCCATGCGGATAAGGCCACCACAGCTTCGGATTTTTAATGTGAAGCTGCGGGTACTGTGCTGGATCGAACACGACGCTCTTGTGCTCGTTCGCAGCCAGCGTGACCTTCTGTTCGACTGTGCCGATGCCTTCCAGCGTAGCCTCAACGGAGCCGGTCACTTCTTGCTCAGTCCCATTTTGCAACTCACCCATAACGGTGAGATCGGCGGTTTCCAGCGTGTCGTCAGGGAAATGGGTCGCGACCGCCGGGTACCGGACGGAAATCGGTCCGCTGGACGTGATGTACACCGGGCGCCATAGACCCATGAGCTTGTCGGCTGGCATGGGATTCCAATCAACAAAATTGATTCCCAGATCGGTTTCAGTCTGTGCCGACACTTCGACCGCAACCGCGTTCTCTGCTCCAGGTCGTGCGACATCTTTGATATTGAAGGTGTAGGTACGGTAGGCGCCGGCTACGTCGTCGGACTTCGCAATCTGCTGCCCGTTCACCCAGATATTCGCGCGATAGTTGATGCCGTCGAAGTGCAGCCAGATGTTCTTGCCTTTAAATTCCGCAGGCAGTCGAAATTCGGTTCGATACCACCACGAGCACTTGTAGGGGCTGTCTTCATCCATTGGCAGGTTTGTGAAAATTTTGCCAATGGGATAAGTGGTTCCCGGAATGGCGCGCAGATTCATCGCATAGAAAGGATCCGGAAACAGCTTGGCATCGACCTGCGCGCCCTCGACCGTATGCGGCACTGTAGTCGCCAGCCAACTTTGATCATTGTAGCCAGCGCGAGACAGCACATCGCCGCCTTCGCCGAGCTTGCAGCCGGATTGAATATGCCAATTATTCTCCAGCGCCATGCGGGAAGACGTTGTAGTGGGCAGAGGCTCGGCAGAAAATGCGGTTGAACAAAACCCCAGTACGCAGACACCTAAAACACTTAGTTTAGACACGCTCATTCGCCACGCTCTGAAGTGCTCGCCAAGAACCGCGTGCAGCAAGAATCGTAAATTCCTCAGTATTGCTAAGGTTTTAGTAGAAAGGACGAATTTCAGCAATAAGGAAAATGAGGAGAGCTATCGTTGATTTGCAGCGCTCTTACCACATCCGACGGATACCATAGTGATCGAACATGGAATCGTTACTGATGAGCGACAAATCCTCAGCTTGCGCTTGTGCGATCAGCATACGGTCGAATGGATCCTTGTGATGATTCGGGAGAGCTCCGGCACGAAGCGCGTGAGGGAGCGAAATGCTTAACGTGAAGAAACCTTCGTCCGCCAGTTTGCTTTCAAGTCCATCCAGCACCTGAGGAATTTCCAACTTGCCGGAATGATTCTTGATGGACAATTCCCAGGCGGTAGCCGTTGAAATGAAGATCTCGTTTTCACCCGAGGAGATAGCTCGAGACGCCTTGCTGGAGAGCGCGGGATCATTTTCCAGCCACCATAGGAGAACATGGGAATCGAGTAGGTATTTCACTCAATTCCCCAGTCCTTCAATTCCTCCTTCGTCATCGGTTTGAAGTAAGAAGGATGGATCTTGATCAGACCCTTGTACTTTCCAGGTACGCGCTTCCGCTTGGTTTGCCCAATAGCTACAAGCTTCGCGACTGGAGTCTTACCTCTCGCGATAATTACCTCTTTGCCGCTTTCGGCCTCTTCCAGTAAGCGAGAGAGGTTCGTCTTTGCTTCATGCACTGTATACATTAGCTAAAAATCTTAGCTAAGACAGACTAAATTGTCAATAACCAGCCTGATTGGCTAGCTATTCACCGCGCCTTTTCCCTTGTAACCTATGCGAATGGCCACCGGTGCAGTTCAGTTAAAGGCGAAGCCGCCTGCCATTCAGCAGATCAGGGGAGCGTTGCCGGAAATTTGGTCGCTGATCCGCCCGCGCAGGGGCTTGATGGCGGTCGGTTTCCTGTTGATGGCCATCAATCGCATTGCGGGACTAGTGCTCCCTGCATCCACCAGGTTCTTGATCGATGAAGTGGCCATCAAGAGGCATGTCTGGGTTCTTGAGCAGATCATCATCGCTGTAGTCGGGGCGACGGTTGTTCAGGGAATTACCTCGTACGCGCTTACGCAGTTGCTATCCAAAGCTGCGCAGCGACTGATCGCGGACATGCGCCGAGAAGTCCAGGAGCACGTCGGGCGTCTTCCGATCTCCTACTACGACGCAACGAAAACTGGAACGATGGTCGCGCGTATCCTGTCGGACGTCGAAGGTGTTCGGAACCTCATCGGGACGGGACTTGTCGATTTTCTCGGTGGCATCCTCACCGCCATTCTTGCTTTCGGTTTTCTTATCCGCATGAGTGTTTCCATGACGATGTTCGCTTTCGTCTGCATTGCCATTTTCGCGTTCGCATTGAAAAAAGCGTTCACTACGATTCGGCCAATTTTTCGCGAGCGCAGCAAGATTTACGCCGAGGTAAGCGGACGTCTTACTGAGTCACTCGGCGGCGTGCGAGTCATTAAGGGATATCACGCGGAAGAACGCGAACACGAAGTGTTCTCCGAAGGCGTAGGAAGGCTCCTTAGCAACGTCTTGCGCACGCTCACCGCTACTTCCGTGATGAGCTTGTCATCAACGGTTCTTCTGGGCGTTATCAGCGCAGTTGTAATGTATTTGGGTGCACAAAAAATCCTTGCCCATACGCTTACGGTCGGCCAGTTCTTTAGCTACACCATGTTCATGGGTTTCCTGATCGCTCCGGTTCTGCAAGTCGTGAATATCGGAACGCAGATCACGGAAGCTATGGCTGGTCTGGAGCGCGTTCGCGAAGTGTTGAATGAATCGGCAGAAGATGTGGACCCGCAGCGCACGGTCACACTGCCTGAAATCACCGGCACAATTGAATTTAAGGACGTGAGTTTTGCCTATGAACAAAGCAAAGAGGTGTTGCACGGAATTTCTTTTCAGTCGCGGCCGGACACTGTTACTGCATTAGTCGGTCCCTCTGGATCTGGAAAATCCACGATCATTGGCTTGCTTGCAGCTTTCTACAAGCCGCAGAGCGGACGCATTCTCGTCGACGGCATTGATCTGAGCACAGTTCGGCTCGACTCTTACCGTACTCAGCTCGGCGTGGTGTTACAGGAATCGTTTTTGTTCGACGGAACCATTCGCGAGAACGTCGCCTTCTCGCGGCCGTGGGCAGAGGAAGAGGAGATCCTGCGCTCGTGCCGCATCGCTCGGGTTGATGAATTCGCCGAGCGTTTCGAAAAGGGATATGACACCGTAGTGGGCGAACGCGGAGTAAAGCTTTCCGGAGGCCAGCGCCAACGCATTTCAATTGCTCGTGCGATCCTCGCTGATCCGCGCATTCTTATCCTCGACGAAGCTACGTCGAGCCTCGATTCCGAATCGGAGGCGCTCATTCAGGAAGGCCTGTCATTTCTGATGCGAGGACGCACGACGTTCGTGATCGCGCATCGCCTGAGTACCATTCGCCGCGCCGATCAGATCCTTGTTGTCGAAAACGGCGAGATCATTGAACGCGGAACGCACGAACAGCTCTACGCGCTTGGTGGACGTTACTTCGACCTCTATACAAAACAACATGGACTCGAACAGAACCTGTTCCTGGCACCAGGCGAAGGTGACCGCATCGATGAAGGGGCCGAGTCACACGCGCGGGGCATGCGCGTTCCCACCACGGCCGATGTATTGCGCGGGAGCGTCAGCTAGAACGCATCAGAAAACCTGTGATCGATTCTGACGAATGAAATAGAATCCGCTAACGTGCCCGCTGCTCGGCTGGTCAACAATCCAAGAGAAGTGGCAGCATTTCGTCGCCAGATACTCTCCTGGTACCGCGCAAACCGACGCGACCTGCCATGGCGAAAAACCCGCAATCCCTATCGCATTTGGGTTTCCGAAATCATGCTGCAGCAGACTCGCGTAGCGGCCGTCCTGGAGCACTACCAGAAGTTCCTGAAACGCTTTCCAACAGTTCATGATCTTGCTTCAGCAAATGAAGCGGACGTACTAGCAGCCTGGAGCGGCCTCGGGTACTACCGTCGTGCACGCATGCTGCACCGTGCCGCTCAGGAGCTCGTCACGGAATGCGATGGACGCGTGCCAAAGACGGCAGTCGAACTTCAACAGCTTCCCGGTGTCGGGCGTTACACAGGCAACGCGATTGCCAGTATTGCGTTTGGTGAGTCGGTTGCCGTGGTGGACGGCAATGTTGAACGTGTGCTGAACAGGATTATGCGCGCCGACGTCTCAGGTCAGCGACTCTGGACGACTGCGCAGCAACTGCTCGATCCGGCAAATCCGGGCGACTTCAATCAGGCGATAATGGAACTGGGCGCAACGGTCTGCACGCCGACAGCTCCGTCGTGTGAGAGATGTCCGATCAGCAGCCATTGCGCTTCCGAAAGCCGGACGATTAAGAACACGAGAAGTCGCGAACAGCGTCAGCAACGGACTGCGCTGCTGTTACTGCGGCGCAGGCGCAACCTGCTCCTGCTGCGGCGCAGGTCGGAACGAGAGAGTCTAATGCCCGCAATGTGGGAACTGCCACAGCTCAAGTCTGCTCCCATTGCTCCCGCAACATTGAAAGTCAAACACTCGATCACAACGACGGACTGGACTGTCGAGGTCTTCGCATCCGGAGAGCCGGAACGCAGCGCCTCGCTGCAATGGGCTGGAGTGGCGCAGTTAGGCACGTTGCCACTGACGGGTTTGACACGCAAGATTTTGCGGAAGCTAAAGCTGCTTGCTTAGAATCAAATGGAATGAGATTTCGATTCCGAGTCACTCAGAGGAAGATAGATGGCACTTGCATGCGGCATTCGAGCTCCTGAATTTGCGCTTACCAGCACTTCCGGAAAATCCTTACTTCTTTCCAAAGTTCTAAACGATGGGCCGGCAGTCCTGGCGTTCTTCAAAGTGAGTTGTCCAGTCTGCCAATATGCTTTTCCCTATTTGGAGCGGCTGTGGCAGGTGCACAAAACTGAAGCTGTGACCTTCATCGGGATCTCCCAGGATAACGCGGCTGACACGGCGAACTTCGTCAAAAAGTATGGTGTGACGTTTCCCATCGCGCTCGACGATCCTACACGTTACATCGTCTCGAATGCATACAAGCTCACAAACGTGCCCAGCGTGTTTCTAATCAATCGCGGCGCCGAGATCGAGGTCAGCAGCGTCGGATGGGCGCGCAAAGACATTGAAGAGATCAATATCAAGCTCTCAATGATGGACGCGGCTCAACAGCAGCATCCGGTTTTCCGTCCCGGCGAACAGGTTGCAGAATTCAAACCTGGTTGAAGCGCGAAAAACTAGTCCGCGGTCGCGGGCATGAATGATGAAATGCGGGCACGTCAACGAGGAGCCTCTGAATCTATCTCGCCTAAGGAGTCTCACCGCTTATTGCCCCATCACCTATGCCTTATCGCTTAATTGCCTTCTGTACGGCCCAACACTAACGTAACTAGTCGGGTAAGGTGAACACCCACTCCTGCCATCCGGCTCGAGCGCACTACACTTGCATATCCCGGCTTATGTGTGCAAGTTGCCTGAAGGCGAGCTGCCGTCGCTGAGTTTGAGTCCTTCTCGCTGCCGGACCAAACGCAATGGCCTTTGGCTTCCTACAACGCGGGTCTCTTTCTGCCCATGCTCGCCAAGTGCAGCTTTCGTCCTACGAGCCCGCCATTCATCTCGAAGGATTGGTGCGTGGCGTCGACAATATCCGCCACGACGTGGCGCTCAGCTCGCGCTTCATGGAAACAGCGCGGCAGCACATCTTCCGCCTGATCGTTAAGCACGGACGCATCGAAGCGTTGGTCGAAGAGCCCGCTGGCAATCTGCGGCCCGCCTCCCGAATTGCCGGACCCGGAATCGGAAACTCCATAGCCAGACCGAAGCTGCCAGAAGCGAGTGACTTCAAACGCGCTCTGCTTGATCTTCATGTCTCCGCCCTGAATCGAGCGAAAGCAGAAAACAATGTCTCTATTGATCTCATCGCGCGGCTTGCGGCCGTGAAATTCCAGCGTAATGAGATGCCTGCGCAATTCTCGCAGGCCCTTGAACGCTGTCGTACAAAACTCAAATCTTACGAAGGACCTCGTCAGATTTTTGCGGCAAAAGGCGTGGAGCTGCGACAACGCTTCGCCGATTTTCAGATCAGCAAAAAAGCGATACTCAGAAAAGTCGGTCAGGACCTCTTTGTCACGATTCGCGACATCGAGAAAGAGTCTCTGTCGCGCATGCGACGTTCGCTGTTCGGCGATACCGAGAGCGTTGCCTACGATCTTTTCCTCAACCGTCTCCTTTATACCGAAGATGGACGCGATGACTACCTGAATGCCGAGCAGTACGTGATGCTCGGAAATTACGACCGTGATCCCGACCGTTTTGAAACCATGCAGGCGATTGCATGCGATTTTCTTCGCTCGTTGCAGCCTGAAGGTATGGAGAACGACGAGAGCATTGATCTTCTGCTGAACGAGCCCGAGAACGCGCATGAGCTTTTCGCGGGCGGATCTCCCGTTGAGAGTCTTCCGAAAGGCAAAGCGCAGCGCTCGCTCCTGAATGGCTGGTTGGAGATGTTGGAGAAAGAGAACGTCTTCGATCACGTGATTGCGTCGTACGAAGCGGTTCCTCTCCTGGCACAATACTCACCGCCAATCAATCCGCAACAGCTTAAGAACGCGCTGATTTCGAAGACCGAACGCTCGCGTGTTGAGAGCCTGCTTCAGGAGCACGGAAAGATCTCTCCTGACAATCTAAACGCGGCGGTGAAAAAGCTCGATTCCTGTCGGGGAGGCGAGCGCACCAAGCTCGCAGCCCGATTCTTTGCCGACTTCGTTCGCTATCATCGGGATTTCCGCCGCTTTGAAGCTGTGTGCGCGGCTATGGACGCGATCAACGTGATTTCCACTGAGCGGCTTCGCGAACTCTCCGCCATCAACAACACGCTTTACGAGTTCCTGCTCCCCGATGAACAAAAAACCGCTGAAGAGAAAGTGCTCCGCCATGTAATTCTCAAAGCCGACATTCGCGAATCGACTACGCTCACCCGCACGCTTTTCGAGCGAGGACTCAATCCGGCCTCATACTTCAGCCTGAATTTCTACGAGCCGATCAATAAGCTTCTGCCGAAGTACGATGCATCGACGGTTTTTATTGAAGGCGACGCAATGATTCTTGCGCTCTACGAGCGCGAAGGTGAAACCGGCCTGGGAGTAGCGCGTGCCTGCGTTCTGGCAAAAGAAATGATCGCGATCGTAAGCGCCTATAACGAGCAGTCGCAAAAACAGGGCCTTCCCGGTTTGGAACTTGGAATCGGGATTTCGTATCAGAACTCCCCGCCCATGTACTTGATGTACGGCCCGCAGCGGATCATGATCTCGCGCGCGTTGAACGAAAGCGATCGCCTGTCTTCCTGCAGTAAAGGTGCGCGTAAGTTCGTTGCGGGTAAAACGACGCCTTTCAACGTGTTCAGCCTGCAAACTGTCCAGGATAAGGACACCAGCGGCAATCCAGACGAATTCCTGGTGCGCTACAACATCGGCGGCGTAATGATCAGCCCGGCGGCGTTCGAAAGACTCGCGCAGGAGATCAGCCTCAAAGAGCACTCGTGCCAACTCGCCACCATCTGGCCCAAAGAAGAGATAAAGCTGTTCAGCGGAACCGTTCCGATTGCCGCCGGAGTATTTCACAAGATCGCAATTCGAGAAGCTGTCATTCCCCACGTTGACGCCGGCAGCATGACTGTCAACGATTGGACTGCACGCAAATACTATGAGGTATGTGTGAGTCCGGAGATTTATCAGTTGCTCGAAAAACCACTTACCACTGCAGCCGCCGCGCTCTAAGTCCGTCTGCATTCATCCGACAAGCAATCGTGCCTCACCAACCGCAGTAGTCTCACCTGAAACTCTCTCCGTGGCTTCGGTGTCCAATTGTGCAGCTGGAGAAAAATATGAGTTTCAATTTGGGAGCAGGCGGTCGTCCTGCAGCGGAGATGAACGTTACCTCTTTGATCGATGTTTTGCTGGTTCTGCTCATTATCTTCATGATCATCACGCCGATGGATCCACATGGTCTGTTAACGGATGTTCCTCAGCAGAAGGACAAAGACGCTCAGCCGGATGCTCCCATCGTATTGCAGCTCAAGCAAGAAAAGAGCGGTGCTCCTTCCATATCGATCAATCAGCAGGCGCTTGCCTGGAATGATCTTCGCAATCGCCTAATTGACATTTACGGATCCCGAGCAGATCGCGTGCTATTCGTGAAAGGCGATCCCGACGTGGAATTCGATTACGTGGCGCAAGTGATCGACACGGCGTATGGCGTGAACGTTCGTCGAGTTGGACTGATTCCTTAGAAGCCGCGCTTGCTGCGAAAAGGAATGCGTACCACGGTTTCGAGATCGATGGGACTGCCATCGCGCGTGCCCGGAAGAAAGTGCCAGGCACTGAGAGCCCGAGCGGCATTCTCGTCGAGGCGGTCGTCGAACCCCTCGAGAACCTTCACTTCCGCCACCGAACCATCGGCACGGATGATTGCATACAAGATCACAACGCCTTGGATGTTCTCCCGCATGAGTTCGGCCGGATACGCCGCATCGACTTCCCGTAATGGGATCGGAGCGGTTACATCGCCGGAGCCCCCGTTTACGCCGCGCTCGGCGAAGCGGAAGATCCAGCTTCCGCCTGCGGAGGTCAGATTCGGCTTATTGAGCGCCATCGTGTAATACTTCCGCCCGCGGAAGATCTTTTCGTCGACTGCATTGGGCGGGTCATCGATCGGGGTAACTCGCGGCGGCGGCAAGCTCAAGCCGGGATGCCTCGCCATCGCCAGCAGGGAATTACGCAGCGGACCGCCTCCCGAAACGGGAGAGGTCATGGCCGCAATACCGTTCGCTACGCCATGCGGAACAGCGGCAGCAATAAGGCCGAGCTCGTCTTTGGTGGCTGCGGGCGAATCTCCCCCCGGTCCATTGCCGCCGGCTTTTCTCTCAGGTATTCCCGTACCATTCGCGGCGTCGGGATTTCCCGCGAACGCCCCTCGCCGTGTTCCATCCGGCATCCGTGGGGGGCCGGCAATGGGATTTAGATTGATAGAAATCAGTGAGCCGGCGGCTGAAGTAGCAGTTCCTGCCCCGCTGATGTCCGGCGCTGGAGCGACCGGTTCGGCGGCTGCTGGAAGATTCCCGTTCATTCCCGAAGCATGCGCGAGAGCCTGTGTGTCAGGAGGCGGAGCAATCGGCTGTGCCGTAGCAGGAATACTCTTTGACAGCTGAGTTGTCCCCAGATTCTTCAGGTCAGGCGCCGGAGCAACTGGCTCGACCTTTCCAAAATTGGGAATCTTGGTGCTCGCAGTTAGGGTGAGCTTCGGCTCAGCATTCACAGCCTGTGGCACTGGCGTGACGCTCAAATTCGCCAGGCTGCGGGCTCCGTGCGTATCTACTGGCGGCGCAATCGCAGCCGCCTGAGGCAGTGCTGACATATTCAGCTTTGCCTGGCTCACGTCGGGAGGAGGTGCCACCGGACTTACATCCAGAACCGGCGCTACGAGTTTGGCTGCGCTCGATGCGACTGAGGCGACCGGAGGCGCCTGCGGCACTGGGGTAACCAGCACGATGTCCGGCATCGGAGCCGTCGCGTAAATCTTCGGGGCTGCGGGAGCGACGATGGTGCGCGTAGTATTGTCCGCCCATTTTGGGACTGCTATCGCCAGGGCTGCGCGCTTCGCGGCGTCGCTCTGCGATGCGAAACGCGCTCTTGAACTGCGGCTGATTACCTTCGCAAGCTTCTTCGGCGCCGGCTGCTCGACCGGAGGCTCCGAAACAAGGATGTCCTCATCGGGGTTGATATAGGTAATTCGGTCGTGCGACTGAATCAGCGTGAAGTGATGCGCGTAGTATGGCATCGACAGCACATAAATCAGTCCGGCGAAGATCAGATGCCCGGCATACGATCGTGTGATCGCTTTCCAGTTCAGCTCCTGATCAACGAAGACGTCTTTCCAGAAGATTCCCGGATGGAATCCAGCAGGCGCGGATTGTTGACGACGTAAAAGGGAAGAGAGATTCTCGCGAAACGATGGAAACCACTCGGGCAGTTCCCAATTCAGGCGAGGTTGGCGAGCGCTCGCAGCTCTTGAGATCGACGCTTGCTGCTGTGCACTGCCAAGGGCGGACATGGAAAAACCGTTGCTTACCGAGTAGCTGGATTATACCTTGGTAAACAGTCGAAACCACTGTCAAACAATGCGCAAAATCACCTCAATCCGATCCATCCCCGGCAGTTTGGGCTTGTTCTCGTGTCTGCTGTTCATTATCACAGGTGCCTGTCTTGGTTCTCACGCGCAAAAGGCCAGTCACAACAAAAAAAGCAAGTCGTCGGCTCATGCTTCTGCGGTGCGAGCGACCGTTCCTGACGAGATCTCCGGGATGTATACCTTTCTGCGTGAAGGCGAGTTTGTGCAGATCACGGTGGAGAGTGGAAAGCTGTCGGGCTTTGTGTCGCGCTACGGCGAGCGCGAGAGCGACCGCGACGCTTTCCTCGATCAGTTCTTCAGCAAAGCGTCGCTCGCCGGCGACCACATCGACTTCACCACGAAGCCGGTTCATGGCACCTGGTTTGAATTTTCCGGAGACGTGAATCGGGGAGAAGCCAAGACGCCCGACAAAGAAGGCTATTGGATTATTCGCGGAACGCTGAAACAGTATGATCAGGATGAAGCAGGTCAGGTCGCCGCGAAATCGCGTGAAATTACGATGAAATCGTTCCCGCGGGAGGAAGAAGCGCCGAAGTGATCATCGATTCTCCGGCGGACGCGTGTAGTCGACAGCTCCCGGATTCCGCACACCACTGGCATCTTCAACATGCGTGCCGGGAGTGCCGGCAGGATTTCTCCGCCGCGTGCCTTCTGTTCCTGTCGCGCGCTGCGCATTGGGCTGATCCCATCCCGCGCTGGCTGGCGCACGTCCTTGCCAACGGTCCACTGCGATATCGCTTGCAGAGCGCTCGCGTCCAGAAGCTCCCGGCTCCTCGAGCGAGCGTTTGAAGTCACGCAGTGCTTCTTCAATCTTGCTCTCAAGATGATCGGTGACTGGTGCAAGCAGTCGTCCAAGGCGTCCGAGCGGCGGAGCGTAGTTCATAGTCACGTGCACGAGAGTGTCATTGCCTAGTCGCGCGAAGTTAATCCGGCCCGAATGTTTTGGGCCAGTGACTGATTTCCATCCGATCGCCTGATTCGGGATTAACTGCGAAGTGACTGCATTGAACTCAAAACGACGTCCGTCGATTTGTATCTTCCACATGGATTCGTCACCTCGAACGGCAACCTCGCGGAGCAGTGCAACCCGTTCCGGCAGATTCTCAAAACGGGACCATGCGTTGTAGACCTCTTCCATTGGACGTCCAATCTGGATACTGCGTTCCAGACGCAGGATTCGGCTGTTGTAACTGGAGGCACGTCCGCTTGCGAACCACAACGCCGCTGAACCGGCAGCAGCTCCGGCCAGAGTGCCCCATCCGAATCCGCTCCAGAACCCATCTCGTGCCATTCGTCGTCTCCTCGAAATCCTTGCGATGGGAGTCGCGAGTGAGAGGTCGAGGTTGCCTGTTTGCGCTATCGTGCTCCGACCAGTCCTCGCTCGCGCAGCCAATTCGCCAGCAGCGTTGGCCATTCACCGAGTGCAGGATCGGAGAGATCTAGCCCGACTCCGTGCGGGCCTTTTTCGAAGACGTGCAGCTCTGCCGGTACTCCGGCTTTGTGCAGCGCAAGGTAGAAGTTGACGCTGTTCTCCGCGGGAACCGTTTTGTCGTCGCTGGTCGTGAACAAGAATGTCGGAGGCGTCTGTGGAGTGACGTGGAGCTCGTTGGAGAGTTCTTCGAGCAGTTTCGGATCGGGATGATCTCCGAGCAGATTTCTCACCGAGCCGCTGTGGGCATAAGGTCCTTGCATCGTAATCACCGGATACCCCAGGATGAGGAATCAGGACGGCTGCTTGCGCGCTCGACGGGATCAGAGGCGCTGCTGTTCCCGTTGTCGAAGTGCGTGCCCGCAGTTGAGGCGAGATGCCCTCCGGCAGAAAAACCCAACATGCCCAGGCGATCGGGTGCGATGCCGAACTCCTGTGCGCGGCTGCGCACGAGACGAATGGCGCGCTGGGCGTCGCCGATCTCGATTGGGTGGTGATATTTCGGCCCGAGCCGATATTTGAGAACAAACGAGGTAACGCCGAGCGCGTTCAGCCAGTTCGCCACCTGTCGCCCTTCATGATTCATCGCCAGGTGCGCGTAGGAACC
>Ga0134126_10002772_pt1 | contig 22014 bp, 20 predicted proteins | sample KB31752_FD_96881 | JGI IMG/M metagenome (GOLD analysis project Ga0134126, IMG submission 96881) | Terrestrial soil microbial communities with excess Nitrogen fertilizer from Kellogg Biological Station, Michigan, USA - KB3-175-2 | ecosystem: Environmental > Terrestrial > Soil > Unclassified ... | reverse complement strand
CCTCCTTTGAAGATCGAGCCACTTTGTGTACCCACGAACTGCCAAACTCAAACTCCATACACACAGGTCTGCTGCGAGTCTTTCAACATCTGCCGCAGCAACTCGGGTAAGTCATTTATCGACTCAAAAATCGCCGTATTGCCCGAGGCTACGTGCTCAATCCGGCCGGCCAGTTTGACCGCACCGGAATTCGAATCTGTCCGGAACTGAATGATGAATGCGTTGCCTGGATGTAGTGCGTTCATTGCAGGATGAGAATAGCGATCCGTGGAGCACGAAGTCATAAAAGAATCGTCAGTTTGTGGTGGTGTTTGTGTGTACGAAGCAATGAGGGTGCTGTATTCGAGAACTAAAGGAAACAGCCCCGAATTGATTCGGGGCTGAGTCTCAAAAGTTCAGTTACTTGGTCTGGAGGCTCCGCAAAGGCCCACTATCGTTGGAGAAATTCCTGGTGCTGAGGGCCTGGATACCGGCACTGTGATCTCCGTTGAATGGCGTCGCGGTGGCCGGGCATCCCGCCGCTGCAGCTGCTTCCGGAGAACCGAACCATAGTCCAATGTGGAAGGTGTGGACTGGGGCGGTAGCAGGATTGACATTTGCATCTGGAAAAGGAGCGCCACTGTGAACCACAGGCGCAGGGCCGCTTCCCGGAGCCACAATAAAAGTTTCGATGCTGAAACGACCGATGAAATCGGCAACGCCGGTGCCTCTTTCGTCAGTGGTGAGATCGCCCTGATACCAGGAAAGACCAAACGGCGAGTTTGGCAGTTGGATTACGAAGGCGTCGAATTCGGTTTTGGGCGGTAGGCCACTAGCTTCCACGTGCATGACTTCCACGTTGCCCAGTGAGTTAACGGTCACGCGTCCGCGGGCGTTCGGAATGCAGTTTCCATTTGTAGCGCCGGCTGAGCGTACCATGCTGAATGTGATGTTTTGCGCGGCTGCGGTCATGCTTGCAAACGCAAGCAGGAGTCCGGCGGCCAGTGTGCGGCTTACCTTCTTCATTTCGTTACTCCTTCAGAGTTTTAGTTGTACGCACCGGCCGCAAAAAAAGCGCGCCTTTGTGAGCACGGGCTGAGAATAGCCGTGGCCCGCTTTGTCAGTCATGACGCGATCGTATTGTTCGGGTGTTGTTTAGGTGTGGCATTGATCTATCGTCTTTATTGGACAAACAGCTGATTTGTTACGACGTATTGAGCATAAAAAACATGCACGCGAAAACCGCTTCGCGTGCACGTCCCAAATTCCTTGACGCTGAGTGAAAAGCCTACTCAGCGGCGCGGAAGAAGAAGTAGTCGGCCGTATAAGGCACGAGCTGTGTCTGCCCCGCAGTGCAGGCGGTGGTAGGAACCGCTCCGCCATTGGTGTTCAGACGTTGGATGAAGGTGGTATCCGCCAAAAGGTTACCTCCCGTGGGCCCTTTCAAGTTCCCGACCGACTGCAACAAGAGGCATTGGATTGAGCCGGTGTGGCGGCAACTCGCGATGTTGGCACTTGGGTCGATTCCTTTCACCTTCACCATCCATACCCTGCTGCTATCGAGAGAACCCTGCCATGTCGCGTTGCCACTCAACGGGGGAACGATGCCTGGCTTGGGGTTTTCATTAATGCTTTGGAAATGCGTGATGATCTGGAACTGCTGCCCGAAGAATTCCGTAAACAGGGTGGCTTCAGGGCGGGCGGTAGGGTTCCAGCCAGTGCCGCCAGTGGTCGTCGGCAGGCAGGTGTAGCCCTGGCTGCCGCGAGCATGCCCGACTAAGTAAGCAGCGTTTCCTGAGGGCACGGTAATCGTGTCAGGGGTGGGTGGAGGGGAGACTTGCGCCGAAGCACTACTGATTGCGACGAATGCGCATGCGACCACGAGAGCAGGTAAGAACTGAATCCGAATTCTTCCCGCATGTCTAGGTTGCTTACCGAAATTGTAGTTCATCTTTATTAGTCTCCAAAATTCTGAGTGTGATTTCAGGGATGTAAGGTTGATGTAATCCGGACACTTCTTACTGAAGATCCGGAATTCCGGCGGCGAACCAGACTCCAGATCCCGCTGCGTTCCGGATAAGCAGTACCGGAGCTTCGCAGTTAGCCGGAGGAAGAGGGGACAAGAAGCCTTGAATTCTGAAGTCACCGTCCAGTTCGAGAGCCACCCTGGTTGAGTTGAAGGCTGCGGGTGCGGCTGCACCGCAGAACAGAGTAGCAAAGACGCTCGCTCCGGCGTTGGTTCCGATACCGTTACCTGCGGCCAGAAGCAAACCGCGCCCCTTGACGAGGATGCTCCCATCAGAACTCACATCCGCTTTTAGGTCAGCAATCCTCCAGGGCCCGGCTGGGTTGACGCCGCGTACGACATTGAGAGCGCCCACGCCGGTCGCGGACACCCCGGTCACCGGAATAACCCCGATTCCGCCCCTAAATCTCAGATCTATTGTTGTTTGAGCCGACGCCACGCTGGCGACAGCAAGTACCAGCAGTCCACAGACTGCAGCCTGAACCGCAATGCCATTCCGAACTTTTCCGTTTTTCACGTCATTCTCCTGGTTGAATTTGTTTGCCGCCAAAGCCACTGCTCTGTGCAGCACTGGATCGAGAGTAGCGTCGAAGCAGGAAGCAGTCATCACGGCTGCGTCTTGTCTCGGTAATCTTTTGGTCTTGTATTCTTAACGTTTAGTAGCGACACAGGCTGAACGCTATGGCTAATAACTATGAAAAAAATATTTTTGCAACATTGTGACAAGGTATATAATCTAATCGTTTAGTATTTCTGGGGCCCCGACAGCTTCCGCTATGGTGGGTGACTGAATGCAAGCCCAAAAAGAAATCTTGTTCGGGCAGTTTCGGCTGGACCTGACAAACGAATGCTTGTGGCAGGGAACACGCGCTATATCTTTGCGCCCCAAGGCGTTTGCAGTACTCAAAGTTCTTATCGATAACCCCGGTCGGCTGGTCAACAAAAACCAAGTCCTCGATTCCGTCTGGCCGGGCACGTTTGTAGGTGACGCCGTCCTGAAGGACAACATCCGTCAGCTGCGGGAGGCGCTGCACGACGATGCAACCTCTCCTACTTACATCGAAACTGCCCATCGCCGCGGCTACCGTTTCATTGGAAAGCTTTTCGATCCGGTGGTGACCCCCGATTCGCTTTCCTACGCGCCTGCTGAATCAGTTAACGAAGTGGCATCTTCCGCCTGGCAACACTCGCAGGTGCTTGGCCGACAAGCAGACCTACTACAGATGCGTACCTGGCTGAACCGCGTGCTCGCCGGAGAACGGCGCACCGTGTTTGTTACGGGCGAGCCTGGAATCGGAAAGACGACCATCGTCAACGCGTTTCTTGAAGAGGCCGCCCGAACTCCCGGTATCCATGTCGCCCGCGGGCAATGCCTCGAGCACTATGGCGCGGGCGAAGCTTATTTGCCGGTGCTGGATGGATTTTCGCGACTGTGCCGCTCTGAGAGTGGTGCTCACGTGCTGGAACTGCTGCGGCATCAAGCGCCAACCTGGCTTGCTCAGATGCCATCTCTGGTTCCTCAGTCCGAAAGGAGGGACTTACAGTCTCAAACAGCCGGGGTAACACGGGAACGAATGCTGCGCGAAATGGCCGAATGCATTGAAACGCTGACCTCTGAGTCTCCGTTGCTGCTCGTCTTGGAAGACTTGCACTGGGCCGACTACTCGACCCTTGATTTGATCTCGTATCTGGCGCGCCGCCACGATCCGGCCCGCCTCATGATCATCGGAACCTATAGGCCTGTGGATGTCATCCTGGGCGACCACCCCATCAAAGGCGTCAAACGAGAGCTGCAGGCGCATGACTTGTGCCAGGAGCTGTCACTCGAATATCTCTCCGAAGGTGCAGTTGCCGGCTATCTGGCTAATCGGTTTCCCGTTCATCACTTTCCCGCCCGATTGAAACGCAGCATTTACCAGCGCACTGAAGGCAATCCGCTTTTCATGGTCAATCTCGTCGAGTATCTGATTGATCACAAAATCATTATTGAGGAGCAAGGGACCTGGAAACTCGGGGTTGAGTTATCTGAGGTCGAAAACGGAGTTCCAACCAATCTGCGACAGCTGATTGAAAAACAAATCGAACGCTTGAGCCCTGATGAGCGCTCCGTGCTCGAAGCCGCCAGTATTGCGGGAATGGAGTGTTCTACTGTAGCGATTGCCGCGGGGCTGGATATGGAAATGGAGAAAGTCGAACGGCATTGCGAAGAGCTGGCACAACGGCATCAGTTTTTGTCACCGGCATGGCTTTTCGAGTTGCCGGACGGCACCGTTACTCCCCGTCATCGCTTTATTCACATTTTGTACCGCGACGTACTCTATCGTCTGATGCCTCCGATGCGGCGTGCCCTGATTCACCAGCGAATCGCGGAGCGTGGAATCGCAATCTATGGCGATCGCAAGAATGAAATTGCCGCTGAGCTGGCTATGCACTTTGAGCAAAGCCGAGACTGGCCGCGGGCCCTTGAGTACCTTTTATCGGCAGCAGAAAACGCTGCGACCTGTTCCGCCCATCATGAGGCAATCGACCTGGCGAACCGTGGGCTGGAGGCGCTGAAGCTGGTTCCCGACACCGCCGAGTACGCGAAGAGAGAAATGAGATTACGCATGATCTTGAGCGCCTCCCTGATGGCAACAAAGGGATTTGCGTCGGCGGAAGTTGAAAAGGTCAATGCGGCCGGGCGTGAGCTGTTCTGGCGGCATGGTCCGTCTTCCGAATTGTTCTACATGCTGTGGTCGTTAAATATGTACCAGCAGTTCAGCGGAAAGATGCGTACCTCGTTGGAGATTTCACATCAACTCATGCACTTGGCTGAGGATCTCGAGGACGGCGCGCTGATCATGGAAGCTCGACGCTCGCTGGCGGCAGTGCTCGTGCTGTCAGGGCAATGCTTCGAAGCGCTCGAGCACCTTGAAAAGGGGGCCGCACTTTATGCCTGGCATCATGACCACAGCAACATGGTTTTCACAGGTGGATTCGATAACCAAGTGATGGTCGAGGGCTTTGCCGCCCTGGCACTTTTTCCGCTTGGCTACCCAGATCAATCGGCTGCACGACTGGAAGGATCCTTGCGGCTGGCGCGAGAGCTTAATCATCCGCAAACTTTGGTGGTGGCCGGGCACATGGCAGCGCAACTCCATCAACTGAGAGGCGAAGCACCTCTTGTGCAAACATTGGCAAAAGAGGCGCTGGAACTAGCGGACGAGTATGGCTTGTCCCTCTGGGTGACGTATGGCCTCATCGAACTCGGCTGGGCGGAAGCTGAATTGGGGGATGTGGAAGGTGGAATCGAAAAAATGGAACGGGGCTTAGCCCAGTACGAAATGTCAGGCGCAAAACTCCGGTCCCCGTACTTTTTGGGCCTACTGGCCGATCAACTGTGCAAAGCAGGCCGGCTACAACAAGGCTTTGAAGCGATCACAAAAGGTATAGCACTCGCCGAGGAAAGCGGTGAGGGATATGCCCTTTCGGAGTTGCACCGCATCAAAGGCGAATTATTTCTGAGAAACAGCGAAGGCAGCCCGCAAATTCAGGCGGCGAAACATGAGAATGACTTATCTGAGGCCTCACATTTGTCGCAAGCGCGTACTTGTTTTGTCCAGGCAATCGCTGTGGCCAGAGCGCAGGGAGCGAGATTTTGGGAACTGAAAGCTGCCCTGAGCATGTACCATCTTGATCTGAAGCTTGGAAATTCAGATCCCTCTGGAATCGCAGAGATATATTCCTCCTTCACCGAAGGTTTCGAAACCGCAGAGCTCAAGTACGCCGAAAATCTATTCAATTGTTCTGCCCGCGTCATGCCTCAAATCCATGACGCCGTACCAGCAAGTCTATGTTGACGGGAGATTTTTTGCGCCTCTGTTGATTTGCGATGTCGGTCAAGTAAGCCACTTCCGTGTTTGCAGTGGTGATCGACGGGTCAGATTTGGGGAGAATATAACTGGTTCTTGGGAAGAGAGGAGACAGCTCTCGATGCCGTCAAAGAACGGGCTACGAACTGACGCAGGAGCAATGTACTAATCATCTTGACGGAGGCTACTCACCTCACATAGCATCCTCCTCGTTATGCCTCCCTATCGCCGAATTATTATCATGGCCGGTTCCACTGGAATCGTTGCCGGCTTAGCCGCGAGTTTGGGCATCGAGTGGATGCGTTACCTGGTCGTCGTTTTGATCGGGGTTGTTGGGGCTTTGTTTTGGCAAGTGAATGAAGTTCGCGACGAGGCGGAAAGGCGTGTAGTTCGAGCCATGTCGCATCACCTCAACAACGGATTAAGTATTGTCATGAACCGGCAGCATCTCGACCCCAACGCGCGCGAGCAAATTGTGGACGAGCAGGTTCTGCGATGCATTTGGGCTATCCAGACTATTCTGCCTGCGCTCAACATTGGCTTACCAGAGCTTCTCAATATCAAACGGCATTCCCATCCAACCGAGTGGACACAGCCCGATATCGAGCAGTTGAAGCGCCAACAGGGATCGACCATCCACTAGGCACTACCCCTGAGGTTCAAGGCGACTCATGGGGTTCGTGAAATTGTTGTGGATCACGTCGTTCGAGCACTTCATTCACTTTCCGCATATTCCGTGTGTTTGACCGGAAAACTCTCACCGGATGTTTTTGTCCGGCTCGATGCACTCGGATTCCACGTGTGTTTTCGATGTTTTGCCTGCACGTGACCCAACACAACTCGGAAGAGCTCCGAATAACTCAGCGGTACTTCCTGGGCTGACTCGAAGGCCCACGCTCAGCATGACCGAGTCATTAAGAACGCTCCCCGGCTGCAGGGCAGGGGACTGCCGTCTTCCTGCCATACACGACACAACCCCCCACGTGTCCTCAGAGCGTCAGGATTCGTATTAATAGGTAGCAGGAATTGAGAGAGAGGGATGTGCGGTCGGGCAAAAAATATAGCAGCCAGATGAGGACTGACATCCATTTTCCAGGAGCGTAAATCCACCGTATTGGCCGGTGAAAGGATCGGAAGCAGGTTTTCGCCCAAACACACGCGAGGCGCGACGCAAGTTGGCCTGCGACCCTCGGGAGTTGGTGCCGTGAGCGTCATCGGCAAATATCGTGAGGGGAATGCCGACATCGGACTCGACGCCACAAGATACAAGATAACGGCATACTCTTACTTTTTCCGTAGCCCTATGCGGCTAGCCCGATGGCCCCGATCCTCGGCTGCGAACGAACCACAACGCTGGTTTAACTCGTAAAATATCCCGATGAATAAAAAGCCTGACCCATTGCTGGGAATGGATGCGTCCATCACTCGCCGCGACTTCCTCGGTTCGACACTCTTAGCCTCCGGATCAGTCTTGCTCAAGGGCATGACTCCCGCTGAATTGCTGGCCGCTCGCGACGAGTTTACCGGCTATGGGGGCGTGGGCGAATACAGTTCATCCAACGGTAATACTTTCGATGTCTTGCGGGCTGGTCATACCATCCGCGACGGCACCTACGATCCGCTTCCAAAGCAAATTGTCGAAACCGGCGAGAGCTACGATTGCGTCATCATCGGCGGCGGAATCAGCGGTCTCGCCGCGGCGCTTTTCTTTCAGCGGCAGGCGGGACCTGAAACGAAATGCCTGATTCTCGAGAATCACCCGATTTTCGGCGGCGAGGCCAAACAAAACGAGTTTCTGGTGGATGGCAAGCGCTTGATCGCACATCAAGGTTCGGCCATTTATCAGATTCAATACCCGCACAGTTTCCTTGCAGGGTTCTACGATTCAATCGGTCTGAAAACACCCAAACTAACTTATCAGAAATGGGCGGGCGCTGACCCCGAGTTCCCGCTGTCGAGGACTCCCTACGAAGCAACCGGCTTGCAACATGGCCAGTACGGGTTCTGGTTCGGTGTGAAGTTCGGACACAAGCCCGGAATGTGGTTGACAGATCCCATAGGGAAGAGTCTGGAAGGCGCTCCCGTTTCTGATGAATCGCGGGCCGAGTGGTTACGCTGGCTGAAAGGTGAAGCGGTCGAGAAGATCAAGTTCGAGCGGCCCAAAGCCGAAGGTGATCCCATCTCGCGCTATCTCGATTCCATCACCCTGGAACAGCATTACATGGAACGCTTTGGTCTGAGCCGGGATACGGTACGGACTTTTCTTTCGCCAGTCGAAGGCGGTGGTTCCGGTCTGGGCCCCGATGCGTTGTCCGCCTATTCGGATTATGCCTTCGAAATGCTGCGTCCGCTGCCCGAAGAACAAGGCGGTTCCGATCAGATGTTTCCGGGTGGGAATACAACGATTGCTCGACTGATGTTGAAAAGTTTAATTCCTACCGCAATCGACGGCCCTGACACGGTGGAAAGTGTCAGCCGCAATCCGGTGAATTTTTCCGCGCTGGAGAGCCCGCACTCTTCCACTCGAGTGCGAGTGTCATCAACTGCGATTCATGTGCAACACGACGGAGATCCCAGCAAAGCGCAATCAGTTACGATCACCTATCTAAAGGAAGGCAAGCTGTATCAAGTCAAAGCGCGATCGGTGGTCACGGCAGGTGGATGTTGGACTGCGAAACACATTATCAGGGACCTGCCGGAAACTCATCGCAATGCGTATGCAGAGTTCTACCGTTCTCCTTGCATGATGGCCAATGTTGCGGTCAGGAACTGGCGCTTCCTTTACAAAATGGGAATGAGTGGATGTCGCTGGTTTGAGGGTTTCGGGAACTATATGGAGGTGTGCAAGCTGGCGCTGACCGGCATCGACGACCCGACGATCAGCCCCGACTCTCCAATCGTGCTCAGTTTGAAAGTCTTGTACTCATATCCCGGACTCTCCACCCAGGATCAGGGAAACCGGGGCCGCGGCGAGATGATACGGACATCGTTCGTTGGTTACGAAAAGCAGATTCGGGAGCAGTTCACGGAAATGTTTGGCAGCGCCGGGTTTGACGCAAAGCGCGACATAGCGGGGATCGTCTTGAACCGCTGGGGCCACGCCTATTTAAGTCCGCAGCCCGGATTCTTTTTTGGCCGCGATGGTAAGCCCGCGGCGCGGGAGACCTTGCGCCGGGCGCCATTTGGCCGAATAGCATTTGCCAACACTGATTTGGCCGGCGCAATGGACCATCGCTACTCTATTCTCGAGGCACGGCGAGCCGTAGACCAACTGCTCGACGGAGTGTTGACCTGAAAGTGGAGAACATATTCCTTCTGATACTTACGCTGAATAAAGCTTAGCTGAATTGATAGCGGCGATTCGTAAAGGGCTGCCTGACGAGGGTGAGGTTTTTCGTGCTCCGTCGCGAACCTCAGCAACTAGCGATCCTAGTTTTCACTCCAATGCTCTGCTTCAATTCCACTAAGCGGCTTCTCGAGATGGAGACTCGAACTCAATCGTGGCCGACTTGTCGTGTGCCGGCCGGTGAATTTCCTGACCCAGTTTCGGACGCCGATTCTTAACTCAGTGAGGAACCTTGACTTTTCCACTTCGAGCAGACTTATAGACGGCCTCAATAATGTTCATTCGGCATCATGGATTTGAGTGTGACTGCGACTTCTCACCATGCGACGTTCTGCTTCTCAATGTTCGCCGAATCCTAAAGTTCTTGTGAACGGCGAGAGTGCCTGATGTTTACGGCGGCATCTTCATCCTTTATGCAGCACATCTCGGGTTGACCGTCTGTTAACATGTTTGCTCAAAATGAGCGACCCGATAGCCAGCACGCGGATTACACTCCTCCGATTTTCAATAGGCCTGAATTCACTGTGTGGCTTCACAGACACAGCGGTCATGCAGCGTTTGTTCAGAGTTTCGCGTGGCCTGGAGTATGCAGTCATGCTTCTCGCATTATCCGTGGTGCTACAATCTGCCACGCTCGCGTCGCCTTCCCAAGAGCAGCCCAAGCGCCCGCGCATCACCGGCATTGATCACGTATCTGTCTACGTCAGCAACATTAACAAATCTCGCAAGTTCTATTCCGATGTTCTCGGGCTGACGCTTTCCTGTCCGCAGTACACAGGTTCAGAAACTTGTTTTCTTGTGCGACCCCCGTACCAACGACTGATTCTGAAATCAGCGCCGCCTCCAGTAAGAAATGCAGCCCTTAAGGACTGGCTCGCAGAAGTTGCGTTCTCAACTGATAACCTCACGGAAATGCGCCGTTACCTTCTCGCGCATGGTCGAGTGCCAGGCGCGATTCACCGAGACCCCGATGGCTCACGATACTTCCGAGTTCGTGACCCTGAAGGAAATTTGATTGCTTTTGTTCATAGGCCCTCACCTGAAGTTGGACAAGCGGCTGCCCTCAAGCAGATAAGTTCGCATCTGATCCATGCAGGTTTCGTCGTCAAAGACATGAACGCCGAGAATCGCTTTTACGTTGACCTGCTCGGGTTTCGGCTTTACTGGTATGGTGGTTTCAAAGATGACGGCACCGATTGGTATGAACTCCAGGTTCCCGACGGCTCCGATTGGATCGAATACATGCTAAACTTTCATTCAAACGCCGACCACCAAGAGCTCGGGGTGCAAAACCATTTCGCCTTAGGCGTGAAAGATGTTCACGCTGCCGCGAGCCAGCTTCGTTTGAACGGTTTGAAAACCTTCGACGGCCCCGAAGTCGGTCGCGACGGCAAAGACAGCTTGGATGCCTACGACCCGGACGGCACTCGCGTCGAGATTATGGAGTTCACGCCCGTACAGAAACCCTGCTGTCACTCTTATAGCGCGGATCATCCCAAACAGTGACCGATATTGTTTTAGGTGACTGGTTTCCATCCAAGCTCAGAGGCACTTCGCCAGGCCGACATCGTGCGAACATTTTCCTCGCCTTCTCCGGCTGAAACTCTGCGTCCCGTTCATCGATCTGCCCCAGCCGCCGCTTGCCGTACTGATAGTCGGCATTTTCACTCGATCGCCGTTCCCTGCAGCCCACGCCACGACCTCCACCACGGCGGGGCGTTGCATGCGGATTAGGAACTGGTGCTCATCTTTGGGGCGCTGCAGCCCGCTCGATGTTATGTAGTCCTTGCCTCGCGTCGCGGGCTCGTCCGCTCGTGGTTTTTTCGTAAAGCCTTCCCGCAACTCGTGGTCTTCTCAGCGCGAATCCAGTGGGTGCACTCCTGTTGTCAGCAGGCGGGCTCACTCATTGACCTGACGCTTGCGCGACTTTTGTGCCAAAATCGGATCATCGTCTATTTTCTACAATCGCGTCCGCTTCGATTTCGACCAGCCAATCGGGATCGATAAAACGCACAACTTGCATGATCGTGTTGGCAGGGCGGATGCTGCCAAAAAACTCCCCGTGGACAATGCCAACCTGTTCCCAGTCTTCTATGCGAGTCAGCAAAATTCTAGTCCGTATGACGTCTGAAAGTTTGCCGCCCAAGCCTTCGATAGCCGATCGAACAATTTCGAAACACCTCCGAGCTTGAGCCGCCGCATCGCCTTTAGCGACTGTATTGCCATCCGGACCAAGCGGGGCCGTGCCGGTGACAGCAATCACCTTCCCGCTTCGTATCGCTCGTGAAATTCCAACTTTCGGCTCGAAAGGCGATCCCGTCGAGATACGTTGGCGTGACGGTTGCGTCATGCTTAGATTCCTCGTTCCCTACAGTTATTGAGAACTGCAAACCGGGTCAACTGACGTTATCAGGCGTGTCTGTTGAAAACTCGCGGAAAGGTGTGCGTGGCAAATTGAAAATCCAAGGCAAACGCCTCATTGCGCCTGCTCCTCCTTTGCGATTCGCATTTATCTGATGCGGGCGACACCAGACTTCAGACTAGTGCGGTGATCCTTCCCACTGAGCTTGCGCCGCGTATGCGCCTGAAAGCAAACTGCCCCGGCGTTTTTTCTTTGGCCCGCTAGGGTTCTTCCCACTGGGTTTACATTTTTCTGCTAATCGCGGTGTTTACGATCTCGGCTCGCGGCATCGCGTGCACAAAGCCTATATATGGGGCCGTGCGTTCATTGGTGGCGTCCGTGCCATTGCGGCTGGTTTTGTCGGGCACAGCGACGTGGCGACCAATCGCGCAACTTTTGACAGAATCGGCAACGTCCATCGTAGCGGCGGATTTCGACGGCGATGGCGCACTGGATCGACACCGTTCCGCCGCAGCAGTAGTTCTCCGCTGGCTCACAGCTTCGATACGTCGAGAGGTGGCCCCAGCCACTTCATACCGTGTGCCTCTGCGATTTTTGCATCCACTGGCTGCTTGCTAGAGAGAGTAAAGAAATCTTCCATCTGGCCAGCTGGCGTGAAACCCATCAGCATCCGCCCCGGCTTTTCACCAACATAGGCCCACACATGAGGCACATTTCGTGGCGCGAGTATGGAATCGCCGGGCCGGAGCATGAAGCGCTCGTCGCCTACCTCGATCACCACCTTGTTGCCCTCAAGCAGGTAGAACCATTCTTCTTGTGCATAGTGCAGATGGCGCACTGGCCCGCCTTGCGGAACATTGCGATGTTCTATCAAAAAGAAACCGGCTTGGGTGTCTTTGGTAAGGACCTTGAAATCTAGGTGCGTGCCTGGGCGTGGCCCATGATGCTCGGTCCCAGTCGCGTCCGCGCCCGCGGCGACAAACGCTGCCTTTCGCAGCGGGCCTGCAACTTCGGCGAACGATCTCAAGGACGAGGCAAAAGGCAGCGTCACGGCCGCCTTTAGGAAATTACGGCGTTCAACGCTTCTCATGGCAGGAATGCTACTCCTTGACCGCGAGATCTGCAGGCGTACGGCTCATAATTCGACGCACTGCCAGCCAGAGCAGAGAGTGACGCCAATAATACTCAAGCTGCGAATTGCACGAACACCGCTGCTGATCGCATCTTTTAAACGATCACGGGCAAGCTGGAAAGTAACTTTTGAGAACAGATGGGATGGAATGGACAAGTCACCATGCGGTTCTTAGAAATCTGCCAAATCTGCCCTTACAACCGAACAAGCACGAATCCGGTCAAAGCACCAAGCACGAGCCCGATCGCGAGTTCGTGAATGCGATGACGCGCCAGCGCCAGACGTGACCAGAAGAGCAGTGGGATCAGCGCGAAAAGCACATAGCCGACCCAGGAACTCATGAGCGAAAGCGTAGTTGCTGTAAGAGCGGCGAAGGCAACATGCAGCGACAGTTTGATCCAGCGATTGAGGATGGCCGCAAGCAGAAAAAACCCGGCCGTTACGAGCATGCCCTGTATGAGGAACGAATGCGGGTTGTGGAGATGGAGCCAACCGAGTGCGGCCAGCAGACCGGCGATTGCGCTCAAAAATAGGATGGGTCGTTCGGATGGGTTCGAAGCGTCCGCATTGGACCACCGTCCGCGATACACCTGCCAAAACATTAGTACCGAGATAGGGACAATAACGACAAAGAAAACGAGAAGCACCGAGTGGATGGCGTGGCCAGAAGATTGACGCATCGCGGTCACCGCAACCAGCAAAGTGATCATCGTAAATGGGTGGGCAATAATCGAAATCCACTGGGCAAGCTGTTTCATTGGATAATCATCACCACTGGTTCATGATCCACTCCTAATAACGCTAGCGGCAGGATACGCAATCATAGTTAATGACATGACGCATTTAATAGACTGTACCTTCCATTATTCGCCAGGCCGTCGAAATGTTTGGCGAACAAAGTTGCCGTAGTCAGTAGGTGTAAGTCTGATGTCAGATTCATGGCGATAAGATTGCGCTTTTCGTTCGCCAACAATCGGGTCAATGAGTGTCATCGTGATCCATCTAAAATTGATGGGTCTTCGAGGAAAATGACACCTAATCGCCGTACAGGTTTTCCTGTGTAGCCGCACAATATGAAACCAGCATCTTTGTGGGATAAGAGGTATTGGAATGCACTCCCGCATAACGTTGACTGCAATACTCGTGCTCTCGCTATCTTTTTTCTGCCACGCGCAACAAACAGCAACTTGCGATCACTGGACATTTTTCAAAAGCTTTTCGGCCTCAGGAATTAATCGTTGGAACACGGTCGTCGGTACAGGAACGCTGAGCGGCGGCAGCACCGTGGGATTCGTCCGTTATTCAAACGGAGGCGTCACGACTTATAAGTTTCCGAATGCAACTCAGACGCATTTCTCCAAACGCAGTGCCTCTGGGGTTACCGTGGGCGACGTCGACTTCAATCATGGATTAATTGTTTCCGGCTCCAGCGCGACGACGATAGATTATCCCGGTGCCCCACAGACCATACTCACGGGGATCAACAAGTGGAACACAATGGTGGGAACTTACCAATACAATGACGATGCCGATTTCGGCCCGGAGTGGACCGGCTTCAAGATGTGGAGCAACGGCAGTTTCACCACAATCGAGGCGCCGGGAGCAATCAACACAAATCCCAACAGCATCAGCGACACCGGGATCGTTGTAGGCTGGTATGTGTCGGGCTCTGAGGCTGTCCCCTTTGCTGCGGATCCCAGTCACGGGTTCGTGCTGGCTAATGGGGTCTATAAGACGATCGACTATCCCAATGCCTTCGGAACCTCGTTGAACGACATCAATTCCGCGGGAGTCATCGTTGGTTCGTGGATCGACGGGAACGGCGCCGGGGGCGGGTTTCTTGTCGTAAAGGGCAAGATCAAGAACGTCTTAGGGCCACACGGGGAAACGACTGCTGTTAACGGTATCAACGATAACGGTTATGTGACCGGTACCTCCAGCGCCGGGTCGTTCATAGCGCACTGCCAGTGAGGAAACGCCCGCGAGAAAAACATAGCTGCGTCGAGAACGACCGCGAAGAAGCAAACATCGGCGCGTTCTCTCGGATTGCGATTTTTCCCTACCTGACGCTGACTGGATCGGCCGTTCCATCCGACCACCAGCCCGCGGGAACCATGAATACATCAATTGGTTCCGGAGCGCCGCTGAACTGTGGATTCAGCATGACGGGGGACTTAGACAGATCTGCACCCCAAACAGATCCATCCATGAGTGGCGTGTAAAACATCAGGTGAGCCATCCAATTGTGGTGCCCTCCATCTGTAAGGTACTGCTCTTTTGACATCATGTAGGACATGGCTCCAGGCTCCAGGGGCGGCAGCTCCTGCTTCATGAATGTCTTAATGCCGTCGATAATCTGAGCTTTGGATTGACCGGCCAATACCATCTCCGTTCTTTTATAAGTCATTGGCAAGATGGAGCGGACGGCCGGCGGATTGAAACAGACCGGCCCTCGAATTTTAGGATTCCAAAAATTAGCAGACAACTCGCCATCGAATGGGCCCATCCACCCTCGCTCCACGACACATACAAAACCATTCTTGCCTTTGACTGCGGTTTCGTAGCCGTGCCGTCCCAGGACGAGGACATCAGCATCGCGGGAAATTGCCTCCGGCGCCGCACTCCGCGCCATGGCAATCTCAGCATTTCGATCCGTCATCAGGTACTCCTCAAGAGGCGCCATGCTCGGATACGAAGCTTTGGCGTCCTGTGCTTGCGCTTCCGAGGCCGTGCTCAGCACGGCTACCAGCGCGAAGCTTCCTAATGCGATCGTCCTGACTATCTTTCGGTCCATTGAGTCTCCCTCTCAGCCCTGGTGCGATTATCCACCACAGGCTTGGCGGTTTCCCAGGCACTCGCCGACGACTCGGGCGAAATCAGCGAATGCGATCTCAGGGTCCTGCAGCACCGGGTGCCAAACCTTCTCCCACTCGAAACAGTAAAAGCCCTTGTATCCAATGGACCGTAGGGATTCAATCTGGCGACGGATGGGAACATTTCCTTGCCCGGTCAAAACATATTTGCGGTCTTCACCGCTTCCGGTCGAGTCTTTCAAGTGTGTGTGTCGTATCCAGCTTCCCAATTGTTTCACCGTAAATCCCGGTTCTTCGTCTGACGCAGCGAAGGTGTGGTGCGCGTCCCAGAGCAAGCCTACGTGACTGGAATTCGCAGCCTGCAGTACATCCTTGAGCGATGCCGAGGCAGTGAAGTGGTCGTGCGACTCGATAATGACTGCAACCCCACGCGGCCCTGCATAGTTGCCCAATTCGTGCAAGCCCGCGGCCACTCGCGCCTTCGTTTGCTCGTCCGGGAACCGGCTGGTGTCTGTCTGTTCCTTCCCGCCAAAGACGCGAACGTAGGGTGCGCCGAGACTTGCGGCGAGGTCGATGAACCGCCGCGCATCTCCCAATTCTTTTGCTCGTTTGTCTTTGTCAGAAAAATACAGGTTCGCCGAACTGCTGACACAAGCGATCTTCAGATGCTTTTCGCGAATCTCACGCTTGGTTTGCTCGATTCGACCTACTGCAAAAACAGGGTGAGACGGCAAATCGAGATTGCCTTCCAAACCGCGCAACTCGATGGCGCTGAACCCATGCTGATGGGCGAACTCCAGGACTTTTTGCCAATCCCACGCGGGACAGCCCAAAGTTGAGAACGCAATGGGCAGCTTGATCTTTTTGGTTTCCGAAGAAAATGCCTTGGTCCCGAGCCGAGGCGCGAGCATCGCCACACCCAGTTGCTTCAGAAATCGCCTGCGACTTCCGAACATGATCAAGGCTCCTCTTTACGCTCACTATGCCTGAAATATCTCTGGGTTTGTCGTCGGTCCATCCAAATGTCCCACCAATTTTTTTTCCAAACCTTCACGCGAAGGGCCAACCTGCTGCCTGATCCTTTCTTTCTCCTGATCCTCGAGAGGTGCAAATCCGCGCGCGATTTCGACGTTGTCCGCCAGCATTTCCGGCTTCGGCATTCCCACCACGGCGGTGGTTACGGGCAAACTCATTGAATATCGCAGTAGGGATGTCATATTTGCTTTCCCTGATCCCTCGCCGACCAGAAATTCCTGGCCAGTGATTTTCATGGCAATCACACCAAGGTTCCTTTTGTTGGCTGCGGGAAGCGCCAGTTCTTCGAACCGGCCGTTACGTGAAGCGTTCAGGGCCATTTGCACGCAATCCAGGTCGTGACGTTCGATCGCCTTGGCCATCACCTCTCCGTCGGTATGGCTCGTCATGCCTGCGAAGCGCGCCATCTTCTGTTCTCGTGCCTCCATCAAGCCTTTCAGTGCCCCGTCTGGTTCCTCAATCTTTGCGAGATCATCAGGGTGCCCCAGACTGTGGATGTGCACCAGGTCCACATGGTCTGTCTTGAGGCGTTTTAGACTTCCTTCCAGCCGACGCAAGAAACCATCTCGCGTACGATCCGGAATCTTGGTCGCGAGCCATACTTCTTTACGCCGCATTGCCATCACCTGTCCGACTCGGCTCTCGCTCTCGCCATCTCCGTAAGCGAAGGCTGTGTCGAGATAAGTGATTCCGGAATCGATGGCGCGGTTAAGGATTGCCGTGGCGCTCTCTTCATCTTTGTACATGAGGAAGCGGCTTCCGCAGCCAAAAGCAAGGATAGAGACTTTCGCTCCCGTCCGGCCCAACACTCGTGACGGTAACATCGCGCTCGCGCCTTCAGCTCGAGCGTGTTCCTTGGTTAACAGCAGCCCAGCGCCGGCAGCAGCTCCCACGCCAAGATTCTCGAGAAACCTCCGCCGGGAAATGTCCTTGCTCATAGTGCCTCCTAAGGTCGATATCTTACACTTCAAATGATACTGCTCAGGTAAAGCGTGGCGCCAGGTTTTGGTGAACTCGTGACTCTGAGGAGTGATCGCGTCAGTTGTGGTGGTGGCGACGGCCGCATTCTTCGTAGTGAGCAGAAATTGACCACTGCTAAAATCGATCTCTGTTTCTCGCGAACAAATCGTTCATTGTTTCCGGAGAACCATTGGCGTCACTCAACTCTGAGGCAAACGCCTTACATGAGCAGGCTGTGCATGACTTCAGGTCCGCAGCCTGATGATTGCTGATTCGCTGCAGGGCCTGGGTTGCTTGGCGGACAACATTCGGGTCTCTGCCGGCGACGGCTTTGCGTAGGTGCCTCCCGGTTATTGGTGAACTGAAGATTGCCAAAACGGAAACCACGAGAATCAGGTCGAGAAGCAACGCTAGCGAACCGGCTGGCGAATGTCATCGCGGGCTTTATTGTGACCCTTAAACGGTTTTCTGACCTTCGTTTCGCCTCTGGTCGGATAGGAAGGGCCGCCGCCTTTCCAGAGGGCTGGTTCAAAGCGCTGGGTGTCAGCATTCGCTAACGGAAAGTTGGAGAGAGCTTACTTCTTCATTGCTGAGCTCTCTTCGTTCCGACAGTTCATCGGAAAGCGCGGAATCATTTCGAAGATCTCTCCTCGGCCTATCCTAGAAATGAGAGTGGGCGGCGGATAGTCCCCAGTATTCAGCCCAGCATCACGTAAGGTTCCGGCGAGGGTGAACAGAGATGTATCGAGCCGACCAGTGGCGGGAGGCAGCACGCCTCTTTCCTGCATGGCCACCCATATTCGCCCGGGTGCCCTAGTGCCATTTAAATACGGAAGGAATGGCACATTAGAATGATAGAGCTGCCAGGCTAACTCTGGTCCAGCCGACCAGGAGATTATCACCCGGTCGCATGGATGCAACTGCCTGGCAAGATAGTTAGCCAGTTTCTCACTCTCCGGAAAGTCCCGATGCGCCTCTATGTAACCTGACCTCGTCAGGTGAAATGCAACCACCCCTACCAATAGCAGAACAGTGATGAGTACCCCGACTTCATTCGAGGAGAACCACTTCGCTACCGCAACGGAGCACCCAAAGGCAGCGACCAAGTAGTACAGCGCGAAGATGGGCAGGAGGGCACGTGGAAACGGCACGATGCGTTGCAGCGCGGGAACGCTCACAACAACCATTAGCATGACAAGGAACAGCCGTCTGAGATGAGGGCCGGTGGGGTTCCTGAACACCAAACCAAGGAGCACGCCTCCTCCGACTATAAACAAGAAGAACAACGGATCGCTGCCGTGGAGCAAATTCAGCAGTCGCTTCGGAAATGCCAGTGCATCAGCTCGGAATTCCTGCCAGGGCTGCGCCCACACCCATGGGTTTGCGAACAACGCAGCGGGCCCGGAGACTACGATAACCGGCATATACAAAAAGATCACCCCTACTGCCGTAATTGCGCTAGTGATGATCGCGGGCCGTAGCATGATGCGGCCCCCTTCCCAAACCAGCCAAATCGACACGATCAGATACGAATAAAGCATCGTTGGTGCAGTCCAAAATCCGGCTGCGGCCGCTGCTGAGAATAGCACCCAATAAAGTGCGGGCGCGCCCGCAACCAGTTCTGCCGCTAGGTACACCATAACCAGCAACAACAGCGCTTGCTGCATATAGCCACGAGCATTCACTGAGTAGAAGACGAAGGATCCCGATACAGCAATAAATGCGGCCACAAATAGTGCAGCATTCCGACCTGCCAACCGCCTACCGGTCACGTAGCTCACCAAAATCAAAGCCACACCGGCCACCAGGGCCGGAAGGCGCATGGCCCACAACGAATTACCAAAAATACGACATGAGATCCACACGAGCGCAGTGTGAAGGACATGATTGTTTGGCGCGGGATACAAGGTGAGGGCATGGATTATGGAGCGTCTCGCAAATGTGACATAAGTAAACGATTCGTCGATCCGTGGCGGCTCGCCGAGATAGACTACGCGGAGCAGGATGGCGCCCACGGTGATCATCCCTAAAGAGATAAGGTGCCATTGGCTCTCACTTCGCAACCAATGGAGGATCGATTGCCGTTTTTCAGCGACGCACACCGGTAGAGATTTGATAACGTGAGCCGTTCTTGTGACCAATCGACCGCGCAAGAACAGCAGCCCAAAACCAATCAGACTGTAGAAAAGCCCCCCAACAAACATCCGCCGCCACAGGATGCTGTACATGGCCCGGTTGATCGGGTTCTGACTCCCCGTTGCGAGACTAGTCAAGCGAAGTGTCAGTTGATAGGGAGCAACACCGACAAAAAACAGAGCTATGCCTAACAGCACACAACCGCACGCAACCAGGAGCAGAATGGCGCTGATAAGCCGTTCTTGACGGTCAGTGGGTATCATTTCTGCTCTGCATTACCCGTAAGGTGCTAATCCGGGAACATTTCTATTGAGGCCGTTCATCACAGGCACGGAGAGGTAGAAAATCACCAAATCGGGGCTTAACAGCTTGGCAATGCGCAGAACCTCACGTCCGTCACCCGTCGCTCCGCAAACTTCGAAGACTATTTCTCGTTTGAAGGTTTCGCTGAGCAGCTCTCGAACGTAGGAATTGTCATCCACAATGAGTACTCGATTTCGTTGGCGCTCGGGTGTGCCGGCTGCGATCCGGACGTGCTCACAGGAAGTGCCACGGATCCTGCGATCTGCTGCGATAACGAGTTCGAACGAAAATACGAGGGTATTAAGGCCAGCGAAGTTGTCCGGCAAGTGCCGACTGAACGGTTTTTCCTGCAGAGAAGCTAGTGCAGCTACTTACCAGGTGTTCTGGCGGAACTCGCAATGACACTGGATAACGAATAAAAGGTGCAGTCGATTGCAAAGCATACGGGATCGCCGTTCTGCTTCCGAAATTCTTATCGCTAATTCTTCACCTTTTTTTCATTTCAACGACTGATCGCCAAATCGCCCGACTTGAACAGCTCCCCACCAAGCGTGTACTTTTAGGTACAACCTGGGACATTCGGCTTTGATCCACACCCCACCTTCCCGGTCTTCGAACGTTATTCCCTGGAAACGGTCTGCGCGTGGCGCGTGCCTTTTCCTGCTTGCCGTTCTGGGGTGCCTGCAAGGCAGCGCGCAACACAAGGCGGCGTCACCACTCGACGAATTTGACCGGCGATTTGCCGCTGCGAACTCGGCGAAGCAAGCGGGTGACTTGCCCGCTGCCGCTGCCGCCAGCGAAAAGATAATCGCCCTCGGACTCCGCGAAATGGGAAAGTTGCGCCTCTTTGAAGCCGCATATCCTGAGGCCGCCAGGCTCTTTCGCAGGTCGCTTGACTTCGAGGATGTTGCAGATGCGCACGTCGATCTGGCTGCTGCCAACTTGTTTACCAACCGGTGGGACGAAGCACTGAAAGAGATCAGCCAGGCCCTTGGCAGTGATCCGCGCAACGCCGCGGCGTGGGCCATTCAGGGCCAGGCGCAGATCAAGAAAAAGGACTACCGAGCCGCGGTGGAGTCTTTCCAGAAGTCCCTCGAGATTCGTCCCGACCGCGAAACCAGCTACAGTCTCGCCAGTTCTTTACTCCGGTTAAAAGAGAAGGACAAGGCCGCGGCCATTTTTCAGCAGATGACGGTCGAGTCCGGTGATCGCAGTAGCCTGCATCTGTTGTTCGGCGTCGCTTATCGAAATGCCACTCTGTATGGCGACGCTATCCGGGAGTTCCAGCGTGCGCTATCGCTCGATCCCAAAGTTCCAAACGGCCACTACTTTCTCGGCCTGACCTACTTGATGCAAAACGAATGGGTGCTCACGCCAGAGGCCCGGCGGCAATTTCTCGAGCAACTGCGAGCCGACCCTAGAAATTTTTTTGCGAACTACCTCCTGGGTTATATGGCGTTCAGTTCGAACCATCCACAGGAGGCGGATCACTATCTGGGGGAGGCGGCGACATTGAATCCGTCTTCATCGGAAGCCTGGCTGTACTTGGGACTGAACGCTTATCGCCGCAAGGAAAATCAACGCGCGGAGCGGCTCTTCCGGAAGGCAATTGCACTCGCCGAACGTAGCGGCGTAGACGCTCACAACGATATCCGGAAGGCCTACACCAGCCTTGGCCGGATCCTCATTGCTTCCGGAAGAGCAGCGGAAGGGGAGCAATACTTCGAAAAGGCGCGCGCGATTCAGCAACACATGATCGCCGCCAACCAGGAAGGGAGTGTCAGTGATTCGGGCGGATCCGGAGTTTCTTCAGCCGATGTCCCCAGCCTTCCGCAAAACGAGCCGCCGATTACCTTGGGGGGAACGGGCAAGGATAAGGACGCGGCCACGACCTTAGGCAGCAACGCACTGTCGCACGCCAAGCTGACGCCGCGCCAAGAGAAACAGGCCGCGGCCCAGGAAGAATTCTTGCGTTCTGTTCTGGCTTCCGCCTTCAATGATCTGGCCACAATCGAAGCAATGCAGAAGCAGTATGCCGTAGCTCTCGGACATTACCGGGAAGCGGAGGGAT
>Ga0134126_10002771_pt1 | contig 22018 bp, 21 predicted proteins | sample KB31752_FD_96881 | JGI IMG/M metagenome (GOLD analysis project Ga0134126, IMG submission 96881) | Terrestrial soil microbial communities with excess Nitrogen fertilizer from Kellogg Biological Station, Michigan, USA - KB3-175-2 | ecosystem: Environmental > Terrestrial > Soil > Unclassified ... | reverse complement strand
TGTTCCGTCGCAATGGGCAATTGCGCCGGCGCTGCAAGGCGACGACACGATTGCGGCGCTGACCGCGCCGGGCGGGCGTCTGCATGAATCACGGCGCGCGGCGATCGAGGGTGTGGCGCGCAGCGAATTTCTCGAACTCGTCGCGCCGCGTGGCGCACTGTATGCGTTCCCGGCGGTGCGCGCAGAAAGCTTGCCGCGCTTCGACGATGAAGCTTTCGCGCTGCGCCTGCTGGAAGAGGAACATGCGCTGATCGTGCCCGGCTCCAGCTTCAACTTGGCCCCAAGCCGGCATTTCCGCATGACGCTGCTGCCCGAAGCGCCCGTCATTACGGAAGTATTGGCACGCATCGAACGCACGCTCGTCCGCATGGCCGAAGACGCAGCGGCGCGGCGACATGTCGCCTGACACTTTCCCGCTCGCGCCGAAGCGGGGAAAGGCGAACTCAGGGCGGGTTTGTCGACTCGCGCCCGGCCACGTCGGCAGAAACGGATTGTCGGGTCGGCCTGCATGAGCGCAGCCACATTTCTGGCCCTTGGCGATTCCTATACCGTCGGCGAGGGCGTGCCGGAGCATGAATGCTGGCCGGAACGACTATCCGCGCGTCTGCGGCAGGCAGGCGTCGCGACGGATGACCCGCAAGTCATCGCGCGCACCGGTTGGACCACCGCCGAGTTGTCGGCCGCGATGGATGGAGCGGGGCTGCATCCGCCCTACGATCTGGTCACGTTGCTGATCGGGGTCAACAATCAATACCGCGGTCGATCGCAGGATGAATATCGCGCGCAATTCCGCGCATTGCTGGCACGTGCGATCGCGCTGGCCGGCAAGACTGCGCAGCGCGTGATCGTGATTTCCATTCCCGATTGGGGCGTGACGCCGTTTGCACGCGGCGAAGGCCGCGACCCGCGGCAGGTTGCAGCGCAAATTGATGCGTTCAACACGATCGCGCGCGAGGAAGCGGGTGCGCTGCACGCGCGCCACGTGGACATCACCGGCATCTCGCGCGCGCCCACCACGCGCAACCTGCTCGCCGCCGATGGTCTGCACCCTTCCGGTGCGCAGTACGCACGCTGGGTGGATGCGATCGCGCCGCTGGCCGCGGCGGCATTGAAAAATCCGCCAGACGACCTTCCCTGAACCGATTCCCGGCACGCACCGCTGCATCGTCACTCGCACAATCCCTGATGTTCATGGTTTGCCGCTGCAGCATCTCGCGAAAACCCGGCTCACCCGGCAAATCCGCCGCCATCCAGAAACGCCTGTTCCTCGGGCGTGGTGATCCGGCCAAGCGCGGCATTGCGATGCGGGAACCGGCCGAAGCGGCGGATGATGTCGTAGTGCAGGCGCGCCCAGCGGTCGGCATTCTCGCCAGGCAGCGCACGATGCAGGAACAGCGAGCGCTCCTGATCGGCCAGCAGCTCGGAATGTTCGAACGGCAGATAAAAGAATACCCGCAGCTCGGCATCGATCCGGGTATCGAACCCCGAGTCGAGCGCACGGAGTGCGTAGTGCCGTGCCAAACCATCGGTCGCATAGGCGTGCGCGCTGCCGCGGAACAGGTTGCGCGGAATCTGGTCCAGCAGAATGACAAGGGCCAGCGCGCCTTGCGGATCCTGCAGCCAGTGTTCGCACTCGCACCGTGCCGCGGCATGGTGCGCATCCGCAAACCGGCTCGTGCATTCGGCATCGAAACCAGGATCGCGCGCGAACCAGCGCCGCGCTCCGGCAGCCCGCCAGAACTCCACAAGCTGGTGCGGTTGCGTATCCGTCATTCCCTCTCCGAAGCTCAACCGTGATGCTGTGCGGTGCGCGTTGGGCACCGATCAGACGATCGGCATCGCCGAGGAGGCCGAGGCCATTGGTTCGTGCCGGTACATCACCACGCGGTTGCGGCCCAGCGCCTTGGCGCGGTACTGCGCCATATCCGCACATTCGACCAGGGATTCCGGGCCGGGCGTGTCGGCCTCCAGCACCGCAACGCCAATGCTCACCGTGAGCGCGGCCGGCTCATCTCCGACCGGCACGCGCAACGCGGCCGCGCGCGCCACGATGCGTTCGGCGATCTGTTGCGCGACCCGCGCGCTGACCCAGCGCAGCACCACCAGGAATTCCTCGCCGCCGTAGCGGCCCAGATGATCGCTGGCGCCGAGCTGCTCCTGGATCGCGCCGACCACCGCGCGCAGGCAGGCATCGCCGGCGGCGTGCCCGCGGCTGTCGTTGATGTGCTTGAAGTGATCCAGATCCAGGAACAGTACCGCCAGCGACTGACCCTTGCCGCGCGCGGTCTGCCATGCTTCGTGCAGACGCTCCAGAATCGCGCGGCGATTGAGCACGCCGGTGAGCGGATCGAACTCGGCCAGTCGATGTGCGCGATCGCGCTCGTGCCGCACTTGCAGGGTGCGGTCGGCGAGGCCCACGGTGATCACCACCGCGGCATACGCCATGCTTGCCGGGAATCCATATTCCAGCCACGTCGGCAGTTGCAGGCCGCCGATCAACTGGGTCACCCGCAGCAGGGTCAACGCCAGCAGCGGCAGCCAGGCGATCAGAAAAAAGCCGGCCTGCCGACTGCCACGCCGCCACGCGCGCCAGCCGGCCCACAGCGCGGTCAGCGTGCTCGCGATCAGCAGCAGGTTCACGGTGTTCGGCAACCATGCATCCGGTTGCAAGGCTGGAATCCACAACGCCACCGCGAACGCGAAATAGGGCCAGCGCATCCAGCCCAGCACGCGCGCAAGTCGCGGCACCCCATCGCGCAGCGCGGCGAACTCAAGGATGAAACTGATCGACAACGCGGCGGCGATGATCGCTGCGAACTGGCCGGGGTGATAGCTCAACGGCGCCAGCCAATGCGCCATGCCAGGCAAGACGTACAACTCGCCGGAAGCGGCTGTCTGATACACCACCTGCGCGCCCATGTAGGCCAGGAAGTACAGGAACATGCGGTCGCGCAGTACCAGCCAGAAACACAGGATCACCATCAGCATCGCCGCTTCCACACTGGCGAACAGCGTGCTGAGGCGCACGTGGTTGAGATCGCCGGCCTGATAACTTGCGTAATCGACGATGCCAACGTGCAGCGGCTGGCTTTGCCCAGGCGCGCCGACGCTGAGATAAATCGGCTGGTCCGCGCGCAAGTCGCGCGGCAGAATCAGCACGAGTGCATGCCGCGAGAAACGCGGATCGAGATCGGCATCATACGGACTGATGCTGCGAGGTGCATAACTCGGCGGCACATATACGGTGATGCGCGCGCGGGTGGCCCCACCGATCACCAGCAGCGGTCGCCACGGACTGCCCCAGTTCTGCGCCATCTGTACGCGATACCACGCAACGCGCACATCCGGCGCGCGCAGCAATGGCCGGGACAGCGGCCGGAAATCCGCGTCCAGCTTGCCCTGAACAATCATCCGCTCCGGCACGGAGGCGGTCCTGGCAGGCAGATCCAGCTGACCGACCTGCGCGACCGCGTCGGCCGCTGCCGCGCCATGCGCGACGAGCAGCCATAGCAGGCCGATCAGAAATCCATGACGCGGTAGCACTCGAGTGCGCATGCGCGGCTCCCGGGGCCGCCGAGTCTAGTCCGTCCCGATCCGGCCGGCATCTGCCGCAAGTTCATGCCGGTTTCTTGCAAGGCGCGTAGCATGGCGGACGTCATGAACCGCTCGCTGCGCGCGCTGCCGCTTGCCTGCCTGTTGCCGGCCCTTGCCTGCGCACCATCCGGCGCGCGCGCGTTTGAAGTGTATCGCTGCACCGCGGCTGATGGCGCGATGACGTACCAGGACAAGCCCTGCCCCGCGCATCAGCGTCAGGACACGATAATTTTATCCGACGCGCCGATCGTGACACCCGCGCCTGCACCACCGACGTCCACCGCACCTGCCCCGGCAGCGACGATGCTTCCTCCGCTGGCGACGCCTACCGCGCCATTGCCGATGATGTACGCATGCACCACTTATGACGGCGAAAAAAAATATCTGAGTGATACGCTGCCCGCGCCGTACCCGGTGCCGCTCGGCGCCATGGGCTTTCCCTCCCGAAGTCTCGACCAGGCTTATGGCGGGCGCGACCGGCTGGGGCTGTCCGCCCCGGAAGAAGCACGCAAGCCGATGATCGGACGCGGGCCGCTGATCGCCAACGCGCAGGTGATGGTGCAGGACCATTGCGCGCCGGCACCGCGCAGCCAGGTGTGCGATGAACTGCGCCACCGCTTCGACGCCAATCACGCCAAGCTGCGCAAGGCGTTCCCCAGTGAGAAGCCGCCGTTCCAGCAACGCGAAGATGAATTGAACGCACAATTGAAAGGCTGCTGACGTTCCCGCGAATGGAAGATGTCGCGAACACCTGACGCGCGAGCTTGGGCCTTGCATTGGCATTGGTCCGCGAAGGACGCAAAAATGCCTTTTGACTTTCTTCGCGTCGTTGGCGTGCTGCGGATAAAGCTCTGCTTTGAATACTCTGAAATCAAGGCTGCAGCACCAGCGTCGCGCGTGGCGCATGCGTGCGCTCATGCGCAAGCAACCAGCGCTTGGCCGGCAAGCCTCCGCCGTAGCCGGTGAGATCACCGTCGCTGCCGATCACGCGATGGCAAGGCACGATGATGGAAAGCGGATTGGCGCCGTTCGCCGCACCCACCGCGCGCACCGCATTCGAGCGCCCGATGCGTCGCGCAATCTCGGCATAGCTGGTGGTTTCTCCGTAGGGAATCGCCAGCAGCGCGCCCCATACTTCGAGCTGAAACGGCGTGCCGTGCGGATGCAGCGGCAGATCGAATGCATGCCGGGTGCCGGCGAAATATTCGTCGAATTGATGTCGGGCGCCCCGCAGCTTCGCCGCTGCATGCTGCGCATTGTCCGGCGCGGCCTGTGCATTGCCCGCGCGCGGCAGGCCGATGTAAATCAGGCCATGCCCGTCAGCGACCAGCAGCAGCGGACCGATGGGACAATCGAGATAGTCGTAGAACATTTACGCCGTTGCCGAGCGTCGCGAGAAGGCACAGCCTGCCCCGGACTTGATCCGGGGTTGTGGGCCGCGGGGCACAGATCAAGCCATCGTGCTTACGCTATGGCATCGCGGCATGGCGTGCAATGGCTGAGGGTCGCAAACGGTTAAAAGCCGTAGTGCAGGAATCCACCGTCAACCGCGACCACGCTGGCGGTAATGTAACTGGAGCTCGGCAGACACAGGAACGCCACCGCCCCGGCGACTTCTTCAGGTTCGCCGATGCGACCCATCGGCGTGCGTTGCAGCACCTCGTCGAGGTAATCCGGATCGCTCAGCGCAGGCCCGGTGCGTTGGGTGCGGATGTACCAGGGCGCGACCGCGTTGACGCGGATGCCGTCTTCGGCCCATTCGCAGGCGAGATTGATGGTGAGCTGGTGCAGCGCGGCCTTGGTGAGACCGTACGGCGCACCGGTGCGCACATGGGTGGAACCCGATACCGAGCCGACATTGACGATCGCCGCGTTGGCATGTTGCGTGAGCTGCGGATGCGCCAGGCGGCACAGTTCGAACACCGCCGCGACATTCAGTTCAAAGACCGCGTGCAGATCATCACTGGTGTAATCGAGCGTGGCTTTCTTGATGTTGCCGCCGGCGTTGTTGATCAGCAGCGACAAGGGCACGTCCAGATCCGCGATCCAGTCGAACACCGCCAGGCGATCCTCGGCTTGGGCGAGATCGGCGGCGAACCAACGCGGCTCGGCGTCGGGAAAATCCTCGGTGATCTCGTCACAAGCCGCTTGCAGTTGCGCTTGGTCGCGCGCGACCAGCAGCGGCTGCGCGCCCAACGCGGCCAGCTCGCGCGCACAAGCCAGGCCGATGCCGCGGCTGGCGCCGGTGATCAGCGCGGTTTGTCCCTCCAATCGCCAGCGGGAAAGGTGCGTGTTCATGGTCCGGGTTTCGGGATTCAGGAATCGGAATGGGGAACCGGAGCGCGGCTTTTGCGAGCTTAACGCAGCTTGCGCGACGTTGCCGCGCGAGCGAGACTGCACCGGCAGTTGAGGAGCTCGCCAGCATGCCGCGATCCATCGCCATTCTCATTTCTGCCATCGCGCTGTGCGCCGGATTGATGGCGTGCTCGCCGCATAATCCGCAGGCACCGCAGCCGAAGGATGCGCCGCAACCGCAAGCCGAGTCGAGCGTGGTGCTCAACTCGCCGCTCGGCACCCTGGTGAAGGATCGCGACCGCGCCAAGGCGGTGCAGAAAGTCATCGACGATCAAGCCGCCAAACAGCGCGCGGATATCGACGCGCAATCGCATTGACGGGGTTCCGGTCGCAGAACGCGCAGAGCCTGGATTCCGGCTTTCGCCGGATGACGATCAACATCAATGCACGCTGCAGAAACAATACGCATACACCTGCGGCTTGCCGGCTTGCGCGTGCTGCAGCAGCTTCAGTTCCGGCGCGGTTTGCAGGACATCACCGGGAATCTGCGTCAGCCATGCCGGCAAGTGCAGGCCGACGCGCGCGAGGATATGCGCGGTTGAACCCTCGCTCATGTTCAACAGATATCTCTGGAATGCGCCCAGCGGCTTTTCGACATAGCGCAATGCGTAGTTGTCGCCGAGCCTGGCATCGCTCGCGGCCAGCGCGATCGCTTCGTGCAGGCCGCCGAGTTGATCCACCAGCCCGCGCTGCAACGCCTGCGCGCCGGTCCACACCCGGCCCTGCGCAATTGCATTGATGTCGGCGAAACTCTTCCCGCGCGCGGATGCCACCCCGCCGACGAAATCGCGATAACCCTTGTCGATCACGCTCTGGATCATCACGCCCACATTCGGATCCAGCGGCCGACGGATGTCGAACGCGCCGGCGAACGGGGTGGTGCCCACACCGCCGGTATGGATGCCGAGTTTGTCCAGGCCATTCGGGACGGTGAAGAACAGGCCAAAGATGCCGATCGAACCGGTGATAGTGTCGGGTTCTGCGAGGATGCGATCGGCGTTCATCGAAATCCAGTAGCCGCCGCTGGCCGCAACATCGCCCATCGAAACGATCACCGGCTTGCCCGATGCCCGCGCCAGCGCCACCTCGCGACGGATTTCCTCGGCCGCATAGACTTCGCCGCCCGGTGAATTGACGCGCAGCACGATCGCGCGCACGTTGCGATCGGCGCGCGCGGCACGGATCAGCGCGGCGGTGGATTCGCCGCCGATGCTGCCGGGCGGCTGCTTGCCACCGATGATTTCGCCTTCGGCCACCACCACCGCTACGATCGGTTTGCCGAAGCCGTCGTCGCGCACGTGCGCCAGATAGCCGTCCAGATCCACTGCGCGGAAGCCGGTGCCGTTGTTGTCGGGCTTGCCGAGTTTCTGCATCAGGCGCACCACTTGCTCGCGGGTGGCAAGGCCGTCCACCAGATGCAGCTTCAACGCGAGTTGCGCGGTATCGCCATTGGACTGGAGGATTTCCTGCGGGAATTGATTGATCTCGTTGCGCAGCGTGTTGACATCCACGCCGCGCAATTTGGCGACTTCGGCCAGCCAGGTGTCCCACAAGCCGCCCAGCCAGTACTGGTCGGCTTGCAGCGAAGCGGGCGACGGCGCATCCAGGATGAAGGGTTCGGCCGCGGATTTGAATTCACCGACGCGGAACAGGTGCACGTCCACGCCGAGCTTGTCCAGCAGATCCTTGTAGTAGCTGCGGTAGTTGGACAGGCCGGTGATCATCAGCGCGCCCTGCGGATCGAGCAGTATCTTGTCCGCGTGCGCGGCCAGCAGATACTGGCCCTGGTCCAGTCCCGCGCTCCACACGAATACCTGCTTGCCGGATGCGCGGAAACGATCCAGCGCGGCGCCGACCTCCTCCAGCGCGCCGAAACCGCCTGGTTGCAGGCGGTCGGGTTCCAGCAGGATGCGCTGGATGTCGCCATCGTGGGCAGCGGCATCGATCGCGCGTACCAGATCACGCACCTGCACCTGCCCGGTTTCCTCGCCGGCCATCCGCGCCAGCGCGCGACTGGCGGGGTCGATGCTGTACTGCTCGACCAGTTGTCCGTCGGGCTTCAACAACAGTGCACTGTCCGCTTCCACCTTGGCCGCGCCGGGATTCAGCGCAATCAGGATCAGCGCCAGGATGAAAAAGAAGATGACATTGATGATTACCAGCCGCGCGATGTTGATGCCACGGCCGACCGCGCGCAGGCCGTTCCAGAATCCGCCGGAGGATTGCGTCGCCATCATATGGGTCTGTTGCGCGCTGTTGACGAATCATCAGCGTAGCTCAGCCTGTGTCCGGCGTCACGAATGGCGGAGGTCATGATCATGGCGTCATCGCGACCGCGTGCGTGCGCTTCCAGGTTTCCTTGCGCGCCAACCGGGTGAACCGCGCCGACAAGAGCAACGCCGCGGCGTACAAACCCGCGCTCAAGCCGATCCACATGCCCGGTGTGCGCCAGCCGGCATGGAAGGCCAACCACCACCCGATCGGCATGCCGATCCCCCAGTACGCCAGCACGGTGATCAACATCGGCAGCCGGGTGTCCTTCAATCCGCGCAGCGCGCCATTGGAAGCGACCTGGATCCCGTCGGCAAACTGGAAGGCGCCGGCAAGCATCAGCAGGTGCGCGGCCAGTGCGAGCACCGGCGGCGCCTCGGTATACAGCCGCGCGATGAAGTACGGCATGCCCAGCATCAACGCCGACGCCACGCATTGCGTCACCAGCGTCAGCGCGATCCCACTGAAGCCCGCATAGCGCACCCCCCGCGCATCGTTGCGTCCGGCGGCGTTGCCAACGCGCACGGTGATCGCGAGCGCCAATCCGAGCGGCACCATGAAGGTGATGGAAGCGACGTTGATCGCGATCTGGTGCGCGGCCACCGCGATCGTGCCCAACCGGCTGATCAGAAGTGCGGCGATCGAGAACATGCCTGCCTCCATCAGCAGCGTGACAGCCATTGGCGCGCCGATGTGCAATAGCCCCAGGATCGCGCGCGGATCAGGCCGCTCGAAGCGTGCGAACAGATGCAGCTCGCGATAACGCGGCGAGCAACGCACGTAGCCGGCGAACGCCAGCACCTGCAACCACAACACGATCGCGTTGGCGATGCCGCTGCCCTGCGCGCCGAGCGCGGGCAACCCGAGCTTGCCGTAGATCAGCACATAACCCAATGGCGCCAGCGCGCACAGTCCGGTGAAGCCGAACAACATCGTCGGACGCGTCCAGCTCATGCCTTCGGACAATCCGCGCAAACTGAAATACAGGCATACCGCCGGCGCACCCCAGCTCAGGGCGTGCAGGAATTTCTGGACGTCCGGCAGCAACGCGGGATCCACACCGAGCAGGTTCAACAGCGGCCCCGCATGACGAACCCCGAACCACAGCAGGATGCCAAGCGACACGGCAAGCATCAATGCCTGCCGGAACAGCGGCCCGATTTCGCCACGGCGCCCACCGCCATCCAGATGCGCGACCGACGGCGGCAGCGCCATCATCACGCCGATCGCGCAAACCAGCGCCAGCAGCCAGACATTGGCGCCGACCGCGACCGAGGCCAGCGTGTGCGCGTTGTAATGACCGGCCAGCACCACATCCACGGCGTTCATGCCGATCGAGGACAATTGCCCGGCGATCAGCGGCAGCGCGAGTTTCACAGTGGCACGGGTTTCGCGCGCATAACGCGCGCGATCAATAGTTAGAATGCGCATCGGAATCCATCAGGTCAGACCCGGCATGGTAACCAAACCGGAATCCATTACGCCGCCCGCGTCAGGCGCGGTCTGCGCCAATTGCGGCGCCCCGCTGTATGGCGAGTATTGCTATGCCTGCGGGCAACCGGTGAAGGGCTTGATCCGGCACCTCTCCGGCGTGCTGGGCGACGTGTTCGACACGGTGCTGAACATCGATTCGCGCGTGATCCGCACCCTGCCCGCGTTGTATCTGAAACCCGGATTTCTCCCGCGGGAATATTTCGCCGGAAGGCGCGTGCGCTATGTCACCCCGTTCCGGCTGATGTTCTTCCTCGCCCTGATCGCATTCTTCGTGATGCAACTGGCGTTCGACAGTTCCAGCTTCGTTCACTTCGACCAAGACAAATCATCGGCGTCGAACAGCTTTCAGCAATCGCGCACGCAAGCCCAGGTGATGACGCAGGAAAAGCAGGCGCTGGACAAGCTCGACACGGAATTGTCCGATCCGCATATGCCGCAGGCGGCGCGCGACAGTTTGAAAATGGCGCGCGACAAGATCCAACGCGATGCCGCCCAGCGCACAGCCGAGCTGGGGAAAGCGGATAAGGCCGCGTCGCCTGCGGGCAGCGCGAGCATCGCCGCGCCCGCGGCAGCGGGCACGCTCGTCACGCCTTCCAAGGCTCGTCGCGGGAATGACGTAGACCTGCTGGACGACGGTACCTGGGATCGGAAGCGCGATCAGATCCACATCGGTTGGCTGCCCGCCTTCGCCAACGACTGGCTGAACCACGCCGGCCAGCGCATGCACGACAACGCCACCGCATTGCGGCACGGCACGCCCGAGCAGCGGCGCGCCGCGGTGCAGCGGCTGGTCGTGGGTGCGCTGTCGGTGCTGCCGCAGACAATGTTCGTGCTGATTCCGCTGTTCGCGCTGATCCTGAAGGTGTTCTACCTCTTCAAGCGCAGGTTGTACATGGAACACCTGATCGTGGCGCTGCACAGCCACGCCTTCATCTTTCTCTCGTTGCTGGTGCTGTTTGCACTGGGCGCGTTGAAAGCGTTGACGCACACCGCGTGGCTGAGCGTGCCGCTGAGCATCGCCACCACCGCGGCATGGATCTGGATGTTCATGTACCTATGGCTGATGCAGAAACGCGTGTACGGGCAAGGCTGGTTCTTCACCACGGTCAAGTATTGGTGCGTGGGCATCTGCTATTCGGTGCTGCTGTCGTTCTCGATCGGCGTAGCTTTCCTGCTGAGCCTTACGCAAGCATGATCGTGTATGCCGTCGAGCTGGATCTCCAGGCCGGGGTCGCCGACGAATACCTTGTATGGCTGCGTGCGCACGTCAGGGAAATGCTGACACTGCCGGGATTCCTGGGCGCCGAAATTTTCGAGCGGTTGGAGCCGGCGCCGGAAACCGGGCGCGTGGGCTATAGCGTGCATTATCGGCTGCGCGACCGATCCGACTTCGAGGCCTATCTGCGCCAGCACGCGTCGCGCATGCGCGAGGCCGGATTGCGCGCATATGGCGAGCGCGTGCATGCCAGCCGCAGCCTGCTGCAAGCACTGGGATGAAATTTTTATATGCGCTGTCCGCGTCTTGTGCACAGCATCAAAACCGCGTCAACCCGGCGCGCGCCGGGTTGCTCGCGCGCACGCCGGCGACACCGCGGTGGATTTCCAAGCAGCTGAATTTCAAGTGCAATTTTTATGTGGTTAAAGTTTCGCCAAGGCGTCCCCGATGTTGCGGGAATGCCCGCTCGGACGCACTCTGGTCGCAGCCTTCCACAGCGTTATCCACACGCATTGTGGATAAGGGTGAAATCCTTACGCTGCCCGCAACTTGCATGGCACTTTTGCGTCGCATGAGAACAATCGCGCGCAACTCCCATTCGTGCGCGCGCGCATGCGAAGCGCCCCCGTGAGCACGCTGCTGCGCGTCGCGCTGGCGGTACCGTTGCCGCGCATGTTCGATTACCTGCCGCCGCACGCAGACGGTCTGCCGCAGCCAGGATGCCGTGTCGAGGTGCCATTCGGACACACGCGCCGCCTCGGCATCGTGGTCGAGCACGCGTCGACATCCGAATTGCCGCGCGAACAACTGAAACCGGTGCTGCGTGTGTTGGATGAGGCGCCGCTGTTTACGCCGGAATTGCTGGCCAGCCTGGCGCGCGCGGGTGACTACTGGTGTGGCGCAATCGGTGAAGTGCTGCACGGCGCGCTGCCGCTGTGGCTGCGCGAAGACAAACCGCCGCCCGCGGCGGAGGACGAAGCCTGGCAACTGACGGTCGCTGGATGCAGCGCGCGCGATGCGCGAAGCCGGCGCGGCGCTTCGGCTGTGTTGTTGAGCACGTTGTCCGACGGCCCGATGCGCGTGGAAGATCTGGAGTTCGCATTGCCGGGCTGGCGCGCAGCGGCGCGGCGTTTGCACGCTGCCGGCCTGATCGAGCGCACGACGTTGTCCGCCCCCGGCGCATGGCGGTGCAAGCCCTGCGTGCATGAGCTCATTCACGAGCAGCGCGCCGCCCTCGATCGCATGCTCGCTGCGGATGCGGGCTTTCACGCCTGGCTGCTGGAAGGTGTCACGGGGAGCGGCAAGACCGAGATTTATCTGGCACTGATCGAACGTGCGCTCACTGCCGGCAAACAGGCGCTGGTGCTGGTTCCGGAGATCGGGCTGGTCCCGCAAATGCTGAAAAGACTGCGCGCGCGTTTTGACGCGCCCATTGCGCTGCTGCATTCCAACCTTGCCGAGGGCGATCGCGCGCGCGCCTGGCTGGCTGCATTGAACGGCGATGCTGCGATCGTGCTGGGCACGCGCTCGGCAGTGTTCGCGCCGCTGCGGTGCGCCGGGCTGATCGTGGTGGACGAGGAACACGACAGTTCCTACAAGCAACAGGAAGGCGGCTTCCGCTATCACGCGCGCGACCTGGCAATGATGCGCGCACAGGCATTGGCGGTGCCGATCGTGCTGGGCAGCGCCACGCCCTCCCTGGAATCGCTGGCAAATGTCGAAACAACGCGGTACGCGCGGGTCACCTTGCGCACGCGCGCGCATGCTCGGCCGGCGTCCCCGGTGCATGTGCTGGATCTGCGCGGGCTGCGCATGCAGCACGGGTTGTCCCCGACGCTGCTGCAGGCGCTGGATGATTGCATCGCGCGCGGCGAACAGGCGCTGGTATTCAAGAATCGCCGCGGCTACGCCCCGGTGTTGTTATGTCACGCCTGCGGTTGGCACGCGGCGTGTACGCGTTGCGAACGGCCGCTTACGGTGCACCGCGGCCGCGCGCGCCTGCTGTGTCATCACTGCGGCGCCACGCAGGCCTTGCCACCATCATGCCCGCAGTGCGGCGCGAGCAGCTTGACCCCGCAGGGCTACGGCACCGAACGGCTGGAAGAAGCGCTGCAGGCGCGTTATCCCGACATTCCGGTGCTGCGCGTGGATCGCGAAAGCACACGTCGGCGCGATGCATTCGAACGCCTGCTGCAACAACTTGGCGATGGCAAGCCGGTGATTCTGGTCGGCACCCAGATGCTGGCCAAGGGACACGATCTGCCCAACCTCACCACCGTCGCGATTGTGGGCGTGGACGAAGGCCTGCACAGCGTGGATTTCCACGCCGGCGAAAAGCTCGCGCAATTGATCGTGCAAGTGGCTGGCCGCGCCGGCCGCGCCGACAAACCCGGCACGGTCTGGCTGCAGACACACGAACCCCAGCATCCGCTGCTCACCACGTTGTTGCGTGGTGGCTATCCGGTGGCGGCCGCGCTGCAGCTGGATGAACGTCGCGCATCGGATTTGCCTCCATACGCGCACATGGCGCTGTTGCGCGCGGACGCGCTCGATCACGGCGTATTGGACGAGTTCCTGAAGGCGGCACGCAATGCCTTGCCCGCCAATATGATGTTGCAAGTCAACGGCCCGCTGCCCGCGCCGATGCCGCTGCGCGCCGGCCGGCATCGCGCACAATTGCTGCTGGAAGCCACGCAACGCGCGCCGCTGCGTCAGGTACTGACCGCGTGGTGGCCGCTACTCCACGAATTGCCGCAACCGCGCAGCCTGCGCTGGTCACTGGATGTGGATCCGGTGGATATGTATTGAAGGTGGAATGGCGGCTTGGGGATTCCTCAAAAGCAAAGAGCCGCCTATGCTGGCGGTTCTTCGAATCACAGCTGTAGAATTTCGAATCTCACGCTTCAAAAACCATGCGCATTTTCTTCATCGCGTTCGATTCGAGCTGGCGAATGCGTTCGGCGGATACGCCGTAATCATCGGCCAGTTCCTGCAAGGTGGCCTTGTCTTCGGCCAGCCAGCGGCGGCGGATGATGTCGCGGGTGCGCTCATCCAATTTGGTCAGCGCGCGCTCCAAGGTGCCGAGCTGGTTGTCTTCCTCGTCATCCTGCGCGACCGACAGATACGGATCGGCGCCGTGGTCCTCCAGGTACGCGACCGGCGAAGGTGGCGCGTCATCGTCCTCGTCGGAAGGCGCATCGAAGCCGATGTCGCGGCCGGACAGGCGCGACTCCATTTCCCGCACGGTTGCCTCGGGAACGCCGAGATCCTTGGCGACCGCGCGCACTTCCGCGGCGTTCAACCAACCCAGGCGCTTTTTCGATTTGCGCAGGTTGAAAAACAGCTTGCGCTGCGCCTTGGTCGTGGCGACCTTGACGATGCGCCAATTGCGCAGGATGAACTCGTGCATCTCGGCGCGAATCCAGTGCACGGCAAAGCTGACCAGACGCACGCCCTGATCCGGATCAAAGCGCTTGACCGCCTTCATCAGCCCGATGTTGCCTTCCTGGATCAGGTCGGCCAATTGCAAACCGTAACCGTTGTAGCCGCGCGCGACGTGCACCACGAAACGCAGGTGCGACATCACCAGCCGCCGCGCCGCTTCGAGATCCTCCTCGTCGTGATAGCGCACGGCCAGATCATGTTCCTCTTTGGCGCTCAGCACCGGCACGCGGTGCACCGCGCCGATGTAGGCGTCGAGACTGCCGGCCACGCTGGGGATCGGCAGATTGCTGGTCACCAAGGCTTCGGACATCTGGTATTCCCTCCGGAACTCATTGTACCCGCGACACTTTGCCCCTTGGGCCAAGGGCGAACCCCTGCACAGCAAGGGTTGGGTTGTGGATGCATGGCAAAGTGGGATTCGGAGCGCATCCAGAGATTTGCTAGATCTTCCCATTTGAGTGCCAAAACCCGCCTGGGGTTCCACAAGCCACGCACAACCGCTCAGGCGAATAATTATACTAGCTCGTATAGGAATTGCAACGTAGGCGGATCTTGATCCGCCGGCCGAATGGCGGAGCGAGGGTCGCCTATCGCACCAAAGCCGAACGCGGCGGCAGCGACCAGTCCACCGGCGCCTGCCCTTGTTGCTGAAGCCACGCATTGGCCGCCGAAAAGTGGCCGCATCCCAGGAACCCGCGATGCGCCGACAACGGTGACGGATGCGGTGCCTGCAAAACGTGATGGCGCGTCCGATCGATCAGTCGGCCCTTGGCTTGTGCATAGGATCCCCAGAGCAGGAATACAAGGTCTTCGCGGTCGCGATTGAGCACGTCGATCACGCGATCGGTGAAGCCTTCCCAACCCTTGCCCTGGTGCGAACCGGGCAGGCCCGCCTCCACGGTCAGCACGGAATTCAGCAACAGCACGCCGCGTTGCGCCCACGGGATCAGGCACCCGTGATCGGGACGTGCAATATGCAGATCGCGTTCGATTTCGCCGAAGATGTTGACCAGCGACGGCGGGAGCGGCACGCCCGGCAACACCGAAAAACACAAGCCGTGCGCCTGCCCCGGTCCGTGATACGGATCCTGACCGAGAATCACCACCTTGACCTGCTCGAACGGCGTACTGTTGAGCGCGTTGAAGATACTCGGCCCCGGCGGATAGATGCGCTTGCCGGCATGCTTCTCCGCGACCAGGAATTCGCGCAGCGCGAGCATCTCCGGCCGATCGAAATGATCGCCGACCCGCCTCTTCCAGGACGGCTCCAGTTTCAGGCGATGGTCAGACATCGTCCACGGATCAAGGGCAGGAGCTTTTCGTCCGCAAAGGACGCGAAGAGAAGCAGAAGATCAAACCTTTCATTCGCTTTCTTTGCGTCCTTTGCGCTGTTGGCGGACAAATCGCTCTTGGCGCTTCGTTAGACATTCTGTTCGCGCAATCGCTGCGCCACCCGCAACTGGAACAGCAGTTTCGTCACCAACAGCCGTTCCTCGATCGGCTTCTGCACCAGATCATTGGCGCCGGCTTTCAGCAATTGCGCCTGGTTCTTGGGATTGTCATCGCCCGTCATTACCAGCACCGGCAGCCGACCTTTGCCGTAGCCGTATTCCTCGCGGATGCGCGCCAGCAAATCGCCGCCGGAAAGTTCGCCTTTCAGATTGACATCGGTCAGCACCATGTCGGTGCCGATGCGATCGTGCGCGCGCGCCTCATCCAGCAGCGCAACGGCTTCCTCGGCACTGATGACGTGGGTGACGTGCAACCCGTATTTTTCCAGCATGCGGCGTGTTGCCAAGGCGACTACCCGGCTGTCCTCCACATACAGCACCTCGCCGGAAACCTGCGCCTCCGGGCGCACGTAGCCGCGGATGAATTCCGCCAGCGCGGCAAAGCCTTGCGACTTGTCGAAATAATCGGTGACATCCTCGCCCAGTTCGCGCCGCACCAGCCGCTCCTGCACGTCGCCCGATACCGCAACGATGGGGATGTAGGCCTGCGGCGCGTGCTCGCGCACATGTCGCGCGAATTCCAGGCCATCCATGTCGGGCAGCCGCAACGCGGTGGTGATCAGGTCGATCACGCCGGCCTGCAATTCGCGTTGCGCGACCGCGCCGGTTTCGCAGGCAATCACGGTAACGCCGGATAATTCCTTTTCCAGCAATTGCGCGATCAGCTTGCGCGCGACTTTCGAGCCGTCCACCACCATCACGCGCGGGTTGTCGCTCGAAATATGGCGGGTGATGTTCGTCATGCTGCAATCGGAATGCGCTTCAATGCGGATTTGCCGGGGAGAGGTGCCGCGTGCTGGCCAGCCATGCGCCTGTCCATCCCAGCAGGGCAGCCGCCAACGGTACCAGCAACAGCTCGAAAATGGGCAAGCCGTCGAACACCAGCCGCCCCGCGTAGCTGGCGGTCAATGCGCGCACCGGTTCCGCCAAGCCCCATTCCAGCAGCGCCACCAGGCCCGCGGCGATCGCGCCCGCCAGTCCGCCGTACCACAACCCCTCATACAAAAAAGGACGGCGCACGAAGCCGGCGCTGGCGCCGACCAGCCGCTGCACCACGAGTTCCTCGGCACGCGCGCGGATATCCAGCCGCACCGTATTGCCGACCACCAGCAACGCGGCCGCGGCGAGCAGCGCCGCCAGCAACAGGGTGACGCGTTGCCCGAGAGCGATGAACGCATCCAGCCGCGCGCGCCAGGCGCCGTCGTCCTGCACCATGTCCACCTCGGGCAAGGTGCGCAGCACGCCCACGAGCGCCTCGGTCTGCGCGCGGCTCAAACCAGGCCGTGGCTGTGCCAGCAATACAAACGGCAACGGGTTGTCCGGCATGGTCTGCAGCGCCTCGCCAAAGCCCTGCATGGCGGCGAGCTCGGACAGGCCCTGTTGTGGCGTCTTCACGCCAAGATCGGCAATGTCCGTGCGTGCACGCAACCGCTTGGCCAACGCGTTTGCAGACACGGCATCGGCCGATGGCTTCAGGAAAATGCCGATCGCCTGGCTTTCACTCAAACTCCCGGACAAGCGCTGCACATTGCAAAGCAAAAGATAGAACGCCAGCGGCAGCGCCAGCGCCAAGCCCATCACTGCCACTGTAAGCACGGTGCCGAATGGTCGCGCAGCCAGCGCGCGTACGCTCGCCGCGCACGCCCAGGCGTGCTGCTCGCGCCAGATCGCTACGCGCGAGCGATGGCGCTCGCGTGCTGACGGCGTCACCGGTTTGGCGATGGCGCTCATGCGATCTCCGCTGCCGGCACGTCAGCCACCAGCCGTCCGTGATCCAGCACGATCGTGCGTTGCTTCATGCGTTTCAGCAGCGGCAGGTCATGGCTGGCGATCAGCACGGTGGTGCCGACCCGCTGGAATTCCGCAAACAATTGCATGATCTCGTACGACAACTGCGGATCGAGATTGCCGGTCGGCTCGTCGGCAATGATCAAGGCAGGTTTGGCCACGATCGCGCGCGCGATGCCCACGCGCTGCTGCTCGCCGGTGGACAACGTCACCGGCGGCTGCTTCTCGTACGCGAGCAGACCGACCTTGTCCAGCGCGGCGCGCACACGGCGCGCGCGCTCGTCCGCCGGCACGCCGGCGATGATCAGCGGCAACGCGACATTCTCCCCCACGCTGCGGTCCATCAGCAGACGATGGTCCTGGAACACCATGCCGAGATTCCGGCGCAACCGCGCAATCCGCCTTCCGCGCACGCTGGCGAGGTTGTTGCCCGCTACTTCGATCGCGCCGGCACTCGCGCGCTCGATCAGCGCGATCAATTTCAACAAGGTGCTCTTGCCCGCACCGGAATGTCCGGTGACGAACACCATCTCACCAGCCTGTATCCGGAACGACAAGGCGCTCAGCGCCTGGTGGCCACTGGCGTAACGCTTGCTGACGGAATCGAAACGGATCACGTGGAAACGGAGCGGGCGCGGAAACGGAACAGGGACGAAGCGTAACAACATTGGCGCCGCCGCGGGCCGCTCATTGTTCGCGTCAGCCGTTTGCCTGTTTTGCGATCCGCTTCAGAAACACGTTCATTTCCTTTTCCGCCTGCACATCGCCGCGCACATGCGCCACCGCGATGCCTTCGCGCCAGGCTTCGGCCGCGCTGGCGCGATCATCCAGCGCCAGCTGCGCATGCCCCAGCGCCTTCCACGCCGCCGAGTAGTGCGGATCAAAGGTGAGCGCTTCGCGCAACTGCAGCACGGCTTCCGCGGCATCGCCCACCGACAACAACGCACTGCCCAGCGAATAGCGCAACAACGCGCCGTCGCGCGGACTGCCCAGTTGCGCACGCAGGTTGGCGATCAGGTCGTCGTTCATGCCGCCATTGTCGCGCGCATGGTTGTCGCGCGCGAGTCAACGGACGGGAACCTGGTAACGCCAGTAATCATCCGGATACAACGCGGTCGGCTGCGCCGGTTCCGGCGGTTTGTCGCCGCGGCGCAGACTCGCCAGCGTCTGCGCGTTCCATACGACCAGCCACACCGAGCGGAACGGCTGCACGAATACCGGATAACGCAGATCGACGGCGCTCAGGTTGCTGGGATATTCCACCACCAGCCCGCGCGGATGCGCACGCGTCCAGCGCTGCAAGTCATCGCCTTCGTAGAGCCGATCGATCGGTTGCGTCAGCCGCCCGAGGAAATGGAATTGGCCTTCGTACACGTCGAGGTTGCCGATCGCGCGGCCCTGGCTCTGCGCGCGCGCCAGCAGATCCGAGACAGGTTCGAGGTTGAACGCGGGATACAGCGTGAGCGCGAACAACCCGTACGCCGCGGCAGTTCCGATCAGACTGGCGAATGCGATGCGACGCAGTTCGCCGCGACCGCGCAGCAACATCAGCATGCCGAGCAGCGCATACAACACGCCGAACGGCGCGCTGGCCGTCGACAGGTCGCGCAACCAATGATCGTTCATGCGGCCGCTCGCCACCAGCGGCGGTAGCGCGAGCAAGAGCGCAGCCAACGCAAATGCACCCAGAGCCAGCGGCCACGGCCCCCAGCCCGCGCCGTTGGCGGGATTCCCGCCGCGCTCGCGCAGTCGCACGATCGCGAACGCCATGAACATCACCGCGGACGGCAATTCCGGAATCAGGTAATAGGTCTGCTTGCCGCTGATGAAGCAGAACACCACGAACACCGGCACGATCCAGGCGATCAACACCCGCTGCGCCGATTCGAACGGCCGTTGCAGCAGCAGCACCGCCGCCCACATCCGCGGCCACGCGATGAACGGAAATAGCACGGCTGGAATCCACGGCAGGTACCACCAGAACGGCCGTGCGTGATCGAATGCTTCGACTACGCGTCCGGCGGTCTGCTTGAACAGCAGCTCGTTGGCGTAAACGGGGCCGCCGATATGGATCGCCGGAATCACCCATGCCGCGAGCATCGCGAAGCCACCCATGAAGGCGAGCAAGCCGCCGCCATACCAGCGCGCGCGTTGCGTGCGCGCATACGCGTTCCACCACGGCCCGAGCAGCCACACGAACAGCACATGCAACGCCATTACCGGGCCCTTGGTCAGCAGACCCAGGCCCACGAAAATCGCGAACCATGCCCAGCGCGGATGCTCGCGATGCGGCGACGGCGCAAGGCACAACAGCGCGCCGAGCACCCACACGCTCAGCAGCACCTCGTACATGATCTGCAAGCCGAACAGGAACGCGAAACTCAATCCCAGCAGCATCCACGGGGTCGCGCGCGCGACCCACGGATGTTTCGGGAACAGCCGCCGCGCCAGGACCTGCGCCATGATCAGCTGCGCTGCGCCGATCAGCACCTCCAGGACGCGTGGCCAGATGTCATTGACACCGAAGGCGGCCCAGCCCGCATGGATCATCCAGAACAGCAGCGGCACTTTCTGGCTGTAGGGCGCGCCGTTGATGTGCGGCACCCAGAACTGGTGGTGCACCCACATGTCCCATGCCACGCTTAGCGTGCGCGTGGAATACATCGGCATCGGCCCGTGCGCGAAAATCGCCAGCAGCGCGACGGTCAGCCACAGCGGCAACCACCACAGCAGCGCGCGCAGATGCTCCGATTGGGCGTACAGGTTCCGGATCAAGTCGCCATACCGCTTGTTGGAAGTGCAGTCATGGATGATTGCTGTTTGATCTTCGCGATCCGGAGGATCGCAAAAAATTGGACAGTGCAGCTATGGATGACTGCTGTTTGGTCTTCGCGATCAGCAACGATCGCAAGAAAGTGAATTGAAATGCAGCCGCGGACGGCTGCCGTTGGATCTTCGCGACCAGGGAAGATCGCAAAAAAACGCCGCAAGTGTAGCCGAGCAGCATGAACAGCCGAAGCCGCGCAGATCACGGCGGTGTGGTGCGCTCACCCTCTTTCATCGCCGAGGGCGTTTGCACGGCAAACCGCAGCAGCCGGTCGATCCAGTGCTCGTCGGCGAAGTCGGGAAAGTCGGTAATGAGCAGGCAGCGCTGGCGTTCAACGCGAGCCAGTTGCAACATCCGGCGGATCTTGGCCAACGCGCGCGGCTCGGTTTCGCACACATAGACCGGTGCACCACGCTCACGCCGCAGCACTTGCACCATGCGCCAGCGCTGCGGGCTGAGCGGCAGCGGACGATGGCGTGCGTTCACCTGCACGATTTCCCCGACGTCGGGATGGCCGGAATACAACTGTCCCGACCATGGCCCGGGCCCGAGCAACGTGCACGGCTCACCATAACGCCGGTGCAAATGTTCCAGCAGCGGCGCCAGCAGGATCATGTCGCCAAGGCGGCCAAAGCGGATCACCAGCGGGCGCATCGGGCTCCGGTCATGAGCGGAATGGGCGCAGCGGCAGTGTATCCCAGGCCGCCAACACCTCGTCCAGGCCGATTTCATCCACCCGATGGCGCTGCGGTGCGCCGCCCAATCCGATCACCGCGCTACCACTCGGGCTGCGCGGCAGCCAGTGGGCGGGCGACTGCGCGCCATACAGTACGATCAGCGGACAACCCAGCGCCGCGGCCGCGTGTGCCGGGCCGGTGTCGACCGAGATCATGGCACTCGCGCGTTCGAGCACGGCCATCAGCCGCCGTAACGGCAATTCACGGCTGGCTTCGATCACGCGATCCGAATCCGCCGTTCGCGCAATCGCGCGCAACACCGCAGCTTCGGCCGGCACGCCGCACAGCACGACACGCAACTCGACATCCCGCGCCAGCACCTGATGGATCAGCGCAACCCAGCGTTCATTCGGCCAAGCCTTGTCGTCGCCCAGTTGTCCGGCGCGCCCGCGCTTAAGCGTGCGCTTGTTGCCTGGTTGCAGAAGAACCAAGGGCTTGTCGTTCAGGCCATGCTGCCGCAACCAGACATCAACATCGGCCCGATCGACATCATTCACGAACAATCGTGGCGCCCGCCCGGTTTCCGATGCCTGTCGCATGACGAGATCGGCCTTACGCCGTGGCAAATGCCGGCGGCGTCATCGCCCCGAAGCGAAGCCAGCGATCAATCCAATGCTCCTCGTTGCCGAGCATGCATTCCGGATTGGCATAGACGCAGCGCGCCGGCGCAATCCCCGCGCGCGCCAGCAACCAGCGAATTTTGGGAGTGGCATAGTCGTCGCAGATGTAGACCGGACCCGGCGGCAGCGCGCGCAGCGCGCGCACCAGCCGCTGCTGGGTT
>Ga0134126_10002769_pt1 | contig 22027 bp, 18 predicted proteins | sample KB31752_FD_96881 | JGI IMG/M metagenome (GOLD analysis project Ga0134126, IMG submission 96881) | Terrestrial soil microbial communities with excess Nitrogen fertilizer from Kellogg Biological Station, Michigan, USA - KB3-175-2 | ecosystem: Environmental > Terrestrial > Soil > Unclassified ... | reverse complement strand
GTGTACTTCGAGAGCCAACTGGATCCAGCGGTGCGGCGCGTCTATCGGCTACCCAGCGGGGTTCCGCTCACCCAGGTGGCTCCCAAAGGCCCCGCCGCACTGGCGGGCTTGCGAGCCGGCGACGTAATCACCAGCCTGAATCAGCACCCGGTGGCGGATGGTTCGGCGCTCATGCAGACCATCGAGTTCCTGCCCATCGGGACGACGTTGCAGGTAGGGTACGAGCGCGATGGCAAGACCGCCAACGTGGCGATGAAAGTGGCCGATCGGGACCACCTGTATCCGCCAGCGGCCGCCGACCGGATGGGGGCGATGCCGGTGGCCACGACGCCGGATCCAGGGCTGGGTATGGTGTTGGCGGATTCCAGGCACTCGTCGGTCGAGATTCTGGCGGTGAAACCAGATTCGTTTGCGGATCAGATCGGAGTCGAGGCCGGTGATACTCTGCTGCAGTTCAACCGTCAGCCGGTACACGACCGGCGTGAAGTCAGCCAATTGACCAAGGCGCTTAAGCCGGGGGCGGATGTGGCGTTGCTGGTATCGCGGACCGACGATCAGGGGGCCACCAGCCGCTGGCTGCTGGGCGGCACTCTGCCGCCGCCGCTGGACGGTCCGGAAGACGGGATACGGAAGCCATGAGTGTTCTGATCGCAGCCCTGCTGTGGGTAGCACCCCTGCAAAAGGCCCACCACAAAAGGCCGAAGAAGACGACCCATCACGCGGCACGCAAGCCGGAGGGCATCAGTCCGCAACGCGCGGCAGAGATTCAGCAGGCGCTGATCGGGGCGGGGTATTTGAAGACGGCGAGTGGCCATTGGGACGCCAGTAGCGAAGCCGCGATGAAGAAGTACCAAGCGGATCACCACTGGCAAACGCGATTCGCTCCCGATGCCCGGGCGTTGCTTGCCTTGGGGTTGGTACACCCCTCGACCAGTACCAGCGTGGCTGCCAACGGTAGCGGGAACTCACAACGTTAGCGGTACGGCGAGCATCTCATTCCGTGGCCCCCCTCCGGTACCATCGTGTGGAGTTGGCCGCCGGCGAAGTTGGATGCTTCACCGGCAGAGCCCCGAAGCGGTGGTGGGCCGCGCCTTTGGGCGGCGGCGCGGAGGGGGGCAGGGTCAGGCGGACGGTTCTTGCAGAGTTTCCTCACCCGCCGAGCGGATCCCGATGCCCTGCTGGTAAACCAGCGCACCGCCGAGTTGAGCGGCAGTGATGGCCAGGGCGTAGCCTACCGCCGCCGACCGCCTGCCCCGTCCGGGCTGCTGCCGGCGCACAAGTGACAAGGTGAACGCAGCCAGTCCCAAGGTGTTGATGAGCCCGTGCACCAGGCCGATGCGACGGGCATCACGGTTTTCGATGGCATGCCAATCGGCCAGGCCGGTGACGGCGGCCAGCACCGCGCCGCCCACGCCAATACCGATGGCGCCGCGTGCGGCGCTGCTCCACGGCTGACGGCCGCGGCGACCCGACATGGCGTCGAAGATCATGGCGGAGGTCCAGGCGCCGAGTGGCACATCGGTGAGCATGGCGTGCAGAGGGTGGCCGAGAGGCTCACCGTGCAGCCAGGCGCGGAGGGTACTCTCGCGGGGGCCGGCCCTCTCGAAGGCGGTATCGAGGCCGCGATGAAGAGCATCAGCCAGCGGGTCCACCCAGGCCTGCTGAGCGGCAGTGTGAGCAAGGGTACGGGGCATAGCGGGTGCGATAGCCGCAGGCACGTTGGAGTTGGCTCACGGCTCGGCAATTTGCCGCGTCTTGTAAACTGATAGACGCATGCCTGAACCCATCACGCTGAAGAACTGGATTGGCGGCCGCTGGAGCGAGTCGAGCTCGGGGGCGACGCTGGAGCGCCACAATCCGGCCGATACTCGCGAGTTGGTGGCGCGTGTGCCTGCCTCCAACGCCGCCGATGCGGAGGCCGCCCTGGCGGCGGCCGCGGCCGCCTATCCGGGGTGGAAGGCCACGCCCGCGCCACGCCGGGCCGAGATTCTGTTCCGCGCCGCGCAACTGCTGGTGGAGCGCAAGGAGGCCTATGCCGCCACCATGACGCGGGAGATGGGCAAGGTGCTGGAAGAAACCCGCGGCGATGTGCAGGAAGCGGTGGACATGCTCTACTTCATGGCGGGCGAGGGGAGGCGGCTGTACGGACAGACGACGCCTTCGGAGCTGGCCAATAAAGTGTGCATGACGACACGTGCGCCGCTGGGGGTGGCGGCGCTGATCACGCCGTGGAACTTCCCCATGGCGATCCCCAGTTGGAAGCTGGCGCCGTGTTTGTTGTGCGGCAACACGGCGGTGCTCAAGCCGGCCGAGGATACGCCGCTGTCGGCCATGAATTTCGTCCAGACACTCACCGACGCCGGGCTGCCGCCGGGGGTGGTCAATGTGGTATTCGGGCGGGGGGCGGAGGCGGGCGCGCCGCTGGTGACCGACGCCCGCAGCCGCATCGTCAGCTTCACCGGCTCGACCGCGGTGGGCAGGGAAGTGGGACAAAAAGCGGCGGCGGGGTTCAAGCACTGCAATCTGGAGATGGGGGGCAAGAACGCCATCATCGTGCTCGACGATGCCGACCTGGAGTTGGCGGTGGACGGCTGCCTGTGGGGGGCGTTCGGGACCAGCGGGCAACGCTGCACCGCCACCAGCCGGATTATCCTGCAGCGGGGCATCCATGACCGTTTCCTGGCGGCGCTGGAGAAGCGGGCGCGGGGGTTGAAGCTTGGCAACGGGCTGGCCGCCGGGGTGCAGGTGGGCCCGGTGGTCAACGCCAAGCAGATGCAGCGGATTCTGGACTATATCGCAGTGGGCCAGGGGGAAGGGGCCCGGCTGGTGCTGGGGGGCGAGCGGGTGACGAGCGGCGACTGCGCCCACGGATACTTCGTCGCGCCCACCATCTTCGCCGGGGTGAAACCGAAGATGCGCATCGCCCAGGAAGAGATCTTTGGCCCGGTGGTTTCGCTGCTGAGCTGCGAGGGCCTGGAAGACGCCATCGCCATCGCCAATGATGTTCCCTACGGGCTTTCCTCGTCGTTGTACACGGCCAATGTGAACGCCGCGTTTCGCGCCCTGCGCGATCTCGATACCGGCATTGTCTACGTCAATGCGCCCACCATCGGCGCCGAGGTCCATCTGCCCTTCGGCGGAGTACGCAACACCGGCAACGGCCACCGCGAGAGCGGGCTGGCGACGCTCGAGGTGTACAGCGAGTGGAAGACGATGTACGTGGACTTCAGCGGCCGCCTGCAGCGGGCGCAGATTGATACAGGGGAATAGACGACCATGATTATCGGCGTGCCGCGCGAACTGAAAGATCATGAAACCCGGGTGGGGCTGGTTCCCGGAGGGGTGCATGAGCTCACCGGCCTGGGGCATCAGGTGCTGGTCGAGGCCGGCGCCGGGCAGGCGTCGTTCTTTGACGATGAAGAGTACAAGCGGGCGGGCGCGGAGATGGTCTCCTCACCCAAGGATTTGTGGTCGCGGGCGGAGATGGTGTGCAAGGTCAAGGAACCGATCGAGCCGGAGTACAAATTCTTTCGCCCGGGGCTGGTGCTGTTCACCTATCTGCATCTGGCGCCGCTGCCGGAGCTGACCGAACACTTGCTGCAAAAGGAAGTGACCGCCATCGCCTACGAGACGGTGAGCGATGGACCGGGGCGGCTGCCGCTGCTGGAGCCGATGAGCGAGGTGGCCGGACGGCTGGCGGTGCAGGTGGGAGCGCAGTTTCTGGAGCGCCGGTACGGCGGGCGCGGCATGTTGCTGGGCGGGGTTCCGGGGGTGCGGCCGGCCCGTGTGCTGGTGCTCGGCGGCGGAATCGTGGGGACCAACTCGGTCAAGATGGCGGTCGGGCTGGGGGCGGTGGTGACGGTGGCCGACCGCAGCGCGCTGCGGCTGCGGCAGCTCGACGACCAGTTCGGCGGACGGGTGATCACCATGTATGCCAACCCCGCCAACATTGCCGACGCGGCGCGGGAGGCGGATTTGCTGATCGGCGCGGTGCTCATCCCCGGCGCCAGCGCGCCCAAGCTGGTGACGCGGGACATGGTTTCGCATATGAAGCGCGGGGCAGTCATCGTGGACGTTTCCATTGATCAGGGGGGCTGCATTGAGACGGCCCATCCGACCACCCACACGCATCCGTCCTACATTGAGATGGATGTGGTCCACTACTGCGTGACCAACATGCCGGCCGCCGTGCCGCGGACCTCCACGCTGGCCCTCACCAACGCCACCTTCGGATATGTGCGCAAGCTGGCGGACCATGGCTTTATCGAAGCGGTGAAGTCGGACGAGGGTCTGCGCGCGGGGGTCAACACCTATCGCGGCGCGCTGACCTACGCCGCCGTGGCCGAGGCCCAGAGCCGCCCCTATAAGCCTTGGGGCGAGTTGATATAATTGAAGCGTGCGTGATCCATCCCACGAAGCTGTGACGGCCCTGCCGGAGGGACGGGAAGCGGCGGTATTGCAGGCGCTGGTGGAGACCTATCTGGCCACCGGTGCGCCGGTAGGCTCGCGCGTATTGTCGGAGACGCAGTTGACGGGTATTTGCTCGGCCACCGTGCGCGGTGTATTCGGGGACCTGGATCGGGCCGGGTTCCTGACCCAGCCCCATACCTCGGCGGGCCGTGTGCCCACCACCAAGGCGATTCGGTGGTGGCTGCAGCAGTTGGCGTCGCCGCTGCCCGCCGCGGACCAGCAGGCGGCACAGAAACTGGAGCACTCGCTGCGGGCGGCGGGCGATGAGACCACGCTGTGGTTGCGCGCCTCGGAATTCCTGTCGGAGTATTCGCGGCAGGTGGGGATGGTGGCGCTGGCGCCGTGGCGCGATGCCGGACTCAAGTATTTGCGCTTTTTCCGTCTGACGGATCGCCGGGTGCTGGCCATTCTGGTGGCCACCGACGGCCAGGTGCGGGAGCGTGTGGGGCGCGTGCCGGAATCCTATACGCAGGCGGAGTTGGACGAAGCCTCACGATTCTTCAATCAGACGTTCACTGGCGCCACGCTGACCCGCATTCAAAAGGAACTCTGGCATCGGCTGGAGGAGGAGCGCGCCGCCTACGATGCGCTGCTCAAGCGGGCGGTGGTGCTTTCGCACTGCGGGGTGCTGGAGATGCAGGACGGCGGCGAGGTTTACTTTCAGGGAGCCAGCCATCTGGCGGGCATGCTCGACCCCACCCGGCTGGCGGAGATGCTGGAACAACTGCAGCAGAAGGAACGCTGGCTGCAACTGCTCACCGGCATCGATCCCGACGGGGCGGGGGAGTGGGTGGAATGGTCGCAGGCGAAGGAATCCACCGAGCCCCGGCGCTGGGTGCGGGTGCGGGTGGGCCTGGACGAGGGGATGCCGGAGCTGTCGCTGATCAGCGCCAACTATGGCGCGGGGGCGATTGGCATTTTGGGATCCACGCGCATGGAATATCAGCGGGCGCTGGGCGCGGTGGCGCTGGTGCGCGAGGTATGCCGGCGGGTGCTGGGAGAAATGGCCACGTAACATGTCCGAATCTGATTTCAATCCGAACGACACGCTGATCGGCCCCGAGCGCGAGCTGCCGGCCAATGAGCCGGCGGGGGAGCTGGAGGCGGAGGTGCAGCGCCTGACCGCCGAGCGGGACGGCCTGCAGGACAAACTGCTGCGGGCGCTGGCGGACGCCGACAACGCGCGCAAGCGGTTTGCCCGCGACCTGCAGGAGGCGCACTCGCGGGCGATCATGGAGGCGGTGCGGCCGTTTCTCCCGGTGCTCGACAGCTTCGAGCTGGCGGCGGCGCACGCCTCGGCCGGCGCCAACACCGAGATGCGCAACGGTCTGCAGGCGCTGCAGCGCCAACTGATGGACGCGGTGCGCAAGGCGGGGCTGGAGCCGGTGGAAGCCACCGGCCAAAGTTTCGATCCGCACCTGCACGAGGCGCTGGAGATGGTGGACACCGACGCCGTGCCCGAGGGGCAGGTGGTGGAACAACTGCAGCGCGGTTACAAGCTGCGCGACCGCCTGGTGCGCCCGGCGATGGTGCGCGTGGCGCGCCGCGCCCCCTGACCCCGGCATGAGCGAAAAAAGAGACTATTACGAGGTCCTCGGCCTGACCCGCGAGGCTGGGGAGGCGGAGATCAAGAGCGCCTATCGGCGGCTGGCGATGAAGTACCATCCCGACCGCAACCAGGGCGACGACGCCGCCGAAGAGGCGTTCAAGCAGGCGTCGGAGGCCTACAGCGTGCTCTCGGACAGCCAGAAGCGGTCGCAGTACGACCGGTTCGGCCACGCCGGAGTGGGGAACAATGGCGGCGGCTTCGACCCCAGCGCCTTTACCGACTTTGCCGACATCTTCGGGGATTTCTTCGGTTTCGGCGACCTGTTCGGCGGGAGCCGCCGGCCGCGCAAAGGCGCTCAGCGGGGCGGCGACCTGCGCTACGACCTGGAAATTTCCTTCGAGCAGTCCATGGAGGGCGCCGAAGTCGAGATCAAGTTTCCGCGGCTGACGGTGTGTGAGTCCTGCCAGGGGAAGCGGACCCGGGGCGGGGCGCCGCCCTCGGCGTGCACCACCTGCGGCGGCCGGGGCCAGGTGCGCTTCCAGCAGGGGTTTTTCAGCGTGGCGCGCACCTGTTCGGCCTGCGGGGGAGCGGGAGTGGTGATCCACGATCCCTGTCCGCTGTGCCGCGGGCAGGGGCGGCTGCAGCGGGAGATCCGGCGCACCGTGGCGGTGCCGGCGGGGATTGAGGAAGGCATGCAGCTGCGGCTCAGCGGCGAAGGCGAAGCGGGGGTGGGCGGCGGTCCGGCCGGGGACCTGTATGTGCTGATTCACGTGCGGGCGCACCCGTTTTTCCATCGCAAGGGGACGGAGTTGATCTGTTCGATCCCGATTTCATTTCCGCAGGCGGCGCTGGGGTGCAGCGTGCGGGTGCCCACGCCGTGGGGGGAGGAGTCGGTGAACGTGGCGGCGGGCACGGCGAGCGGAGCGGAATTGACGCCGCTCAAGGGGAAGGGCGCGCCGCGGGTGAACGGACGCGGGCGGGGCGACCTGCACGTGTTTGTGCAAATTGAGGTGCCGAAGAAGCTGACCCGGGAGCAGAAGCAGCTGCTGCAGGAACTCGATCGGCTGATGCCCAACCAGAACCTGCCGCACGACGCCGGCTTGTTCGAAAAAGTCCGCGATCTGTTCGGCTAGCCCATGTCGCGCCGCCGCTTTTTTGCCGATGCGCTGGCGCAGGGCGCGGCGCGGCTGGAGGGCGCCCACGCCCATCATCTGGCGCAAGTGCTGCGCGCCCAGCCGGGGCAGGAGTACGAGCTGGCGTTTGCCGGACGCATCTATCTGGGCCGCATCACCGGGGTGCGGGCGCAGCGGGTGGAGTTTGAGGTGGTCGAAGAGCTGCCCCAGCCCGTGGCCGAGCGGCCGGTCGAGTTGGGGATGGCGCTGTTCAAGTTTGACCGCTGGGAATGGATGGTCGAGAAGGCCACCGAGCTGGGGCTGACGCATCTCACGCCCTTGAGCTGCCGGCGTACCGATCCCAAACTGGCCGCCGCGGCAGCGGGCCGCCGGACGCGCTGGCTGCAGATTGCGCGGGGGGCGGCGGAGCAGTCGCGGCGCGCGTCGTGGCCGGAAATCATGCCGCCGCAGGCGCTGAGCGCCTGGCTGGCAAAGCCGCACGCGGGGACGCGTCAGTTGCTTTCGGAGGCGCCTGAAGCGCCGATGCTGACCGCCGTCCCCGGCGCCGTGGTGCTGCTGGCCGGACCCGAAGGCGGGCTGGCGGAGGAGGAAGCGGCGGCGGCGGTGAACCTGGGTTTCGCGCCGGTATCGCTCGGTCCCCGCATTCTGCGCTGTGAAACCGCCGTGTTGGCGGCGCTGGCGCGGCTTATCTAAAGGGCACAGCCACCTCTTACTAGTGGCCGGCGAGCCAGCCGGCGCGCAACTGTTTCTGCGCCGCGGTGGCCGCGGGTACATCCACCAACTTGCAATCGGTGGCGTGCGGGGCCTCGGGGGTGAGGGTAAGCGTCAGGTCGGCGCCGTGGGCGGTGACCTCCACGGTAGCCGCTCGGCCCGCCGGAAGCGCGTCGAGAGGAGAGGGCCCGCCGCGCAAGCCGCGGCCGCGCCCCCCGGCGTCGGCTGCCGCGGCGGGCAGCGGAGCGCCATTGACGGAGACGATCACCATGTCATTGCCAAACCCGGCGGCCTCCGCCGGGCTGCCCGGGGCGACACCGCGCACCCGGTCACCCGCGAGGTACAGGCCGCTGAAACTTGCCGTGCCTTCCGGGGGCGTGCAGGCGAGGCTGAGCCCGACGCCGGCGAGGTAGTGGTCGTAGTCCAGCGGTTGCGTGCCGGCGACGTAGTCGTGGAAGAAGGCGGCGTAGCTGACGCCCGCCACCGCTTCCACCGCGTGCTCGACGTCGAGGTCGGTATAGCCGCGTCCGGGGAGGTAGTAGGTGGCGCGGGGCGCGTGGTAAGTGTTCTTCCAGAGCCAGCGCATCACGTCGTTGAGGGACTTTTGGCCGTGGCTGCGGGTGCGCAGGTCGAGATCGAGGACGGCCGCGATCTGCTCGCCGCGACCGTAGTAGGAGATGGTGGTGATGCCGGTGTTGGTCTGCTGGCGCAGCGGGGTGGCGTCGTGGAACCAGGCGGTGAGTGAGGAGTCCTCGGCGCTCATCAGGCGGTAGGCGGGCGCGGTAAGCGAGTTGCCGAGACTGCGGCCGAGACTGGCCAGGTAGGCGTCGGAGGTTTCGAGTCCGGCGCGCAACACGCTGATATCGCCGTAGTACTGGGTGAAGCCCTCGCCCACCCAGAGCGACGGGGTGGGGTTGATGGCTTCGTAGTTCCACGGGCCCAGCGCCGCCGGACGGATGCGCTTGATGTTCCACTGGTGGAAAAACTCATGCGCGGCATCGTCAAACGCGCCCTCCAGGCCACGGTCGCTGCCCAGGCCCTCGGGGATCATGATTTGGGTGCCGAAGAGGTGCTCCATGCCGTCAGAGCTGCCGGGATCGAAGTGAAAGAAAAAGGTATAGGTGTCGAGGTCGTCGGGAGCGACGACGGCGTTTTCGGTCTTGACGAGTTTTTCCAGCCCGGCGAGTAGCGCCTGGCGATTGCCGGCGTTGGTGGCCGGGGTGTCAAAGTCGTGGATGAGGACGCGGTAGGTCTTGCCGTCGGCCTGAAATGAATCGAGGGTGAAGTTGGGAGCGGCCTCGGTGGGGGCATCAATGAAGATGTCGTAGTTGGGGAACCAGAGGTGGGTCTGGTTGAGTTGGCCGAGTTCGTTGAGCACTTTCCAATCGGATGGGGCCTCGATGTCGAGGGTGACGGGGTTGGGCTTGTCGCCTTCGAGGTACATGTAGACCGGGCCGCCGTTGAGGTTGGCGTGGGCGGCATCCACCTGGAAGAAAGAGCCATTGAGCGGGGTGTTGCCGTAGACGCGGTACTGCCAGCGGATTTGGCGGCAATGGCCGTTGTCCACCTGCCAGGTGTTGGGGTCCACACGGTGGAAGGGCAGGGGCGCGCCGCCGGCGACGCAGTGGGCCTGGGGTTGCTGCACGTTGACCGCGAAGTTGTAAATGGAGTAACGGCCGGGGTACCAGGCGGGCAGAAGAATGCGGGTCGAGGGTGTGGGGGTGGGAGCGACCAGGGTGACGTTGGCGAGGTGGTTGTTGGGGTGGGTGAGGTCGAGGGTGTACTGCATCGGCGGGAGGCCGGCAGGGCCTGCCAGCGCGCGGAGCCAGGCGGCATCGGGCTGGCCGGACTGGGCGGCGGCCAGACCACAGGTGAGCATGACCGCGGCGACCAGGCAAAAACCGTTAGATCGAGGCATATGTGTCTCCCAAAGAATTATGGACGCCCGCAGTGGCTCATGGCGTCTCCCAGTTGCCGCGTTCCGACATTGTAGACGGCAGGCGCAGGCCCTGGCGGCTGAGTCCCCACAACACCGGCACGAGCAGCAGGAGGGGGGCATAGAGCCACCAACAGGAGGTGGCCACGGTGTAGTCGCGCAGCGGGTCCAGCATGTTGCCCCAGGTCGGCCAGGGTTGCGGCAGGCCGAGGCCGACCAGTTCGAGGCTGACTTCGGCGCTGATGGCCGCGGCGACCAGCAGGGCGAAATAGGTGGCGACCAGACCGCGCAGGTTGGGCCAGAGATGGCGGCGCAGGATGTGTACCCGGGAGGCGCCCATGGCCTGGGCGGCGAGAACAAACTCGCGCTGCATGAGGGCGCGGCCGGCGCTGTAGAAAGCCCAGGCGGCGACCGGCCAGGCGGCGGCGGCAAATAAAACGATGAGGGCGCAGGCAATATCGCCCATGGAAGCGTCGAGGGGCAGGGCGGCGCGCACGGCCACCAGCACAAACATCCAGGGAAGGCTGCGGCAGATCTCACCGCACTGACGCATCACCGCGGCCGGCCTGGGGCCGGCGGCGGCGGCCAGACCGGCGCCGGCGGCGAGGGCGAGGGCGGGGGCGGCCATGCCGATGGCCAGCAGCGTGGTCAGGCCGGTGGCCACGAGCAGGCGCGAGCCGACATCGCGTCCGAACTCGTCGGTACCGAGCCAATGGGCGCGGGAGGGCGCTTGCAGAGCGGCAGGGCGGTCCTGGGCGCGGAACGACAGCGGCGCCAGCCACGGTCCGACGACGGCCAATGCCAGCCACAGCCAGAGGGCCGAACGGTAGAAGCGTGGTCTCATGCGCCCCCGTTTCCGGCGGCCAGGCGGCGCGCGGGGCGGAGTTGCGGGTTGAGCCATGCCTGGAGCAGATCGGAGGCCAGGTTGGCGGCGATGACCACCAGGCTGGAGAGCAGCACCAGGGCGGCCAGCACCGGCATGTCGCGGGACTGCGCCGCCTGCAGCGAGAGTTGGCCGAGCCCAGGCCAACCGAGCAGCGGCTCGAGCACCACCAGTTCGATCAATGCCTGGGAAACGGTGAGCGAGGCGACCGGCACCAGCACATCGGCGGCATTGGGAAGGGCATGGCGCAACCAGAGGCGGGCGGGGGAGAAACCGAGGGCACGACCCTGCTGCAGGAAACCGCGTTCGGCCACCTCCGCCAGAGTTTGAGCCGCCTGGAAGTACACGGTGGGGAGAAATGCCAGCCCCAGGACCAATGCCGCAAGCCAGGGAGCAGTTCCGCTACCCGGCTGGGGAAGCCAACCGACCGGCGCCCACACCAGCGCGAGGATGGCCAGCACACCGAGGGGGAGGGAAGTGAGCAGCGAGGCGGCGGCATGAAAACCGCCCCCCATGATTCGCCGGCCGCGACGGCGTCCGGTTTCTCCCAGCCAGGCCGGCAGCAGGGCCAGCGTCAGGCCCAGACCCCAGGCGCCGGACAGACCCAGGGCCAGCAATTCGGCGCTGGCCGGGATACGCTGGCGTAGTAAGCTGAGCACCGGACGATGCGACTCCAACGACACGCCCAGGTCGCCATGCACGGCCGCCTCCAGCCAGGCCGCGAGGCGCTGGGGCAGGGACTGCTGCGGAAGATATTCGGCGCGCAAATGGGCCAGTTCGGCGGGGGCGATGGCGGGGTCGAGCTCGAGGGCGGAGAAGGCGTCGCCCGGGGTGAGCTGGGCGAGGGCAAAACACAGCACCAGCGCCGCCAAAACAGTGATCAGCGCCGCGGCAAGGCGGCGGCCCAGTCGAAGCAGCATGTGGCTGCCAGCATAGCGCAGGCGGCGGCGCTTATGCTGATGTCGCTGGTTTCTCTCCGGGCGCAAGTCGCCCCGATCCGCGGCGGGGGGGTGTTCGGCGGAGAACTGAGGGTTCCGATCGCCAGTGCGCCGCAGACCTTCAACCCGGTGTTCGGCACCGACGCCAGCGCCAAGTTGATCGCCAGCCTGACCCAGGCCGACCTGATGCACATCAACCCGCGCACGCTGGCAGTGGAGCCGGCACTGGCGACGGCGGTCGAGCACCGCACCCCGACACGCTGGATTGTTCATCTGCGGCACGGGGTGCGTTTCAGCGACGGCGAGCCCTTCACCGCTCAGGACGTGGCGTTCAGCTTTCGTGTGTATACAGACGAGAAACTGGATCCGCCGGGACGCGAGTTGCTGACGGTGAACGGCAAGCCAATCACCTGCAAGGTGGTGGACGAGACCACGGTGGAGATGGACCTGCCGGCGCCGTTGGCGGTGGGCGACCGGGTTTTTGACAGCGTTTGGATGCTGCCACGGCACAAGCTGGCGAGCGCTTATGAGGCCGGCAAGTTTGAACACACGTGGGATAGCGGGACGGCGCTGGGCGAGCTGACGGGGCTGGGGCCGTTCCGAGTGGCCGGGTTGCAACCGGGGCAGGAGATCCGTCTGGAACGGAACCCGCAGTTTTGGCGCAGCGATGCCCAGGGCCGGCGGCTGCCGTTTCTGGACAGCATCGTTCTGCCGGAGATCGCCGACTCCAACCTGCGGCTCACCATGTTTCTCCGCGGCCAATTGGACGGCTTGCCGCAGATCAACAGTGGTGACGCGGCGCGTTTGGGGCGCCTCGACTGTTGCCGGGTTCTGGACGCCGGCGCCGGGCTGAACCCGGAGATGCTGGTGCTCAACCAGGCTCCGGGACGGGATCCGGCGCGGGACTGGTTCCGGGAGGTGTTGTTCCGGCGAGCCATCAGCCTGGCGGTGGACCGCGGCAACCTGGTCCGCAATGTGTACGGAGGCAAAGCGCGGGCGTTGGCCTCGCTGACCAGCCCCAGCGAAGGCCGGTGGGCCGATCCCACCCCGCCGTCACGGCAGAACCTCGAGCAAGCGCGGCGGCTGTTGCAACAAGCCGGGTTTCAATGGCGGGCCGGGCGCTGGTATGACCGCGCCGGACATGCCGTCGAGTTTTCGCTGATCTATCCCTCCTCCAACGCCGATCGCGGGCGGATCGCGGTCTTCCTGCAGGAGGATTTGCGCAAGCTGGGCATCCCGGTGCAGGTGACGCCGCTCGATTTCAATTCCTATCTGGACCGGCTGGCGCACCGGCGCGACTTTCAGGCGGCGCTGCTGGGGTTGTCCATTCCGGACGCCGACCCGAACGTGGAGGGCAGCGAGTGGAGCCTGGACGGCGGGGCGCACTTCTGGAATCTGGCGCCGCAGCATCCGAGTGCCTGGGGGCGGCAGTTGGATGCGCTCTTCCGGCGGCAGTTGACCACCACCGATCCGGAGCAGCGGCGGCGCGACTATGCCGCCCTGCAGGCGATCGAGCGGGAGCAGTTGCCGTTCATACCGCTGGTGGCGCCCGACATTCTGGCGGCGGCGCGCCGGAGGCTGCAGGGGGCGCAGGCGGCGCTGCTGCCTCCGCACCTGCTGTGGAATGCCGATCGGTTGTACTGGCCGGTCGCAGGCCATTAGCCGGGGCTGGTATGCTTTGGGGGAAGCTCCCCCGCCATGTCCGCGCCCATGCCGGTTCCGGATTCGCCCCTCACCCTGCTGCAGGACGCGGAGGCCTTTCGCGCCTTCGTCGCCCGGCAAGGGCCTCCCGATCGCGCCTATTTTGTCGCGCAGGCGGAGGCGCTGGCGCAGGCGGGGCGGCAGGATCCGCATCCGGCGAGGCCGTGGGCCGAGGTGCTGGTGGAACAGGCGCGCGCCGGCGGAGTGCGGGCGCACCTCGGGCTGGCGCTGCGGGCGCGGGGCAACCTGGCATTTTTGAGCGGCGATTACGGGCAGGCGGTGGAGGATTATCGCGCCGCGGTGGCGGAGTTCGAGGGGGAAGAGGTCGAGCAGGGACGCACCCTGAGCTCGCTGCTGCATCCGCTGGCCATGCTGGGCGATCACCAGGGCAGTCTGGAGGCGGCGCAGGCGGCGCGCGGCTGCTTCGAGCGGGCCGGAGATCCGCGGCGGCTGGCGCGACTGGACATCAATCTGGCGAGTGTGTGGTTCCGTGAAGACAAGTTCACGGAGACGCTGGAGGCCATCGAACGGGCCGAGGCGGGGTTGCAGGCCTGCGACCCGGAGCAGGAAGATACCGAGGCCTGGGCGGCGATCCGGGTAACGCGGGCGGTGGTGCTGATCAACCTGGCGCGTTTCGAGGAGGCCGAACAAGCCTACCAGGAGGCCCGCGACTACGCCCGGGCGCATCAAATGCCGGGGCTGGCGGCGCAGGCGGAGTACAACATCGGCTACCTGTATTTCCTGCGCGGGCAACATGTGCAGGCCATCCACGCCCTCGATCAGGCGCGCGAGACGGCGCGCGCCGCCGGGGACAAGCTGCACCTGGCGCTGTGCGATCTGGACGAGGCGGACGTGTGCATCGAGATGCATCTGTACGCCGACGCGCTGCGGCTGGCGCACTCCGCGCTGACCCAGTTTCAGGCGCAGGGCATGCCCTACGAGCAGGGCAAGGCGTTGTCGAACCTGGCCATGGCGGAGTTGTTTCTGGGACACCAGAACGCCGCGCTGGAGCGGCTGCAAGAGGCGGAAGCGGTGTTTGCGGCGGCGCAGAACGAGTTTTGGGTGCACATGGCGGCCCTGTACCGCGGGGTGGTGCTGCTGCAGATGGGACGAAGCTATGAAGCCCTGCCGCTGAGCCGCCGGGTGGGGGAATTTTTTGAGCAGCGCCGGGCCCGGACGAAGGCCATCTACGCCGGAATTTTGCAGGCGCGGGCGCTGCTGGCGACGGCGGATCCGGACGCGGCGGGAGCCACGGTGGAGCGCGTGCTGACGGACTTGCAGGGCTTGCGCGCGCCCTGGCTGGAGGGGCAGGCGCACATCGTGGCGGGGGAACTGGCGGAAGCGCGCGGGGAGCGCGCCGCGGCCCTCGGGGCCTATCAGCGGGCCATGACCGCCATCGAAGCCATCCGCGGTCAGATCAACTTCGACGAGCTGCGGATTTCCTTCCTGCGCGACAAGAGCCGCATTTATGAGCGCGCCGTGGCCCTGCTGCTGGACGATCCCCAGCCGGACGCCGAGGCGATTTGGGCGCAGATCGAACGCGCCAAGTCGCGCGCCCTGGCGCAGGTCATGACCGGAGGCTTTACGGCGCTGCAGCCGGGAGCGGGGGAAGGCAGCCGCGTGGTGCACCAGATGCACCGGCTGCGGGAGGAACTGAGTTGGTATTACCGCCGCTTGAACGCCGAGGAAGCCGCGGCGGTGGCCGCCCCGGGAGCCGGAGGCGTGGAGGCGGTGCTGGAGGCGATCCAGTCGCGCGAGCAGGAGCTGCTGCGCGCCATTCGGGAGCTGCCGGCGAGTGAATCGCGGCACTGGGAGAGCGAGGCGGGGGCCAGCCCGGAGAGTCTGCGGGCGGAGCTGGCCGGGGTGAACCTGGTGGAGTACTTCCCCTGCGGGGAGAACTTCATGGCCGTGGTGGCGGGGCCGGACGGGATGCGGGTGCGGCGGCTGGAGGGGGAGCGCGGCACGGTGGAAGCCGCCCTGCGGCTGCTGCGCGCCCAGGTGGGCCGGGAGGCGATGGGGAGCGAGTACTATCATCGCCGCGGCGCCGGGCTGCAGCAGGCCACCGAATCGCATCTGCGTCTGCTGCACGAGATTCTCATCGCGCCGCTGATGCCGTGGTTCGATCAACCCCACGTGGCCTTTGTGCCGCACGGCATGCTGCACGCGCTGCCGTTTGCGGCGCTGCGTGACGGATCGGGCTGGCTGCTCGACCGCCACAGCACCTCGCTGGCTCCCAGCGCGCGGATGTGGATGCAAATGGCGCGGCAGGCGCCCAGCCCGTTCCGCGGCGGCATGCTGGTGGCCCCCGAGACCCAGGCCGCGGCGGAGGAGATCGCCGCCGTGCAGCGCCTCTGTCCGAAGCTCGCCCTGCTGACCGGGATAGACGCCAGCCTGGAGCGGGTGCGTACGGCGGCGGGCGCCGCCGCCCACCTCCACCTGGCGGTGCGCACCGTGCGCCACGGCGAGCAGCCCAATGCCGCCGCGGTCCCGATGGCGGATGGGCGCTTGAACGTCATTGACATGGTCAACCTGCGGCTCCAGGCCGACCTGGTGGTGCTGTCAGGGGTGGGGAGCACGCTCGGGGATCTGGCCCACGCCGACGAGACCCTGGGCCCGGCCCGCGCTTTTCTCTACGCCGGCGCGCGCGCTGTGCTCTATACCCTGTGGCCGCTACCCGACAAGTTGTCGGCCGAGTTTCTGGAATGCTTCTATCGCGCCTGGAACGGCGGGCAACTGCCGCCGGCCACCGCTCTGCACCGTGCCCGGGCCGAATTTCGGCGGCGCTACTCCCATCCGTACTTCTGGGCGGCGTTTCAGTTGTACGGAAGTTTGCAGTGAGCTGCGCTTAGCGGCCTTGCGCCAGCCGTTGCGCCAGCCGCGGCGGCAGGCCGGCCTCGAGGATGCGCTTCTGCGCCGCCTCCAGGTCGTAGGGCACGCGGTGAAACTCGACCTTGCCGGATTCGGGATCGAAGAGCACAAACGCCGCCCGCCAATCATGATCGCGCGGCTGGCCCACCGAGCCGGGATTGATGAGGTAACGCTCTTCCGGCCGCAAGCGCAGCTCAAGGTAATGTCCGCCGGCGTGGGCTCCCGGCTGCGGCTCGGCGGCGGACTCCAGGCGGCGTACCTGATCATCACCGAGCACAAAGCCGCCCTGCAGATGCGAGTGGCCAAACCAGTGCACCGCGGCCGTGCTGGCGGCGAACGAGGCGGCCGCCTGCACCGGGTCGAGCAAGTACTCGTCCTCGTCGAGCGGCGAGCCGTGCACCAGGGCGTGGTCGCGCCAGGGCAGGGGGCCGGCGGGCAATTGTTGCAGCCACTGCCGTTGCTCCGGGTCGAGGCTGCGGTGGGTCCATTGGGCGGCGGTGGCGGCCACCGGATTGAACCACTCGATGCCGTAGAGGGAAGCGCAGGCGCGGTCGTGATTGCCGCGGATGATCACCGGGGTATGGGCATGCACCCAGGCGCTGGCCTCGTTGGGACTGGCGCCATAGCCGACCACATCGCCCAGGCAAACGCTGGCATCGTAGTCGCCGGCGGCATCGAGCACCGCCTGCAGCGCCTCCCAGTTGGCGTGTACGTCGCTGTAGATGAGGACTTTCAGAGGGGTACCCGTTTCAGTGTCTGCCTATCATCGCAGATTTACCCGGAGGCGCGCGTCGCCAGAGCGGCGCGCAGTTCCCGCAGTTCGCGCTGCAAGTCGCCCAGGCGGGCGAACACGGCGGTGGCTCGCAGCCACTGGCGGTGTTCAAAGGCGGGCGAACCGGAGAACATTTTGCCGGCGGCCAGATCGCCGTGGGTGCCGCTTTGGGCGGTAATGATGGCGCCACGGCCGACGGTGCAATGTCCGGCGACGCCCACCTGGCCGGCGAGCAAGGCCTGATCTTCGATGTTGGTGCTACCCGCCAGACCGACCTGGGCGCAGATCAGGACATCTTCTCCCAGGCGGCAGTTGTGGCCGATCTGGGTGAGATTGTCCACCTTGGTGCCGCGGCCGATGACGGTGGCCTCCAGACTGGCGCGGTCGACACAGCTATTGGCCTGGATTTCCACCTGGTCGCCGATCACCACGTGCCCGACCTGGGGAATTTTTACATGGTGGCGCTGGGCATCGGTGGCAAAGCCAAAGCCGTCACCACCCAGCACCACACCGGGCTGGAGAATGACATCGTCGCCCAGTTGTGTGCCCTCGCGGATCACGGCATGAGCATGGGCGAGGAGACGGTTCCCGGCGCGGACGTTGGGGTAGAGGACCACGTGGGGATGCAGGACCACGTCGTCACCCAGCACGCAGTCGGCGCCGATTACGGCGTAGGCGCCGACATGGCAGCGGACGCCCAACCGGGCGCTGGGATGAATGCGGGCGCTGGGGTCCACGCCGGGCTCGGGGCGCCAGGGGGGCCGCAGCAGGGACACCGCCGCAGCCACCGCCAGGGCGGGCGAGGGCACGCGCAGCAGGGCCGGCCCACCCGCCGGCAGAGCGGGGAAGTCCTCACCCACCAGCAGGGCGGCGGCCGGGCAGCGGGCGGCCTCGGGCGCACGGCGAGCGTCGGTGACAAAGCTCAAGTCCTGCCGGCCGGCGGTGTCCAAGCTGGCGATGCCGGTGATTTCCGGATCGGTCTCCGGGGCGTTTGCGTGCAGGTGCCGGGCAATCTCGTGCAGGCGCATCAACCCACCTCCTGATCCGGCTTGGGCGAGCCGGATTGAAATAACGGAAATTGGCCAAGGTCGGGCGTGGTGGGACGGCGGCGGCGCGGCGTGCGCACGACCTCCACCGGCAGCAGTTGCAGCAGCGCGGCGGAGGGCACAAAGACGTGCTGCCAGGGGCTGTCGGTGTGGGGTGGAGTCAGGTCCACTCCCTCATGGACATGGAGCAGCTCGGTGGCCAGGATGCCTTCCAGCCAGCTGCCGCCCCGGGTGCGGACGCGCACCCGCAGTCCCGGCAGCGGAATGACGCCGCGGCGCGGCGGCGAGGTCAACTCCGCCAGTTGGGCAAAGTCGCTGACGAAATACACCGCCTGCAGCTCACCGCGCTCGATGGTCTCTGTCTGTCCGTCGGGCAGCAGACACTCCAGCCGGTCGTTCCCGCGCAGCCGGGCAGGGTCCAGAAACCCGCACACCCAGCGGGCGGGGTGGAGGCGCAGGGCGGCCTTTTTTAAGGTGGCTGAAGTCAAGGTGGGTGCTGGGTTTGATTGCAAATACGTCTGGCGCGGGCCGTACAACTCTAGTATGATTCCAACTGAATCAGGCCGACCTGAATCTTTAAGTCATTGTGGTTCAGTCACTTGGAGGCATTGTGGGAGAGTCCCCCGGGGCCGCCTGCGATGATCCGGCCCTGCAAGCTTGCCTGCACTGGGCGCGGGTCGAGAAAGGCTTGGCTGCCAATAGTTTAGCCGCATACCAGCGCGATTGGGAGAGCTTCTCCCGCTGGTGCGGCCGCCACCAGGTGGCGCTGGGCGGCTGTACCCGGGACCATATCCGTCAATTCCTGCTGGACCTGCGGCGCGAGGGGCGGGGAGCGCGCAGTGCCGCCCGCTGCCTGGTGGCGGTGCGCCAGTTGTTTACTTATCTGGTACGCGAGGGGGAATTGACCCAGGACCCGACCGCCGGACTGCGCGCGCCGGCGTGGGGCACGCCCATCCCGGAAGTGTTGGCGATCGGCGAGATGGAGGCCCTGCTGGCGGCGGCCGCCATGGGGAAAGCCACCGGGGCGCGGGACCGGGCGCTGCGGGCGCGCGATCTCGCCGCCGTGCACCTGCTCTACGGGTGCGGGCTGCGGATCAGCGAACTGTGCGGGCTGCGCTGCCAGGATCTGGACCTGGAGGCGGGGACGCTGCGCTGCCAGGGCAAGGGCGGAAAGCAGCGGTGGGTGCCGATCCATCGCCGCGCGGTGGCGGCGGTGCGCGAGTACCTGCAACAGCACCGTTCGACGCTGGTCGGAGATCTCCCTGGCTGCCGCGCTTTGTTCCCCGGCCGGGGAGGAGAGCCGATCACCCGGCAGGCGCTGTGGGCCCGCCTGCGGCGGCATGGCCGCACGGCCGGGCAGGCGGTGTATCCCCACCGGCTACGGCACAGTTTTGCCACTCACCTGCTGGAAGGCGGCGCCGACCTGCGCAGTGTGCAGGCGCTGCTGGGGCACGCCGACATTCAGACCACCCAGATCTATACCCACGTCGTCAGCGGGCGGCTGCGCGAGGTGTACCGCGCTCATCATCCGCGCGCCTAGGAACCCACTGTCATGGCCGATTTCAACTTTCTGCTTGCCACGCGACTCAACCAGGATCAACAGAACGCGCTGCGGGTGCTGGAGAATGTTTGCCGCAAGGCGGGGCTGAACGTCTATTTGACCGGCGCCAGCATGCGCGATCTGCTGACCACCCAGCCGGTGCGGCTGCTGAACCTGACCACCGAGGGGAGTCCGCTGGTGCTGAAAGACGCGGTGGTGGCGGGCGGCGCCGAGCGCTTGAGCAGCCGCGCCGAACCGGCGGGCCTGTTTTTCAGCCTGCTGGGGTGCCGCATGCGGGTGGAAGCGGCACGAGGCGGTTCCATCGTGGAGGATTTGCGCAGCCGGGCGCTGACCCTGAACGCCATCGGGCTCTCGCTCAACCCCGGCTCGCGCGGCCTGCCGCTGGACCCCACCAACGGTGTCGCCGACATCGAAGCCCGGCTGATCCGCATCTCCCATGCCTACGTGTTCCTTGAGGATCCGGTGGCGTTGCTGCGCGCCGTGCGCCTGGCGGCGCGGCTGGACTTCAAGCTGGAGGAGCGTACCCAGGCGCGCATGGAGTCGGCGCGCGAAGGCGACTATCTGGCGCAGGCCACGCCGCAGGCGCGGGGACAGGAGTGGAAAGCCATCGCCTACGAGCCCGACCCGGCGGTGGTGCTGCGCGAGTTGGAACGGGACGGTTGGCTGGAACGCGCCTTTGGCGCCGGCGTGCGCACCAGCCGCATGAACCTGGCGGCGTTGAGCAAGCTGACGGCGACGCTCGAAGCGTGGGAATTGCTGGGGCGGGCGGTGGATACCGGGGCGGTGGCCACGCCGTTTCTGATGGCAGGCCTGGCGGCGGGCGATCAGAACCGGCTGGGACAATGGATGCCGAGCCGCCATTTGGGTGCGGGGTGGAAGAAGCTGCAGGCCGAGGCCGCGACGCTGGAGAAGAAACTGTTGGCAGCCGGGAGCGGAGGCAAGGCGGGGTTGCGGGGGATCTTTGAGATGCTGGACAAGTTCAGCCCCGAGGCGGTGGTGTACGCCAGCCTGAACCCTTCCAATGCCAAGAGCGGGCGCAAGCTGCGCGAATTCCACGCCGAGGCGATGCAGCACCGGCAACGGCTGCCGCTGAGTCTGCTCCGCGCCCTGGGGGTGCCGCCGCGTTCGCAACGCGCGGAGGCGCTGTTGCGCCCCTGGTTCCTGCGTCTGCTGGCCGGCGATACGATCAGCGACGCGGAGATGACCGAGGGAGTGCGGCGGGCGGTATTGGCGCAACAAGCTCCGGCCGCTGCGCCCCGCGTCGCGGTGGCGGCGGGCGCAGGCAAGCTGGACGCGGCGGCCGGGGGCAAGGGCCCGGCGAAGGTTCGTGCCGCCAAAGCGCCCGCGGCCCCCAAGCGAGCCGCCGCCAAGCCGGCGGGCCATGCCGTCAAGCCCAGACCCAAGGCCAAGGTGAAAGCCAAAGCTGCCAAGCGGCACTGAAGGCGCGGCGCGAGTCGCTATAATGGAAACTTCCGCCGCGCGCCATGGATCCGTTCGTACACCTGCACGTCCACTCTGATTACTCGCTGCTGGACGGCGCCTGTGACGTCAACAAACTGGTGACCCGGGCCCAGCAGATGGGCATGTCGGCGGTGGCCCTGACCGACCACGGCAACCTGTTTGGCGCCTGGAGCTTTCATGCCGCCGCCCGGGCAGCGGGCATCAAGCCCATCCTGGGGTGCGAGCTGTACGTGTGCAAGAACGCCGACCATGCCGCGCCACCGGAGGGGGATACCTACAACCATCTGATCGTGCTGTGCGAAAACGAGCGCGGCTACCAGAACCTGGTCAAGATCGTGTCGGAGGCGAGCCTGCGCGGGTTTTACTACAAGCCGCGGGTGAGCAAGGCGTTCCTGGCGGCCCACAGCGAAGGGCTGGTGGCGCTGTCGGCCTGCTTGAAGGGGGAAGTGCAGGAGTTTCTGACCGCCGGGCGGCCGGAGGAGGCGCGGCGGGTGGCGGGGGAATTCCGCGACATCTTCGGGTCGGGCAATTTTTTCCTGGAGATACAGGATCAGGGCCTGGAACAGGAACACCGGATCAAGGATGGACTGCTGGCGCTGAGCCGCGGCCTCGATCTGCCGCTGGTGGCCACCAACGATTGCCACTATCTGAACCATGACGACGCGCGGATGCATGACGTGTTGTTGTGCATACAGATGGGCAAGCGGGTGCACGACACCCAGCGCATGCGGTTCGGCAGCGATCAGTTTTTCCTGAAGTCGGGGCCGGAGATGCTGCGCGTGTTCAGCGGCATTGAGGATGCGGTGACGCGCACGGCGGCCATCGCCGAGCGCTGCGACTTTCACCTGCGGCCCGTGGGCCACTCCTTCCCCGATTTCGAGGTGCCGGCGGGCGCCTCGCTGGAGGATTATTTCGAACGGGTGGTGCGCGAAGGCATGGCGGCCCGCCAGAGCTGGATCGCCGAGCGGCGGCGGCTGGGCAAGACGCGCTATGACACG
>Ga0134126_10002768_pt1 | contig 22028 bp, 13 predicted proteins | sample KB31752_FD_96881 | JGI IMG/M metagenome (GOLD analysis project Ga0134126, IMG submission 96881) | Terrestrial soil microbial communities with excess Nitrogen fertilizer from Kellogg Biological Station, Michigan, USA - KB3-175-2 | ecosystem: Environmental > Terrestrial > Soil > Unclassified ... | reverse complement strand
CGATCTGCTTGAGCGAGACGCGGTGGTTGTAGATGCGCTGGTGGGTGTCGCCGACCAGGAAGAGGTCGTCGGGACCATCGGGGACGGCGGCACGGAGCATCCGCCATTGCCACGGGCTGAGATCCTGCGCCTCGTCGACGATGATGTGCCGGTACGGCTTGGACTCGTCGAGTTCGAGCAACCGCGTGGCCTCTATGCAGATCGTCTCGTGAGTCCACTTGGGCGCGTAGCTCCGCTGCGAAGCCGGCCAGCGCCGGCCATATCTCCGCTCGTGCCCTCGCGCCCAGCGGTCGCCCGCGGCCCGGCCGCGCCGCAGCGAGGTACTCCTCCCAGCTCGCGATTCCCTGGGCTAGCACGACGTGGCGCCATTCCTGGCCGAGGAATGCGTCTGAGCAACTGAGGCCGAACCGGGTGATGAGCTGCCTCCAGCGGTCCCGCTGGTGTGATTTCGACACCACCGCCAGCCGGCCGTGCCGGGATGAGGTGATCTGGTAGGCGATTTGATCGATATGCCGCACGTCAACCCGGCGCAGACGCACCTCGTCGTCGATCAGCATCCGGAGGCCCTCTTCGAGGGACCCGGCCAGCGTCTTGGTGAAGGTCGTCACCAGGATCGAACGATCCCACGGCGACCATTCAGCGAGGTGCCGGGCGCGGTGCAGGGCGACGACGGTCTTGCCGGTACCCGGACCACCGGTCACCCGGGCCGATCCGCTGAATGCGCCGTGGGCCATCCGGTGCTGGGTGGGGTGCAGATAGATCCGCCAGAGCGCGAAGGGGTAGCTGAACACTTCCATGAGCTCATCGGGCCCGCTGACCAGTACCACCCGCTCCGGGGAGCGGGCTACGGCGGCCGTGACATCGGAGGTGTCGTAGCCGGCAGCCAGCATCGCCGCGCTGGCCATCTCCTCCCACACCTGCTCGGGGGTCATCCCGATTGCGAGACCGACCAGCACGTCGTACTGTGGCTCCGGCAGTATTCCACGGGCGGATTCAAGCTGATCTAGGTCAGTGAGCACGCGAGCGAAGGGCAGCACTTGCTCGTCGATACCTAACCGAGCGAGATCCGCGTCGCTCACACCATCAAGAAGACGCGAGACGGAGGACTTGGCGTCCTCGGCTAGTTGAGGCAGCCGCTCTTCGATAGCCGCGACGTCGCGCAGCTCGATGACACCGGTCGCGCGGTTGACGCTGACCCGCCGCCGGCACGCCCAGCCATAGGCATCGTCGTGCGGCAGGACCTTGAGCAAGGTATAGGAGTCGCCGGACTCCGGCGCGAGCACGATCCCGCGCCAGGACTGGTCGATCCGGATGGAACGCAGCCGGGCATCGCGGATGTTATTGATCTTTTCCAGATGCATACCGGCATGGGTAGCCTGCTCGAACTTGGCGAACGCGGCATGTACCTTCTCCTGGATCGCGCGCTCCAGCTTGCCGAATTCCCAAAGGAAGTCCCGGTCGATGCCCAGCCGCGCCACGCGATACTCCTCTCAGGCCACCGGCGAGCTTTCCACCAGCTCGTCGGCGATATCTCCGATTTGCGCCAGCAGCGTGGCTGGGGGCTGCATGAGGTCCAGCGCGCGGCAGACGATCTCGACACCCGAATACCGCACGACGTGGCGTTTTGTGTTGCCCTGGGCGTACACGAGAAGCCCGCGGGGCAGGCGCAGCGCGGTGCAGTAGGCCAGCAGCTGGTAGAGGTCCGCCTGAGGCGTCTCCATTTTGTACTTGGCATCGATGACGGCCAGTGGCCGGTCGTTACGCTGCCAGACCAAGTCGGGTTCCATCCGCACCGCGCGCGCCTGGTCGAGGTAGCAGGGCTTGCGGCGCGGCGCGCCACCGTGGCGGGCCTGTAACTCCTCCGACAGCGCACCGACCAGAAAGTCCTCGAAGATTTTCGCCAGGTTAAACAGAAACCCGCTGGCGAGCAGCGAGCCGACCCCGTGTTCCGGAGAGGTGGCCTGCCAGATGACCTCGGCGAGGCGCAGCACGGCATGGTAGCGCTGGTTGAGCCGGTTCGGGTGCCAGTGCGGCAGGCTGCCCGCACGCTCGGGTGTGGTTACACCGGCCAGCGTGGCCCGCAGGGCGGCGAGCCGGTTCCGGTGCTCGTCGCGCACTCGGGGCACGCCGACCATCCGGGTGATCGCGGCGAGAAGGATCTGGTTCTCGGGCATGTCGATGGTGAAATCGTCATACCGGATCTCCATCGGGATGGCGCGTCCGTGATGTCTGCGGAGCTGATCGGCTTCTCGCAAGCGTCCTCGCAGCACCGGGGATGACTCCTCGACGGTGCGGTATCCCTTGAGCGGTCCCTGTCGCAGGGCCTGTTCCGCCTGATGGCATAGGAATCGCGCGACCACGGGAACCAGCCCTTCGGCCGTGTCGAGTGCTACAACGTCCTCGTCGCGCCAGCCGAGCGGCTTGCGCCCATTCGCGTACCCCACCAGAAACAGCAACCGGGCGATCGGCAGCTTGGGGGCGATCCAGACCTCCATATCGCCCACCCGTGCGACGCCCACTTTCCCGCGAGCCTTGATGGTCCACAGTCCGGGGTTGTGCGGGGAGTCAGAGGCAGTCACGACACCGGACAAGGCCAGAGTGTGGCCCTGTTTGGCGGTGAGGCGGACCTCAAGCGGTTTGTTCTCCGCGACCACTACACGCATCATGGCTGCTCGGCGAGCGCTGCCCGCAGCGCGTCAAGCTGGTACTTGTCGAGCGCTGCGGGCGAGGCACCGTAGTGGTGGTCGGTCAGGAGCGGCAGGATGGAGGTTTCCCACGCCCGGGCCAGACCGTCTTTGCTCCGGTAGATCTGCGGGTGCATGAGGTAGGACGGGCCCAGTGCCAACTCGTGGTCGTCGATGCGCGCATTGAGGGCATCGAGCAGAACGGGGGCATCAAGGTTGTGCTTAACGTCCTCGTCCTCCGTGAGCTTGTCGAGCCAGGCGGCGAGCAGACCCGCGGTAGGTGGTCGCGACGGATGCAGCTCGACGAACGCGAAGCGCCGCCGCATCGCGGCGTCGATCAACCCGAGCGAGCGGTCCGTGGTGTTCATGGTGCCGATGACGAAGACATTGGGCGGCATGATGAATTCCGCCTCTGGCGAGTACAGCAGCCCAATCGGGTATTCCCGGTACTCCAGCAGGAAGTACAGCTCACCGAACACTTTGGACAGGTTCGCCCGGTTGATCTCGTCGACGATCAAGATGTAGGGATCTGACGGGTGCTGCCGGGCCGCCTCCACGAGCAGCCGGAACGGTCCCGGTTCCAGCTTGAAGGTGAGCGCGCCATCGGCACGCTGCACGGGACGGAAACCCTCGAAGAAGTCCTCGTAGGTGTAGGACGGGTGGAACTGAACGAACTTCATGGCGTTCGGCTCGCAGAGGTGTTCGGCCAGTTTGCGAGCAAGGTAGGTCTTTCCGGTACCCGGTGGGCCATAGAAGATCAGCTGTTTGCGTTCCCACAGCAGGTCGGCCTGCTCCTGCAGCCACCCCTGGTCGATCAGCAGCTGGGTGGCCAAGTTCTGGTCGACCTCCAGGAACCGCAATTCCCGGACCGTGGCCGCGCTGGGTTGCTCGCCGGCGACGCCAAGGGTCGCGAGCAGCTGCTCGATCGCGGCGATCTCATTGGTCAGCTCGACGACGTCGGCCTGGCTGTGCAGTTTCGCCGGTAGCGGCTGGGGAAGGTTTGAGAACGGCACGGGCCGGGTGGTGTTCAGCCACTCGACCTTTCGCCGTAGGTTGGATCGCCGATCGGACGACAGGGTGTAGGTGCTGTCCCCGGTGATCTGGCCGAGGTACGTCTTGCCCTGCGAGGTGGTCAGCAGGTAGTCGTCCACCCGCATCCGGTTGCAGAAGGCATCGAACTCGGCGACCTTGCCTTCCCGGACCGCGTATGACTTATGCTGGTAGTCCTGCTCTATGGCCGTCTTCAGGGTGACGAGCGGTACCGGAGGGTCGATCTCGCGCAGGCTCGCGGCGGCCAGCGAAACGGACCCCTTCTGCAGCCACACCGGCACCAGGTCGTGACCGTCCACCGAGGACCCCCGCACCAGCCACGCCCGGCGGCTGGGGGACTCGGCCGCACCGTCGATGCTGAGCTCGGTCAGCTGCTCCCGAAAGTCGTCAGCGGTGATCCGCTGGTCCGGGTCGGCGCGGCCCGACTCGTCGAACCGGAGTCCTTCGCTCTCCAGCACCTGCCTCGGGTCGTCACTTCGACCGGGGTCGAGCCAGTGGAAGTCAGGCGAGATGGTCCCGTCGGAGCGCAGTACCCGGTGGGCGTTATTGACTTTCTCGGCCCCTAGGAACTTTCCGACCGATTGCGCGGAGAGCTTAGTAAGTGTTGCGAGATCCCCGTAAGTCGTCCACCACCCAGCCTCCACATAGCCCAATGCCATGACGATCTGCGCCCAGCGAGGGTCCCCGTAACCGGACGGCGTCTGCTGTTTGTGCTTGCGGTGCAATCGGTAGCGCCGGGTCAGCTCGCCGGCGAACTCCTCACCGGCGAACTCCGCGAGCGCCTCAACCCCAGCTTCGGTGATCGACCAGCCGCCCCGCTTGGCCATCCAGCCGATCGCGCTGCCCCACGTCGACGCGAAGCGCAGATAGGTCTCGTAGCGCGGGATGCCGCTGGCGTTGTGGCTGCTTTCTTGCGGGTTCAGCGGCACCCGGCTGGTCACGCGAGCCAGGACGTCCTTGGGAGCCAGCGGCTCGCCCGCGTCCCGCAGCGTCTCGAACAAGGTGCGGGCAAGCAGTCCGCGCCGCACCTGTGGCTCCGGGTTCATCGCTGCCTCCGACCCGTGAGCATGCCATATGTCCGCTTGTTCCTCACGGACGCCGAGTTGGAAGGGATGTAGGAGCGGGTGGACAGGGACTGTTCGGGGCAGCACCCGGGAGGCCGCTTCACGTCGGGTGATCTTGTCAGTGGGCTCGCGACGGCCTGATCTCGCAGCTGCACGTGACTACATGGCTGCTGCTGCGCATCGAGCAGGGCGATTACCCGGGGATGGCCATCCCGCTGCACCGCAGCGCTGAGCGGGTCATCGGGCAGCTTACGTCCTTGTCGCTGAACAAGTAGTGCAGGAACTGGTCCGGGTCGTTCAGAAACCCGCGTGTCAGCGCGACCGGATCGGCCTGGTCGTAGCTGACCTGCTCGATCTGACCGTTGGGGTCGATCTGCAGGATTCGCGCGCCCGGCACCGCGAGCAGGATCGCAGAGTGGTGGCTACCACAAATTGGCTACCCTGCGCGCCCAGGTCCGCGATCCGCACCAACAGCGCCAGGGCACCGCGCACCTCGACCATGGTGGACTTACCCGTGCCGTTATCGCCAACCAGGAAAGTCACTCCCGGATCCAGCTCCAGTCCGCCGGTACGAGCCAAGCGAGTCACCACCGGCAAGGTGAACGGGTAGCGACCGGTGTCGATGCCGGCGTCGAGCCGGGCGTGTCGGAGGAACCCACCAGCAACCGGCCCCGACGCGCGCCGCGGTTTATGACCCAATCCATAGCTGGCGCACTGCACCGACCGCCTCTGCGAGCTGGTGTTGCATGGGCCGACAAGCGCGGCGAGCGGTCCGCAGCGGCTGCTTCGGCTCGGCTTGCCACTCTTTCTCCCACCAATAGAGCTCCATGAGTCCTTGGCCACGCTGCCTAGACAGGCGACTTGCATGACGAAAGATCGTCCGGCGTTAGCATGCTTGCGTCAGGAAATCGACCGGGGCCACCCGGGTTCCGGTCGGTTGGAGGCTGCCACGGGTGCGACCTTGGTGACCTGGGTCTGGGTTTTTTCAGTGGCGGCCCATTCGGTGACCACGGTGTGCAGCACGGTGAGCGCGTCCCCGGTGACGCTGTCGGTGACCGGGAGCCCGCCGGGCAGGATCAGAGGGCAGCGGCGTCGCCGGATCGCGGTGCATGACCCGGGTGCCCCGAACCCGGCTAGGTACATCTCGTCCCGGTAGCCGGGGGTGTCCCGAACGCCGCGCAGTGGGCCGTCCGCACCGGGTGCGAGCCGCTCGAAACGAAACCCGTGGCTTTTCGCGGCGTCCAGCAACCGCTTCGCGGCGATCAGTTCTGGACCATCGGCCATCGCGGTCACCGCCACCGATCCGTCAACGCGACCAACCGGTCAGCCAGCTGCTTGTCGGTGATCGCGGGCGCCTCGTCGGCCAGCGTGATGACGCTGCGCAGCAGCGAGACGGCGTCGATCTGCTCAACCATCGCGGCGAGATCATCACCGCACCGGGCGTCCGTGACCTCCTGCACTGCGGCGGTGGTCTCGCGGTACGCGCTGACCTCGCCGAGGTCTGAGACAGGCTGGCGATGGTCGTATTCATGACGCGGTCCCGTCGGCCAGCAGCGCCCGCCGGACGCTGTCATGCTCCAGCGCCAGTTCGGCGAGATGCGCCCAGCGGCTGGGGAACACGGCACGGTCCCCAACCAGCACCACCACGTCGGCCAGCAACGTCGCCAGCGCATCCATCTCGGCGGTGAGATCATCGGGTGGGACCGACCGGCCGCCGGGAGCGATGGTCAACGGGGGCAGCTCCACCGGCGGCCGGCCGGCAATCGGTGCGGCAGGGTCGCTCATCGCGTGCATTCCCGGCACCGGCCACGTCCCGGATCGGTCAGGCTCGCGGCCAGCACCGTCATCCCGCACAGCGCGACGTAATGGCCCGCGTGGCGCTGCGCCGCCACGGAATCATGACATACCAGGTGCTCGACGTGGGTGTGCGCGTCCGTGATGCCCAGCAGGTGAGGCCCCCGCTGCTCAGGGGCCTGCGCATGCGTCCACCGGCGCTTGCTGTGCCGTCCTGCCATGGGTCCTGCCTCCGACCGGCCTGGTTTGGCTCGACCCGCGGGGGGCGACGTCCGTCGGAGACACGTGGCAGTGTCAGCGTTCAGTCCCGGCCCCGGGCCTGGTGAAAGTCAACCGAGGAAGATCGCCCAGAACCAGCGCAGGTCAGCGGCAGTGCTGATGCAAAACAGCAGGATCAGCGTCCTTGCGCGGCGTGTACTGTCCCGATACGTCCTTTGAAGGGGCTGCAGCCTTGAGGGAGCGGCAACGTGGCAGGCAAGCGGCACCGGCTGGTCAGTGCGCGCAAGGCGGCCGGTTTCAGTCAGGAACGGCTGGCCGAGGCGGTGGGCGTTGAGCGCTCAACGGTCATGCGCTGGGAACGCGGCGAGACGCGTCCGCAACCCTGGGCCCGGCCGAGACTCGCGCGTGCCCTGGGTATCTCGGATCAGTCACTGTCCGAACTGCTGGGAGAATCTACTGACTTCCATACCAGACTGTGTGCTGGATCGGGCATGCCGGAAGAGCCGGTCGACGAGGCTCGCTGTGACCCGGTGCTTTCTGCATCCTGGAATCAGCAGGGCACGCTCACGGCGTCGGTCGCGCTCAAAGGTGGTAGCCCAGTGAACCGTCGCCGGTTCACGCTCCTGACCGGAGCGGCTCTGACAGTTCCTGCGCATCAGTGGCTGGTCCGTGACCCGGAGCCGCTGGTGTCCGGGCTTTCAGGCGGCCGGGTATCAGCGGCGCTAGCTGATCAGCTACCAGCCATGATTGCTACGCTGCGGGCGATGGATGACGCGGCGGGTGGCGGCACTGTGCTCTCGCTGGCGCAGCTAGTTTTCGACTGGGTTGCGGAGTTGCTCCATCAGGCGTCCTACGGCGAGGGCACCGGCCGAAGGCTGTATATCGCATTGGCCGAGCTTGGCCAACTGACTGGCTGGGCTGCCCACGATGCGGGCCAACCGGAACTGGGGCAGCGCTATCACGTCGCGGCCTTACGCGCGGCACACGGCGCCGACGACCGGCCACTCGGCGCCCACATCCTCGGGTGCATGGCGGATCAGGCTGCTCGGCACGGTCGGCCAGCAGAAGCTGTCACGCTCATCGAGACCGCCTTGGTCGGGATCCGGGGCTGGGAGACACCGCGGCTATTGGCCGAGCTGCACATTCGGAATGCCTACGCCCTGGCCTCCCTGCGAGACGGAGCGGCTTGCATGGCCGCTGTCGGGGCGGCGCGCACACAAGTCGAGCACTTTGGGCAGGATAATGATCCAAGCTGGTTGTATTGGGTGACTCCAGCGGAGATCACGGCCGGTGCGGGCGACTGCCTACTGCAACTGGATCAGCCTGCGCAGGCTACAGCACTCCTCAACGAGGGGATCGCTATGTTCGATGACTCCTTCGCGCGGGATCGGCAGATTTACCTGACTCACCTCGCTGATGCGCTCGCTCGGCCCGGTAAGCAGCGTGACCTCGACGCCGCCGTGGACCGAGGGCTGGCAGCGCTGCATCTAGCGGAAAGCTTGACCTCAACCCGCGGCCTTGAGTGCATCCGTGATCTCTGTAGGCAGATGCAGCCGCACGCGTGGGTCCCAGTGGTAGGCGACTTCCTGGAACGGCTACGGGGGATTCTGGCGGCGTAATAGTGCCCGCATCGGCCGGGATACGGAGGAGTTGCCAGTGAACTTTACGATTCATCACACCGCCATCAGTGCGATCGACATGACAGAGTCCTTGGTGTTCTACGAACAGTTCGGGTTCAGGACCGTGTTGCACTGGAAAGCCCCAGGCGGGGAGCTGGAGATCGCGCATCTCAAGCTAGGTGAGAATTACCTCGAGATCTTCTGGTATCGGGATCAGATACCTGCGCCCGAGACTGCGGCATCACTGATGACAGATCTTCCCCGGATCGGCGTCAAACACTTTGCTCTCAGGGTAGACTCGGTGCATGAAGCTAAGAATTTCGTCGAGAATCGTGGCATCTCGCAGAACGTCAAAATACGGCATGGCAGGACTGGTGTGACTTATTTTTTCATCAAAGATCCGAGCGGAATCCTGGTCGAGTTCCTCGAAGATAAACGCGGATTCTAGCTGCCATAGATGTCTCTCGGTAGGCACGGAACGCCACTGGGTGTGAGCGCGCTCTGGGGCCGGCTTGGGAAAGTTGACGTCGACATGGAACGCAGGCGCGTTCTTGCGGCCACCGCATACTCCGTGGCCGCGCTCGCAGTGCCTGACGAACCATGGTGGACGCAGATGGCGGCGCGCGGCACCGCCGGGTTACCGCTAGCGCCCGTAGCGTCGGCCGTGGTGATCTAGAGACCGTTCGCGAGATGGCATCACTCTTCTCGCGGGTTGACCAGCGGCGCGGTGGCGGCCACGCCCGCATGGCTCTCGTCCAGTACCTGACCTCGGATGTCGCGACTTACCTCCGAGGAACCTATCTCGACGAGCGAGTGCGCCAGGACATGTTCTCCGTGGCCAGCGAGAGCCCTGGCGGCCCCGAAAACTATTATCCAGGTCCAACGCGGGTCGACTGACTGGATACTGACGGCGATGGAGGACGGGCGGTGATCGGGGACGCCCGGTGCCCTCACCAGTATCCACATCGGAATGACGGATGCACCTACACAGCGTCTCCGCGCTCATCCCCAACCGAGCGGAGATAACCTTAATGGCCGCCCACTCCGACTCGTAGTCCCTCACGTGATCCTTGATCGAATCTGCTCGGCATCGCGCCACCCTTCCCAACTTGGGAAGTGTGCACGAAACCCGGGATGGTTCACCTTTGGTTAGCCATCGGTGCGTGGCGAGGGCCGTGGCCGGGTGGAGGGATGAGGACGGTGTAGTACGGGTTGCCGGTGCCGATGGCGTCGGTCATAGCGTCGTAGATGTCGAGGATTGCTTTCTTGGTGCGGGAGAAATGGTCCGGGTTGCTGTTGTGGAAGGCGTGGAAGGTGCCCATCACGTAGTCGACGTCATCGCGCGGGAGGCCGTAGAGGTGGAAGTAGGCGGCGTCGAGTTCGGTGCGTAACCAGAAGCGCCGCTGCTCATCCCACCGGAACGGTGGACCATGGTCCCCGTGATCTGCGGCGAACGCCGCCATATCGTTTGTGGTGTAGGACAGTTCCAGCACGCGGTAGGTAATCCAATCAGCGAGCCGCTGACCGGAGTCCCACGGGCAGTTCTGCAAATACGTTCCGGGTGGCAGCACTGGGAGCTGCTTGAACAGGAAGTACTTCAGCGAGGTGCCGACAATTTTCTGTCGAGCGCAGTAGTCAAGAACGAATACGCTGAGATTGGCCTGGAGTAGGGCGGCGCCGGAGGGAACGTGTGCGAGCAGAAATTTATCTCCAACAGCGGCGTGGGGTATGACGCTGGCGATGACGGTTCGTACGTCGGAGCTGCGGCAGATGTCGCGCCAGCCGAGCAACCAATCCCGATTCCAATTCTTGCGAGCAAGTCGTTTGTCGACTTCGCTTTCGGCGACCCAGTATCGCGGCAAGGTTGTGTATCGGGGGTCGGCCTTCTGCTCGGCGGTGAGGCGAGGAAGAATGCCGACGTTCGCCTGTGCCTGGGTTTGACCCTCGTAGGTGCCGAGGCGATGGTCGAAATGGTGCACCATTTTCGCCTCGACCAGTGGCAGCATCCGCTCGTCACCGCGCACGAACACATTTCCGTCCAGCGCCCACCCATCGGCCTCCAGCGCGTCCCGTTCGTAGAACCGACCCGAGTCGTTGGCCATGTGCAGCATCGCTTGGAACGACAGGTCCCACGGGTTGCCATCGGCCCCATCCCGCCAGAGCACCGTGACCTTCCGGTAGATGCTGAGGGTGATCTCGGCGTTGCGGCGGAAGTCGAACACCGGGCAGGTACCAGTATTCGGGTTGAGGAGTGTGATGTCCTCGGGGGTGAGTGTGTAGTGCCGCTCGGAGATCTGGGGTACCTGGCGGAGCCGGAAGGCGAGGTCGATCCGGTCCTGCTGCGCCGACCGGCCAGCCGCAGTCCACAAACAGAAGCGATAGGAGTGATGTACGTCGGAAAAAAGCTTATCCTCGTTCTCGAAGTCGTAAAGCGAGACCAGCGTGCGGCTCGTCACCAAGTCCTTGAAGAAGAGTTGGGTGGTGGCGTCGGTGGCGATTCCGGTGGGCAGCACCATGCCGAGCCGGCCGCGGGCCGCCACGATCGTCCGGCCGGTCTCGGCGAACACCGAGTAGGTGTTGATGTCCCCGCGTCCGGTCAGCGGGTAACGGCCGCTGTTGCGCAGTAGGTGACTCCAGCCATCCGCGTGCCGCAGCGCTGCCCGGTAGTCCTCGTAGTGCCGCTGGTCCACCGGGTCGTCGCTGCCGCCGAGGGCCGCGATCATTCTTTGCCGGGCCGCGGCGTTGCGGGCACCGGCGATATCCGGGCGCCGGGTCGCGAAGAACTCCTGATCCTGCAGCTTCACTCGTTCCCACGGGGGGTTGCCGACGACGCAATGGAATCCGCCGCGCCAGCCCGTCGCCGCATCGACGTCGCCGTTGTCGGGCACGGCGAAAATGTGCGGGAACTCGACCTGCCAGTGGAAGAAGCGATAGTCGCGGGCCAGCCGCTCCACCCGCTCGGCTACCCACTGCTCGGAAAGGCTGGTCGGGCCGGTAGCGATCCATTTCAGGGTGCGTTCCGTGATCGCGGAGAGCGCTTTGTCCGTGGTTTTTTCCTGCACCAGCGCGGCGCACCAGGCGTCGGCGATCCGTCGCAGGCGAAAGCGCTGTGCGTCGATCTCGCGCAGCCTGCGATGCGCCACGGTGATGTCGCCCAGCCGCGCCGGCAAGGAGCGCGCCAGGTCCCGAGTCTGGATGGCGAGGGATTCGTTGGTCAGCTCCAGACCGCCGGTGGAGAACAGGTCGAACTGGCCGCAGCGTTCCTTCGCGTTCTGCTCGCGGATGGTCTTGGCGGCGGCGCGGTCGTCGCCCTCGATCGGAGCGAAGGCCTCATCGGGGATGCCGGCGGCGATCAGCGCCGGGGTGGTGCCGAGCAGGGAGTTGCCGACCCGGATGTTGGCGTCCAGGAACGCCAGCGGCTTGCCTGGCTCCACGGACTCCAGCCACAGCGATACCTTGGCCAGCTCGGCGGCCATCTCATTGATGTCCACGCCGTAGATGCACCGGCTGACCACCTCACGCGTCGCTGTGCGCACCAGGTCCGGCGAGGGTTCCTGCTCGCCGCTGCGCAGCTGGGCGACCCGGCGGGCGATCCGCCGCGCCGCAGCGACCAGGAAATGCCCCGACCCGCAGGCCGGGTCGCAGACGGTGACACCCAGCAGCGCGCCGACCTTCGCTTCGGTATTTCCGGGCGTGGCGGCGGCCTCGTTCAGCACCGGATCCAGTGCGGTGTCCAGCAGCGCCTCGGTCAGTGATGCCGGTGTGTAGTAGGAGCCGGTTTCCTTACGCTCGTTGCCCGCAGCGTTGACGAGGGTGAAAGTCTGGTTCTCGGGGTCATAGCTGGGGTGTAGCTCCAGCAGGGACTCGTAGACGCTGCCGAGCTCTTCGGAGTCAAGGTTGCGGAAGTCCACCGACCGTTGCTGACCATCTGACTCGACGATCACCAGGTGGCGCACCGCGGTGATCAGCGCCGCGTTGGTGAGCAGCAGGCCATCCAGCGGCTCATCGAGCTCGTCGGGAAGCGTCGGCTCGATCGGTTCGCCGTGCTGGTCGCAGGTGATGCGCTCGAAGAGCCCCCCGATGCCGGGCAGGGCAAGTTCTGGGCGACCCTGCTCGACGCCCAGGCCGACGAAGACGAGTTGGACGGCTTCCCACAGGTCCTCGTGGTGGTCGGTGCTGCCGCGCCGGGCGCGGTCCCGGAGCCGCTGGGCGGAGAAGAACTGGCCGTACCGCGCCCGGGCCGCGAGCGGGGCATCCGGATCCAGCATCGCGTCGCGGTCCTCGGCGACGAACCAGAACAACAGCCGGTACACCAGTCGCAGCACGGCGCGTTTGTAGTCGTCGCGGGCCAGGGTGCCTGCGGCGAGCCGGTGTCGCAGCTCGTGGTTGGTCGGATGCTGCAGGAACCCAGTGCCCAGGGTGTTGATGGCCTGCTTCACGCCGCCACGCAGCCGCTCCAGGGCGCGTTCACCCTGTTTAAGGGCATTGGCCCGCCACTGCTCCAACCAGCACCCGGTCGCGGGCTTCCCCGGCGGCACGGCCAGCCGTGAGGCGTGCAGCAGCCGGAACAGCAACACGAAATCAGAGAACAGTTGCTCGTCAAAAATCAACTCCAGATCGAACTCGACGTAGGCGGAGCCGCCCAGGGACCGCGAGTCGCGCAACAGCCGCAGCGTGCACCCGTTAGAGATGATCGCCCACAGGTGCTTATCGGTGCGGTTTAGCAATTCCTGCACCATGGACTGCGGCGCGGCCTCCGCAGCACCCGCGACGCCCTTGGTGCGCCGGTCTAGGTCGACTCCCCAGCCCAGCAGGTGGATCGGCACATGCTCCCAGAGATGGCTGACCCGGAATGGCTTGTCCTGCGCCACCAGCCCGCCGATGGGCGTGGTGGACAGGATCCCGTAGTCGAGCTTGCGGAACACGGCCAGCAGCCATCGCTCGCGAGTGAGCCCGGTGAGCGGGCGGCCCTCGGCCTGCGCCTTGTCGCGTTCCCGGGTAAACACCTGCCAGGCACCGCCCAGGTCGTCGAACGCTCGGGTGGCGGCCTGCCGGACGGTCTCGTGTGGCGCCAGCCGGTAGTCCGCCGAACCCCAGCCGGGCAGGTCCTTGCCCTCCACCACGCGGCCGAACAGGTCAGCAGGCAGCAATCCGCCCGCGACCCGCAGCGCCGGGAACGGGGATCGGGTCACCGCGCACTCGCGACATTGACACTCCCGGCGACGACAGGCAGGTAGAGATAGATGCCGAGCACGTCGGACGGCTGGTGTGCCTCGACCGTAATCTTGCTGGTGCCGCTCTGCTTGGTGGCTTCGCGCACCCGGATATGGGATTCCCGAAGCCGCGCCGCCATCGCGTCCGCCTCGGCGTCGATGTGCGACTGCAGCTGGCCGAGCTGGCCGATGACCCGTTCCAGGTCGTCGCGGGCCAGCTCCGGGGCTACGTTGCCGGTCGGCTCCGCGGCCAGCACGGCTTCCACCTCGTCCTGGCCGAGCCAGTCGGGGTCGCCTGCGCGGCCGCGGTAGGCCAGCACCCGGGCCTCCTCGGCGACCATCGGACGTGGACCCTCCCGGCTCGGCAGAGTCAGGTGCAAGCGGATCCGCACCAGTAGCAGCGTGGTGCGTCGGGCCACTGCGGCGGTGCGCAGCACCCCGCACCGCCGGGCCGGGCGGGGGCCTGGTGTCTTGGCGTCGAGCGCGCTCTCCAGCACGTACCGGGCGACGGCGCGGACACTTGGGTCGGTGCGGTCCAGGTGGGCATGCCGGCGGGGCACGGGCAGCTCTCGATGAAACTGCAGCGGCTGGGCATGCCCCGGCGGCAGCGCACCGCATAGCGCGGGCGGCAGTGTCACAGTGACGGCCTCGAAGCCACCCGGGCGGTCGGCGAGCGAGGAGCCGAGCGCATCCAGAGCCTCGCGGGTGAACTCCTCGATCCGCGGCCCGGCGCCCAGGCTGGCGCGGATTTCGGCCAGCTCGCGGGCCACTTCGTCGGGCTTGATCCCGGTCTGGGCGAACTTGGTGAGGGCGGCGTTCTCCCGTTTGGCGTAGCTGTCCCACTCCCGGTGCAGGTCGGCGCGCCTGGTCCGGATCAGCTCGTCCATCCCCTCCAGCGCCGGCTGATCGGCCTGCGGCCGGGCGAGCAGCTCCTCCAGCACCGCCTCGACCACATAGTTGGCCGAGTCTGGCACCGGGATGCTGATGCCCAGCTGCTTGCGGATCGCCTCGTGTTTGCGCAGCAGCACCCGCATGACGATCTCGTCAATCTGGTTGTCCGCCCCGATGATCGTCACGGCGCGGACGACGTCCCGGGGCTGGCCGAACCGGTCCACCCGGCCTTCGCGTTGTTCGTGGCGGGTCGGGTTCCACGCCAGGTCGTAATGCACGACGGCTTGGAAGTGCTGCTGCAGATTGACGCCTTCAGAAAGGCAGTCGGTGGCGATCAGCACGTGCCGGCCGCCGGTGTCGGTGAGCCCGGCGATCCGGGTTTCCCGGTCGGTGGGCGGCAGCGCGCCGGTCACGCAGTCGACAGTGGCACTGCGGCCCAGCGAGATCCGCAGATGCTCGGCGAGGTACTCCGCGGTGTCGATGAACCGGCAGAAGACCACCGGGTCGTCTCCCTCGGCAAGCAGCCCCTGCACGACGCTGTCCAGCATCGCCAGCTTCGCGTCCGGCTCGCCCGCGAGCTTGTCAGCGCGCCGGGCCAACTCCAGCAACCGGCGCCGTTCCGGGCCTGCGTCCTCCTTGGCGCTTTCGAGGACGCTGTCAGCGCCGGGCACGACGTCGAGCGCCTCCGCGGCCTCAGCCTCGGCGAGGTCGAGCACCGTGGCACGGCCGAGGGTGTCGGCCTCCTCCAGGGTCTGCGCGTCGACGGTCCGTGCCCGGGTGCGCAGGGTCGCCGCCGCGGCCCTCGGAGATGACGCGAGTGCCCGCAGCAGCCCGAGTGCCGACCAGTACCGCACCCGGTGCCGCAGCTGCCCGCCTGAGCTGTCGCGCACGGTCTCCCGGGCGTAGGACAGCACAGAGTCGAAGAGTCGGCGGTAGTCGTCGGTGAGGTAGTAGCGCTGCTCTTGGGTCAGCCGGTCGGACGGGAAGGCGGTCTCCTGCTCCAGGAACTTGCGGATGTGGCTGCGTCGGCGCTGCACCATGTGCCGCGCGAGCCGCTCGCGCCCCTTCGCCGCAGAGAGGTCGAGGTTGGCCAGTTCGGGATCGAGCAGGCCGATCAGGTTGCGGAAGCCCTCCTCCTGTCCGCTGTGCGGGGTTGCCGTAACCAGCAGCAGATGCCGCTGGGGGTCCGCGGCGAGCTTGCGCACTAGCTCATAGCGCAGCGTGCGGGCGCGGCTGCTCGCACCGCCGGCGACGCAGCCATGCGCCTCATCGACGATGACAAGGTCGGGACAGCCATGGATGAACATGTCGCGGTGTCTCGGGGACTTGATGAAGTCGGTCGAGACGACGGTGTAGGGGTAGCGATCGAAGATCCACTCATCGTCGAACAGGCCCCGCTCTAGCTTCTTCACGGTGCTGGAGAGCACCAGTTCCGCGTCGATCCGAAACTTGCCGGCCAGCTCGGTCTGCCACTGTTCGGCCAGCGCGGGGCTGCAGAGCACGGTGAGGCGGCTCGCGCTGCCCTGCGCCAGCAGCTCGGCGGCGATGAGCGAGGCTTCGATCGTTTTGCCGATGCCGACGTCGTCGGCAATCAGCAGCCGCACCGTCGCCTGGCGCAGTGCCATCAGCAGCGGCACCAGTTGGTAGGGCCGTGGCTCCACCGCGAGACCAGCCAACGACCGGAACGGTCCGGCGGTGCTGCGGAAACTGATTTGCAGGGCGGTGCGGAGCAGCCCGGCGCTTACCGCGTTACCGGCGTCGGCCGCCTGCGGGGGCGGAAACTCGGCCTGCCTGACCCGCTCTATGCCGGTGAGGATGCCGGCGATCTCGTCGTCCCCGCCGCCGAGCGGGCGCACCACCAGCAGCTCGGGGTCCGACCCGGGGAGCACGACCCACTCGCGACCCCGTGCTTGCACCAACGACCCCGCAGCGAACTGACTCACTGACCGGCCCTTCGACTGGTTCCAAATACGCTGGGGTACTTCTGAGCGATCTCCGAGTATGTCGCTCCGTACGGGATTCGAATGACATTCCAGCCCGCATCGCGAAGATCATCCGCGGCATCCTCGTCGCGGCCGGGCGCGTCAGTATTGCCCGGACTGTCGACGAAGACTCCGACGGGTCCGGTCGGGGTGCGGTATACCAGATCGGGTCGGGCGCCTAGGTCGGAAAGATCAGCAATGTCGGGGCCCAACTCGTCGGGGCAGCGATACTCCATCTCCTCCAGCCACCGCACAAAGCCGGCGCAGGGGCCATCAGGCACAAGGTCGACGCGATCCCAGACGTCCTGGCCATCGCATTGCGGACTGTTGCGGGTGGTTCGGGCGGTGGCGCAGGCCAGCAGGAGGTCACGAGCCAGGTGCCGATCGATCATTAGGTGGTTGCCCTGGTTGCGGTAGGACAGCAGGCAGTCGTAGCAGGCGCGGGCGCAGCGCTCCCCGGTCCGGTCGTCCAGAATCCCGCCCGAGTCCTTGCCGGTGTCCGGATCGAAGTGGCAGATCTCCAGTGCCCGGCGGGCGGCCCGGGCTAGGCCGTTGTCCTGCGCGTCGACCAGGCGGCGCAGCACACCGGCGCCTCCCTCGGCGCTCTCGATGAACAGCGCCCGGCCGAGCTGGCCATCGTCGGGCAACAGCTCGCAGGACAGCTCGCTGTCCTCCAGCTGAAATTCCGCCTCGATGCCCCGTTCCAGCGCGTGCATGACGCTGCATGCGGTCTGCTCGTCGACCGGTCCGCGGGCGAACCGGATGATCAAGATGTTGCGACGGTCCTCGACATAGGGGATGACTTTCTGCTTGCGCTGCACTTCCCCGGCTTCCTGGAGTCCGGCCGTGTCGGGAGTGGCGTCGAGGGCCTGGCGCTCCGACAGCCAGTAGCCGGTCTGCACATTGATCCAGTATCCCGTGCTGTCCCCGGACGCCTTGCGGCGCCGCCGACCCAGATTGGTGACCCGAACGGTGGCCGTATCGCCGTAGCGGAGTTGCAGTACTGGTCCCTGAGCCGAGTCGACCGTCGCGTCGATCCGGCCGGGCCGTGCCCCGTGATCGTTGAACCGGTACGAGGTCACCAGATCGAATCCCGCCCGGCGCCGCTCCTCCTCATCGGAGGAGATGCGGTCGCGCCGAGCGGCCTTGACGGTCTGCAGCCGCAACAGGCGGTGCATGGTGCGGCCGAGCCGGCCATCGCATGACTCGCAGACGTCGATGCCCACTTCCTGGCCGTGCAGGTAGCCGCAGGCCTCGCAGCGCCGAGCCGCGTTGGTGTCCACGCCGTTTCCGCCCTGCTCGCCTGGCGTCAGTTGCACCTGGTTGACCTGGTAGCGCAGCCCCTCGTGGTAGATCAGCGCGCCTGGTCCGAATTCGTTGATGGCGATGAACCGTGGGCGGTGGATGAATTCTGCGTCCCTGGGGACGCCACGACGGCCCGGGACGTAGGCGCGCAACGGCAGCCGGGGAAACGAATAACCCGGGAGGAAGCCTTCGGAGGCGAGGTACCGGTAGGAGTAGAAATCCGTTTGCAGGTCCTCGGTGTCCTCATTGCGCAGCAGGCGCAGCTGGTTCTCAGCCTCGCGGCGGCGCCTGGTGGCGACATCGCGAGTCTTCTGGCTCCCAGAGTGGTCGAGGATGATCCGGTTCTGTTCCGCCTGCTCCTCCCAGGCAGCGCGATAGAGCTCGCGCCAGCGCTGAAACGACCGGTCGAATTCCCGCGGCGCGTCCTCGACCACGCGGGTGATCCACTCGTCGTGCCACCACGAGGTGTCGCGAAGTTCAACCTCCGCGAGCTCGGCAAGCACCCGGTGGGCGCGGCGCGTGGCCCGCTCCCGGGCGCCGGGATCGTTGCTATCCCGCTGGATAGCGGCGGTGAGGGGGTAGTTCTCCACCGACACGTCGAGGATGTTGGCCACGGACCGGTCCAGCGGGATATCGGTCTCTGCCAACCACAGAGCGTGCAGGTGCGAGCGGAGCAGATCCTCATTGGTCAGGTCGAGCCGAGGCGGCGTGACTGATCCGCCGACCATCTGGTCGCGATGGCGGAAGTAGTACTGGTCATGTGCGTTGCCGGTGGCGCAATAGGTCACGACCAGAGCGGGTTGCCCAGAGCGACCAGCGCGGCCGGCCCGTTGAGCGTAATTGGCCGGGGTGGGTGGGACATTGCGCAACGCAACGGCGTTGAGGTTCGCAATGTCGATGCCCAGTTCCATCGTCGGCGAGCAGTACAGCACCGGCAGGGTGCCATTCCGGAACTCGTCCTCGCGCCGGATTCGGTCCTCGTTGGTCACCTGCGCGGTGTGCTCCCGCGAGTGCAGACCGGCCAATGTCGCGGCGACGTCGGTGTAGAGCCGCTGGAAGAACGGGTTGATCCGGGGGCCGAGTTCCGAGGCGATCTCGATGCGCACCGGATCCTCCGCGCCGACCTTACCGTCGCCTGGACGCCAGACGATGGAGGAAGCCTTGAGCTGATAACCCGGTGCTCCGCACTCCTCGGCTGGGCGAGCGATGGTGAGTAAACCGCATCGCTCCAGGATCCGAAGCAGGTCGCTGATGATCTTCTGGCTGTCGTCGCGGGTCAACTTGCTCGTGGCTGCGGAAAACTGGCCCTCGCGCAGCAGAAATCGCCCGTAGGCGCCGTACCCGCTCAGGTAGAGGTGTTCCCGAGCGCTGCCCTTGCCCCCGGAGCGGGCGAAGGCCATGCCCGTCTGTGGGCGCTGCTCGCGTTCCGACAACCCCCACGGTTCCCGCAGGTGTTGGTCACTGAGCTTCTTGAGCTGCTCGAAACCGACATCGGTGAAGCAGTCGACGTCGATGGCCATCGCGCGGCGCATCTCGTGCAGCAGCAGCCGCATGAGTTCCTCGCGGTGATCGATTGCATCATCCCGAAGCGCGAAATGGCGGTCCTGCCACAGTGCCTCGTCGGCCGCGATATCGGGTAAGTCGAGGTAGTCGATCCGGAGTAGGCCGGTCTGTTCGAGGTTGGGCATGGTGATCCGCCAACCTCGCTCTAGATCCAGGTAGAGCCGGTATCCCACGACTGCCCGCAAGGCCTGCCATGCTTTGCGCTCCACGCTGAACCTCGCTCCGGGGTTCTGCGCGAAATCGGGCAGCGTGACGCCTAGCGCGTCCGTCACGCGTTGCTCGATCACCTCATGGCTGAGCCCGTCGTGGCTGAGTCCCTGATTGTGCGCCGGGGGCTTCGCCGTCAGCGCGCGGTACAGCGCACCGCGGAGCTGGGTGACCTGGATGAAGTCATTGAAATGCCCGGCTTGCAGGCTCGCGTCCTGGCGGTTGTCTGCGAACGCGAGCAGCTTTCGTGCATCGTCTTTCAGATCAGGCTGTTGACGCAGGCTGTGGACCACACTCGCGCTGATGATGGATGTCGCTGAGCTTCGGCCCTCGGCGGCCAGCGAGGCCAGTTTGGCGAAGTCGTTTCCCCGCTGCTCGTAGGACACCCGGCAACGCAGGCAGAAGCTGAATGGAGTGGGGATATAGGCGGCCAACGTGCCCGCCGGTTCGTCGACCTCCATTCCGTCGACATCGACGCGGACCACCTCGGGCAGCCGCTTGAGCCATCGGCTCGCCACGGTGACTTCTCCGTGCCGGCCGGTGACCAGCCAGGAGTCCGGAATCCGCTGCTCACTGATCGCGATGTCAAGCGAACCGGGCCACGGCACCTCGGAGCTGATGAACAGGTAACCGTTCACCGCGTCGCCCCCGCTGGCGTCGGCGTCCTGACGTGAGGTGTACCGGCGAGTCCCGCCCTCGTCGACGCGGCTGACGGCCAGGTATTCCTGCCCGCACTGCCGGCAGAACGCGGCGGGCACGAGAATCTTGTGCGTATTCCAAAGCTGTGGGTCGGGAACGACAGTCTGATATCGGCTTGTGATGTACCGGTCCCCTGCCGGTTCGAGGCTCAGGTAGACGTTGTCTCCTTTGGACAGGAACTGGTGCAGCCGGAATGCGAATACCGGACGTTGGGTCCGCGGGTCCAGCATGTCCGCCCCGGCCCGTAGCGTCGTCTGGATCGCCTTGGCGCAGGCGGCTGCCGTCTCACCGGTGAGTTCCGCGAGTCGGTCGGCGGCCTCCGGCAGGGTGGACGGGCGCAGTGGCCGCACCAAGCGTCCGTCTCGGTGAACGACTCCGAACCTCGCTTCCACCCACGCGGCCAGCGGGTCGGCAGCGAGCTCCTTGTAGCCTCGACCCGCCTTGCCGGAACGGATCCGCGACGTGATCGCCGTGAGGTCGTCGGGATCGCCCTTTGTGGCCCGCTGCAACGTCTCCACGATGACATTCGGTGCTGCTACGGGGGTGCCGAATAGACGGGTGGCCACCTTGGCTACCTCACGACGCTGGTCGGACTCACTGCCCTCGCTGGTCATCGTGGCGGAGGTACCGACGCACTGCACGTGTTCGGCCGCGCAGGCGTCACACAGCCGGCGTACCAGCATCGCCACGTCCGCACCCTGCCGGCCCCGGTAGGTGTGCAGCTCGTCTAGGACGAGAAATCGCAGGTCCCGGGCGGCGGTGATGAGGCGGACCCGCTCTTGGGGCCTGGTGAGGAGGAGTTCCAGCATCACGTAGTTGGTGAGCAGGATGTCTGGGGGATTATTGAGGATCTCGGCTCGATCGGCCTCCCGGTCCTGCCCGGTGTAGCGCTGGAAGGTGACGGGTTCCCCACCGTGGGGATAGCCGTGCTTGAGGAACTTCGTGAGCTCGTGCTGCTGGCTGTTGGCCAGCGCGTTCATCGGATAAACGATGATCGCTTTCACGCTGGGTTCGTAGCTGTCCGTGTCGCGCTGTCGCAGCACGTTGTCCACAATGGGCACGATGTAGCTGAGGCTCTTCCCCGATCCGGTTCCCGTGGTGAGCACATAGCTCGCCCCACCCTTGGCGATCTCCACTGCCTCCCGCTGGTGCTGGTGTAGATCGATAACCTGGCCCGGTGTTCCCTGGGGCTCCTCTTCCTTGCCGACGCGGAAGATCCTTTCGCACTCGGGGTGCAGGATCCCCTTCTTGACCAGCTCGCTGATCGAGCCACCCGAGGCGAAGTGGGGGTTGAGCGACAGGTAGGCGTCCGGCCATTGGTCCCCGTTGGCCACCCGCTGGTCGACATGCTTCCGAATGTCTGGATCATGGATCTTGGTGAAGCCTGCCGTGAACGCCTCGTAGTCCGCGAGCAGCTGCTGGTGGACCTGGAAGACATCCATGTCTTGGGTTACCTTTCGTGACCCCACGCTTGCTGGAGGGCAGGCTACTGGCCGCTGGACCGGCCGGTGAGTTCGTGCTCGCACCACAAATGGCCGACCTGATATTTCGTGCTCTGACCCGGTTGTTGCGAAGCCCGAGCTCCCTCTTCACTAATGGAGTGGTCCGCCTCACGGGAGAGGCTGCCGCGGCATCAGGAGGGTGAGATGGCGCACGAGGTCAACTGCCCGCACTGCGGATGCCCCTTGATCACCACCCAGGACGCTGTCCGGGTACCCGATGCGGATGCCGTCGAGAT
>Ga0134126_10002765_pt1 | contig 22039 bp, 18 predicted proteins | sample KB31752_FD_96881 | JGI IMG/M metagenome (GOLD analysis project Ga0134126, IMG submission 96881) | Terrestrial soil microbial communities with excess Nitrogen fertilizer from Kellogg Biological Station, Michigan, USA - KB3-175-2 | ecosystem: Environmental > Terrestrial > Soil > Unclassified ... | reverse complement strand
GTGCTATATTAATTCTTGCCTGCAACAACTATGACAAATTCTCCTTTTATGGTGTGATTGTTATAATACTCAAGGATTTCGGCAAGGGTTCCATTCACGGTTTCTTCGTATATCTTCGTGAGCTCGCGGGATACGGAAGCCTTTCTATCCGCTCCAAAAGTAGCGATAAATTGTTCAAGGGTTTTGATGATCCGGTATGGCGATTCATAAAATATCATGGTAAGCGACTCATCTGCAAGGGCTTTCAATTTTGTTGCCCGCCCTTTTTTTTGTGGCAGAAAGCCTTCAAAACAAAATGAGGATGTTGGCAGGCCGGATTTTACAAGTGCGGGCACAAAAGCTGTTGCCCCCGGCAGACATTCAACTTCAACGCCTTGCTCCAGGCAAGCTTTTACCAGCAGGTAGGCAGGGTCTGAAATACCGGGCGTACCCGCATCTGATACCAGGGCAAAAGTCTTCTCGCCAGTTAGTTCCAATGCCAGTTGTGCCGCATATTGGTGCTCATTATGCTGGTGGAATGCCTTTAATGGTGCATGAATATCATAATGAGAAAACAGTTTCCTTGTTACGCGGGTATCCTCCGCCAGTACCAGGTCGGCCTCTTTCAATACACGCACCGCCCTGAATGTGATGTCTTCCAGGTTGCCGATTGGTGTTGGAACTATAATAAGTTTACCCATGATTTTTTGCACAGCTTCTAAACGTCTTCAAAGTTAGGATGATTTGAGGTTGGAAATTGGAAACTTGAAATTGGAAACTTGAAACTTGAAAATTGAAATTGGAAATTGGAAATTTGGGGCTGGCGCCAGCCTTCCCTTCGCACTCGCACTTCGCTCTGTTTTCGCCTTTCCCATTGATTTCCTATTGATATTTCCCCAAAATCGCCCTTCCCGACTATTCCGTATTGATATAACAATGTTTTTCAATTTTTTAATTTTTTAGTCTTTTAATTATCAATTACTTAACACGTAACTCGTTGACAAGTATCAATAGATAACAATGGTTTATCAATGGGGAATGTGTTTAAAGGCTGTTTTCTTCATTTGCATTTTTTAACATTTAACGCCGGCCCTGAGGGGCTGCACCCCTCGCTGGTATATCCCGCCCCTTCAGGGCTTGGTCAACCAGCGACGCCTGCCTTGCCCGTGAAACTTTGGCGCAGGCGCTCGTAGCCAGAGCTAAGGTGGACCGCCAGCAGAGCGTCACTGCGGGCTTCCTGCCCGTGCAGACGGGGACCTGCAGTCCGGTCGAATTAAGAAACCAGCGTACATTAGAACTTTTCATCTGTATTTGAATAAAACTGTATCATTTTTATTGCCATTTATTGCCACTTTCAAAAAAAACGCCCTTTTTGACTATACTGAGCATGATTCTAAAAAAAATAAAAAAATTATCGTTTTGCAATTTATTGTTCTTTAGGTAGTTAACACGTAACTCATTGACAAGTTGCAATGATTAGCAATGAAAGAGCAATAGGAAATGCATTTAAAGGGCGATTTGATCATTGCGAAATTGTCTGAACTGTGATTTATTGGATTAACAGATTATTGGGATACTGGCGCTGGTTAAATAGCCCGCGTAATCCCATTGACTTATTGACTAATTGTCTAATTGACTAATAGTTTTATATACTAATATAGCGAACTGCCCAAGTGGCTGGCAAAGCCCTGAAAAAAGCGTGTAAGTATTTGAGGGATAATGAAATATTTTTTGGGAGTTTTGGGCGATTCTATGAATGAAGTTAATGCGCAGAAAACTCACGCAATAAAACTATACATTTAAACACATTCCGGCACGTTCCCTTCTGCGCCACCGCTAAAGCTAAGGCCGCACGCGGTAAAAAGAGGGCCTGCCCCGACTTACTCGGGAGGTTAGGGATGTGTTTTTTCGCAGACTCCCGTAAATCTTCTATTCGCCAAAAAATGCCTAATTTGCCTTATCAAATGAAAAATGGGTTCATATATTATACTCTGTTTTTGCTGGTCTTTTGCCTTGCCTGCACCAAGCCTCACCTTATAAAGCCTACAATGTATTTGTCGCAGGATATTAAAGATTATACCGATTTCAAAGCAGGGAGCTATTGGATATACCAGGATACTATAAACCCTGGCCATGTTGACAGCATTGTTCTCATTTCGCACAACCAGGTAGTTCAGCCTGCCATGGATGGCTCTGACGGACAAGGGCCTTATGAGAAATTTACAGATACACTTTGGTCGTCTATAGATGGAAAATTTATGGCAAACGGTTCCGGCATGTTGAACGACTACCATGTGCAATATCCCCAATGGCCCAATGATGAAACTACCTATTTGACGCCAATAAGCGGTGCGATTTATGATGAATGGGGTAATACGCGCCTGGTGGCAGCAATAGATAGTTTGAAGCTCGATGGCAAATTGTACCGGCGGGTAAAGGAGTTCAGGGTTGATCCGCAGATAGGGTACAAGGTTGTTTCGCCTATAACCGATATCTTCTGGGCTCAAAATTTGGGAGTAGTTCAAAAAACCGTTTCAGGAAATACCTGGCAATTAATCAGGTATCATGTTGCCCAATGACAACACTCCCCAGGCAGCCCGGAAGTTGCTGGGTATTTGTTCTCATAAGCGTCAAGTTACAAACTTGTATTATTTTTTCGCTCCAGTTGCAAACTGGCGCCACCAAAAATTTGCCTGTTTCCGGTTCGGGAATTCCCGGTGAACGAATGGTATAAATATAAACCCCTGTCGGCAATGACCGGGTATTAATATTTACACATATCTGGCCTGGGCTCAAGGTCAAATGCTGCAAAATCTGGCCGTTCATATTGCTGATTCCCATATCGGTTGATTGGGCCTGGCTATGCACAGATATAAAAATATGATCTACAGCTGGATTTGGGTACACTTGCGTACCACTACTATCGTCTCCAATGGGTCTGATGCTACTTGCGAAATAATGCCCAATAAGACCGTAAACCTGTTGGGTATCACCTTGTAAACTTGTGAGAACCATTTTTGTACCCGAAGATGTATTAAAGTAGGTCGCGTAGTAGTAGTAGTTTTGACTTTTCCATAAAACCGATCCGTCTTCATCGAAAACATAATAGTAATACCCATTTGCCGAATTGCCTTTCTTTGTAACCATTGTTATACCCGCCTGATATGTATTATTAGAATTGAAAAGGTTTTTACTAACAAACGCGTTGGAGCCATAATAAGTCCCGGTGGGCCGTTGTAATGTTATGCTTTTGTCAAGCGAATAATCTGTATTATAAATAGATACCAGGTTGTTAGTTGTATCAATAGTAACATACCGGTAATCAGTTGCATTAATTTTGATAACATTCACACCACCCGGGAATGTATGTTCCAGGCCAATCTGTGCAAAAGTGGCTTGTGCTAAAAAAGCGCATAACGCTAAAAGTAACAGGTTTTTCATTTTTTTAGTTATTTATTTTAGTTATATAAAGTAGTAAAATTATGGATTTTTATTTACCCAGCGCATTCACCCTTGCTGCCACCGCTAAAGCTTCGGCAGGGGTTAAGACTCAGGGGTTGGAAAGCAGTACGCGATAGCGAAGAAGTCAGGGATTGGTTGTTGAATTCCGCGAAAATCTGCGAAGTCTGCGGGAATTCTTTAAGCTTCAAATCTATTTGTTCCTAAATTTCCGAAATTTGTGCACTATGGCTTTTGTATATTCAACAAACCCTGACCTGGAATTCGGAAAGGATGGTAAAATCCAATCGGAAACCCTCCCAGCTAAACAACAGAACCTTATCGTTCAAAAAAGCATCAAAGGCCGGGGCGGCAAGGTGGCCACACTTATTACTGGCTTTATCGGCAAGGGGGCAGACCTGGAAAGCCTGGGCAAAATGCTCAAAAACAAGTGCGGAACCGGTGGCAGTGTAAAGGACGGGGAAATAATGATCCAGGGAGACCAGCGAAATAAAATAGCTGAGATATTGCAAAAGGAAGGGTATAAGGTTAAAGTGGCGGGGAATTGAAAAATTGAAAAATTGAAAGATTGAAAAGTTAAAAGATTGGCTGACGCAAGATGGCTTACGCATATGGGTTTATTGAAGATAATATGAGAAAGATTTTGGTTTGTGTTTTGTTGGTTGCGGGGGTCTTTGCTTTTGAAGGGTGCAGGCATGTGGATCATAAAAATAATACTCCTGATAAAGGCCCTATCTATATGAGGCCAGTGCATCATTCTAAAGATACGGCGCAGGCATAGAAAATTAAAAGATTAAAAATTAAAAGATTAAAAGATTGCTTCGCACGGCGTAGTTTTGGCGTGTGAAGATTGTCGCATAGCGATCCATTTTGAAAAGATTAAAAGATTACTTCGCTGATTGATATGAAACTGATTACATATACAGGAATTCTAATGGCGCTGGCTGTATCAGGCACCGGCTGCAGGCAGTCAAGGTCTTCGAAGGTAACCGCGCCTTCCATGGATTCTATAACCCGCATCGCAGACCCGGCGATGCGGATCGCAGCCCTGAATAAATACATAAAATCATCCCCGGAGAATGCGCAATTGTACATGATGCTCTCAAAGGCTTATAATGAAACGGGCAAGCTGGACAGCGCGGTGAAAAATGCCAACATTGCTATTGAAAAAGATACTACTCAGGCAGGATGGTATTTTTATTTGTCGGACGTGTACATGGAAAAACCATCCGTAAAAAATGCCACTAATATACTGGAACTGTTGGCCATAAGGCAGCCAAAGAATAAGGATGTATGGGTGAAGCTCGGCGAACTGGATATAAAAAGCGGAAAGTATGACGAGAGTATTAAAAACCTGGAAGCCGCTTTAAAACTTGACCGCAACAACCCGGATGCTTTTTTCTGGTTAGGTTACGCTTTAAGGGAGCAAAAAGATAATGATAAAGCAATCATGGCTTTCCAAAAAGCAGTGGAGCTAAAACCGGATTATGAACAGGCTTATGTAATCCTTGGACTTTTGTATAGCGCCAAAAAAGACCAGAAAGCCCTTGAGTATTATTCCAGCGCCCTGCGGTTAAACCCTCACGATACGGCAGCGCTCTATGACAAAGGAAAATACTACCAGGACATGGACAGTTTTCAGCGGGCGATAGATGAATACCAGAAAATTTTGGTAATGGATGCCAACAAACGGGATGCTAACTATGGAATTGGGTATTGTCTTTTTTATCTGAAGAAATACGATGATGCGATCGGCTATTTCTCAAAAGTTTTGCTGCAAAACCCTTATGATTCCCCTGCGCATTATGGCCGGGGCTTGTGCTATAAAGCGCTCGGCGAATATGATAAAGCCAGGAAGGATATTAATATCGCTGACGGGCTGGATGCAAAGGGGAAATGATCAATGAAAAATGATCAATAAATCCTACTCATACCTCAGCGCATCAATGGGGTTGAGCATGGATGCCTTGCGGGCAGGGTAAAACCCAAAAAATATGCCGATTCCTGCCGCAGAAAGAAAAGCGACGATAATAGATGCGGCGCTGATGACTATGGGCCAGTGCATGGCATTTTTTACGATCATGGCTACGCCAATCCCCAGGCCGATGCCGATTAATCCACCAATAAAACTGATAACAACGGCTTCGGTTAAAAATTGAAGCAGGATAATGTTGCCTTTAGCCCCTACTGCCATGCGAAGCCCTATTTCGCGGGTACGTTCGGTAATGGATACCAGCATGATGTTCATGATTCCTATGCCTCCTACGAGCAATGATATACTGGCTATTATGAGCAGCAGGACCGACATGACGTTTGAAATGGCGGAAAACGCATTGCTAAGGTCTGCCTGGGTGCGGATGGTAAAGTCAGGTGCGACGCCAGGCAATACTTTATGCCTTTCACTGAGGATCTCAGTTATTTCATCCGTTCCTGCATTTACAAGGTCGGCTGATTTTGCAGAAGCCAGTATCTGGTTCACCCATGTTATGGACAATATTCTCCTTTGCACGGTAAAAAAAGGCGCCACAATGCAATCGTCCTGGTCTTGCCCGAAACTATTCTGGCCTTTTATTTCAAGTACCCCAATAATCTGGAAAGGTATATTGGTGATCCTGATGGATTGGCCCACCACGCTGTTCAGGTCAACGTTGGCGCCCCATAAATTTTTTACAACGGTCTGGCCTATTAGGCACACCTTTGCGGCGCTTTTATTTTCAGAATTCGTAAAAATATCCCCCGCAACCGTATGCAGGTTTTTAATGGGAAAATAATCCGCTGTTGCACCGTACACGGTTGTCCTCCAGTTTTGTCCGTTGGCTAATACCTGGCCGGTGCTCCTCACAATGGGGCAGGCATAAGGCACAGATGGGCAGGCCGCAGGAATGGCTTCTGCATCTGCATAAGTCAGGTTTTGAGAGGCCCCTGCACCGGCCGCCACACCGCCATAGCTGTTGGAGGCAGGGAACACGATAATCATATTGGTGCCGAGGTTGTTTACCTGCGATTCAATGCTTTGTTTAGATCCTGCACCTATCCCCATCATGGCTACGACAGACGCGACGCCAATTATAATCCCCAAGGCGGTAAGCAATGTCCTGAGCAGGTTCTTGCGCAATGCCAGCAGGGAAATACGTAGTATGTTTGTTATTATTCCCATCAGGATGCTGATTTTTCTGTTTCCGCGGCAACTTCTTCACGGCCGAGTCCCGATGGATGATTATCAATATCATCGGCTGGTGGCAGCTTCGCCAGTTCGTCAATAGCGCGCTTGCGGTTTTTTACCGGAGAATCATCAATAATATGTCCGTCTTTAAAAACAACCCGCCGGGTTGCGAATTCTGCTATATCAGGCTCATGCGTTACAAGGACTATCGTAATGCCTTTTTCGTTCAGCTTTTGAAATATGTCCATCACTTCAAAACTGGTACGTGAGTCCAGGTTTCCTGTCGGCTCATCGGCAAAAATAATGACCGGGTCATTCACCAACGCGCGCGCAATAGCAACCCTCTGCTGCTGGCCGCCGGACAATTGGTTGGGCATATTTTTCATCCTGGAGGCCAATCCGACTGAAGTCAGGGCATTTACTGCCCTGTCATGGCGCTCCTGAGAACTTATCTGCCTGTTATATAGTAAGGGAAGCTCTACATTTTCTAATGCTGAGGTTCTTGACAGAAGATTGAATGATTGAAAAACAAACCCGATTTTTTTATTGCGCACTTCGGCGAGCTGGTTCCTGGTACTCTTGCTTACGTTCATACCGTCAAGAATATAGCTGCCGCTGGTGGGGGTATCCAAGCATCCCAATATATTCATCAGGGTTGACTTACCGGAACCGCTGGTACCCATCACTGCCACAAATTCACCTTCGGTTACATCCATGTCTATCCCTTTGAGGGCATAGACTTTTACATCCCCCATATTATAGATCTTCTCAATCTTCTTTATTGAAATTACTGTTTCCATTTTTTTTAATTTCACCGGCCTTTGCCCTTACCGCCGCCCCTGCCTCCAAAGCTTGGGGCAAACGGGCTTTTTGCAGTTGCCGCATCCGGATTGCCTGCTGATGATACATCCGTTACAACCTCATCGCCTTCTTTTATATCGCCCGATATTTCGGTCTGGGTTCCGTTGCTTATACCTACATCTACTTTTACTTCATGGAGGCTGTCGCCAGAGATAATCCAGACTTGTTCTGTTTTTTTCCGGGGAATCGTATCCGGCCCTGCGGCGGTTTTTAACTCCACCTTTTGTGGCCTTCCCGCGCCTCCCTTTTTAGGTTTTGTAAAACCTGCCGGCGCAAATGTTAATGCTTTTGCCGGCACCTGGAGCACTTCTTTATGCGACTGCACCTGGAAAGTAATATTAGCGGTCATGCCGGGCAATAGCTTCAAATCGGGGTTTGGCACTTCAACAATTACTGTGTAGTTTACAACATTGTTCGTTACGGTGGGTTGCAAACGCATTTGGGTTACCGTACCGTGAAATTTGCGGTACGGATAAGCGTCCACAGAAAAAACGACACCCTGTCCTAAAAAAACCTGGCCAATATCCGTCTCATCTACTGCGGCTTGTACCTGCATTTTGGTTAAATCGTTGGCAATCATAAAAAGCGTGGGTGTTGTAAAGCTTGCCGCCACAGTTTGCCCGATATCCACGTTGCGCGATACAACAGTCCCGCTTATTGGCGCTTTGATAAAGGCATACTTAAAATTTGTGATCGCCTTATCCAGTTGGGCCTGGGCTGAAAGCTGGTCTGCTGCCGCGGATTTGTAGTTTGCTTCTGCAACGTCAAGGTCCGCCTGGGCTGCGGCTTTGCCGGCCAGCATTTGCCGGGTACGATCATAAGCCTTTTTCGTTTGAAATACATTGGCCCTTGCTTTTTCAAGGGTTGCCCTTGCATCATTTTCCACTTCCTTTAATGGAGTTGTATCTATGAGCGCCAGCAACTGGTTCTTTTTTACGTGATAATTAAAATCTACAAAAATCTTTGAAATAATACCTGAAACCTGGGTACCTACCGCGATATTTGAATCAGGGTTGAGCGTTCCGGTGGATGTAACGGTAACATTGAGGTCGCCGCGTACCACCTTACTTGTAAGGTAGGAGGTTTGGACTGCCTTTTTAGGCCGCGTTAAAAAAAAAATAATCCCTGCTGCAACCAGGATGATTATTATTGACCAGATTATGGTTTTTTTCTTCATGGATTTTCTATAGTGTTATTTGCTTGCCCTGGTAAAAATCAAGGACTTTCTCTCTAAAAATATAAGAATATTTTGCCTGTGCCACCTGTGACCTGGCAGCTATATATTTGTTTTGCTCCAGTACCAGGTCGCTGGCGGTTGAAGAACCGCTTTTATACTTCACCTGCATGGTGTTATAAGCTTCGGTTTCAGTTTTCAGGGCTTCAATGGCAGAGGCGTATTGTTTGGCTGCATCAAAATAGGTGGTATATGTCTGCTCAACGGTGGTGCGGTATTGCTGGCGGGCATATTCATCGTTAAGCTGGGCAACATCCCTGTTAATAATGGCCTGTTGCTTATTAGCCCTGATGGTATAATTGTTAAAAATAGGCACTACTAAAGAAAAAGTAAGCCCTTCTCCTATATTATTTCCAATCTGGTTTGGAAAATAGTAAGTGGTACTCCCGTATTGGGGCACTTCAGTATATACTGGAACAACGGGAGGACCCTGGACGTAGCCAACCTGTTCCGGGGTTGTACCCAGAAATTGCGTTTGGGTCCTGTTGCTTGAATAATTTGTGGAGATGCTGCCATTGAGCAACAACCGTGGATATGCAGCCCCCTTTGCGATATCAATCCCATAATTAGCCCCCGCCAGTTTAAGTTCCGTGCTTTTGATCTGCGGCTGATTTTCTACACTTTGATTGTATATCAAGGATGAAGGAATAGAATCCATACCGGCAGGAGGGTCAGGCAGTTGTGGTTTATCAATATCGAACCCGGCTGAGTCCGGTTTATCCATGAGCTGTTCCAGGGTAAGTTTATCGAGGGCCTGCTGGTTTTTATTATTGGTAAGAGTAAGCTGGTCTACAGCAAGCTGAGACTGAACCTGGTACAGGTTAAGTTCAGGTACTGCCCCGGCAGTTACCTTTACTTTTGTAATATCAATTTGCTTTTGGTCTGTTGCAATAGTACTGTCGGCAATTTTTATCAGTTCGTTGTCAAGCAACAGTTGCAGGTATGAATTAGCAACACCAATTGTGATGGTATTCTTATACGTTTCTATATCCATTTTGCCCGCCTGGTATAATTTCCTGTTTTCTTTAACTGCATTTACCAACTGCCCACCTTCAAAAAGCACAAGTGAACCGGTCAGCGAAAAAGAATTGGTCAAAAAATTCTGGTTTACATATTGGTAAGTCACCGGGTTCAAAGATTTTCCGAAGCTAAAACCCTGGTTTGCATTACCGTTTAGGGATGGATACTGTGAATATTTTGCCAGGTCCATGTTTACCTGGTTTATATCGTTGCTGCGCCGGGTAATGTTAAGTTGAATATTCCTGTTGAGCGCCTCATTTATACAATGCTGCAATGTCCACGAAGAAACCTGGGAACTTGCAGAAAAAGAAAAAGAAATAAGTATAAGGAATAGAAGGAAGAATTTAAGTTTTTTTATGTTCATACACGATGGCCGGGAGGACCGTTTATTTTTTCTTAAGACGTTGCAGGCCAAAACATATTGTGTGTTTAAGCAGGCTCCAAAGTTAATCAAATATAGTTTTCTGAAAATCCACATCTTAGAAACGGTGGTTGCCAATATTGTGCCATTAAAAGTTAATGTTTCCTTAATTCAGAAAAATACTGCGGTACCAGGCATGTAGTAGTATCAATTATTATTTGCCATTGTCTGATTTTCAAAAATTATTTTATATTTGGCGAAATTTTTAATCAATCCAATATGAAAAAACTTTACTACCTCGGTTTTTTAATTTCCAGTGTCTTTTTGATGGCCTCTACGGGCCTATCTGCCAAATGCATCACAGAGTGGGAATACCTTATGCCTGTCACCATTACTAATAATGCATCTAACACTCTTAGCAATTACCAGGTGAAAGTTATTGTAAACACGGCTTCACTTATAAGCGCAGGAAAAATGATCAGCACCGGAGACGATATCAGGTTCGTGGACCCTGCGACCTGCAATAATCTTCATTATTGGATTGAAAGCGGCATAAATACATCGACCACTGTAATATGGGTGAAGCTCGCTTCACTTGCAGGCAGCGGCAATGCCACCATTAATATGTATTACGGCAACCCGGCAGCAACTGCAGAGAGCAGCGGCGACAGCACATTTATCATTTTTGATGATTTTAACGGCTCTTCTTTAGACACCAAAAAATGGAGTGTTACCACTTCAGGTTCAAGTGCATCGGTAAGTGTTTCAGGTGGCGCATTAAACTGCTCAACCACCGCAGAAGCCAGTATCAAATCCACTTCGTCTTTTCCAAGCCACCTCATCGAGGAATGTAATATGACCACCATTTCGGGAAGCTGGGAAAGTATGGCGATTGTGAATGAAAATACGGACAATGGTTATGGAATGTGGCTTGGCGACTATGACTACGCAACAGGTACCACGGGCCCGAATACCATGTGGGCTGGCTGGACATTTCTGCCCAATAACCCTAACTGTCTATATTATACCGGTCATTTTACGGATTCCACTACCAAACCAGGCGTATTTACAGGGATATGGAAACTATCATGGCCATCTTCCAACGTTCAATATATGACCTGGCCTGGCGGTAGCATCACTACAACCAATAGTCAATGGACTTTAGGCAGCAGTGTTCAAATTGCAGTAGGCAATATGTGCGGGGCAACCGGGACTATGTCTGTAGATTGGATAAGGGCCAGGAGCTATGCTACCAGCGAGCCTACAGTATCAAATGGCCAGGAGGCCATTAACCATAACAGTGGTATACATAACCAGAATTTAGAAAGCAATATTTCAATTTATCCCAACCCTGCTTATGACCAGGTAAATATTGACCTTTCAAAAACCGCCAATAATTTTGAAAGCCTGCAATGGCTGGATATAAATAGCAAACAGATAACAGCCATCAATATCAAGGGACAAACAAGCGTTATCCAATTGAAAACCAATGGTATGCCTAAGGGGGTTTATTTTATAAAACTTATCGGGGAAAAAGGTACGATGATGCAAAAATTCGCACTCGAATAATATTATTTAAAACCAAATTTTGAACCTAATATTTTATGGGCGACAATAAAGAAAGATCGGCAAAAATTGAAAAATACGGCAACGCTTACGATGAGCTTGCCACTTATATAAAAACACTTTCAAAAGAAGAAATGGACTATAAGCCTGCGCCGGAAAAATGGTCAGCTCACGAAATTGTGGTGCATATAGCCGATGCGGAAGCAAACTCTTATGTACGTCTGCACAAAGCCCTTGCCGAGCCCGGCGAAATGATTTTTGCTTATGACCAGGATCAATGGGCGAGCAAACTCGGCTATACCCACAAAGACTTCAATGACCACCTGGAACTGTTCAGGCTGCTAAGAAAGATAGCTTACAATATGATCAAAGGTATGCCCGAAGAAAAGTGGAACAACCAGTACAAGCACCCCGAGTACGGGCTTGTAGGATTGGACCGCTGGCTTGATATTTATGTAGGGCATATACCGGGGCATATCGCGCAGATAGAAAGGAACCTGGCGCATAAAAAGGCTGCAAACATGTAAGAATTCCTTCGCTTCACTATCTTGGGTCAGCCCATTATCACATTATCATATCAGCACATCAGCACATTGCCCTCAATTCACCTTCTTCCTTTTAAACTCGAAATTCTGGCCGAGGTAGACCATGCGCACCTGCTCGTCAGCGGCAAGTTCTTCCGCGGTGCCGGCCTTTAACAGTTTTCCTTCAAAAAGGAGATAGGCGCGGTCTGTGATGGTTAGGGTTTCCTGTACATTATGGTCGGTAATAAGGATCCCGATATTGCGGTGGCGCAACTGGGCTACAATTGTTTGTATATCTTCTACGGCAATTGGGTCCACACCCGCAAAGGGTTCGTCAAGCAGGATAAATTTGGGATCGGTGGCCAGAGAGCGTGCAATTTCAGTTCTTCTTCGCTCCCCGCCGGAAAGCAGGTCACCTCGGCTTTTGCGCACTTTAGTGAGGCCAAACTCATCAATAAGGCTTTCGAGCTTGTCTTTTTGCTCTGCTTTCGATAGATCAGTCATTTCCAGCACCGCTTTAATATTATCTTCTACAGATAACTTGCGAAAAACAGATGCTTCCTGTGGCAGGTAGCCGATTCCGTTCTGCGCCCGGCGGTACATGGGCAGCCTGGTAATATCCTCATCATCCAGGAATATCTTTCCCTCATCGGGCCGGATAAAGCCGACGATCATATAGAAGGTCGTTGTTTTCCCGGCGCCATTTGGCCCCAAAAGCCCTACAATCTCACCTTGTTCCACATGTACTGACACATGGTCAACCACTCTTCGGCTTCGGTATGTCTTTACAAGGGATTCTGAGCGGAGGAGCATTGGGGATAATTAAAAAATTGAAAAATTGAAAAATTGAAAAATTGACTGGCGCATGATAATTCCTAATTCCTAATTATTAATTCTTAATTCCTCCCGGGAACTGTATGTCTTTTATATTGATAGAAACCATGTATTCTCCCTTGTATTCATTGGGTTCTATCGTGTAGCAAATATCAAAATTCGGCGATTTGAGAATATCATCATAATGCTCTCCGAGCCCGAAACCAATTGCTTTGTAAAATTTGCCCTTCCCTGATTTCAATGAAACCTGCAGGTGGTTATTGCCGACTAACTTTGGCTTATAGTAGTTAGTAAGGCCCCTGCTTACGAAAACCGGTTTCATACTTTCAGGGCCGAAAGGGCCAAACCTTTCAATACTTCGGCAAAAAGTGTTGGTAATATCATCAAGCGGTATTTCTAAATCATATTCCAAAACGGGGGTCAGCATTTCATCAGTGATCCTGCTGCATACAGATTTTTCGAATTTGTCCGCAAATTTCTGGACATTCTCAACCTTTAAAGATAAACCCGCCGCTGCCTGGTGCCCGCCCCATTGTTCAATAAGGTCCTCACATTCTTTGATAGCCTCATACAGGTTGAACCCTGCCACGCTGCGGCCGGAACCCACTGCCATGCCATTTGATTCGGTAAGCAGTATGGTAGGCCTGTAATATTTCTCAATCAGCCTTGAAGCCACGATGCCTATAACCCCTTTGTGCCAGTCTTTATTAAAAAGAACAGTCGTTTTCCGGGACTCATTGTTTTCCAATTGTCCTATCATTTCAAATGCTTCTTTGGTAATGGTAGAATCAACAGATTGACGATCAGTATTATTCCGGTTAATCTGCTCCGCCAGGCCTATGGCGTTTTCATAGTTTTCTTCCACAAGCATTTGCACTGCCAGGTTGCCGCTTGCTACCCGGCCAGCGGCATTGATCCGCGGCCCTATCCTGAATACGAGGTCATTCACCGTTAGCTTACTTTTTACCCCGGCAAGTTCTATGAGTGCCTTATAACCGGGCCGCGGGTTTGTGTTGATCTTTTGTAATCCAAAATAGGTTAAAATCCGGTTCTCTCCCGTCATGTGTACTATATCAGCTGCATTGCTCACAGCCACCAGGCCCAGGTATTCATCAGCATTCCAGGCAACCCCGTATTTTTCAGCATAAGCGTTGATGAGTTTATAACCTATCCCGCATCCCGATAATTCTTTATAAGGGTAAGTGCAGTCAACCCTTTTAGGGTTTAAAACCGCCGCCGCGGGGGGAATGGTGTCCCCAGGGGTATGGTGATCGCAAATAATAAATTCTATCCCCCTTTCCCTAGCATATTCCACTTTGCCCTTTGATTTTATACCACAATCAAGCGCGATGATGATGGATGCATTGTTTTCGTACGCCCAGTCAATACCTTTGAAAGAAATGCCATATCCTTCTGCAAACCTGTCTGGTATATAATACAATATATTAGAGTGGAACTTGCGAAAGAATGAATATACGAGAGCTACCGCTGTAGTGCCATCCACATCATAATCACCGTAAACTATAATTTTTTTGCCTTCCGATATTGCATGCTGCAACATTTCAACGGCTTCTTTCATATCCTTCATCAAAAAGGGACAATGTAAATCTTCCATGGAGGGCATGAAAAAAGAACGGGCCTCATTGAATGAAGTTATGTTCCGCTGGGCTATAAGCCTTAGCAGGTTATCGCCGGTCTGGATCTGCGATTTAAGGGTTTGAAACAATACTTCATCTGCGGGAGGCTTTGCGATCCAGTTTTTTTGCAACATCTTTCTAATTTCTGCTTTCTTTGGCTAAGGTAAACCGCAGACAACACAAAGGTATCGCAAAGTTAGGATAACGGCAATGATGTTTTTAGGAAATAACATTTCTAGCGTTCTTTGCGATGTCTTTATATTCTTTGCGGTTTGCTTTTTAAATCGTATGAAAGGGTAAAAGGAAAAATACAATGAAAGGTGTCTTTGAGGTAAATTTGCCCGATGAACCAGAAACTCCGCATTATTTTTATGGGGACGCCGGATTTCGCAGTACCCTCATTAAAAGTCATTCATGAAGCCGGATATGACATAGCGGCAGTGGTAACAGCCCCTGACAAACCCGCAGGCAGGGGACTTCTATTGCATCAGTCCCCCGTAAAAGAATACGCCCTTGACCACCATATTCCCGTATTGCAACCTGTTAAACTGAAAGATCCTGAATTTCTTAAAGAACTTGCATCGTACAAGGCAAACCTGCAAGTGGTGGTAGCTTTCAGGATGCTGCCTGATATGGTATGGCAAATGCCTAAGTTTGACACCTTCAACCTCCACGGCTCCCTTTTGCCGGATTACAGGGGAGCGGCGCCCATCAATTGGGCTGTGATAAACGGGGAGACAGAAACAGGGGTTAGCACATTCTTTTTGAAACATGAAATAGATACCGGGGACATTATTTTCCAGGAAAAAATACCAATAGGGCCTGATGAAAATGCCGGATCGGTACATGACAGGTTGATGGAAGCCGGGGCAGGACTGGTTTTGAAGACAGTACAAGCCATAGAGGCTGGTTCTATAAAGACTATGCCGCAAGTTCTCAGGCATGAACCAAAGCCTGCCCCCAAACTATTTAAAGAATACTGCAGAATAGACTGGGAAAATAAATACCTTCATGAACTTCATAATTTTATCCGGGGACTAAGCCCCCACCCTACCGCCTGGACAATGCTGGACGGCAAAGTTTTGAAAATATATGAGAGCCTGAAAGAGCCGTTTGATACGCCACATGCTGTTGGCGAAGTGGTTACGGATCAAAAAACCTTTCTCAAAATCTCCGTAAAGGGTGGTTACCTGCATTTAATGGAGCTCCAGCTTGAAGGGCGTAAGAAGATGGGGATTGAAGAGTTTTTGAGGGGGAACATCTTGAAAATTAAAAGATTGAAAAATTAAAAGATTGAAAAATTGCTTCGCATCTCGCATCAGTTTGGATTATAGACTATGGCGCGACAACCCATTCCCAAATTCTCCCTGCTTCCTGCCCGTCGGCAGACAGAGTGCAGACAAGAAATTCCCAAATTTCAAATCCCTACTTCGCTGATAATTTTATCGTTCTTTCTACCGAATTATATGGCCCCGGAATGAGCTTTCCGTCCTTATCAATCAGCTCTAATTTGATGGTGTTCTCGCCCAGGTGCAATCCGGAAAGGCCATAACCCGTCCATTTGGTAAGGATAAACTCGTTGCCGTTGATAGTGGCCTTTACTTTATTGCCGTCCGGCGAAAGGTCAGTGTTCACCAGGTAAAAATCAAGCAGGACATTTGCAGTGTCTTTGCCCACATATTCGCCTTTGGGGCGGCTGTAGAACAGTAACGGGCCGGTGATGTCGGCAGATTTTTCTTTGGTATCGCCAACCTTGAACTGCACAAGGGAATACGCATTCTTGTTCTTCACACTTTCGTGATAAGAGCGGGAAAGAAAGGCAAGGTTGATATAATTCCCCGGCTCCAGGTTAGAATAGAAAGTATCTTTATAGCGCGCGATATAGGGTTTGTTATTAATGATCTGGTGGATGTGCTGGCCTTTGTTGCTGTTACTGCAATCACATGTTGAGGCGCCATTTGTTTGGTCGGTCAGCTTGAAATTTTTTACATCATACCTGAACAAAATATTCCCCGGCATCAGGCATTTATCCGTAATAACAGGTTCTGCCAGTTTCAGGCTGGCATCGGCGAAATCCGGCGACTGGATAAAATAGGACAGGCTAATGCCATTCTTAGAAGCAAGAACATTTTTTATGACAGTTTTTGTTGAGTCGGCATTATTTGTCGTTTGGGCCGCATTTTTGGGGTTGTTGTTGCAGGCTGTCAATGATACCGCTGATAGGCAAATGTATAAAAATGATTTTTTCATGAAATAGATTTTATTGGTTTCAAATATCAGGATATTTATTTGGTTACAATCAATTTGTATGATCCTGTTCTCCCATTGCCTGCCAGGTTGATGAAATAAATGCCCCCAGGGAGGCTACTTATATCAGTTTCCAGGTTCAAAGATGAAGTAGTACCGGCATATATTGGTTTCACCTTTCTGCCAAGCACATCTGTAATATCCAATGAAATATATGAAGCTGTTGGAGATGAATAATTTATAGATATTTTATTCAAAGCCGGGTTCGGAAAATAAGAGAAAGAATTATCTCCCGGTTTGGAACCGGGCAGGCCTGAATAAGAATCTTCAACAATAAACCATCTGGTGAGTGTTTTGGACTTATTCCCCGAATGGTCTTCTGCCTGATAGTTCAGGTAGAAGGTGCCCGGGTTATCGGTATTTTTGAAAGTACCCGAAATGACTAAAAAGGCACCCGTATCATAGTTATCAGTGATATTAATATGGAAAGCGGGGTCATAGTATTGCCACCTTTTCAGGTACACCATCGTATCCACATTGAAGTACATAATCGGCGCCTCGCGGTCAACAACATCAACGATCAAATAGGCAGTATCAGATATTAAATGAGAAGGATCACGGGCCACATACATCACCAGGGTTGAGCCGAGTACATATTTATCGGGTTTTATGCGCGCGAAAAATCTGTCCCTGCGGTAAAATGTATCGACATGAATTTGAGACAAACTATAATAAACCGCTGAAATGACAGGTTTGGGTAACGTAAAATTCCTGTGCACCTCCACAAAAAGGGTATCATAAGGCAAACTGATTTTAGGCCGTATGTAGTTGTTCACAATAATAACGCGCGTTACGGATGCGCTATTGCCTGCGCTGTCTATAGCTGTATAAATAATTTTGCCTATCCCGATCTTTGACGAATCAAATTCTCGTTGAGTTTTCATGATGAGATGGTGGGTATAATTGTCAGCAGCCACCACGCCGGAATCTTTAAATGAAGTAAGCGCCTGTAGTTTTTCAACCGCGCTCCCAAGAAGTGTAATTACGGGCTTAATGGTATCCCCAACTATTACTTTACGCAGTACAATTGCTTTATTGCCGCTGTAGTCCACCGATGTATAAGTTATATAATAACTGCCGGTTTTCAATGTGTCAATAGTTCCTGATATCTGTACCGACAGGCCGGTGTCAATATTGTCTTTAACTGTTGCCCCATGTTCGGTATATCTATTGTACACTTCCACAAAAATTACCTGGCTGTCATTAAGGATTATCAGCGGCCTGGTTGTATCACCAATCACTTCCACCACCCTTATTACCTGCTTAGCTTTATTTCCATCAAAATCTGTAGCATTATAAGTTATATAATAAATCCCCGGTTTCTGTGTATTTACAGTACCGGATGTAATAAGGTCATAACTTATATTGCCTTCTGCAGCATCATAAACGGTAGCGCCCGCATCGGAGTAAGGCGTTTGCTCTTCTACAAGCACAGTGTCCTTTCCATTTAAATGGATTACAGGCGGAACAGTATCTTTTTGCAGAAGCACATTATAGTCTTCAAACTCTCCAACGGCATTTATTCCGCAGGCATCTATAGGCTTCCCGGAATAGGTTACCCCTACCCGCAGCCTGCACTCACCGATAGCAATCCTTCGCAACTGGAAAGTACCTGACCATGTTTTGCCGCTGATGTTCGGTACCACAAGCAGAGTATCGTCTACTTCGTCAAACCCTCCCTGTTTGCTATAATCCAGCCACAGCATCCCTGTCATATTTCCGATGGCGGTATCCCGGCTAATGGTGACATGATACAGGTCGTTTTGTACGAGGTGAGGAGGATTTGCCATTAAATAAGCGCTGTACCCGGTATCGCCACATGTGGAACTGTGATTGATGACTGTATCCCCGTTCCTGTCCGTTATAAACACTTTGGAAATGCCAATGGATTGCACCGGGGACGCCACAATAGGTGTACAGTATTGCTGGACATATATAAACGAATCTTTGCTAATTGTGGATGAGCCCTTTTCATTGGTTGCGGTTAAACTTATAGTATATAGACCGGGGTCAGGAAATTGAATCACAGGGTTCTGCGAGGTTGAGTCAGAATTGAGGTATGTTATTAAACTGTGTTTGCTCAGAGGCTTTACCTTCCATACCCATTTATAGGGATTTTCGGTAGAAATATCAAGAAATTGAACCGGGTCTCCCGTACCGACAACGATATTATCAGTTCCGTAAGAAATAGCAGTTTTGAAATCGGCCCCTGGAGCTGCATTGTTTTTAATGACTACAATAGTCCTGAAAAAAGTATCCACGCCGCCACAGTTTTGTGCGATGAGGCGTACATGAAACATACCGGCAGAATCATACCTGGAATAAGGGTTTTCATTGAAATTGTCATTAACCCCATCACCGTTCAAATCCCAGAAAAAATGCAGCTCCTGCCCTGATGACAGGTTTGTAAATGTAGCGCCATGATGAATGTAAACAGTATCAGGCCCGGTAAATGATGCCTTTGGCAGGGAGGAAGTGCGTAGGGTAGAGGTCCATATGGCTTCGAAACCTGCCGCGGTAAAACTGGAGTCCGTAGTCCACTGCAAATAGGCCGTACCTGTATTTGCTGTTACAGAAGGCGGTAAATGGGGTATATTTCCCGGGGTTGTATTTTGAAAACCATTTGGATATCCCGCTGAATTATTGAGAGATTTTCCATTAGCGTTCGTGCTGTCAAATATTTTCAAATTGTCATGCCCGGCGCCGTATGCAGAAACGTCAAAAGAATTAAAGCTGATTTGAATTGCCGTGGCGCATGGCGGTTTTATCACCATAAAACAGCTTTTATTGTTACCGTACGGATGGTCTTTGCCACCGTCATCATACAAAAACCCAGAAGACCCGGTAAGGGTATCTTTTCCGCCGCACATCCGCGCATAATGCATGATATTGAAGAAACCATTTTTGGTCTGCGTTTGCAGGCCTTTCCCATTATGCGCCGTGAGGCTGACATCATATTTGCCTGTGTGATTAAACTTTATGACCGGGTTTTGGGACGAATAGGTAGTCCCGTTCAGGTAACTGAATGATGGTGAACCATTCAAAATTGAAGGTTCTACCTGCCAGTACCAGCTTCCCGGTTTATTGGTTGATAGATCAGTGAGTTGTATGATGGTGGTAGTATCTGCCACATTCTGGCTGGCAATAAATGCGGTAACAGGTGCCAATGTTGGCGGGATAACCTTCACGCTGTCAGTATAATACTTTACCACGGTTGAATCGCATCCCTTCCAGGTGAGCCTCATTTTTACATCATAAGTTGCGCTTCCTTTCCCGGCGGTTTGCGTCCAGGTATATAAGGCAGTATCCCCTGTTGCATCAAATTTTGCACTGTTGTTATTGAAGCACGTATTACTAAAACACCATTCGCATTTTACGTTTCCATGGGCATTGGAATTATTTACAAACATGATTGGGGAACCCTGAAACTTTGGTGAATCAGTAGAAAAGTGAACCTGGGACGGATATACATCCGGCTGAATATCTATGACATACTCCTGTGCGTTGCCGTACCTTAGATTGCCGCACGGTGTAAGTTTGGCAATGGTATCTATATCGCTTTCAATCCGGAGTATATGCGAACCCGGTGTGGAAGAGCAAGGAACAAAAAGCATTGCTGTGTATGTCTCTGCTAATGGGCTGGATTTTGTATAAAACACAGTTTCCGTGCTGGTATCAATAATCCCGTCATTGTTCCAGTCCACCCATCCGATAATCTGTTCATTATGCCCTTCGCCATATTTTATATTTACGGGATAGCTCTGCTGTCTGTAAACCGTGACATGCTGGGTTGGAAAAAATGTAAGCCTGTCCAGGTCTGTAGAAGCATTGTTGACCTGGCCGCCTATCGAAACACTTGTAACCCCGATATACTGCTTGCTTACCGAATTTGGTATCAGCACAGAAACATTGCAATAATTTGCGTAATAATCTATTATCCTTGCGCCAGGAGGATTCCCATTCTTGACAATCAGCAAAGTATCTGTTAACCGGGCCGAATCAAGAGTTGCATCCAGGACATCCGGGGAAGCATTGGCATTGGGAGAAACATCGTAAGCGAGAAAAAAGTAATTATCGCCGAACGACAATGCCTTGTTTACAGAAAAGGTCAGGTTCCCACCCGGGTTGCGGATGGAAGTTCCGACTGTATCAGATAAGCTTATTGTACCCCCGGTTAAATCGGCGCTTCCGGTATAAAAAAGCCGCGCGCGTGATATATCGGAAGTGTTTGTGGACCCCCCGGTAGAGAAGTAAAATTTTGTAACCTGCTCATCAAAACCGGAAACAGTAAGTTTAATTTTTAATATCTGCGCATTCTGCTCGCCTCTGAAAGCGTCGGCAGTGATTTGGTAGGTAGTATCAGCTATCTTTGCCCCGGATTTGAAGCCAAAAAACAACAATAAGGTGCTTATCGGCAAAACCGTATGAAACAACATATTAAGACAGTCTTTTTTCATTACAAATTTTGGCAAATTGCAATCAGGAAGTAAAGTTGAGGTTTTATTAGATAACAACCAAATTTTTGAAACAAAAGTTTCCGTTATTCAGGCAATACAATTGGTTAATACCTTGTTTTTCAGCGTAAGACACAATATATGGATACAATCGAAAACGATCTTCATTTAAACCCTGACGAGCAGGGCGAACAGGAAGAATTTTATGAGCATTTCCGTTATGTGGTTGATAAAGGGCAGGAACCGCTTCGTATTGATAAGTTCCTGGTAAACAGGATGCAGAATGCCAGCAGGAACAGGATTCAAAATGCCGCGAGGGCAGGCAGCATCTATGTAAATGGCAAACCGGTAAAACCCAACCATAAAGTAAAACCCTCAGAAGTTATCACCATTCTCCTTGCAGAACCTCCGAGGGATACAGAACTTAAACCGGAAAACATCCCTCTTGATATTATTTATGAGGATGATAACTTATTGGTAGTGAACAAACCCGCCGGGATGGTAGTACACCCGGGATATAACAATTACACAGGCACTCTTGTCAACGCGCTCATCTATCATTTCGATCAGCTGCCCACCGCAAATGGGGAGCGCAGGCCGGGACTGGTGCACAGGATAGATAAAGATACCAGCGGCCTGC
>Ga0134126_10002764_pt1 | contig 22041 bp, 19 predicted proteins | sample KB31752_FD_96881 | JGI IMG/M metagenome (GOLD analysis project Ga0134126, IMG submission 96881) | Terrestrial soil microbial communities with excess Nitrogen fertilizer from Kellogg Biological Station, Michigan, USA - KB3-175-2 | ecosystem: Environmental > Terrestrial > Soil > Unclassified ... | reverse complement strand
GCGTGAATCGCGGCTTCTGTAGGGCTTGGCACCGCGAATCCCAATCCTGGTGCTGCGAATGGCTTTGTTTGTTTGCCCTCAGAATTTTGGGGAACTTCTCGTCGATTTCTTGCGTTTCGTCCGTCATATCCACGGATGGAGATGATGCGAGCGCCGCAAGAAAAATTTTGATTGTTTGGCGAAGCATATATGTCACAGTGTCGGCAAGATTCCAAAATTAGAATCTCGCCGCAACGAGCAAAATAGTTCATCTTTCCCGGCGCTCGTGTCATCGGATGCTTATCTCTGGAGCCCCGTAGTGAACGAACTCAACTAACGAGCTGGCGCTTGGCCCTGGCGCGATCCTGCGAGGCGTAGGGCATTCGCTACAAAATCTAGGAATTCCGCTTGCGGCAGACGGCCCTCGGGAAGCATGCCTGGGACGAGTCGCTCACCGCGAGAGACGAAATAGCTGTTTCTTCTGGAAAGGAAATTTATGGTCAAACGGATGCTTCTCATGCTGCTCGTGGCGGCGGCGATGATCGGCGGCCTCGGCTACTTCAAATTGCGACAAGTTCAGGCAGCTATCAAGGGAGCGAGCTACACACCTCCTCCTGAGGCGATCACTACGGTGATTGCCAAGCAGACGACTTGGCCTTCGACGCTCGATGTCGTTGGCACCGTGGCTGCAGTGCACGGCGTGACGGTAAGCGCCGATCTGCCTGGGACTGTCGACAAGATCCATTTCGAATCGGGACAGTTCGTTCAGGCGGGCGACATCCTCGTCGAACTCGACACGCGCCAGGAGCGCGCGCAGCTTGCGTCGATGCAGGCGGCGCAGGAGCTGGCCAAGGTTCAGTACGCGCGTAGTCAGAAGCTAGTCGCGGAAGGTGTGATTTCGCGCGTGGACTACGACAAAGCCATCGCCGACCAGAAGCAGAGCGAGGCGAATACTGCTGAGATCAAGGCTGCGATCGACCGCAAGACCATCCGGGCTCCCTTTTCGGGAGTGCTTGGAATTCGCCAGGCCAATTTGGGACAGTACCTGGCTGCGGGTAATCCGATCGTCTCGCTGCAATCGCTGAATCCCATCTACGTGAATTTTAGTGTGCCGCAGCAGGACATGCCTCACGTGAAGATCGGTCAGACCGTCCGCGTCACGGCTGATGACCTCGCGGGCATGACCTTTACTGGCCGCGTGAATGCGCTCGATTCCGTTGTGGATCAGGCGACGCGTAACGTACAGATTCAAGCGACGTTGGCGAACCCGCAGGGGAGGCTGCGTGCGGGAATGTTTACCAACGTGCAAGTTGGCATTGGCGCAAGCAGTACGGTGTTTCCGCTGCCGGCTTCGGCGATCAGCTACGCGCCGTTTGGCGATTCGGTTTACATCGTCAGCGACATGAAAGGTCCCGAGGGCCAGACCTATCGCGGAGTGCGTCAGCAGTTCGTGAAAGTGCAGGGCTCACGCGGCGACCAGGTTGGCGTGATCTCTGGACTCCATGTTGGCGATGAAGTTGTGACTTCCGGTGTGTTCAAGCTGCGCAACGGCGCGCCGATCGCAGTAAACAACAAGGTGCAGCCTGGCAACAATCCGGCTCCGAAGCCTGAGGACAACTAAATGAAATTCACAGACATTTTTATTCGACGGCCTGTTCTGGCCATCTGTGTCAGTTTGGTAATCCTCATTGCCGGACTGCAGTCGATTCGCTCTTTGAGCGTGCGCCAGTATCCGCGCAGCGACATCGCGGTCGTGCAGGTTTCGACCGTGTACGTCGGCGCGAATGCTGATCTGGTGCGCGGATTCATCACTACACCGCTGGAGCGCGTGATCGCCAGCGCCGATGGCATCGACTACATGGAATCGTCGAGCATGCAGGGAATCAGCACGATCACGGTCCACCTGAAGCTCAATTACGACACCAACGCCGCGCTTACGCAGATTCAGTCCAAGGTCGCGCAGGTTCGGAATGATCTGCCGCCTGAGGCGGAGGCGCCGGTGATCGATCTGCAGACTGCCGATCAGCAGTTTGCCGCGATGTACCTGGGCTTCTCTTCGTCGGACCTCGATCAGAACCAGATCACCGACTATCTCACGCGTGTCGTTCAGCCGAAGCTGAGCGCGATCAACGGTGTGCAGCGGGCCGACATACTCGGCAAGCGCACATTTGCCATGCGCATCTGGCTCAAGCCGGACAAGATGGCTGCGCTCGGCATTACCCCATCGCAGGTACACGACGCGCTCGCGAACAACAACTATCTTTCCGCGCTTGGCAAAACCAAGGGATCGATGGTTTCGGTGAACCTGGTTGCCAACACCGACCTGAAGACACCGGAGGAGTTTCGCCAGCTCGTCGTGAAGCAAGACAAGGGAACGATCGTTCGTCTTGGCGAGATCGCCGACGTTGTACTCGGTGCTGAGACCTACGACGAAGACGTTCGCTTCAACGGCGAGTCGGCGACGTTCATGGGGGTTTGGGTTCTACCCACGGCGAACTCGTTGGACGTCATTAAGCAAGTACGCGATGCCATTCCGGGAATTCGCGCGCAATTGCCTGCGGGAATGAAGGTGGGGATTCCGTACGACTCGACCGCGTACATTCAGGACGCGATCAAGGAAGTGCTGAGCACGTTGTCAGAGACGCTGATCATCGTAATCATCGTCATCTTCCTTTTCCTCGGTTCGTTCCGGTCGGTGCTGATCCCGGTGGTCGCGATTCCGATCTCTCTGATCGGCGCGGTATTCATCATGCTGGTCGCAGGATTCACCATCAACCTGCTGACGCTGCTGGCTATCGTGCTCTCCGTCGGCTTGGTCGTGGACGACGCCATCGTCATGGTGGAGAACGTCGAGCGTCACTTGCATGAGGGCAAGACTCCGTTCCGTGCGGCGATTGATGCCGCTCGCGAGTTGGTCGGCCCGATTATCGCGATGACGATCACGTTGGCTGCCGTCTACGCGCCAATCGGCATTCAGGGCGGATTGACGGGCGCGCTCTTCCGCGAATTCGCCTTCACACTCGCAGGCGCAGTTATCGTTTCGGGAATTGTCGCGCTGACGCTCTCGCCGATGATGGGCTCGAAGCTGCTGCGCGCCGGCGATACCGAGCACGGCTTTGCCGGATTCGTGAATCGGCGCTTCGAGAACGTGCGTCAGCTCTACTCGCGCATCTTGGCGAGCACGCTGCGGTGGAGGCCGGTGGTCTTTGGCGTCTGGATTATCGTCGCGGTGTTGATGGTGCCGTTCTACATCTTCTCGCAGCGCGAACTCGCGCCGGCGGAAGATCAGGGCGTTGTTTTCGGCGTGATGCAGGCTGCTCCGAACTCGACTCTCGATCAAACGAAGTTGTTCGCGTCGCAGGTCTACGACGTTTATCACTCGTTCCCTGAGGCGGAGAGCATTTTCCAGATCACCGATCCGAACGGCGGCTTCGGCGGCATGGTGACGAAGCCCTGGAGCCAGCGTACCAAAACGGCACAGGAGCTTCTGCTCGAATCCACTGGACCGCTGTCGAAGATCGCGGGCATTCGCGTGATTCCGCTTACGCCTCCGGCTCTTCCCGGCGGTGGCAACTTCCCGGTGGACTTCGTCATTGCCTCGTCGGCTGAGCCGCAGCAGCTGGCGCAGTTTGCGAATGAACTGGTGAAGCGCGCGTTTGCGAGTCACATGTTCATCTACGCCGACTCCGATCTGAAGTTCGACCAGCCACAAGCCGAGGTCGTCTTCGATCGCGATAAGCTGCGCTCGCAGGGGGTCGATCTGAGCCAGGCTGGCAAGGATCTGTCCACACTGCTGGGCGGCAATTACGTGAACCGCTTCAGCATTCAGGGACAGAGCTACAAGGTGATTCCGCAGGTGAAGCGTGCGGAGCGTTTGACCCCGGATCAACTGAACGAGATCTACGTAAAGGGATCGAACGATCAGCTCGTTCCGTTGTCAACGTTCGCGAGCATCAAGACCACAACGGAACCGCGGCAGCTCAACAAATTCCAGCAGCTTAATGCTGTGCGAATTCAGGGTGTAATCCCGCCGCCGGTTCCGCTGGATCAGGCGTTACGCTTCCTCGAAACCGAAGCGAAAAAGATTCTCCCGCAGGGATTCACGATCGACTACGCGGGGGAATCACGTCAGCTTCGCGTAGAAGGCAGCAAGTTCCTGGGAACATTCCTACTGTCGGCGATCCTGATTTACCTGGTTCTTGCCGCGCAGTTCGAGAGCTTCCGCGATCCTTTCATCGTGCTCGCGGGTTCAGTACCGCTGGCGATCTCGGGAGCGCTGTTGTTCTCGTTCCTGGGATTCACGTCGCTGAACATCTACAGTCAGGTTGGACTGATCACGTTGGTAGGGCTCGTGTCGAAGAACGGCATTCTGATCGTGGAGTTCGCGAATCACCTTCAAGAGCAGGGACACGACAAACTGGCCGCCGTGATCGAAGCTGCGACCACGCGACTGCGTCCAATTCTGATGACTACGGCCGCAACCGTTGTCGGTCACTTCCCGCTGGTTCTCGCAAAAGGACCTGGCGCCGGAGCCCGGAACAGCATCGGCATCATGCTGGTGAGCGGCATGATCATCGGTACGATATTTACGCTGTTTGTCGTGCCGTCGATTTACATGCTGGTGGCGCGCAGACACACGGCCTTCGAACTGGAGGAAGCGACAGCCGAGCAGGAGATTCCGGAATTGGCGGAAGCCGCTTCCTAAACACCTGCAACAAAAAATGAGGCGGGCACTCGTGCCCGCCTTTTAATTGCTTGGCGTTTATAAAATTCGACTATCGCAGAGCTAGCGCGTGAGATTCCTCTAATTCCATGGTCTTCGGCTTCGAGTCTCGCACGGGAGGCACATCGATGTGGGCTTTGGGATCGGGACGCCGCATATCTACTTTGCCATGGAAGTAAGCGCCCAGTTCGACCGTTACTCGTCCAGCCGAGACATCGCCGCTTAACGAGCCTCCGCTATGGACTTCCACGCGGTCGGTGGCAGTCACGTTGCCTTCGAGCGTGCCGCGGACGATCACCTCTCCCGCGCGTACGCTTGAGGTGACAACAGCATCACGTCCGATGTTGACCCGCCCTTCGCGCAGAGAGATTGGGCCTTCGACGCGTCCGTCAATCTGGATTGGCTCATCGCCGCTCACTTCGCCCTTGATCACAATCGATTTGCCGATGTATGTGCCGCCGTCCTTATAAGGCTGAATGCTGGGCACCGGGTTGCGAGGAGCACTTGCATTGGACGACTCTTGCGGGGAGGGCTGGGGCGAATTGTTGTTCGGACGCGATGGACTCCACATCGGAAGACTCTCCTCTGAATTCGGAATGTCTTCTTGTTGTACCCGCAGGAGCGTGGGCTTGGGTAGGTCTCGTTAGGGCATGGCCCTGCCGCGCAGCCCTTAGCCAATCTCGTTTGGCGTGCCTCCGATGACCTTCATGCGCTCCCATCCCAGCGCGCCGGGACGCTACAGACTTTTCGTTTCGCGCTAGAAGAGTTTCTTCAGCCCTTTCTTCTTTTTCTTCTTGCTGGAAGAGCTGTTTTCGTCGTTTGAAGAGGTCGTAGAAGAAGGGTTTGTTGCGCTCGCCTGCGACGCACTTCCATTTTGAATTTCGTTCACCTGCCCCGGCGCTGGCAGTGGCGCTTGCGAGTTTGCAGCGGCGCCAGTGGCTGGAGTTGAGCTGGCATCGGTTGAGCCTGTGCTGGATTGCGGCTGCGTGGACGTGGTGGTCGCAGTGGACGTTGTGGACGCGGCAGTGCCCACATTCGGAGTTAGTTCGCCGATGCTGGGCTCGTTCCCGGCTGCCGTGCTGGCAGCAGGAGTACTCGCCGGAGCAGTCGAGGGCGCAGCCGTCGATGCTGAAGCGCTATTCGCAGGCTCGCTGGTTGCCGGGGCCGTTTGCTGGAGAGCCGCTGCTGAACTATCGGAACGTGGGATTGGGTCGCTGGTCGTCTGGCCAGGTGTGGCCTTCTCGATACTGACATTACTTCCGCCACTCTGGTTTACGCCTAGCGCTGAGCTGGTGGCGCTACGAATGATCTGCGGAGCACTCGTGGGATCTGGATCGACCAAAGTTGGTTCGCCGACTTTCGGCGCCATTTTCAAGTCGTCCGGCGCCTTGTGGAAGTTGGCCATGATCTTGCCGAATCTTCCCGTTTCGGATCGACCGGCTTCTTCGGCCTTGAATTCGGCGACGGCTTGCGGTGTTGGCGTTGGAACCGGTTTGCCTAGCTCTTTTAGTCGCGAGCGCGCTTCATCCGCTTTATCGCTTAGCGGATAGCGCTCGATGATGCGGGCATACTCCTCGGCCGCCTGGTTTTGGTAATCGTGAATCATGCGGACCTTTGTCGCTTCAGGCAATTTGCTGTTCCTGATCAAATTGCCTTCGTCTTCGTAAGAGTGTCCCAGCATGATCAGGGCATCATCGGCTCCGCTGTACAGCGGATAGGTATCGGTGAGCGTTTTCAGGCGGGCAATCGCCGCGGGGTACGACTCGCGGAGAAAATAGAAGCGACCGATGCGATACTGGCGCTCCGCAAGAACTTCCTGCACTTCGCGGAGCCGCTGCTTGGCCTGGGGCACCAGCTTGCTGTCCGGGAACTGCTGGATCAGCTGACGGTACTCGTCTTCTGCGCGCATGGCGTGCGTGTAATCGCGGTCCGGCTTCTCCATCTGCTTGTAGTGCATATTGGCGATCTTGAGCTGCGCCTCAGCCGCCTCGGGCAGATTGGGGAAGAACGTGATGAAATCCTTGTACTCAACTTCAGCCTGCTGGTATGCAGCCGTGGTGCCTTCTGCATACCAGGAATCGCCAACGGCCAGCTTGGCGCGGGCGATGAATTCCGAATCGGGATAGGTGTTGATCAGCGTCTGCAGCGTAATGCGCGCGACGTCGTACTTGCCGTGCTTCATTGCGTCCATGGCGCGATCAAACAGGACCTTGTCCGGCTGCTTGGAGTCAACGTTGGCGATGGGATTGTTGACTTTGTTGTGATGACAGCCTGCGGCCATCACGGCCATTCCGAGAGCAAGTGCGATTTTGGTACTGCGATGAATCATAGAAATCCTTGGCTCCGCAGCCTCGAAGCTGAGAAACTTTAAGTCCTTATTACTCCAGCGAGTCTCGGTTCGGGAACCGCCTCGTTCGCTGCCTTGAGCAAATTCCGTGCATTGCCGGTGATGTCGTGACCGTCGAAGACTGCGCTGCCGGCGACCAGCAGCTCTGCGCCTGCGCGCACCACGTCGGCCACTGTGTCGTGCGAGATTCCGCCGTCGACCTCGATGCGGAAATTCAGTCCGCGTTCCTCGCGCATCCTCGCCAGCTTAGCGATCTTGTGGAGCACGCCGGGAATGAATTTTTGCCCGCCAAATCCGGGATTCACTGACATGACCAATACCAGGTTCACCATGTCCAAGACTTCGGTGAGCGTCTCAACCGGAGTGGCTGGATTGATTACGACGCCCGGCTCGCAACCATGTTCTTTAATCAGTGTCAACGTCCGGTTTAAATGAACGCAGGCCTCCTGATGGACTGACATCCAGTTCGCTCCGGCTGCGGCGAAGTCGGGAATGAACTGGTCCGGATTCTCGATCATCAGATGAACGTCAAAGACCGCATCCGTGACAGGGCGCAGCCATCTTACAATCGGAGGACCGATCGTGAGGTTGGGCACAAAATGCCCATCCATCACGTCGAGATGGACGATCGTAGCTCCACCCTTGATCGCAGCCAGAACATTGTCGGCGAGATGAGCGAAGTCGGCCGAGAGAATCGAGGGTGCGAGGTCGATCAAAATAGAGCGCTTCCGAATGTCAGGAGACGCTCACAATTTTAGCAATTATGGCGGGTATTCGCCCTCAAATTCGGGCCGAATAGCGGGCCATCGGACGTGCTAAGAGCGAAACCTTAGACAAACGGCCTGGCATCATTTGTTCCGCTTATGAGGGCGCACTGTGCCTCGCTTTGCGGGTTTCGCCCTGACTTGATCGTGCGGACACGAGTGCGCCTCTTCCATTAGTTGAAGCAGGTTCGGACGCGGCGAGGCCCCGATGAATGCCTGGCATTCGACGCAGAAGGAGTCCGTGATCTCCGGGTTGCTCCGGTTCGGCGTGCGCAAGAATTGGGAGCCGTGTGCCATACGGTACACCGAAGATGGATTTCAACCCTGGATTGCTTGCCCCAAGAGTAGACCGAAAGATAGAAGTTGGGCAATTACAGATTCACAGGTCGCGATTCCGGGGACCTCCACGTTGGTTGGATTTGCTCAACCCGTACCATCAGGTAGGGTAATGAGAGCTTGTATAGAGGAATGGTTCTACCGGAGGGTTGCGGCTCCGGATTGGTTGTTCCTTTATCGACAGGGAACAACCAATGCAGATGAAGAAAACAGCGAAGTTCGTATTGCTGCTCGACAGCGACTCGACAGCAATCCGCCATTCAGCAATGGAGCTAGCAGGAAGCGATGGATACCTCCTCATCGCGCGTACGCCGGCGGCAGCCGTAGAGTTTGCGAAACAATACAAACCAGCTTACGTCGTGTTAGCGCGCGAAGGCGTAGTAGAAGAGAAATCACTGCAGGACTTGCTCCTCAAATTCAGTCCCGAAACTGAAATGGTGGTGTTGTCCGATCAGGAACGCGCCCGAGCCATGGGACAAGGGGCATAAAGGCGGGTATGAAAGCAGAGTGCCCGGTGATATCCCGCCATGACATTCGTTACTTTTCAACAAATGTCCGACGTTTTACCATGCACGCATGATCGCCTGGGAATCTCTCTAAACACTTCCAACCCTAGCTTCCCTTGACCGTTTTGGTCTTTCCTGAGGTGTGCAGCTTGAACACGTCGTCAGGGATCTTCGAATTCAATTTGATGTTCGTGTAGTGCGCGAGGCGGTAATCGCCAGAAGGTTCAAAGGCTTGCTGCTTCAGCGAGACTGAGCGCGTCGCATCCACCCAGATGATGATGTGATCAAACATGTTCTTCACCTTCGCCGATCTTGGCGTCAGGTCCAGTTTGGCGGTTCGGACTCCATCTACATCCTCATTGCCCTGGAAGTTGATCTCGAACTGGTTTTGAAGATCGTGCCCTCTTCCGCCGAATCCCAAAACGAGAAAGCTCTCCACTTCTGCACGGTTCTTCCCCGCGTCGTACTCATTCACCTGCTGGATTTTCGGCTGGTAGATGCGGATCTTGCCCTCGGTAAAGAGAAGATATTTCTGATCAGGCAACTGGATGTCGGCGGCCATCTGCGTTTCGCCTTTGCCAGTGCGGCGATAGTAAACGGTCCCTTTCTGGGTATCGGTTTCGTTCACTACCTTCTGATACTGATCCCAGGCGAAGTCGGCCTGCGCGCTGCGGAATTGTGCGGCGGCGGCATCCATCTGGGTGAGCACGCCTTCGAGCGTGGAGGCAGTTTGTCCCGAAGCCGAACTCTTCCTCTGCGCACTTACTACCGGGCAAAGCAGCAGCAACACTGCACAGCAGATTCCCAGTCCTGCGCTCCTCCGTGACTCTGAGTCCCCGTGGTGAAAGAAAAGTTTCATAAGAGCGAGCTAGCGATGGCACCACACACGATAACCCGTCAATTTGCCCGAAGTGTCGCGCAACTCGGTATATCGCGAGATTTCAATACTTCCTGCTACCGGCTCAAGCGCGCGGCGCAGAGCGGAAGTCGCGTCCTGATCATCCGCGGAAACGGCAGCCGCATTGATGTCATAGACAAAACTATTGGGACCATCCTGCCTTATGACAATTTCGTTGGGATGCAGCGAACGATTAGTGAGGCTGTCCTTGAATACGCTGCGCGGGGTGAAGAAGATGAACGCGAGAATAAGCGTGACCATCACATCGTAGTGAAATCCGCCGCGCGGATGGGTCCAGAGTAGGTAACTTTTCAGCGTTTGTCCGATCGTCAAGGGGTTGCCCCCTCCCTTTGGAAACAGTATTAAGTGTAGAACCCGATGCATCAGGCTGCAATGAAGCAGCATCTCACGTTGCGAGGCCGGGGGAAAACATCCTCCAGTTCGTTCTACTCTGGATTTGGCGCGCGTTCGGCAACATTTCCCGTGCTAAACTAAGGCTCTTAACTCGCGGTCCGCATTGCCCTTTGTGGAACCGGGAGCCTTCGTCTTAGCCGGAAAATCAAAGCACCTTCGCTACTCGTCTCTGTTCCTCTGGCCGTAGAAAGGTAGGTTCGTCCTTGTGAGGCGCAATTCCAACCTCGGGAAAATCTTTGTTGCGATCATTTGTGGTCTTGTCGTGGGAGCCATTGCCGGCGCTATCCATTGGATGATTCTGCCGCACGAGCAATCTTTGCTTACCCATGTAATGCTCGGTGACCTGGTGGCTGCGCTTACATCGATGATAGTCTGCCTGGCCATTCAGTTGCGCCAGGAGGAAGTCCATTTTGCGAGCGCCATGTCGCGTGCGGCGATCGTCTCCGAACTCAATCACCATGTGCGTAATGCGGTTTTCCCACTCTGCCTTGCAGTGCAGAAGTCCGGCGATAAAGATGCCTCTCAGCTTGCGAATGACGCGGTGGAAAGAATCAATGTCGCACTCAAGGAAGCGACAGCCGACGCGATCTCCGGCCGCGCCAGCTACGCCGATGATATTCATCCCAAGAATGGAAGCCTACTCGTACACTGATGTTTCGTATTCTTATTGTCGATGATGAATCCTCGATTCTCGGACTCCTGAAGTCCGTTTTGGAACTCTCTTCTTTCGAGCCGCACACCGCTCGCTCAGCAGCGGAAGCCAAGTCATTGCTATCTCAGCAGACATTCGATGTAGTACTCACCGACATGCGCATGGAAACCGCTACCGCAGGTTTTGATGTTGTGCGGGCTGCGCGTCAGCTCGATCCCGCGCCAGTGATCGCAATCCTCACGGCTTTTCCCATATCCTCAACGGAGTGGCGTCCTTCAGGGGCCGACGCGCTCATGGTGAAGGGCGCGGATATTATGAATCTTCCGGATAAGTTGTTGAAATTGCTTAAGGCGAAGCCGCGATGCGAGCGCCCGCCCCTCTCTATGGCAGGCCAACACTCTTAAGCCGTTCCCCAGTTCGCTACGACAGCTGATCAGCAGAAAGCTGAACATCTCCCGTTCCGGGAATTTCAGCAGGAGCTTCCGTCTCCGCAGTTGCTTTGGCTTTCTTCGATTTCTTCGGCTCTGGCGGAGGTGGTTCGTGGGCAGGATCGTAGAAGAGGATGCGTCCACAACTGTCGCACGTCATGACTTCTGTCCCTGCTTTGATTTCGTTCCACTTCTGCGGCCGCAACAGAACAAAACATGCGGTACAGCGCTGTTCGCGCGCTTCGGCTAGCGCCGTCTTCCTGGCTTTGAGGACGCGATCATAGAGATCGAGCAAGTCGGCAGGAACTCCCGAGCGGAGCCCGCTACGTTCTGCCTGCAGCTCTTTCAATCGCGCTTCGTCTTTTGCAGTGATTGCGTGGGCTTCTTCCTTTTCTTTTTCTACCTGGACTGATTGCCTCTTGAGATCAGCTTCCGAAGCCTTTACTTGACGGTCGAAAAGCTCGGCGCCTTCCATGATTTCGAGAATCTTGTCTTCAGCTTTACGGATCTCCTGCTCGGCGAACTCGATCTCGTGCATCAGCGCTTTGTACTGTTCATTCGTCTTTACGTCGAGCGACTGACCGCGGAATTTGCCGATCTTTTGCTGATGTGACTGTATGTCCGATTCCAGGCTGCGACGCTTCTGCTCCTGCGACTTGATGGCCGCCTTAGCTTGTTCAACTTTGCCTTTCGCGTCTGAGAGCTGATGTTCGATTTCCGCTATGCGCTTGGGCAGCGCAGCCACTTCGGCGGAAAGACGGCCGATTTCACGATCGACCTGCTCAAGTTTGATTAATCCTTCAAGATCTGCATGCATGAGGAGACAACTTGATTCTAACAGGCTGGAGCAGCCTTGAGGCGTCGGAAAAACGAAGAAAGAGAACCGCCGGCAATACATGGTGGGCGGCCGCACGTTTTTACGGCTGCGCTTCTTTGCCGTTGAGTTAGAACAACTTAAACCACAAATAGATCAACCCAGCTGCTGCCGAGCCCCCGGTAGCCGCACCGAGCCAGAAATTCTGCCAGCGACTATTGACGGTACGCATGATGCGCCGGTCGTTAGAGATCAGCAAGATGAAGATTAGCGTAGGAATAAGCATCGTTCCGGCCAAGACCATCGACCAGTACAAGGCTTTCACGGGATTAATGCGCAGATAGTTGGCGCCGGCAGCGATGAACACCGCAGCAGAGATGAGAACGTAAAACCGCTTAGCCTCCCACGGCTTCTCGCTTAACCCTGATTTCCAGCCGACAGCCTGCGCCAGATCAAAGCACATTGACGCGGTGAGCACCGGCAGCGCCACCATGCCTGAGCCAATAATCCCGATGGCAAAAACAATCGGTCCCCAGTCGCCCACCGCAGGCCGCAACGCCTCGGCAGCCTGACGAGTCGTCATCTCCGGAGCGTTGTTAAAGTGCAGCACGGCGCTGGCGGCAATCATGATGGAGCAGGCAAGCACAAACGTGACCGCTGTCGAGAGCACCGAGTCGGCTGCGTGATGCTCATGCTCAGGGTCGCTGCGCGAACTTGTCTGCCAGATAATGATGTAGGGCGTAAGAAACGATCCGAAGAGGGCAACGATGTTCTCGGCGTATTCGGAGGTGGCCTGCATACGCGGCAAGAAGACGTCGTGAAGAAGAGTCCCAATGCTGGAATGCGTCAGCACTGCCGCAGCTACATACAGATAAAGTGGGAGAGACAGGATTACCAGTGCGCGGGTGATTTTTTGATAATCCTGAAAGACCAGGATGTACCAAACAAAGAATGCAGTAGCGGCGATAAAGAACATCCGCGAGAGACCGGTCAGGATCGAAAAGGCATCCGACACAGCCATGATGTCGGCGATCACAACGGCCAAATTCGTAACGATGGTCAGTCCGGCACCGCTAATCGCATACTTGCGACCGTAGTGATCGCGGACAAGATCGAGCAATCCCTGTCCTGTCTGCACGCCGATACGGCTGGTGACCGAAAAAATCGCAAGCAGGAACGGAACGATTAGGAAAACCACCCAGAACAGGGAATGGGCGAAGGCAGCACCCGCTATGGTTGCGGTCACAACGGCGGACGGATCTAGATTCGCGGACCCCGTAACAATTCCCGGCCCCAGCCGCCAAACGTTCCAATGCTTTTTCGAGCGATGTTCCCCTTCAGTCGCCGGGAATCTCACTACTTTGCCGCGATCGTCGGGAGAGCCTTTTCTGGGCGGAGCGTTAGGGAATTTTGGGAAGTTCACGCCGTAGGTCTCTCTCGATTTTTCGTTCATGCCAGAGCCGCAGCGGGCGACTGTAGGTAATTACGCCAAAGGCCGCAATCGCCGCTAAAAGTAGCGTATTGCTAGCCCAAAGCAGGAAGCGGGCGATCTTGGTATGCGCGATCTGCTGCAGGATGGCAGCGTTCGTCGGCGTCAGCAGCAGGGCAGCGGCGAGCAACATCAGGCCTACTCCCGCTAACAGGTTCGTCACGTTCTTGGCCCAGCGTCCGCGCGCGTGATAATCGGCGAACAGACGGAAGCCATAGGTCGTGAGTGCCCCTATGAGCAGGAAATTCACGATCACTGCGATGGCGGCGCGCAGGTGCATCTCTGCTTCGTAAGACGCAAAGCAGCAGGCGCGGGTTGGAATCCAGAGTAGCTGGATTTCGGCCGCGCTGGAAGTTTCGCACCCAGTCCTATAATTTGCTCAAACACCTGTGCCTGGCAACGATCAGAACCGCTCGCATCGCAAGAGCCTCATCATTGGCCTGGGAATCGCGATCTTCGTGTTGTTCCTCGTTCTGATCTCGCAGCAGACTTTTAATCTCACCTTCCTCCATCCCGGCAGCGTGCAACAGACCCTGGTACTCACGGCTCTCTCGGCGCTCGTGTTTCTCCTTTTTGTTGCGCTTACTTTTGTCTTGCTGCGCAACCTGCTGAAGCTCCTGGCAGAGAGGCGGGGCGGAGTCCTCGGTTCGAAGTTCCGTACCAAAATGGTTTTTGGCGCCCTGTTGATGTCGTTCACTCCGGCGCTCTTCATGTTCCTTTTCACCTATCTGCTCACGAACCGGTCGATCGATCGCTGGTTCTCGTCGCCAGTACAGAACCTGAGCGAGAGTTCGGAGCAGGTGGCAGGACTGCTGGTCCAGTACGCTCAGGCGAACGCGCAAGCGGAAGCGCAGACTTTGGCCGGAAACCGCAGAATCCAGAATGCGTTCGAGTCGGGAGATTTCTCCGCGGCGACAACAGCGCTTCGCGAAGAGCAACCTGCACTGCAGGGAGGATTTTCTATTCTTCTGCGGGATCATGCTCCTGCGGCTTCCATCAACGTTCCATCGGAATGGAATGAACTGCGCGACCCGTTGCTGCAGTCACTGCAAACAACTCATCGAATGCAGTGGGGAAACGCCGACTACGTGGTCGCATCGAGCACGGTCGGCAGTGCTGGCACTGTAATCACGGCGATTCCTCTGCCGGAGAGTTTTGCGGCTACGATGAATCAGATTGGTGAGAGCCAGCGCAATTATCAGGCGCTGGGATCGAATCGCAAGGCGCTGCGTCGGACCTATATCCTTCTCCTCCTATTGATTACTGCCCTGGTGCTTTTCGCCGCGACATGGCTGTCTCTCTTTATTTCCAAGCTTGTAACCCGGCCAGTGGCGGCACTGGCCGCAGCCACAGAAGAGCTATCGCAAGGACATTTTTCGCACCGTGTCGCCGTCGCTGCCGCCGACGAGCTGGGCGAGCTCGTAGCATCGTTCAACCGCATGGCAGGCGATCTGGAAGAGAGCCGCGAAAAAATCGAGGAATCCACGCGGGAGCTTGCGCAGGCAAATTCCGACATCGAGAAGCGCCGTCGCCAGACCGAGATCATTCTCGAAAACATTCCTACAGGAGTTCTCTCCCTCGACGGAGCAGGAAAAATTCGTCAGGCGAACCCGGCATTCATCCGTCTGCTACGATTTCGCGAAAGCGAAAACATCAGTTCCGCTCTAGAGAATTTTGAAGGCGCTTCGCTGCGCGATATCTTTGGGACCGAAATCTCCACGCAGCTCATCCATCTCATGCGCAAGGCCGACCGCATGGGAAACACAACAAGCCAGTTTGAACTGGAGTCCGGCAACGACAAGCTCAGCGTAGCCATCACCGTGGCGTCACTGCGCATCGACCGCCAGCGGCTCGGATATGTGCTGGTCTTCGAAGATTTCACCGAGCTGCTGCGCGCGCAGAAGCAGGCTGCATGGAGAGAAGTTGCGCGGCGTGTGGCGCACGAGATTAAGAATCCGCTCACGCCAATTGCGCTCTCGGCTGAGCGCATTCGGCGCCACCTCGACCGCGGTGCGACGCCGGATAGCAATTCGCTCAATGTGATGCACGGCTGCGCGGAGACGATCTCAAGTGCCGTTGAGACGGTTCGCCGGCTGGTAGATGAATTCTCGACGCTAGCGCGTTTCCCCACCGCGCAGCCGCGGCCGAATGAGATCAACGCGATTATCGAAAGCGCACTACAGCTCTTCCATGGTCGGCTGGATGGCATTCGCATTCACACGCAGCTTGCCTCGAATTTGCCGCCTGTTCTCGCCGATTCTGATGCTATGCGTCGAGCAATTGCCAACCTTGTCGACAACGCTGCCGAGGCTTTGCAGGGTTCTCTGGTGAAAGAGATCTACATCTCAACCAACGTAGTGGAGACGCGTGAGGCAGTCGAGATCGTCGTCGCCGACACCGGCCACGGCATCACCACCGAAGTCAAGGAACGCCTCTTCCTTCCCTATTTCTCCACGAAGAAGCGCGGTACCGGATTGGGACTGCACATCGTAAGCCGCATTATGCAGGAACATGGCGGATCGATTCGCGTAGAAGAAAATCAGCCGGTTGGTGCACGTTTCATTCTGGAACTGCCGGTCGCGGTAGAAGCGGCGACGGCGGTGTGAACGTGGAGCCGGCCGCCCTCGGCCGGGTGTTCGCAAACGAATTCCAGCAATGTCGAATCAGGTATCTAACGACGATAGGAATCTTCCAGCTAACAGTCTTCCGATTGCGGCGAAAAAACCGGCCGAGGGCGGCCGGCTCCACGTTGACCAAGTATCTAGCTCGCCGATCTGCCCAGTTTGACCAGATTCTCCTGCATCATCCCGCTCAGATCTCGCTTTTCCAGACCGTGAACGCGTTTGTTGAATTCGTCCACTTTCGTGGAGTAATTCATAGAGCAGAATTTCGGACCGCACATCGAGCAGAATCCCGCCTCTTTGTAGTAATCGTCGGGAAGAGTCTCGTCGTGCATCGAGCGTGCCGTTTCCGGATCGAGTGAGAGCTCGAACTGCTTGTTCCAATCGAAGGTGTATCGCGCGTAGCTGATGGCGTCATCGCGATCGCGGGCTCCCGGACGATGGCGTGCCACGTCGGCGGCGTGAGCAGCTATCTTGTAGGCGATGATCCCGTCTTTGACATCTTTTTCGTTCGGCAATCCGAGGTGCTCTTTGGGGGTGACGTAGCACAGCATCGACGCTCCGTGCCAACCGATCATCGCCGCGCCGATCGCGCTGGTGATGTGGTCGTAGCCGGGAGCAATGTCGGTGACCAGCGGACCGAGCGTATAGAACGGAGCGCCGTAACAGAGTTCTACTTCCTTATCGACCTGCTCTTTGATCTTGTCCATCGGCACGTGGCCGGGGCCTTCGATCATTACTTGCACATCGTGCTCCCAGGCTTTTTTCGTAAGCTCGCCTAATGTAGCGAGCTCGGCGAATTGCGCTTCGTCGCTGGCGTCGGCGATGCATCCCGGACGCAGCCCATCGCCTAGAGAATACGAAACATCGTACTTCGCCATGATCCTCGTGATGTCGTCGAAGCGCTCGTATAGGAAGTTCTGCTTGTGATGGTGCGCCATCCACTGCGCGAGGATCGCGCCACCACGGCTCACGATTCCCGTGATCCGTTTTGAAACTAGCGGCAAATACTGAATGAGCACTCCCGCGTGGACGGTCATGTAATCGACACCCTGCGCTGCCTGCTCCTCTACGACCTCGAGGTAAATCTCCGGCGTGAGGTCTTCAATGCGTTTTACCCGGCTGATCGCTTCATAAATGGGAACGGTGCCGATAGGAACCGGAGAGTGGCGGAGAATCGCCTCACGAATTTCCGGAATGTCTCCGCCGGTGCTGAGGTCCATTACGGTGTCAGCGCCGAAGTGGACTGCGGTGTGCAGCTTCTTGAGTTCTTCATCCACATTCGAGGTCACAGCAGAGTTGCCGATGTTCGCGTTGATCTTGCAGCACGACGCCACTCCGATCGCCATCGGCTCCAGCTCCGGATGGTTGATATTCGCTGGAATGATCATTCGTCCGGCAGCGACTTCGCTGCGTACCAGTTCGGGAGCGAGCTTCTCTTTGAGCGCGATGTACTCCATCTCTTCGGTGATCACGCCATGGCGCGCGTAGTGCATCTGCGAAAAGTTCCGGTCGGCGCTATTCGCGGCCTCGTCGCAACGGCGGCGCAGCCATTCGGACCGCGGCTTTGGAACCTCGTAGCCATTCGTCATTTGTCTCGTTACGTGTCCGTTTTCTGCGCTCATGATTCCTCTTTTCCCGAACAAAAAATTATACGCAGCTTCGCAGGCTAGGACGATTGCGTTACGGCGCTGGACTTTTGGCGCGATCTGGCACAGAATCCACAACCATGCTGAAGAAGATTCTGATTGGCATTGGAGTTGTCGTTTTAATCCTGGCGGCCTTCGTGGCCTTCGGACTCTATCACTACCCCAAGGCGCAGATTGTGAGTGCCAGCAAGCGCCCGGCGCCGGATTTCACGCTGAAGGATGCAAGCGGGCAGGACTTCACTCTGTCCTCGCTCCGTGGACACAAAGCAGTTCTCTTTTTTTACCGGGGCTACTGGTGACCGTTCTGCATGAAGCAACTGAGCGAGTTCGCACAGCGGAAATCAGACTTTGACGCGCAGAACGCACGCGTGGTGGGCATCAGCGTCGATGATATGGACCACACGCGCAAGGTTTGGGGCGACGTCGCCCGACAGAACATGACCGTGCTCAGTGATCCAGGAGCGAAGGTGATTCGCGAGTACGGGTTGCTTCACCCCAAAGGACACAGCGGGGAGGACATCGCCTTGCGAGCCACTTTGATCATCGACAGCAATGGCCGCGAGGTGTATCGGAAAGTGAGCAGCTCAGTGCCGGATGTACGGACCGCCGACGAGATTCTGGCGCAGCTGAGAAACGTGCCATAAGCGCTGGCCGTTTGTGCCGGCGGCGTAGTCGAAACTGCGCACACCTGGTTGGAATTGAACCGGGATCCTAGTCTTAAAACGCTCCGATTAACTGCGTCGCGCATGGCCCTAAATGGAAAACGCCAGAGCTGGTTCACCCTGGCGTTCATCTCTATGGTCCCCACTTCTTCGGGCCCAAGATTTCCATCGAGACCGTTGAGCACTCCCCCAAATGCCTTCACGACCTCTCGGGTGTCCTATATAGCAATTGCCGAACCAAACTTTTCTCGTTGTAAGTCGCTGATTTTGCTATGACGACAATTTGGCGCCGTCAGCCGAGAAAAAACCGACGGTGCAAAGGTTTGCACACTTGTCCGTGGGAATGGCCTTGCGTGTAGGATGCAATTTCTCCATTCAACCTACGTACACGAATGGTGCGGCGAAACCGGGGGTTGAACACGAAGGCCGCGAAGGACACAGAGGATGGTTCTTTTGGTCCCCGCGTGTCATGGGGAATTTGGCGGGCTCCCTTGAGCGGCAGTTCCACAGCCGAGACTCCTTCGTTTCTTTCGTGGCCTTCGTGTTCACCCCCGGCTTTCTCCCCGTACTCCGTGCCTCCGTGGTGAAAACTGCAGTTACAATCGAGAAATAAGCCTCCGTCCTCCATGAAGCAGATCAAAGCGATTTATCCCGGATCATTTGACCCGCTCACCAATGGCCATCTCGACCTCATCGAGCGTGGCAGCAAGATCTTTCATGAGCTGGTCGTCGCGATCCTTAAGAATTCCGAGAAAGAGCCGCTGTTCGACGTGGCCGAGCGTCGCGAGATGCTCACCGAGGCTACTTCGCGTTGGCCAAATGTGAAGGTGGACACGTTTTCCGGACTCCTTGTGGATTACGTGGTGAAGCAAAAGGCAAATGCCGTATTGCGCGGCATACGCGCGATCAGCGACTATGAATATGAGCTCCAGATGGCACTCATGAACCGCAAGCTCAATGCCTCTGTAGAGACGATCTTCATGATGCCAGCCGAGGCGTACTCTTATCTCAGCTCACGCTTGGTGAAGGAAGTATTCCGGCTGGGCGGATCGGTACGCCAACTTGTTCCGCCGAATGTAGAAGAGCGTCTGCAAAAGAAGTTCGGCCCGGCAGCTTCGGCTGCGAATCAAGGCAAGCGATAAGACTCAGGAGAAAACGATGGCAACCAGTACGGCAGTCAGCAGTCCATTTTCCGCGCGGCTCAACCGCATTGAAGTTTCCGCCACTATGGCCATGACGGCGGAAGGCGCCAAACTGCGCGCTAAGGGCATCGATCTGAGCGACCTCGGCATGGGCGAGCCACACTTCAACACGCCCCAGCACGTCAAAGATGCAGCTATTACTGCCATCCAGCAGAACTTCACCAAGTACACCGCCGTTGGTGGTATTCCTGAGCTGCGCAAAGCCATCGTAAAGCGTCACGCCACCGACTTCCGCTCCGATTACAAGCCTGATGAGGCCTGTGCCTCGACCGGCGGCAAGCAGGCTCTGTTCAACGCTATCCAGGTGCTTGTCGATCACGGCGACGAGGTCATCATCCCGGTTCCATATTGGGTCTCGTTCAAAGATATCGTCGAGTACGCCGGCGGCAAATGCGTGTACGTCCAGGCCGACGAAGAGCAGGACTTCCGCCTGACCGCCGACATGGTGGAGCGCGCGATTACCTCGCGCACCAAGGCCATCATTCTGAACACGCCATGCAATCCCTCAGGCGCTGTGATGCATCGCGATGATTTCCGTGACGTAGTGCTCATGGCGCATCGCCGCGGTATCTACGTGATCTCCGACGAGTGTTATGTCTACCTGAATTTCACCGGTGACGTTTACTCGGCGGCCTCAATCGCCGAAGCGCGCGAGCATCTCGTCATCATCGGCTCGCTGTCGAAGACCTATGCCATGACCGGTTGGCGCTCCGGCTACGCCCTTGGGCCGAAACCGATCATCGATCAGATCAACAAGCTGCAGAGCCAATCGACCTCAAGCCCAGTCTCGATTGTGCAGAAGGCGGCGATTGCCGCGCTAGAAGGCCCGCAGGACTGCATCGGGGAGTTTCGCACCGACTACGTTCGCCTGCGCGATCAGGTTCTCACCGACCTCAAGCAGATTCCCGGCGTAACCTGCGCCAGGCCTGAGGGAGCGTTTTACGTTTATCCCAACATCTCCGCTTATCTCGGACGTGGCGGTCTGAAGTCGGGCATCGACGTGGCGAATCGGCTTTTACAGGAAGCGCACGTGCTCACGGTTCCGGGCGAAGCCTTTGGCACCCGCGAGCACATCCGCCTGTCGTATGCCACCAGCAGCGCAATCCTGAAAGAAGCGGCGCAGCGCATGAAAGGCTTCTTTGCATCGGTGTAGACGATGAGTATTGGGCCGCGACGAAGATTCTGGGCTTCAGGGTTGCTGCTGTTTTGTTTTGTTGCGGCCAATGCCTTCGACTACAAGCCTCCCGATATTCCGCCGGCAGGTCACGCCGCCAAATTTTCCCAACATGAAACTCACAAGGATGAAGGCGTGACCATCGCCATTGATCCATATGGTCCAGAGAAGGATTCGGTGTTTCACGTGAAGTTCTACGAGCACCGTATCCTGTCTGTGCGCCTGATCATCAGCAACGACACCGATCAGCCCATCTCGCTCGCTGACGCAAAGATTCAATTCACTACCGCGCGCAAAGCCAAGGGCGAGCCTCTGACCAAAGAGGACGTAGAGCGAGCAATCGCCAATTCCGCCGAACCCCATGATTCAGCGACTTCCAGGATCCCACTCCCGGTGCCAATTCCGCGCTCAAAACCAAAGCGCCTGCCCAAGAACACTGACGAAGAAGTTGACTACCTGATCTTCAAGGCCAAAGCCGTCGAGCCGCACAATACACAGTCGGGATTTTTATTCTTCGATGTAAGCGGCGTTCAACAGGCGCTGATCGGCTCCCACATCCTGTTCACCGGATTGCGAAATAGCCAAGGGCAGGAGCTGTTTTATTTCGACATTCCTCTGCAGGGAACTACAGTCCAGTAATCTTTGAGGCGAAGCATGACAGAACCGCCGCCGGTAGGCGCTGGGGCAGCCGCGTGTGTTGCGGCTGCCCCATTCTAGATGCATGCAGCATCGTCGGATCTGGAGCTGGCCATTCGGCCATCTCCGGCCCACCGGCTACCGCCGGCGGTTCTGTTCGGCATTCTTCGCTGCTGGCGCACGCGCAACGCGCGCATCAATCCGCCTTCTTAGCTCATAATTGACGTTTGCCCATGAGCTCAAAAAGCCCCCATTTCTATCCCGTAATTCTCGCTGGCGGAAGCGGCACGCGTTTCTGGCCGCGCAGCCGCCGCAAAATGGCGAAGCAGGTTTTGAACCTCGACGGCGACCAATCGATGATCCAGCAGACTGTCGCGCGCCTGCTGCCATTAGCCGACGAAGATAATTTCTGGGTCATCACCAACACGCACATCTTCGAAGTCATCAGCGGACAGCTCAAGAAAGTCCCCCGCAAGCAAATCGTCTCCGAGCCGGTGGCGCGAAACACGGCGCCCGCGATCGGGCTGGCGGCCTTCCTGCTGGATCGAAATGATCCCGAGGCGGTGATTGGCATGTTTCCCGCCGACCACGTGATCAAAGACGAGAAGCTCTTTCGCAAGATCGTCTCGGAAGCGATTGAACTGGCGGAAGCCGGCGACAACATGGTGGTGATGGGCATTAAGCCGAATCGTCCCGAAACGGGATACGGCTACATCGAAGCCGGCGAGAAGCTCGGCGAAGATCTCT
>Ga0134126_10002763_pt1 | contig 22046 bp, 24 predicted proteins | sample KB31752_FD_96881 | JGI IMG/M metagenome (GOLD analysis project Ga0134126, IMG submission 96881) | Terrestrial soil microbial communities with excess Nitrogen fertilizer from Kellogg Biological Station, Michigan, USA - KB3-175-2 | ecosystem: Environmental > Terrestrial > Soil > Unclassified ... | reverse complement strand
CTTGCTGCCACCGCTCCGGACAAAATCCACCACCCGTTGGCGCAAATCGGATGAACATCTCATACCCCCATGATCGCTAAAGTTCACCAGCAATGTCCATCAGTAATTGAGGGCTTGGCTATACACTGCGCCGGATCAACTCCTAGGGAATACTGAAAAGCATGCGGACGAGCCGGAATCTTTTGCAGATATGAGGGTAACCTCCCACGTTGGATACATCCGACTTGAACAACGTCTTTCCGATCGTTGGGAAATCCGCTTTCAGGGGCGACTAGGCAAGCGGCTCTATAACGATACCTTTCACCAGCTCACCAGCGTAATACGACATTCTGGACGATCGGTCCACATATCTTTTGGCGAGCAACGGACCACGTGAAACTGTTTTTCGCCTATCACTACGAGCGTGGCTTAGCCGACGGCCGGCACGAATTCGAAGCTGAAGAGGATTTTTCTTATGTGAATCAGTTCTTTGCAGTCGGATTTGATGCCGAATTGATGCCGCGTCTCGAATTAGAGTTGGACTTCCACTATGAGCGAAACAACTGGACGAGTGGAATACCCGAAGATGAACGAAACGGTGGACATGAGAACATCTTTCTGGGGAACGGAAGACTCCTCTACAAGCTGACAAATCAGACTGCGCTGACGCTATCCTTTCAGCGGGGGAATCGTCAGCAGAATTTCCACCAGACACACTTTCACAACACCAACGTTGGAGTGGGGATCATCCATCGGTTTTAACATCAGTTCTTTGTCTATTTCTGCGCTCTGAGGAGCCAGGCGCGGTCCTATAGAGGGCTTGAGCTACGACCTACGCTCGAGTTGTGAAGCAGGTGTGCTTTCCGTTGATCCGACATGCGCCGGCTCTTTTTCAGTCTGTCGATGACGGTCCATTTCCATTCGTAGTTCTTGTGTCATTTCCTCTGTTTTCCTCCAAGCCCACCGCCAGGTTTGCGCAAACCCGACCAGCGCGAAACTGACGGTCACATAGACGGCGATCCCGGCTTGATCTTCCAGATCCGTAACGCTAAATGCGTAACGGGGATGAAGGAAAACCCAATTGGCAATCAGCCCACCTAATACAACAGCCACCAACGAAGGCCCTATCCCGCCATACCAAGTCGTAACCGCTATTGGGACGAGGAACGCGGCATAGGCGAGGCGCTCGTTGAGATACGAATCAAGAGACAACCGCAGGAGAAAAGCAAGGAGCGTTGCGCTGATGGCTACACCATACCCTTTGCTCCGTTGCGGAATGGATGGAATCCTCCTTTTCACCCGATGCGATGGATATTTCGAATCTGTGCCCATGATGTCTGCCGTAGCTTTTGGCAGCAATACCGACTGCGGAAAGGGCTCCATTGGTCCGCTCTCTACTGGTCCGCTCTCTACTTTGTCCCTGGTATGTGAAGGCAAAGCGTCCATTGAGGAGTCTCCGCCAATGAACCAACGGGTATAACATCCTAAGGAACGCGCATCGGAGCATACGACAACCGCACGCCGAATGGAAGCAGGCGAATTGAGTCCTCTAAAATCGATCGGTGAGGTCGAGGGGGGCTTACCTTGGCGAGTCCGTCAGCTTTTTCAAGCGCCGGTCCAGCGAGAAACGGGTAAGGCCAAGTTGCTTGGCCGCCAAACTTTTGTTGTAGTCCGCCAGTCGTAGGACTTCTTCGATGATGGATTCTTCGATTCGCTCCAACGTGTGCTTTCCGACTTGCATCTCAATGCGAATCAGACGTTCAGCTCCTTGGGAAACCGACATGGTGGTTTGCCCGACATGTTCATGTAGTTCTCGAGGGAGATAGTTCGCCGTCAAGGTTTGACCCGAACAGAAAATCATGGCTCGTTCGAGGGTGTTTTCCAGTTCTCGAATATTCCCCGGATATTGATATCGCTCCAACATTGCGCGAGCTTCTGGATCCAATTCAGGGACAGGTTTACCGAACTCCTGTGCAAACCGCACGACCGTCTTCCGGCAGAGAGGAATAATGTCCTCGAATCTCTTACGAAGCGGAGGGATCTCAAAGGCGACGACATTGAGACGAAAATAGAGATCTTCCCGAAAGGCTCCTCGGTCCACCTCCTTCTTGATCTCTCGATTCGTCGCCGTGATGAGACGGAAGTCCGCACCGAGATCATCCGTTCCTCCGAGCCGCCTAAACGATCGTTCTTGAATTACCCGCAGCAGCTTTGCCTGCATCGTCAGATCGAGATCCCCGATCTCGTCAAGAAACAACGTGCCGCCTTCCGCCTTTTCCAGCAACCCGAGCTTGCGTTGATTGGCGCCGGTAAAGGCTCCGCGCTCATACCCGAAGAGTTCGCTTTCAAAGAGATCCTTGGGAATCGCGGTACAGTTGACCCCCACGAACGGCCCCGACGCCCTCGGCCCATTGTGATGGATCACCCTTGCCAGGAACTCTTTCCCTGTTCCTGTCTCGCCCAGCAGCATCACGGTAGGTTTTGGATTGACCGCCACTTCTCGGACTTGCTCAAGCAATTGTTTCATCGCACGACTGTGAGCCTCGACGTTACTCAGATGGTACCGGTTGATCTGTCCATCTACTTCCGATTCCAAACGACGGCGGAGTTTCAGGATCTCGATCGCACGGGCCACGGTCGCCTCCACTCCTTCAAGATCGACCGTTTTGATCAAGAAATCGTACGCTCCCAATTTCATGGCTTCCACCGCATCCTGCACCGTCCCATATGCGGTGAGCATGATGACGATGGCGGAAGGAGCAAGTTGACGCACGTGTTTGAGAGTATCAAGGCCGCTGATGCCGGGCATCTTCAGATCGAGCAGCACCAGCTCAGGGAGCTTGTGTTCAAGCTCTTGCAACAACGCCTCGCCGGATTCATAGCCGGTCGCGAAATGTCCTTGTCTGCCCAGCCGCTTGACGATGGCCGTGCGGATAACTTGTTCGTCGTCGACCACAAACACGACTGTGTGCATGGATCAAACCCTTTCCAATGCGGTTTTTTGCTCCAACGGCAACCAGATGCCGACAATCGTACCCTTTCCAACTTCGCTCGTCACATAGATGTTCCCCTCATGGCTTTCGATGATATTCTGACAAATAGCCAGGCCCAATCCTGTCCCATGTTTTTTCCCTGCGGTCACGAACGGCTGAAACACGTTCGAGAGCAGTTCAGGAGGAATGCCGACCCCGTCATCCTTGACCTGAATCACCAAACCGGGCCTTTCTTCTCGGAATAATTCATGCCCGGTGATTTCGATGGGAGCGCCGCCCTTCGGGGTGGCATCGATTGCGTTGTCCACGATATTCAAGAGTACTTGTCTCAGGAGGTCTCGATCGGCGGAGAATTCGCTGATCATAGGTGAAATAGTGACCTTGACCGCGAGCTGCTTATCCTCCAACCGGGGTCTCAACATTTTGGACACCTCACCGGCGAGCCGGTTGAGATCGATTCGTATCGGCGCAGGTCGGCGTGGCCGTGCATAGTCCACGATCTGATTGACGATTCGATCCAATCGCCGCGTCTCCGACAAGATCACTTCGATCTCCTTACGCTTCGGATCGCCGGATTCGAAGTCATCCAACAAGACCTTTGCCGTCGAACCGATGCCCACCAACGGATTCCTGAGCTCATGCGCGATGCCGGCCGCAACTTGTCCCAACGTCGCCAACTTTTCCGCTCGCCTTAATTGCAATTGCAGATTGTCCAAGGTCGTAATGTCGATATTAAAGCCCACATAGACGACATCAGGGCTTTCAAAATCCATAATGGGCACACGTTGACTTAAGACCGTCCGAGTACTACCGTCGCCCTGAACTAAGCGGAAAATGATTTCGCAGGGTCGCCCTGCGGTTACGGCCTCTGAAAATGTCGTAAAAACGCGGTCGCGATCTTCAGGATGCATCTGTTGACGGAATGTCTCGGGATCAACCCCCGATTCAGGGTCCAGCCCCGCCAACTGCTGATTGTAACGATTGCTGAACGTGACCCTCACTCCTCTTGTCATAAAGATGCCCAGCGGCGCGTGATCCACGAGGCCTCGATACTTCGCCTCGGAAGCGGATAGGTGCGCATTCAGCTTCTTGAGAGTGGCTTCTGACTGTTGGACTTCGTCGAGATCTTTGCGGATCTGTGAGCTCATTTTTTTCATCACGGTGGTGAGCTCGCCGATTTCGTCTTTCCGGTCAAAGACAGGAATGGAGGGAATCGTTTGGCCGGCCGTCGAACCGACGACCTTTGATAAGGCTGTTAATGGAGTTGCGATGGAATGAGCGATGAGCGCCAGCGCGAGGATGACGAGGCAGAGGGTCACCAACCCGCCTCCAAGAATGAGAAAGCGTGTCCAGGTTCGATCGTAGCTCAACCGAGAGAGCTCCTGCTGCTGCATGTCATGTTGCTCTTGATCAAACCGTGCCATCCATTTCCGAACCTCACGCATCACTTCTCGACTTCGTCCCTCCCGAACATATTGAATGGCATCGGCCCGATTTCCCTGCAACATGCTTTGCAGCAGCGCTTCTTTTTCAAAAAATGACTTCTTCACCAGGGCGCGAATGTCTTCGAATCGTTCATGCTGCGCGGGGAGCTGCATTTCCAGCTCCTGGTCCATTTCCATGATGCTTCTCCGCCCCTCATGGAAGCGATCCAGATATCGATCGTTTTCAGAAATGACATATCCCAGAAATGCGGTTTCCTCATCGGCTATGGACCGCATGTATTGGGCTGCCGTCTTTTGAAGCTGATAGAGTTGTGTCAGGCGTTCTTCACCCTGTATAAAATTCTGGACATCCAGATAGGTCATCATGCTGAATAGCATCAGCGAAACAAAGGGAATGGCCGGGATGAGAAGAAGCTTGGGCAGGATCGGGAGATCGTCTAAGAACTTCTGAGGAAAACGTCCTTGCATAACCACTCCGATGAAATCTGAGCATTACTCACTATGCACCGACACACCGGCGTCAATCGACCAGCGCCGCAAGGACTCAATGCGCGCCTGGGAGGTCACTACTGGTCAACGTCTTGCCCATGCACAACATCATCGCCCGTTCGATAATGTTCTGAAGTTCTCGCACATTGCCCGGGAATAGGTACTGTTGAAGCGTTGCCACGGCTTTCGGATCGATATCGGTCACCTCTTTCCCAAGCTCCAGACCGTACTTCATCATGAACAGCTTGGTGAGAGGCATGATATCCTCGCTGCGGTTCCTGAGCGGCGGTACGACGAACTGCATCGCGCTGAGGCGAAAGAAGAGATCCTCTCGAAAACGTCCTCCCGACACTTCCACCTTAAGATCCCGGTAGGAGGACGCGATCACCCGGAAGTCTCCGGAAATATCTTCAACCCCACCGAGACGGCGAAACATTCGATCCTGCACGATTCCCACCAGCTTGCCCTGCATCGCGAGGTCGAGATCTCCAATCTCGTCGAGAAACAAAGTGCCGGTTTCTGCTTGATCCAGTAGACCGAGCTTTCTTCTTTCCGCCCCGGCGAAAGCGCCTCGTTCATATCCAAAGAGATCGCGCTCGAATCGCATGGGGGAAAGGGCGGTACAACTGATCTTCACAAACGGCCCCTTTGCGCGCGCGCTGTTATGGTGAATGACACGGGCTAAGAATTCTTTCCCTGCCCCGGTTTCTCCCATCACCAGTATGGGCACATTCGGATTCAGGGCCACCTCCCGCACCTGAACCAGCAACGCTCTCATCGCCAGGCTATGCGCGCTCAGGTTGTTCATTTGATATTGATCGGCTTCGTGCTGATTGCTGTAGGACACGCGCCGTTTCAGCAGAATATGTTCAAGAGCTCGGTTGACGACCGGCTCAAGGTTTTCAAGATCGACCGTTTTGATGAGGAAATCAAATGCGCCGAGCTTCATGGCTTCCACCGCATCCTCTACCGTCCCATATGCGGTCAGCAGGATGACGAGGGCATCACAGCCTTTGGGGCGAAGCGCTTGCAGAACTTCAATTCCGGTCATGCCGGGCATCTTCAGATCGAGTAGAATCAAGTCCGGTACATCCTCTTCTACCGCGGCGAGTAGTTCTTCACCGGATTGAAGGGATCGAATCCGGTGCTGCATACGGGAAAGCAGTTTTTCCAGCGCGTTGCGGAACGCAGCCTGGTCGTCCACCACGAAAATACTGGCTTGCATCATGGGAGACCCTCCCATGGCATGCTACTGCATGCGCGGTTATGCTGCAAGATGTTTGCCGACGACCACTTTTGTGTAACGGAGATCGATTACATCGGTACGGACAGGCATCCTTTGACCAGCCTGAGCTTGTCATCCTACGACATCGGTTGAGAACTTAGGAGATGACTTCAAAGCCGCACTGGCGAGTCTTCACCCATAGGCTAGAGCATCATCGGATTGACTCACTCGGTAGGCCAATCGGTGGTCTGAATGAGAAAGGAAATGCTGAGTTCCGAGGATCACGCAGTTATGGCCGGCCTTCACACGTTGATCCCGGAACTGATGCAAATACTCCATCGCCGTGTGGTCCACCACATGCCCAGCCAAGATGATCATGAAGTTGTCTCTGTGATTAGGGAGAGCCTTGAGTTTCTCATCGAGTTTCAGCAGGTTCATGCAGCTGAGCGATGAGAGGTAAATCTTGTAGGGGTGTTTCATATTTTTGGCCGCGACACTCATGACGGGTAGAGACCCTCTTCTCCGAGTGCGCCCATCTCCAATTCGGATAATGGGATCCCCGAACAGCTCTCTAAATGCAGTCCAGACACGGGCGGAGAAAGGCTCGGTGGGGCTCGTGTGGAATTGCCGTTCAACCGTCAGCGCTTTTACCACATCAAAACAAAGCATGAGAATCTTCGTCACGGTTCCGGCGATTATTCCCGATAAAATATCTGAGGTGTATAGTGTCACCGCGACACAAACGGTTGCGACCAAGAGTTGCTCGGCCCCAATCGAAAAAACCTTCAAGAAGATTCTCGGCGCACACAGTCTCCATCCGATGAAGATGAGTAACGCGGCCAGGACGGTGAGCGGGATTCTGTTAATCAGGTCGGTCCCGAACCATACAAAGAATGCCATGAATAGGGCGCAGTAGAAATTCGCCCATAGGGTTCGGCCTCCTGCGATTATGTTTGCCGTGCTTTTGATTCCCCCAGGAATAATCGTCAATCCACCGGCTAAGCTGGAGAGGATATTGGACACCCCCATCGCTCGAAGCGTGACATTGGGGTCCGATTTTCTGTGGAAGGGGTCGATTTTATCAATGGCGGCGATGGTGGCCAGAGTTTCGGTTCCGTCGATCAACGTCAGAGTGACAACCGTGGTCAATAACGCAAACCATAGTTCGGACCGCTGCCATATTTCCGAGAAATTAGGAAAATGAATGCCTTGCGCAAGAACATCTTTTGGGACATTGATCAAATAGGCTTCGGGGAAGTGCAGCATCCAACCGGCTACCCCGCCCAAAACAACGGCCAAGAGAGGTGCAGGAATATTCTTCATCCATCTTTGGCTCTTGATTATATCGCTGTCGAGGCCGAAGAGGAGAGCCAAGGTGATGCCTCCGACGGCAAGGATCTCGGGGTTCATCCCCATGATCTGCGCGGGTATGAGGGTAATGGCTTCAGGAATCGATTTCGCCTGAGGCGTCAGGATACCTAGAAAAGAGGGAATCTGGTTGATGATAATCAATATTCCGATGGAGGCCAACATACCCTGGAGCACCGACATCGGGAAGTACATGACGAAACGACCGACCTTATAGATACTCAGCAACACCTGTACTGCTCCGGTAAGACAGATGGCCACGAGCACCAGAGGATACCCTTTCTCCAAGTCTCCTTGGCCGAGAGTGAGCATACCGACCAGGAGGGCTGGTGCGAGACCTGCCGCCGGTCCGCTGATGATGATGTAGGCCCCGCCGAGAAGAGGAAAGACGAGTCCTGCAATGATGGCCGAGATTACTCCTGTAATTGGAGCGGCCCCTGAGGCCAGTGCAACCCCAAGGGAAAGAGGAAGTGCCACCAGCGCAACTTGCAACCCTGCCACGAGGTCATACCGCCAATGTTTTAACCCAGGTATTCCGTTTTGTGGTTTACCGTCCTGATGGGCGTCCAACGGTTCACGAGACAACATCGCACCCCTCCTGATTTTGTCAGGTAGGCCTGTCATTCGGCGCTCACCATCCAACGTGCCAATAGATTGCCGATACAACGGCATGGCACTCACTGACTCACAAAGCACATCCGATGCCTGTGTTGTGAATTGTCGAGGTTCATGCGATGGAGACGCACAGTACAAATAAATACAATAATTGCTATGTGTTGGAGCATGTAACGCATGGAAAAACCTATCGCATCGTTATTGTTTTAATTTTTAAGTGAGCGTATTTAAGATGATCGAAATGTGCGAATACGCTCTTCGAAGAAAATAGCTTCTATTTTGAGTCTATTGAGGCTGAGAGGGCGGTTTGCGCGAAAATCGAGCTCAACAGAAGACTGGATGAAATCTGTTATGAGATCACTCGTTGCGCCGACATATGGACTATGCTAGCTATTCAACATGCTGGTCATTTCATCATCCGTTTCGATTCCCGATTTCGAGATTGACCTTCATGCGGTGCGATCGCAGGGATCCGGTGGACAAAACGTCAACAAGGTTTCCACCGCCGTCCATCTGCGATTTGATATCCATACGTCATCTTTGCCGCAGGTCTACAAAGATGCACTGTTGAAGCTGCACGATCAGCGCATATCAGGTGACGGGGTGATCACGATCAAGGCCCAACAATACCGCACACAGGAGCGCAACCGTGAGGACGCGTTGGACCGCTTACGAACGCTCATTCAACGTGCGGCAATCCCTCGCAAGAAGCGAAAATCGACCACCCCGACACGAAGTTCTCAGAACCGACGGATTGAGCGAAAGAAACGACAGGGTCGTTTGAAGGCGCTTAGGCGAATGATTGAGTGATGAAGGAGGACGGCTCTCGTCTGTCTCGAAACGGGCTAGGAGCGGTGTTCCCTGGTTTTTATTGTGTTGGCTCGTGCTTGCTGCAGTAGGGCTTCTGCCTCGGGAATGAACTCAATCCGTTTATGTTTCTGAGCGATGGCCAACGCATTGGAGGCTAGCAGCGCGGCTTCCTCATGTTGGCCGCGTTGACACTTGACACGGGCAAGCGCAAGCCGGGCATTAACCGCCTTCGGAGCCTGCTTCAACACCTGTTGTAACAGCTGCTCCCCTTTTTCTGAGTCTCCTCCAAGGAAACTCGGCAACTTCACCAGCAAGGTCCCTTTCGCGGAGAGCGCGTCGATGTGAGCTGGATTGATTTCGATGGCTCGGTTGAGTTCGTTCATCATGCGGCGAAGTCCGAAGAGCGATGTGAGGGATTCTCCATCGATGCGGAGCAGTTCCCCCAGATTGCAAAACAACGCAAAGTGGGCATCGGCGCTTCCCTCATCCGCCGCTACCGCACGCTCGCCCAAGATCTGTCCCTGTTGAAAATGGGCGAGGCGCATTGCATGATCCATGGCCAGTCTCCCGCGATGACATTCTTCGAGAGCCTGTTTGGCAAGACGCTCGCCTGACTGTTGTGCCGAAGGCGGCATCGGCAGGACGGCCAGGCTGCTTGCTAGGATCATTATCAGTTAAGAGTTTTCATCCGCATCATTCACACATCTAACGTGAAGGCGGCCTCATCCGAGTAACGGCTGAGCCTGCAGCAAGCAAGGCGCTATTCAGGACCTGTGCGGGCGCATGTGCAACCGATTGATACATCGAATGTATTTCGTAGGACTCTTTTCATACGACGAACATCGACCACGGACGGACAAGGTCGCGCCGCCATGCGAGCAGAGCGGTACAACCGCCCTTCATCCAGTCGTTTGGATTCGACGCTGATCTTCAGGCGCCGATAGATCAGGAGATTCCCTGTTCACCGGAAGCCATCATGCCCAAAATATTGAATCCCCCATCCACGTAGATTACTTCGCCGGTAATGCCTCGTCCCAACGAGCTGACCAAGAACAAGGCGGTGTCGCCGACCTCACCCTGTTCGGTTGGGCGACGGAGCGGCGCAAATTCCTTATGGAGGTCAACCATCTTGGTAATGCCTGAAACCCCACGCGCGGCCAGCGTCTTGATCGGTCCGGCGGAGATTGCATTCACCCGGATATTTAGAGGACCAAGGTCATATGCCAAATAACGGACCGTGGCTTCAAGTGCGGCTTTGGCGACGCCCATCACGTTGTAGTGAGGCACGACGCGCTCGCTCCCGAGGTAGGTGAGCGTGACAATGGAGCCTCCGGCAGCCATCAAGGGCAAGACGGCTCTTGCGACGGCCACGAGAGAATAGGCGCTGATGTCGAGCGCCGTTGCAAACCCTTGTCGAGTGGTGTTCACGAATTGTCCGCTCAGCTCTTCCCGGGGAGCGAACGCCAGGGAGTGGACGAGAAAATCGATTTGACCGACTTCCTTCTGAACCTGCTGCATGAGCGACGTAATGTCACCATCATTGCTCACATCGCAGGGAAATGCTTTCGCGCCTGTTAAGGTGACAGCAAGGTCCTCCACGTTTTGCTTCAGCCGCTCGTTCTGATAATTGAAGAGGAGCTGCGCTCCGTGGTCGGCCGTCGATTGCGCGATGGCCCAGGCGATGCTGTGTTTATTGGCTACACCGATGATGAGTCCCTTTTTCCCCGTTAGCAACATTGGCCCTGTTCTCCTTCTTTGAAGATCAACGGCATAAAACCTTGATTAGAATTCACATCTCGCACAGAACTACTCTCTGACACCATACGAAGTGAATCTTAAGTGGAACAAGATTCGTGCTACAGCTGCGGGGTGGAAGATAGCACGATTCGGTTGCGCTGTGAACCAAGCCAGGGCTCATTTCACTAGGGATCCTCCTGAGGCAGTTTAGCAGCGACCAACTCCATTCTGCCCCAAGGATTAAATAAAGAACGACCATCTTGGCATCATGGCAGCGCTCAAAACATACTGATTCTTTTGCGTATTGTCGGCGGTGGAAAGTGAGGCATCATGTTTGCTGAACACTCCTCAATCGGTACCGAAAGGTCAGTACACATTGTCTAATCATTCATTAAGGAGGTAACTCGTTATGAAGAGCATGTTGATGGCTATTATGGTGGTGGCAGTGGCAGTGACCTTCAGTGCACCGGCGTTTGCCGGAGAGAAGAAGGAAGAGAAGAAGAGCGGCCACGTGGTGTACTCTGAAGAGAAGGGCAAGAAGGGCGGCAAGGCCGACGAGACCTTCGGCGATAAGAAGGAAGAGAAGAAGGGCGGCTATGCCGACACCTTCGGCGATAAGAAAGAAAAGCCGGGGAAGTAAGCTTTCGGTTTGGTGCGGCTGTCAGACTGGGGCACTGCTAATGAGAGTGCCCCCTTGTCGTTTGGTAGGCCTAGTACCGGTCTTCTTCTTAAAGACCTCATGTACAATCAGCAATCTTGCTCCAGTGCGTATCAACGATACGTCATGTTCCGTATGTAGACCGCCTGTAACCCGATGATCGTTTTGCCATCCCGGATCGTACCGTCGTGAATTCGTGCGATCGCCAGATCCAGCGGCATTTCGACGACCTCCAGCACTTCATCTCGATCCAGTTGCTGCCGCCCTTTCGTGAGACCGGTGGCCTTGTAGACATGAATCACTTCGTCCGCAAAACCCGGAGCCGTAAAGATACTCGAGAGCACCTCAAACGAGGACGCTCGATAGCCGACTTCTTCTTCCAGTTCTCGTGCGGCACAATGTAACGGATCTTCTCCGGGAGCAAGTTTTCCCGCGGGAATTTCATAAATGAATCCGCCGGCCGCATGCCGGAACTGCCTGATCAAGACCACGGTCCCATCATCTTTGATCGGAACGACCGCTGCCGCCCCCGGATGGCGGATGGTTTCGAGATCAACCGTCACCCCATTCGGTAACTGGACGGTGTCAATGTTCAGTGTAATCACTCGTCCGCTGTAGATGTTTCGTGTCATAGGAGCAGACGGCCGATAGCGAATGGCCTATGATAAGAATTTGTACAATCGGGCTCGACCTTCCTGTTTCTGCTATGCGTCATATGCCATCAGCCCTTTGGTTTTTTGTAGAACGTCGGTTTCACAACCTTCGCGGGAACCGCTTTGCCTCGAATGTCGATGAAGAGATCCGTCCCGAGTTCGGCATACTCGGGAGATACATACCCTAATCCAATCCCTTTCTGGAGAAGAGGGGAAAGATTGCCGCTGGTGACTTCCCCGATGGGAAACTGTGGTAAGGATGCAGAGAGAATCTTGAACCCATGGCGGGGAACACCTTTTTCCAGCAATTCAAAGCCGACAAATCGGCGAGACAAGCCCGTTTGTTTTTGAACCAACAGGACATGCTTTCCGACAAACTCCCCCTTCTCGAAACGCACGGCCCATTCAGCTCCAGCCTCAAGCGGCGTCGTTCGTTCATCGATATCGTTGCCATAGAGCAGATAGCCCATCTCAAGACGCAGGAGATCCCGTGCGCCGAGTCCTGCCGGTTTCAAACCAAACGACTTGCCTGTGTTCACCAGCTTGTCCCAGACTGTGGCGGCTTGCCCATACACATAGAACTCATAGCCGAATTCTCCAGTATAGCCCGTCCGCGCCACCAAGCATTCGACATCCGCGACTCGCACCTTCGTTGATTCTCTGAGCTTGAGCTGATCCAGCTGTGACAATCCGAGCGCCGCGATGATCGCTCGCACAGCCGAACCTTGCAAGGCGATCTGAGAGATCTCTGCTGTACGGTCGGAGACCTGACAGCCAGAAACTCCCCGACTGTGCTCCGTAAGCCAATATACGATTTTGTCTCGATTGGATGCGTTGACGCACAGAAGAAACCCCGCGGCCCTCTCCAATCGATAGATAAAGATATCGTCCTTGATGCCACCCTGCTCGTTGCAGACCATCGAGTACTGCGCCTGCATGGGCCGCAGCGCAGCGAGATCATTCGTCGTCATGCGTTGAAGGAAAGATTCTGCACCTGAGCCGGTGACAACAATCCGCCCCATATGGCTGACATCGAAGAGCCCGGCCTTGCTTCGAACGGTGTGATACTCATCCACAACGCCGGTGTAGTGGATGGGCATTTCCCACCCTGCGAAGTCGACGAGTTTCGCACCGGTGGCACGATGCTGTGCAATGAGAGGAGTGTGCTGCACCGTAGGGTTACCGCACCGCGAGCAATTCGACATCGAAAATCAGCGTGGCGTTCGGTGGGATCACCCCGCCGGCCCCACGCGATCCGTATCCCAAATCGGATGGAATGGTGAGTTTTCGCTTGCCCCCCACCTTCATCCCCTGCACACCTTCGTCCCAGCCCTTAATGACCCGCCCGGCGCCGAGGGGAAACGAGAAGGGCTGTCCACGATCGACGGAGCTATCGAACTTTTTTCCGTTCTCCAGCCAACCTGAATAGTGGACGCTCGCCGTCTTTCCGGCGACCGCTGCATCTCCGGTGCCGATCACCTGATCCACGTATTTGAGCCCGGACGATGTGGTGACTTCCTGAGTGTTCGATTGCTCTCCGCTTGCTGTCATAATACTTCCCCCTCTCAGAATCGATGTGAGAACCAATAGTGCAATGATCAATGTCATACGAGAATGTTTCATAGGCTTCTCCCTCTGTCATTCTATGACACGGGAAAGATGGGGCGGTCAACCATGGAATGGCTAGGAATCTCGTTCGGCAAATAACGCCAGGCTGGCCGTGTAGCCGTGCAAGAAGTTGCGGCTTCCGATGGGTCCTATCTCGCCTTGCGCAAAGAACCCTGCGATGGGAATCGGTCCCAGGCGTTCCATAGTCGCAGCCACATCATGGTTCGGTCGTCCAAAGAGCCCTCGACCACGGCCGCAACAGTTGAACATGAGTGCGCCGAGCGGAGGATGCCGATGGTCGGTTTGGTCGGCCGCCAACAGAGCGTTCAAATCTTCCGTGGCTGATTCCGCATCGCGCAGATGGAACTGCACCATCTGGCCTTCTTGCACCACATCGCCGATTGCGATGGCGCCTGTGGTGCGGTCGGCCCCGAGCAGATTCCGAATGAGAAAATCTCCGCGCTCGAACCGATTCCGATGTTCGTCGATGACGATCCCGAGATGGAGCGCCCGATGAGCGCGACGTTGGTCTTCCCCCGCCAGCGATTCGAAGAGGGCCTGCAATTGCTCCAAAGCTGGCGCACCTCCGAGTTCGTGAATCAGATTGCGTTCGGCTTTCGTCACGACAAACCGGTCGCCGATCAGACGACACCCCTGTGAGATGATCGGTCGAATATCCACAGACCCGGAGAGGCGCACACCTACTAAACCGCTATCGAGAGCTTGATCGTTGAGGATCAGCCGATTCATGCCGGCCTCTTGCCCACCTCCGGCCAATCCTCCGACCACCGTCGTTCCAGGATAGCGCTCTTCCAAAATTCTAAGGATGTCTTGAACCGGCACGGTAAATGGATCGGCGAGCAGGAGGGACGACGCCTCTTCAACGCCCGGCTCAGGCCACTCCGAGAGATGAAATTGATGGTGCGTCGGTGAAAACGACGATCGCAAGGGGTGCAGGTTGACGTCGGGAAGGACGGCGGCCCAGACGGTGATCGCCGGGGCCGTTTCCAATTCCTCTGCTCCGGCAATCACGCCTTCCCCACTGCAGCCGATCAGCAGACTCGGACGAAGCGTCCCTGTCAGCACGTGCGCCAAGAGGTCGGCCCCGGCGGCATGATGAGCAGAAAAGAAGACACAGGCAAGGTCGATCGGGGCGGCATTCAGTTGCGTCCGAATGCCCTCGGCCACAGCCTGAGCCGCAGATTCCGTGTTTACTGTCTTCGAGAGGGCTACGGCAAATTGCAAGGTCGCGCCTCGTGATGTTGAAAGGCAGGTGAACCCGACACACGTGCGGGACGCGGGAGTTCGGAATGCGATGGGAGTCAGACTCCTGGATCCATCCGCTGTGCTCGGGTCTGTGCGAGCTTCTTATAATACCGCCACAGGTAGGAATGGTAGTCGTCTACCTGCGCAAGGAGATAGTGCAGTTCTGTCGGGTCCTCGGTTTCCAGGGCATGAACCATCCTCGTTTTCAGGAACTCACAGAAGGCCTCAGTTTTCTGCACCGCCGTCAGCAGTTGCAACCCGCCCCCGATCTGGTATTGGCTCATACCATCCCTCCTGGTTAACGTTCCGCAGGATAGCGAGAGAATCGCCCTATTTGCAAGCTTGGCTCATTTTGCAACAGGCGCTCAGAAATTCTGTTGATCCGTTTCATCGTGAGCCGAACAGGAGTGTTTTGAGGCGGGCGAGGTCGATGGCTTCAATGCGGTGATTGTCGCGACCGGTAATCGTGGTGGCCATGGTGAGGGCATTGAGAATGGCCTCTTCGGTGGCCTCAACCGTCGCTGCGAAGAGCGGATTCAGATGGGTGTCGGCGAGATGTGTCAAATTGTAGGTTGGATTTTTCGGATAGTGAGGAATCACGTTGGCGGTGGAGAAGGCCAGTATGAAATCCCCGCTGCCGTGGCGCACAGTCGAGCCGGTGCGGGCAAGGCCCAGCGCAGCGCGTTTAGCCAGTCTGGTGAGCTGCCGGGCATCCAAGGGTGCATCGGTGGCAATGACGATGATGATGGAGCCTTCGCTCTGGCCCGGTACGAGAGCTTCAGACATCTGAGCGGGCGGCTCATAGAGCTTCCCTACCGGCACACCACTGACAATCAGTTCCGGTCTTCGGCCGTGGTTCGCGTTGACCAACACCCCCACTGTATAGCCGCCTTCATTCTCGGACAATTTTCTCGATGATGTGCCGATTCCACCCTTGAATCCATAGGACACCATTCCTGTGCCGGCGCCGACCGTGCCTTCCACCACCGGTCCGCTGCTCGCGCCGTCGAGCGCAGTCATGACATGCTGCTCGGACACATGGCGCCCCTGGATGTCGTTCAATCTTCCATCGTCACATTCAGCGACAACCGGTGTGAGAGTATCGTCCTCGATCCCGATCGTCGGATACTGCTTGATCATCCAACTGATCACACCGTTCGCGACGCGCGGGACGTTGAGCGTATTCGTGAGGGCGATGGGATATTCAAGAAATCCGGACTCCGCCACCCATGCGAGGCCGGTCATTTCACCAGTACCATTGAGGATGAAGGAGCCTGCTGGAACTTTCTTGTGCCAGAGATCGTCGCGAGGAACGACGACCGTTACGCCCGTGCGGATAGGACCTTGCCCAGGTTTTAAAGGCCCTTCGCCGGAAATCAACGTGGTGTGGCCGACTTTCACGCCTGCAATGTCGGTAATCGCGTTGAGGGGGCCTGGTGGATACTGTCCGACGACGATGCCCAAATCGCGCAGACGGTGCCGGTCTTGTTTCGGTTCTGCTGCGGCCGTGGAAAGGCAACCTGAGATCAGCGCAACCACACAGGACAACATCACCAGCCAAGCCGGTCGCTGTCCGGCTGCCCATACGAAATGCACAGACCTAAATTTCATGCATGCTACCCTGGTGGGGAATCCGTACATCGATGGTCGGGTGTTCCGCTTGGATCGCCGCGGCCAAGGAAAGAGCCTGTTTCTCTTCGCCATGCACGATGAAGATGATGTTGGGCCGCGGGTGAATAGCCCGCACATATCCCAAAAGATCGTTTCGGTCGGCATGGGCGGACAGGCCATTGAATTTGACGATCTGGGCCCGTCTTGGCGTCGGCACGCCGAAGATCGGCACCACGTCCCAGCCTTCGACAAGCTTGCGGCCGAGCGTATGTTCCGCTTGAAAACCGACAAACACGATGATGTTCGCCTCATCTTGAATCGCATGTTTGAGATGGTGAATGACACGCCCGCCCTCGCACATGCCGGAAGAAGAGATGATGACACAGGGTCCGCGCATGGTATTAAGCCGCTTGCTGTCCTCAGAAGAGGACACAAAATGGATGTAGCGGGAGGCGAAGACATCGCCACCGGATGAGAAGGTCTTCATGGTTTCGTCGTCATAACATTCAGGGTGTCGCTTGAACACCTCCGTGGCCTTATCGGCCAGCGGTGAGTCGATGTAGATCGGAACCGGATCCACGCGGCCTTCACCGACCAGTTCCTTGATCCGCATGACCAATTCCTGTGTCCGCCCCACCGCAAAGGCCGGCACGATGATCTTGCTCTTGTGCGTCCGCGCATGGTTGAGCAGATCCTGCGCTTTCTTCTTCATCTCTTCGCCCACCTGTTCATGCAATCGGTCCCCATACGTCGATTCGAGAATGAGAACGTCGCAGGGAGGCGGCGGTTCAGGATCGCGCAAGATCGGCATATGGGATCGACCTAGATCTCCGCTGAACAAGACCGTGGTGGTATTACCGCGCGCCGTATATTTCACGCAAACTGCAGCCGATCCCAAGATATGGCCGGCATCATGAAATGATGCGGTGATCCGAGGCGCGATCTTAAATTGATCGCCATACCGTTCTCCCTCAAACCTTCGGACAATCTTCCGCACGTCATCCCCATCGTAAAATGGCCGAATGCAGGTCTTCCCACGTCTACGCTCCTGTTTGTTGACATACCGACAGTCGTTTTCTTGCACACGAGCGGAATCTTCGAGCATGATGCTCGCGAGATCGGCCGATGCTCTAGTGAGGTAGACTTTCCCGGGAAAGCCCTGTCTCGGCAAAACGGGGAGAGCGCCAGAATGGTCGACATGGGCGTGCGAGAGCAAGACGGCACCAAGGGATTTCGGCTCAAATCCCAAGTCGCGGTTTCGGCGGACCGCTTCTTCTCGACGCCCCTGAAACATGCCGCGATCGAACAACAGCCGGAATCCTGGTACTTCCACCATATGCCGACTGCCTGTGACCGAACGAGCAGCACCATAGAATGAGAGTTTCAGGCGGTGGGTACTCCATTGTGGCGTGCGATCAGGTCCCAAGCCTCCTGAGCCGTCTCGGCGTAGTGAAACAGGTGAAGGTCTGTCTGCGTGATCAAGCCGTACTCAACGAGCAGTTGCCAGTTGATCAAGCGCTCCCAAAAGTCTCGTCCAATCAGGACGACAATCAGACGCTCGATTTTCCTGGTCTGAAGCAAGGTAAGCGTTTCGAACAACTCATCGACCGTGCCGAACCCACCGGGAAACGCCACAAGAGCCTTGGCTCGGATGAGGAAATGCATTTTTCTAATCGCGAAATAATGAAACTGAAAACTGAGTCTCGGCGTGATGTAGGGGTTCGGGTACTGTTCGTGCGGCAGGGTAATGTTGAGCCCGATCGATTTGGCATTCACGTCCGCCGCTCCGCGGTTGGCCGCTTCCATAATACCCGGTCCACCACCGGTCACGATGACGTAGTGACAATGACCGCCGATCTGACAGATTGACGACACCAACCGCCCAAATTCTCTGGCGACGTCATAATACTTCGCGAGTTCGAGCCTCCGTTTGGCGATACCGAGCTGTTGTTGGCGAATGCGATCGTCCGGAGCCTGAGTTGCTTCTTCTTCTGCCATCTGGAGCGCCTGTTTCGCGACAGTCGGCTCGTGCAGTCTGGCGCTCCCAAATACAACGATGGTAGACTTGATATGTTCTTCTTTTTGGATCAGTTCCGGCTTCAGCAGTTCGAGTCCGACGCGAATGGGGCGAAGTTCGTCTCGTTGGAGAAACTCGATATCCTTATCGGCTGGGATATAGGAAGAGGAACGGACGTTACTGGAGTGATGGAACGGATGGTCGGATGTTTCTTCATCCATGGCTCGTCATTATAGCGGGGCCACTGAAAGGCGGCAATTCGTGGGGAGTGGACCCTCGGGATTGTTGGAATGGATAGGGATGAAAAGGAGGCCTGATGAGGTGCCGCTGAAATCCTTGGTGCAACACAACCCACTTCGGGTCATACAGCACTTCAAAGGCATCCACGCCGAGTCCCGTGCGGGAAAAGATCAAATCCGGGTCGATGGGTGTCCATGGTTTCACAAGCCAACCAAAGTTGACACGTGAGTATTTCAGGTCGAGGAATCGGTACGTCGCCACAATTCCCGTATCAGAAGCGGCGATCGAGTCAGGCGCCCCCAGTTTGGCCACAACTTCAGCTAGGGTAGTTTGTCCCGGAACAATGAATGAGACGTCCGCCGGAGTGATGGAGGTATTGAGAGTGATGCGAACGACATTACAACCAAATGAGGACAAGCAGAGCAACGCCGCCATAAAAAAGGAGCAGATGTCCTTCCATTCGTGGGTCACATCAGTCCCCAAACGGCCAGAATTGGAACTTTAGCCCATCGGTCCGTTTCGATGAAATCACATCCTCGACAATCCCATCCCGGTTGAGAATGACGAATAGGTCGTCGCTCTTAATGGAAAGACGTGTAAAGTTCAGGATGATCAGCAGAAGACTTCCAGCTTTGGCGTCGTATCGGTAATATTGGAAGACGTCTCGGCCATTGAGGGGCAACAGCCGATCCGGGGCCCCTAGGAGGTGAAGCACCTCTTCCTTTGTCGTAGTACCTTTTTGAATGGTCGCGATGACTTCAGATTGGACCTCGTCGCCTAGCGTCCCTCGACTGAAGGCGCATCCTTGAAGCAACAAGACTATGGCTAAAAAACCAAGTACGCGACGGCTGGGTTTCATGGATACTCCTTCTCTTTCCGTTGGACGTCATGCCCCAGGACAAAATCTTGTTCGAATACCATATAAACTGACGGGGTAAGTCCCACACGCTGGTACACAGTTTGAGCCCTGTGATTTTCCCGTTCCACATACAATCTCATCCCGCAAACGTGCGGATCCGCCTTGGCCTTGACGAGTATATGATCGTGCATGGCTCGAAACACCCCCAGACCGCGCCGATCGGGTACGACATAGACACTCTGGATCCACCAAAATATTCCGTTCCGCCAGTCGCTCCATTCATACGTAATCATGAGCTGTCCGACCGGCTTGTAGCTTTTGCCTTCTGGAAGTTCTGCGACGATATAAAATCCATACCTGGGGCTTCCTAAGAATGCAAGGCTCCCCTTGCGCAAGGTGGAAAGATCAAGTCGATGACCCTCTGTTTCGAATGCCATGGCCGCATTGAACATAACGATGGCCTCCACATCGTCCTGGCAGGCTGGTCTGATGTGGAGGCGCTCAATCGTCATGGATCACGAAGAAAGCGATGTGTATGCGCCGAGCCATCCGTTTTGAGGTCTATAGAATCCGGCGGAAAACTCCATTTTCATCGCGTCTTCAACGGAAAGATTGATCGTGCGCAGCGCTTGTTCCGGGATGAAGGCGAGAAAGCCTGTAAAGGGGTGAATCGCGGTCGGGATGAACACCATGAAGAGGGTGCGGGAGGGCTCGACCTGAAGAGATGGGGGCGCCGTCCCCATTACAAAACCCAATGCCCAGCATCCATCTCGCGGAAAGGGAAAGGCTACCACTTTACTGCGGCCGAAGCGAGACCGGAAGTTTAAAATATCGGTCATACCTTTCAATGTGAGGTAGATGCTTTGCACGAGCGGGATCTGTTCAATACGGCGTTCCAGTCTTACTAACAAGCCTTGTCCGATTACATGATCACCGATGAGGCCGGCAACAATGAACAGGATGACCAGTAATAGCAGACCGAGGCCTGGGATTGGATCGGACATATATCGGCCAACCACCCCGTCGAGGGCGGTGAACAGAGTCGAGAGGATCAAGAACGTGGCCCAGGCCGGGACCAAGACAATGAGGCCTGTTATGCAAGTCTTCCAAAATGCTTTGATCATGACGAGACATCCTTGCCGAAAGCATGTGGAGTATAGCAGAAATAGCAGAGCATGAGGAGTTCCTTATGACAGGTTGCGCTTCATGTCTCTATCGATTATCCTACCTGCTGTGACACAGCGGGAGGTCGACGGTCATGAGTATTGATAAGGAGCTCTTGGCGATCCTCTGTTGCCCAGAAACCAGACAGGCGGTAAGCCTGGCTGAGGAGTCTCTCATTCAAAAGCTCAATGCCGCTGTAACGCGAGGCGAAGTGAAGAATTTGGGGAAACAACCTGTGTCCACCGAGCTCGACGCCGGTTTGATTCGTGCCGATCGGAAGATCCTTTATCCTATTCGTGATAACATTCCTGTGATGCTTATCGAGGAAGGTATTCCGCTCGAACAAATTCGTTGACCTAGCCAATCACGTCTCACCTTCTTCTCTAGCGTTGCGCCATTTGGCCAAGTGATAAGGGATCGTTCCTGTAGAGTTCCGTCCCATCCCTTCGATAGCGCCTCAGTCATCTCGGTGTCCGGTTCTCATCGAATCATGCGATTTGCCGTTTTATCCTAAAAACGGCAGTCAACGTGTCATGTCGGCGCAGTTTTTGAGATCAACAAGGTCGGAGGCCTCTCTGTTGAGAGCATAAATGTGGCGAACACACGGGTGAGAATCGCACGCAGACGTTCAGCATCGGTCCACTGCTCCCCAGTCGCTTTGAAGGTCGCTAGAAAGCTCGCCAAGTTGGTCAACACAACTTGGATGGCCGAGCGCTTGGCGTGCCAGGCTGGTGATCGTGAGGCACGTTTGTCCCGCGTGATGCGTGTGCGTGACGACGCCATGCAGCAACAGTGGCCGGCTGGAGATCGCCGGGAGGTGCTTGTGTGACCGGGCGAGCCGCACGAACAACGTCCACCAGTTGTAGCCGAGCTCCACCATCCGTGCCATGAGCCGGCAGCGCGCCAGGTCCTGCATGGTAAAGCCGCCCCAACCCCACTGATGCTTCAACTCGTCGGAGGTATTTTCGGCGTCGGTCCGATCGCGATACAGCTGAGCCAGGGCGAGGATCTCATACGAGGTCGAGCTGACCAGCACGGCATACTCGTACCGCTTGGTCGACACGTCGCTCTCAATGAAGGCGAGGCGTTCCTGAGCGTCACTCTTTTCGGCCATGAGTATCTCGCTCGTGAGGAGTCGGCGCAACACCACCACGCGTCCTGTGCGGCTCCACCCCGACAGCCTCAACCTTGTATCTTGCGTCTGACCGGGCCATGCTCCGGCAGACATTCACCCTGAGCGTGATAGACCGTCGTAGCCGAGGTCGCCGAGACCGTGGGACAGCGTGGGTCGTCACGCTCGTCACCGGAT
>Ga0134126_10002761_pt1 | contig 22048 bp, 21 predicted proteins | sample KB31752_FD_96881 | JGI IMG/M metagenome (GOLD analysis project Ga0134126, IMG submission 96881) | Terrestrial soil microbial communities with excess Nitrogen fertilizer from Kellogg Biological Station, Michigan, USA - KB3-175-2 | ecosystem: Environmental > Terrestrial > Soil > Unclassified ... | reverse complement strand
GTGAGCGCCTGGGACAGGAACGCCGGGATCGCCCGGCCGTCGTTGGGCCTCATCCGCGGGCCGAAGGTGTTGAAGATTCGCGCGATGCAGGTATCCACACCCTGCTGCCGCAGGTACGCCATCGTGAGCGCCTCCGCATAGCGCTTCGCCTCGTCGTAGACGCCGCGGGGCCCAATCGGATTGACGTTGCCCCAGTAGGTCTCGGGCTGCGGGTGCACGAGCGGGTCGCCGTACACCTCGGACGTGGAGGCGAGCAGGAACCGCGCGCGCTTGATCTTCGCCAGACCAAGCGTGTTGTGCGTGCCGTAGGCGCCCACCTTCAGCGTGTGCAGCGGCAGCCGCGCGTAGTCGATCGGCGATGCAGGCGATGCCATGTGGAAGACGAAGTCCACGGGCTCGTCGATCTCGTAGTGCGACGTGATGTCGATCATCTGGAAGCCGAAGTTGTCTCCCTCGCGCAGGTGCTTGATGTTCTGGAGCGACCCCGTGTCGAAGTTGTCGACGCAGATCACGCGATGGCCGCGCGCGAGCAGGTGGTCGCAGAGGTGAGAGCCGAGGAAGCCGGCTCCGCCGGTGACGAGGCAGGTTGGCATTCGCGGCAGCGTATCCGCTACAGGTCGCGCTCCGAGACGAGTCCCGAGTAGAAAGCGCGCTCCACCAGGCCGATTCGCTTCTGATTTTGCGGGAGATGCTCGATGCAGAACTTCGCGAACAGGGTTCGTAGGTGGGTCTTCACCGCGGCGACCGACAGGAACAGCTCCTCGGCGATCTGCTGGTTGGTCGAGGGGCTGGCGAACGAGCCTCCGTGCTTGTAGGGCCGGCAGAGGGCGACCAGCACGCGGCGCTGTGTGGCCGAGAGGTTCAGCTCCGGCATCTCGCGCGCCACGGCCGTGGCCTGCTCGTCGACCCCCGAGGTTCGGAACGTCAGCGTGGTGCTTCCAAAGCGCACGCTGTCGCCGTTGCTCAGACGGCGCCGGCCGCTGAGGCGCCGGCCGTTGACGAACGTGCCGTTGCGCGAGAGGCCGTCGTCGACCACGGTCCACTCGTCCTGGATCCGCTCGAAGCGGGCGTGCAGGCGCGACACCTCCTCGTCCCAGTCGAGGACCACGTCCGCCGATTCGCGCCGCCCGACTGAGACCTGGGCCATGTCGGACTCGAAGTGGAACAGCTGCTGCCTGCCGTCGCCGCCCAGGTAGAGCAGGAACGGCTGGCCGGCGCGCTCGGCATCGATGCGAGCCTTCAGCTCGGTGACGCTGCGTGTGCCGGCGGGAGCGGCCATGTGCGCATTATGGGCCCACCTAGGTGGGGTTTCCAACCACCTGCGTGGTCGACGTTCACCCCTGGGGTTCCTTGTTGCGTCCCGCCCGCTGCGGGACCCTCGCTGCATGCTCCTGACGCACGACCGAGCCCCCCACGGCGACCGGCTCGAAGCGCTGAAGTTCTGTCTGGTGGGTGCCGGCGGCTATGCCGTCAACACCTGCGCCTTCGCGCTCTCCGTCGCTCTCGGAAGTCAGCAGCTGATCGCCGCGACGGCCGCCTTCGGGGCGGCCGTCGCGGTCAACTTCTGGTGCAACCGGCGCTGGACCTTCGCCGCGCAGCACGGTTCCCCCAGCTCGCAGGCGGCGCGGTTCTTCCTGGTGAGCGTCGGCGCCTTCCTCTTCGGGGCCGGGCTGCTGGAGCTCCTGACGAGCCTCGCGAGCATGCCAACCCTGCCGGCTCAGGGGGCTTCGATCGTCGCGGCCACGCCGCTCAACTTCCTCGGCAACAAGGCCTGGTCCTTCGCGGCATGAACACCTGGCTCGTCATCCCGACCTACAACGAGGCCGAGAACCTCGAGCCGTTCGTCCGGAGGATCCTGCCACTGCTCGCCGTGGCCGCGAGCGAGCACCACGTGCTCATCGTGGACGACTCCTCGCCCGATGGGACCGGCGACATCGCTGACCGCCTGGCGGCCGAGCTGGACGCGGTGCACGTCCTGCACCGCGAAGAGAAGGACGGCCTCGGCCGGGCCTACGCCGCGGGGTTCGAGCGGGCGCTCGCCGAGGGCGCGGAGCTCGTCATGCAGATGGACGTGGACTTTTCTCACGACCCCGAGAGCGTCCCTTCGCTGCTCGCAGCCGCCGTGGATGCCGACCTGGTGATCGGGTCGCGCTACGTGGATGGAGGAGCGGTGGCCGACTGGGGACTCGGCCGCCGCCTCCTCAGCCGTGGCGGTTCCTGGTACGCGCGAACCGTGCTGGGGGTCCCCGTGAGGGACCTCACGGGCGGGTTCAAGTGCTTCCGGCGGCACGTGCTCGAACGGCTTGCCCCGTCGGGCTTCGGCACGTCCGGCTTCGGCTTCCAGATCGAGACCACGTACCGCGCCGTTCGCGCGGGCGCGCGCGTGCGCGAAGTGCCGATCTGTTTCCGAGACCGCCAGGCGGGAGTTTCGAAGATGAGCCCGAGGATCGTCCTCGAGGCGCTTCTCCGGGTGCCCGCGCTGCGGCTCAGAGGGTGGAGATCCCGTGCAGCGCAGCCACCATCCCTACGGCAACTAAGACCAATGCCGCGATCGCGATAGCCCACTGAAGCGTCTGCGTCCCCTGGGCCTCGGCGCGCTCGGGAGGCAGTTCCTCGGTGGTCAGCGCGGAGAAGGCGGCGTCACCCCTGGCGACGACGGACTCGGGTCTCGCCGTCCGGAGCCCGCCGGCGGCCACCAGAGCGGCCTGACCGAGGTCCCCCGCCGACTGGTAGCGCTCATCCGGATCCTGAGCCATCGCCCGCCGGACGACGTCGTCGAACTCGCGGGCCAGGCCGACCGACGGCGGCGGAGTCTCGCGCGGCGGCTCGCCGGTGAGGGCCTCGAACAGCACGCAGCCGAGCGCATAGACGTCCGCGCGCGCATCCACGGGCTGGCCCATGATCTGCTCCGGCGCCACGTACTGGGCCCGCGCCACCACGGTCCCGGCCCGTGTGAGCCCGGCGCTCGACGCGAGGGGCTTGGCCAGCCCGAAGTCGGTGAGGTACACGTGGTCCTCGCGGCCGAGCAGGACGTTTGACGGCTTCACGTCCCGGTGCAGCATCCCGCGCGCGTGGGCGGCGTCGAGCGCGGCTCCCACCTGGCGCACGATCTGCGCCGCTCGCAACGGCTCCAGCTTGCCCTCCGACGCGATCAGCGCGCGCAGGTCGGTGCCCTCCACGAGCCGCATCGTGATGTAGAGGAGGCCCTTCTCCTCGCCCGCGTCGAAGATCGGGATCACGTTGGGGTGGTCGATCGCGGCGGCGACTCCCGCCTCGCGCCTGAAGCGCTCGCGGAAGCGCTCGTCGCCGGAGTGCTCGGGGCGAATGAGCTTGAGGGCCACGCGGCGCTGGAGCGCCAGCTCCTCGGCCCGGTAGACCACGCCCATGTCCCCGTGGCCGATCACCTGCTCCACCTCGCACCCGGCGAAGGCGGCTCCCGGGGCGAGCTGGGAGCTCGGCGGCGCCGGGGTCGGAGGCGGCTGCGGGCGCCTGACCGGGACGGGGGCGGGCGCGGGCGGCGCCTGCCCGGTGGCGACCAACTGCAGCGTGGTCGAGCCGACCCGTATCGAGTCGCCCGGCTCGAGCGCCCTGGGACCGTGCACGGGCTGGCCGTTCACGAAGGTTCCGTTCGCGGAGCCGAGATCCTCGATCGTCAGCCGGCCGCCCGAGTCGCGGAAGACGCGGGCGTGGTGGCGGGAGAGCTCCGGGTCGTCGCTCAGCCTGCCGTCCCCTCTCCCCTCGCGACCGAGCTCGAGCTCGTCGCCCACCGCCAGACGGCGGCCCTCGCCCGCGCCGGCGGTGATCACCAGCTCCTGCCCGGCGCGGGTGCCCGCGCCTTCCGCCGCGATCACATCCAGCAGCGTCCTGCCCAGCCGAACGACGTCGCCGGGACTGAGCCGGTGCGCGCCCTCGATGCGCTGGTCGTTCACGAACGTGCCGTTCGCCGAGCCGAGGTCCTGAATCGTCAGCTTGCCGTCCGCCCCGCGGGTGACGAGCGCGTGGCGGCGCGAGAGCTCGGGATCGTCGCCAAGCCGTCCGTCGGCCTCGGTCGCCGCCCGGCCGATCAGGAGCTCGCCATCCACGCCCAGGCGCTTGCCGAGATCCTCACCTTCGGTCACGCGCAGCTGGTCGCCGACCATCAGCGGCAAGCCTACGCCGGTCGCGCGCTGTTGCGCAAAGCGGGGCCTCGGTTAGAGTGGTCGCGCCCCTAGCCCCGCCACAAAAGCACCGGTCTTGTGCCCACGGTCGAGCCGCGTGAAGGCAACGCAGTAGCCGGACTCCTACGACGCCTCCGCGGTGTGCGTGAGGCAGAGCTCTTCGGTCCGCGCGGCCGTCTTCCCCGGCGGGGCGAGCCGGACACGAGCCACAAGACCGCGCTGATCGTGCTCGCGGCGATCACGCTCGCGGGACTCGGCGTGCGCCTGGCCGTGCCGCGGGGGATCTGGCTCGACGAGGCGATCAGCATCCACCAGGCGCACCTGTCGCTGCACGACATGTTCCAGAACCTGTACAACGGCGACCGCCACCCGCCTCTTCACCACCTGGCGCTGTGGCTCGACGTCAAGGCGTTCGGCAACAGCGAGTTCGCCCTCCGGATCCCGTCGCTGCTCGCCGGGACGCTCGTGATACCGGCGCTCTACGAGCTGGGACGCGAGCTGTACGACCGTCGCACGGGCCTGATCGCAGCCGCGTTCGCCGCCGCCTCCCCACTGCTCGTGTGGTACTCGCAGGAAGTGCGGATGTACGCCTTCGTGACCCTCTTCGGGGTTCTCGCGCTGCTGACCCAGCTACGGGTGATACGCCGCCCCAGCTTCGGCAACTGGGCGTGTTACATCCTCGCCACCGCAGCGCTCCTGTGGTCGCACTACTTCGGCCTCCTGCTGATAGGCGTGCAGCAGGCGATCTTCATCGTGGTCCTCATCCAGCGCCACCAGCGCGGCGAGCTCGACAGGGGCCTCGCCCTCGGGTACGCCTATTCGGCGGCGGTGCTCGTCATGCAGCTCGTGCCCCTGCTCACGTTCGCCCACCACCAGTTCAACTCGACGCACGGGGCGGCCGGCTCGCCAAAGGGAACCTACGACGCGCTCTCCTTCTACGCGGTCCTGTCCAACATGGCCTGGGCGCTGTGGGGCTACCACCCCGACAGGACCACGGAGCTGCTCGCGGCGATGTGGCCGCTCTTGATCCTGCTCTCGCTGCTCCTGCTCGGCCGCGGCGGGTCGCGTCAGACGATGATGCTCGGCGTCGCCGCACTGGTGCCACTCGTGCTGCTCCTGATCGTGTCGGTGTACGACCAGACCCTGTTCGAGGTCCGCTACTTCCTGATCGTCGTACCGCTGCTGCTGCTCCTCATCGCACGGCTCATCACGGGCTGGATACGAAAACCGACAGCGCGTCTCCTCGCGGCGGGCGGCTTCATTGTGCTGCTGCTCATCGGCCTGGCCGACCAGCAGCTGAACAAGGGCAATCCGCGGCTCTACGACTTCCGCGGCGCCATCAAGGAGATCAAGGCGGACGCGGGCCCGAGAGCTCTGATCGTGTATGAGCCACCCGACATGCGCTACGTGCTCGAGTACTACGCGCCCAACATCAAGCGGCAGCCGCTGAGCGCGGTCAAGCCGAAGAGCCGGCAGGGCTTCCCGCTGTTCGTCCTCGCCTCGTTCCAGGACAACAAGGAGTTCTTCAACGCGACGAACAAGACCGTCGGCCAGCTCGAGTTCTTCCGGCCGCTCGTGAGGAAGATCAACAAGCCGCAGACGACCGTGTGGGAGTTCCGATGAGCGCCCAGCCATGGGATGTCCGCCTGAGAAAGGTGAACTGGGAGCCCGTGCCGGCCCGGTTCAGCATCCGCAAGCGGGTGCGCTTCCTCGTGATCCTGGGAATCCCGCTCGTGGTCTGGTACTTCGGCTGGCTGCTCCAGCCGGACCGAGTCGGCACGCCGTACCTGTACGCGATCCTGATGGTGGCCGAGCTCTTCAACCTCACGCAGGCACTCGGCTTCTGGTGGACCTGCTCCAACGAGCGGGTCAGGGAGTGGCGCCCGCCCACCCAGTGGACGGCAGTCGACGTGTTCGTACCGGTCTACAAGGAGCCCGTGGACATCGTCGACCTCACGGTGGCGGCGGCCAAGGGCATTCGCGGCGCGGAGGTGCGGGTCCACGTGCTGGATGACGGCAAGGACCCCGCGATGGCGGACCTCGCCGCGCGCCACGGCGTCGACTACATCACCCGCCCGGACAACAAGGGCGCCAAGGCGGGCAACATCAACCACGCCCTCACGAAGACGGACGCGCCGTTCATCTGCGTCTTCGACTCAGACCACGTGGCAGACCCGGCCTTCCTGGAGGCCACGCTGGGCTGGATGGATGACCCGAAGGTCGCCTTCGTCCAGACGCCGCAGTACTACGCCAACACCGACACAAGCCGCATTGCGGCGGCTTCGTGGGCGCAGCAGGCTCTCTTCTTCGGCGCCATCGCCCGCGGCAAGGACGGGCTCGACGCGGTCTTCTGCTGCGGCACCAACGTGCTTTTCCGCAGGGCGGCGTTCGAGAGCGTCGGCGGCTTCCCCACGAACTCGCTCACCGAGGACTTCGAGCTCTCGATCCACCTTCACGAGAAGGGCTGGAGCTCGGTGTACATCCCGGACGTGCTGGCGCGCGGCCTCGGGCCGGAGGACACGGCCTCCTACGTGTCCCAACAGCAGCGCTGGGCGCGGGGCTGCCTGTCCGGCGTCCCGCGCGCGCTGCGCGCGAAGCTGCCGCTGAAGCTGAAGCTGCAGTACCTGCTGTCCGGCGTCTACTTCCTGTCCGGCTGGACGGTCCTCATCTACATGAGCTTCCCGGTGATCCGGCTGCTCGGCGGCGGGCAGCCGATCGGCGGGATCAGCGCGCCAGAGTTCCTCCTCCACTTCGCCCCCTACTACATCTGCGCCTTGTCGATGGCCGCGCTCGCCGGCGCGGGCTCGTATACGTTCGCGGCCTTTGCGCTTTCGGCCGCCAACTTCTGGATCCACGTGCTGTCGACGATCTACACGGTGATGCGGAAGTCGGGCTCGTTCGTGGTCACTCCCAAGAAGGGCGCGGCGGCGCGCCAGCCCGCCGCGGTGATGCCGGCGCTGGTGGCGGTCGGGATCCTGGTCCTGGCGAGCGCCTACGGCCTCATCCGCCATCCGAACGCCTCGACGATCAACAACGTCTCCTTCGCCGCCCTGCACATCTCGATACTCATGACCGGGTGCTGGGCGGCGCTCGAGAAACCGCGCGCTCCCGCGCTCGAGCCCGTCGAGGTCGGGGCGTGAGCCGTGCGCTGCGGCCGCTCGTGGCCGTCGCCGCGACGGGGCTCGCGGCGATGGCGATCGCCGCGTGCGGCGGCAAGAGCAATTCCTCCACCACATCCGGCGTGATCTCGCCGAATCCGACGGTGGCCTCCGCGCAGCGCTTCCTGAACCGCTATGCGCAGCCCGACGGGCGCGTGTCCCGCATCGACCAGGGCGGTGACACCGTGGGCGAGGGCCAGGCGTACGGCATGTTGATGGCCGCCGCCATCGGCGACGAGAAGCGCTTCGACTCGATCTGGGATTGGACGAAGGGCAACATCCGGCGCCCCGACGGCCTGCTCGCGTTCCTCTGGAAGGACGGCAAGGTGGTGAACTCCGACGCCGCCTCCGACGCGGACCTCGACGCCACACGCGCGCTGCTCGCCGCCTCCTGCCGCTTCCAGCGCCCCGAGCTGAAGCGGGACGCGCTCAGGCTGGCCCGGTCGATCATGAATCTCGAGACGATCACGCCCCAACCGGGCACCGTCATCCTGGTCGCCGGCCAGTGGGCGACAAAGCCGCCGCTCACGGTGAACCCGAGCTACTTCTCGCCCGCGACCTTCGCCGAGCTGCAGAAGGAAACCGGCGATGTGCGCTGGGGGACGCTGGCCGGCACCTCGCGGTCGATCACCACCGACCTCCTGAGGGGCTCGTCCCGCCTGCCGCCGGACTGGGCGCAGCTTCAGACCGGCAGGCCGCTGCCCACCGGGCCGCCCGACAACCCGAACTCGCGGTCCCTGTTCACCTTCGACGCTCCGCGCACGCTTATGCGCATGGCCGAGGATCCGAACCCGGCCGGCCGGCGGATCGCCGCTCGTGCGTGGCCGGTCTTCAAAGGGCGCGACCCGGGCACGATCCCGGTGGAGCACGATCTCAAGGGCAACCCGGCCGGCAACACCAAGCACCCGATCGTCCTGGTGGCGGCCGCGGCGGCGGCCGGTGCGGCGAAGGATCCGGCCGATCGCGACAAGCTGCTGAACGCGGCCGAAGCCCTCGACCGGCAGACGCCCACGTACTACGGCGCCGCCTGGGTCGCGCTGGGCCGCATCATGCTGACCAGCAGGTACCTGGATCCGTGCACGTAGTCACCGGTCGCCGGTGACCTTCAGCAGCGCCTTGCGGAACACCTTCGCCGTCGGTCGCTTCTCCGGCTCCTTCGCCATCGCCAGCCGGGCCGCTTCCTCGAGCGCCTCGGGCACATCCGATCGACGCTCGCGCAGCGGGCGCGGATCGGCGTTCACGTGGGCCCACATCTTCGCCATGCCGCCCCTCTCGCCGGCGAACGGAGCCTCGCCCGCGAGCATCTCGTAGAGCACACAGCCGAGGCTGTACATGTCGCCGCGCGCGTCCGACTGACCGCCCTCGATCTGCTCGGGCGCCACGTAGTCGACCGTCCCCAGCATCTGGTCCACCGCCGTCAGCCCCGCCGCCGTACCGGCCCGCTTCACGAGCGCGAAGTCGGTGAGATAGACGTGGTCCTCGGGCGTCAGGATCACGTTTGAGGGCTTCACGTCCCTGTGAACCAGGTCCTTCTCGTGGGCGACCTCGAGCGCCGCGGCGATCTGTGCGGCGGTCCGCGCGGCACGCATGGCTTCCATGGGCCCCTCGCGGTCGATCAGCGCGCCGAGCTCCATGCCCTCCACCCAGCGAGTGGCGATGAACACCATCCCGTCCTGCTCGCCGGCCTCGTACAGCGGCACGACATTGGGATGGTCGAGCGCGGCCACCGCCCTGGCCTCACGGCGGAGGCGCTCGCGGATCACAGGGTCGCTCGCCTTCTCCGGCTCCACCAGCTTCAGCGCCACCGGACGGTCGAGTCGCAGCTGGCGCGCGCGGTAGAGGATCCCGATCCCGCCGACGCCCACGACGCTCTCGATCTCGTAACCGGCGAAGGTTGAGCCCGGTGCCAGCACTCTGCCTAGAGGTCGCGCTCGGAGATCAGGCCGGTCGAGAGAGCCCGCTCGACGGTGTGGAGCCGCCTCTCGCTCTCCGGCAGCTCGGGGATGCCGAGCTTGACGTACAGCACGTTGAGGTGCGACCGCACCTCCGCGACCGACAGGAACAGCTCCTCGACGATCTGCTCGTCGGAGGCCGGGCTGGCGTAGCGGCTCCCGCGCTTGAACGGCCGGCAGAGCGCCGCGAGCACCCGCCGCTGCGTGCTCGACAGGCTGACCTGGCTCGGCGGCTCGCCGGCGTCCGTACGAAAGGTCACGCGCGTGCGCCCGAAGCGCAGCGTGTCGCCGTCGCTCAGGCGCCGCCTTCCGCTCAGCCGCTCCTCGTTCACAAACGTGCCGTTGCGGGAGAGGCCGTCGTCCACCAGGTCCCAGTCGTCGTTCACCCGCTCGAAGCGTGCGTGCACGCGCGAGACCTGATCGTCCCAGTCGAGAACGAGGTCCGCGGACGGCTGGCGCCCCACCTCCGCGGTAGCCAACTCAGGCGCGAGGAAGAACAGCTGCTCAGTGTCATCCGCGTCCTTGAAGAGCAAGAATGGCCGGCGCTCGGGCACGCCTCAATTATCTACGGTCGAGGGCGGGCTCTCGGGCGAGCGCGCCGAGCTCCAGCCGGCGCTCGGCATCGATGATGTGGACCACGGCGTTGATCAGCGCCAGATGCGTGAACGCCTGCGGGAAGTTGCCCATGTGCCGGCCGGTGATCGGGTCGATCTCCTCGGCGTACAGGAGCAGCGGGCTGGCGTACGAGAGCAACTTCTCGCACAGGGCCCGCGCCCTGGGAAGCTCTCCGATCTCCACGAGCGCCGAAACGAGCCAGAACGAGCAGATCGTGAACGTGCCCTCCTCGCCGCTGAAGCCGTCGTCGGTCTCCTCCACGCGGTAGCGCAGCACGAGGCCCTCCTCGGTCAGCTCCTCGGCGATCGTGAGCACGGTGTCGCGGATGCGCGGGTCGTCGGAGGGAAGGAAGCGCACGAGCGGCATCAGGAGCACCGAGGCGTCCAGCGCCTCGGTGTCGTAGTGCTGTACGAACACCCCCCGGGAGTCCACTCCGTTCGCGCAGATGTCGGCGTGAATCTCGTCCGCCGCCTCCTGCCAGCGCGCCGCAATTGGATCGCCGTCGCGGATGCGGGCCAGCCGCGCGCCGCGGTCTGCGGCCACCCAGCACATGAGCTTCGAGGACGTGAAGTGCTGGGGCTCGCCCCGCACCTCCCAGATTCCCCGGTCGGGCTCACGCCAATGGGCGAGCGCATCCTCCACCTGGCGCTTGATGATCGGCCACAGGCGGTCGGGAAGCTGGTCGCGTGAGCGCGTGTGCAGGTAGATCGAGTCGAGCACCGCGCCCCAGACGTCGTGCTGGCGCTGGTCGAACGCGCCGTTCCCGACCCGCACCGGCCGCGCGTTGTCGTACCCGGACAGGTGATCGAGCTCCTGCTCCTCGAGCCTGGTCTCACCCCCGATCCCGTGCATGATCTGGAGCTGCCCCTCCTCGGCCTCGACCACGTCCGCCACGAAGTAGAAGAAGTCGTTCGCCTCCTCGTCGAAGCCGAGCGTGTAGAGAGCCCAGAGCATGAAGGTGGAGTCGCGAATCCAGCTGTACCGGTAGTCCCAGTTGCGGTCGCCGCCCGGCGTTTCGGGCAGCGACGTGGTTGGCGCCGCCACCATCGCCCCCGACGGCGCGTAGGTCAGGCCCTTGAGCGTCAGGGCGCTGCGCTGGAGGTAGGAGCGCCACGGGTGATCCGGGAACGTGCCGTGCTTCAGCCACTCCTGCCAGAAGCGCCCGGTGCGCGCCAGCCACTCCGCCGCCTCCGCGTAGCTGCCCGGCAGCGGCCGCTGCGACCAGCCCAGCGCCACGTAGGCTGCCTGGCCCTCGTGCAGAGTCGTGCGCGCGCGCGCGCGTGGGCCCTCGAAGCCCAGGCGCAGGTCGGACGACAGCCGCAGCTCGAGGTCCATGCCCTCCGAGCGCGCGACGGCATCGTTGTATCCGGGTCCGCTGTAGGACCAGTCGGCGGCGAGCCCGCCGTAGTCGAACGCGGGCTCGCAGTCGAGCTTGATCTCGACCGAGCCCTGGGTGCACTCGATCAGACGCAACAGCACCCGGTCGGCGTCGTGGTCGGTCGGCGAGCGCCTGTGGCTCTCGGATCGCTCGCTGTCGTGGTGCCAGGGGCCGATGCTCAGCACGTCGCGCACGATCATCCAGCCCGTCCGCGTCTCCCAGCTCGTCTCGAGGACCATCGTTCCGGGGAAGTAGCGCCGGGCCGCCGGGACGCTCACGTCGGCCGGCCCAATGCGGAAGCCGCCGGCGTCGCGGTCGAGGATCGCGCCGAACACGCTCGGCGAGTCCATGCGCGGCAGACACAGCCACTCGACGTTGCCGTTCGGGGCAACCAGAGCCGTGGTCTGGCAGTCGGACAGGAAGGCGTAGTCGGCGATCGGCGGAAACGCGCTGAGGCGACCGCCGTTATCGAACGCGGCCTTCATCGTCGCCGCACTCTGCCCCGCTTCGGAATGGGTGTCAAGGTATGCCCCGAAAGTGGGATCTTCCAGCCAGCAGACCTCGATCGACGTGATCGCGTCGACGCTCGAGCCCGTGATGCCCGCCGTGGGGCGGCTCAGCTCACCCGACGGCGCAATCACGTTGATGCTGAGCGACATCGCGGGCGCCGACGCGATGGCGGGCGAGCTCGGCCCCGAGCGGTGGGAGCGGCTGCTCCGCGACCACCATTCGCTCGTCGAGCAGCTCGTCGCCCATCACGACGGGCAGGTGGTGAAGTTCGAGCAGGACGGGTTCCTCGCCTCATTCAGCAGCGCCCACGCCGGCCTGCACGCGGCCGTGGAGCTGCAGCGCACCTTCGCGGACGCGCCGCTGCGCATCGGCCTGCACTCGGGCTTCCTGATCACGAGCTCCGATCAACTCCTGGGCCGCAACGTCGTGCTTGCCGCGAGAATCGCCGCGATGGCGGAAGCCGGCGCAATCCTCGTTTCCTCGGCGCTCAAGGAGTACACCGAGACGGATCCCACCTTTGCCTTCGAGACCCTGGGCGAGTTCCGCTTCAAGGGACTTCTGGGAGATCACGTCGTCTACTCGGTGCGATTGCCGGGTTGATAGCCCCCGCCAGCCCCGTTAAGCTCGGGCGCGGACCCGCACCAGGTTAGGAGGAGCCCCACAGATGGCAGTGAGAGGCGATCTGGAAAGCGGTTCCATCGTGGGCGGCTACCGCATCGACGAGCTGATCAGCCGCGGTGGCATGGGCGTGGTGTATCGGGCGACAAACGTCGCTCTGAACCGCATCTACGCGCTGAAAGTGCTCGCCCCCGAGCTGGCCGAGGACCCCGCGTTCAGGGAGCGCTTCAAGCGCGAGATGCGCATCGCGGCGTCGCTCCACCACCCGAACGTCGTCGGGATTCACAACGCCGGCGACCACGACGGAATGCTGTTCTTCGTCATGGATTTCGTCACGGGCACCGACCTGCGGGAGCTTCTGCTGAAAGCTGGCGCACTCGAGCCGCACCGCGCCGTCGACCTTCTACAGCAGTGCGCGTCCGCGCTCGACGCCGCTCACCGCAGCGGGCTCGTGCACCGTGACGTGAAGCCCGCGAACATCCTGATCACCGTCCGGGACGGCGAGGAGCACGCCTACCTCACCGACTTCGGCCTGGCCAAGAGATCCGAGACGGCCGCCGCGCTCACCGCCAAGGGCATCGTGGTCGGCACCGTCGATTACATGGCGCCGGAGCAGATCACCGGCGCGCACATCGACGCGCGGACGGACATCTACGCGCTGGGCTGCGTCTTCTACCAGATGCTCAGCGGCAAGGTGCCCTACGAGCGGGAGAACTCGCTCGCGACCCTGTTCGCCCACGTACACGACCCCGCCCCCGCGCTCGAGGGCAAGGTCACCGACACCTATCCCAGCTTCGCTCCCGTCGTCGAGAAGGCGATGGCCAAGGACCCGGCGGAGCGCTACTTCTCGACCGGTGACTTCGCGCGCGACGCGGCCGCCGTTCTCGAGGGGATGCGTTACACGGGCAGCCCGACGATCGTGGCAACCGGCGACGCGATGCTGGTGGCCGGCGACGACGCCGAGCCGGTCGAGCCGCCCGCGGCGCCGGCTGAGCCCGCGGCCCCCTCAGAGCCTTTGAGTCCCGCTGCCGCCGCTGCTGCCGCTGCCGCCGCAGGCGCAGCCGCCGCGCCGGCGGAGACCAGCCTCGGCGGTGCCACCAAGGCCAGCCCGGCCGTCGAGCCTGCCGGCGACATGGCCGCCATATCTGGTGGCGGCCAGGCGACGGCGCCCAGCGCGCCGCCCACACCCGCGGTCACCGCCGCGAGCGCGTCACCGCCGCCACCCGCGGCGCCACCGCCCATCGCACAACCGCCCGCAGCGGTGGGACCACCCGCCTCGCCGCCGGGTCCGGATGCCGGAGACGGCGGTGGCTCGGGCAACCCGCCGAGGAAGTACCTGGTGCCCGCGCTCGTCGGGCTCGTGGTGATAGGCGGCGTCATCGCCGCGGTGGTGGCCCTGAGCGGCGGCGGATCGAAGAAGTCGAGCGCCTCGAACTCCACCACCACGCAGGCGCTGCCCGCCGGCCAGTCGTTCAAGACTGCGGCCGAGCCGGTACCCACCAACCATGTGACGGGCAGCGGCGACGCGAGCGTCGTGCTGCGCGGCGACACGGCGACGGTCACGGTCGACACCAATGGGCTGCTCAACGGATCGCCGCACGCGATGCACATCCATGCCGGCGGCCAGGGCGTCTGCCCGCCCGCCTCGGCGGCCCGAATTCACAACGGTCACGCGTCGATCTCCACCAGCAACGGGATCAAGTTCTACGGACCACCCGAGGTGGCGCTGACGTCCCGAGGCGACACCGGGCGCGACAGCATCATCGACTTCTCCCGCTTCCCGACCGTCGGCGACATCCGCTACAAGCGCACGTTCGCGATTCCCGCCGGCATCGTGGGCGCGATCAAGGCCGGCAAGGCCGTGATCATCGTGCACGGCATCGACTACAACGGCAACGGCATCTACGACAACGTGCTCGATCGCAGCGAGCTCAAGCGGAGCCTGCCGGGCGAGGCCACCGCGCCGGCGCTCTGCGGCACGCTGGCCAAGACCAAGACCGCCTACGTACCGGGGCAGAGCAAGTCCGCGGGCACCACCTACGCCGTTGTCTCATGGCGCGAGGTCGAGGCGGACGCCGGGCAGACGAGCAGCACCGACTTCATCTGCCACATCGGCACGGCAGTCTGAGCTCACTTCGATACGACGACCGTCCCCTTCATCCAGGGGTGGATCGAGCAGAGGTAGTGGATCGTGCCTGCCTGGGTGACCTTGATCGAGAAGCTCGAGCCATTCCTGATCTGCGGGCGTGAGCTCCTGAACTTCGGCCCGCTCACGTAGATCACGTTGTGCCGCACGTTGTCCTCGTTGGTCCAGGTCACAGTCTGCCCCACCTCTGCGTGCACCTGGTCGGGCACGAAGGCGAGCGTTTTGATGGCCACGTTCACAGTGCCCGAGTGCGGAGCGGAGTCTTTGGCCTGGGTTGCGGCGCTGGACCCGGAGCCCGAGCCGCACCCCACCGCCACGCAGGCGAGCACGAAGAGGATCGATACGGCCAGGCGGGTCAGGGGGTCATCGCCCCCGCGAGCAGGTTCGCGTACGCCACGCTCGTGGCGGGGCGATCGGCGGGTTCCTTGCGCAGTGCGGTCTTCACGGCCTCTCTCAGAGTTGCGGGGACGTCGGCCCGGTCCGGGCATGGATCCGGTGGCTCCTCCTGAAGATGTGCCCAGAGCACCCGCATTCCGTCGTGAGCGGCGAACGGCGGCCTGCCGTCCAGGCACTCGAACGCCACACAGCCGAGCGCGTAGATGTCGGCCGCGCCCGTCACGGGCTCACCGCGGATCTGCTCGGGCGGCATGTAGTCCAGCGACCCGAGCGCCTGGCCGGGCCGCGTCAGCACGGTGCCCTGGCTGTCCTTGGACAAGCCGAAGTCCGTGAGATACGCCGTCCCCGCGAGGTCGATCAGGATGTTGCCTGGCTTCACGTCGCGGTGCACCATGCCGGCGTCCCACATGGCCTGCAGGCCGTCGGCCACCTGCGCGCAGATCGTCACGGCGGTGGCAGGATCGAGCCGGCCCTCGCGTTCAAGCTTCTGCTCGAGCGACATGCCCTCGATGAACTGCGTGGCCAGATAGGGAAGCCCCTCGTGCTCTCCCGTGTCGCGCAGCGACACCACGTGCGGGTTGCGCACCGTCTGGGCGATCCGCGCCTCGCGTGCGAACCGGCGCCGGAACGTCTCGTCCCGGGCGAGGTCCTCCTTGACCACCTTGAGCGCGACCGGCGCGCCATCGTCCGCGATCGCCTTGTACACCTTGCCCATCGCGCCCACTCCCACGAACGATTCGATGAGGTACTCCCCGAAGCGGGTCCCGGTGCGATCGTGACTCATAGGACGCGATCCAGCAGATCCTGCGCCTGCTCGAGCACGCTTCCGAGGTGCTCCTCGCCGTTGAAGCTCTCGGCATACAGCTTGTTGACGTCCTCCGTCCCCGATGGGCGGGCCGCGAACCAGGCGCTCCCCGTAGTGACCTTCAGCCCGCCGAGGGGGGCGCCGGACGGTGCCGCGGTGAGGACCTGCTCTATCGGGTCGCCCGCGAGCTCGGTCGCGTCGACGTCATCCGGGGAGAGGGCTGCCAGGGCGCGCTTCTGCTCGGGGGTCGCGGGACTGTCGATCCGGCGGTAGACCGGCGCGCCGTGGCGCTCGGTCAGCTCGGTGTAGCGCTCGCCCGGCTCCTTGCCGTCACGGGCGGTCATCTCGGCCGCGAGCAGGCACATGATCAGCCCGTCCTTGTCGGTCGACCAGGGGCTTCCGTCATGACGGAGGAAGCTGGCCCCCGCGCTCTCCTCGCCGCCGAACGCCAGCGTTCCCTCGAGCAGGCCGCTGACGAACCACTTGAAGCCCACCGGAACCTCCTCGAGCCGTCGCCCCAGGCCGGCCGCGACCCTGTCGATCATGCTGCTCGACACCATCGTCTTGCCGACGCCCGTATCCGGGCTCCAGCCCGGGCGCGAGCCGCCGAACAGGTACGCGATCGAGGCGGCGAGGTAGTGGTTCGGATTGAGCAGCCCCGCGCTGCGGGTGACGATGCCGTGTCGATCCGCGTCGGGGTCGTTCGCGAAGGCGACGTCGAAGCGGTCCTTCAGCGAGATCAGGCCCGCCATCGCGTCGGGTGAGGAGCAGTCCATCCGGATCTTGCCGTCGTGGTCCGGCGGCATGAACGAGAAGGTCGGGTCGACCCGGTCGTTGACCACGTCGAGGTCGAGGCCGTAGCGGCTGCCGATCGCCTGCCAGTAAGCGACGCTCGCGCCGCCCAGCGGATCGACCCCGAGCCGAAGCCCCGCGCCGGCGATGGCGTCGAGGTCGACTACGGCCGGCAGGTCTTCGACGTAGGCGGAGCGATAGTCGTGTTGGCGCGAACGCTCCGCGGCCTCGTCGTAATCCAGCCGGCGCACGCGGCGAAGGCTTCTCCGCAGCAGCTCGTTGGCGGTGTCCTGAATCTGGCGCGTGACGCCGGTGTCCGCGGGCCCGCCGTGCGGCGGGTTGTACTTGAAGCCTCCGTCCTCCGGCGGATTATGGGATGGCGTGATCACGATCCCGTCCGCCGTGTCCCCGCCGCGCGCGTTGTGCGTGAGGATCGCGTGCGAGATCGCCGGGGTCGGCGTGTAGCCGCCCTCGGAGTCGACCGCCACCTCGATCCCGTGTGCCACCAGCACCTCCACCGCGGTGCGGTAGGCGGGTTCCGACAGCGCATGCGTGTCACGGCCCAGGAACAGCGGGCCGCTGATGCCCTCCGCCGCGCGGTAGCGCGCGATCGCCGCGCTGATCGCGACGATGTGGTCCTCCGTGAAGGTCCCCGCGAGCGAGCTGCCGCGATGACCCGACGTTCCGAACGACACCGCTTGATCCGGGTCGGACGGATCCGGGTGCTCGTCGTAATAGGCCGCGACAAGCCGATCCAGGTCGACCGCCCCAGCTGTGCTCACGGCGCTACCTCCAGTTCAGGTCCGACTTCCCTGTCTTCCGGTCGAACACCACCCAGCGCATGCCCACGATAGAGCCGCCCCCCGGAACCAGGTAGGTCAGGCAGGTGCTGTAGGACGCGTCCGGCGGCAGCTTCTTCGGCGTCTTCGACGGACAGCGGGGGAAGTCTCCGAAGAAGATCACGGACCTCTGCCTCTGCCCGCGATCGTCGATGCCGTCGATGTAGGTCGCGGGCGAGCCCCCGCTGAGGTCGCCGCGCCCGACGTTCTTCGCCTTGACCTTCACGTAGTACGGCGTCGCCGTCTTCTGCTCGGCGGTCAGCTGTACGTTCTTGAAATCGGAGATTGAGCCCTTCTCGATCGGGCTCGGCGTGATCGCGACCACGCTCTTGACGTGAGTTGAGGCGTCCTCGTAGGCGATCACCGCGGTGCTGCCCAGCTTGAGGGTGCTGCCGACCGGCGTCAGCTTGCCCGGAGCGGCCTTCTCGGAGGTCGACTTGGTGCCCGCGCTGCCCGTGGTGGTCGCAGCGGCTGCAGCGGCCTGCGTCGAGCTGCCGCCGCCGTTTCCCTCGCTGATGAGGCCGATGACCGCGGCGGCAACTCCCGCCGCCACCAGCGCCACGCCTCCGATCAGCGGCCAGCGGATGCCGCGTCGCTCGACCGCCGGCGCGGCGGGCGGCGGGGCGGCGGGCGGCGGGGCGGCGGGCGGCGGGGCAGCCGCTTGCGCTGCCATCCGAGTCTGCGGGGCGACAGCGGGTGCGCTCAGGATCGTGGCCTGCGCGCCGCCTTCCAGCTGGAGCGTGGTCTGCCCGAGCTTGATCGTGTCTCCCGGTCCGAGCACGCGAGGAGCGTCGATTCGCGCGCCGTTGACGAACGTGCCGTTCGTCGAACCAAGATCCTCGACCAGGATCTCGCCGGACTCGAGCCGGCGAAGGCGCGCATGCTGACGAGAGATCTCCGGATCGTTCCCGAGGCTGCCCGGGCCGGTTTCGGTACGGCCGATCGTGAGCTCTTGTTCAACGAGCAGCTCACGTCCTGCCGAAGGTCCATCGACCACGCGGAGCTGCGGTCCAGCCACGCACCGACCCTACCCAGCGGCTCCCGGCATAGCAACCGGGCCGGGCAGACTCTTTCCGCACGCGGGAGGCGCGCTCTAGCGCCCCGGGCAGGATTCGAACCTGCGACCTAACGGGTAGAAGCCGTCCGCTCTAATCCACTGAGCTACCGGGGCTCGGCGCTCAGAATAGCCAGGTAAGGGTGGGGTTCCGGGGCGGGGCGGTGCATTACGCTGCCGCATCATGACCGCTTCAGTCGCGCCACAAACCGCCCTGGCGGTCGAGCCGCCCGCGGACATCCCCCGCGACATCTTCGACGCCGCCGTCGCGACCTTCCTGGACAGCCGTCGCCTGGACATGCGCGCGCTGGCGGGCGAGCTCGGGATCTCGCGCGCGACTCTCTACCGCCACGCCGGCGGACGCGACCGGCTGCTCGGTGAGGTGCTCTGCTACCGCACCCGCCTGGCGCTGGCGGCGGCGGCCGCGAACACCGACCGGCTGAAGGGCGAGAAGCGCGTGGTGACGATCTTCGAGCGCTTCATGCGGATGGTCCAGGCGAGCGCCCCGCTGCACCGGTTGCTCGAGTCCGAGCCGGAGACCGCGCTGCGCCTTCTCACCTCCAAGCACGGGCCGGTGCAGCGGCGGGTGATCGACGGCCTCGAGCGGCTGCTCGCGCACGAGGAGGCGAACGGATATCTCCGTCTCGGCGTGGAGCCCGCCCCGCTCGCGTACGCGATCGTGCGCATCGGCGAGAGCTTCCTCTACGCCGACGTGATCGCCGACAACGACCCCGACGTGGACCAGGCGGTCACGCTCGTGGCAAGGCTGTTGCGCGCCGAATGACGCTCGAGCAGCTGCTGCGGCGGCAGAACTCGTTTCTGGCCGTCTTCGACCTTGCGCTGGGCAGCGCCGCGCTGCTGGCGCCGGACCAGACGCTTCGGTTGATCGGCCACGACGCGCCGTCGGAGGACGCCCGGCACCTCTTTCGCCGCTGCGGTCCGATCTGGCTGACGTTCTCCGCTGCCCACTGGATCGCGCTCGCGCGCGGGAAGCCGCAGGACTGGTGGGGGCTCGCCTGGCTGCGCGGCACCGAGATGGCCACCGACATCGTGTGGGCCGAATCGCCCGCGGTCAGCAGGCCGGGCGCGAAGGCGGGCCTGCGCCTGGCGGGCGCGTACAACGTGGCGGTCGCGCTGGGCTTCGCCTGGATGGCCAGGCGCTCGGCTGACTAGCGGCTACGCGGCACGGGTCACGTAGTGGGCGCTCGAGCGGTGCACGCGCCGGCGTGAGTCGAGCTCGACGACCTCGATCGCGTCGCGCCCCGCGACCGACCGGTAGTGAATTGCGATCGAGCTGACGCCCGCGTAGGAGGCGATCGGCTCGAACCGCAGGTCCGGGAAGGTCCGCAGACCGGTCTGGAAGTAGCGGCGCAGCTCCTTCAGACCGTGGAGGGTCCCGTCCCGCACGCCCTCGAGCGTGACGGCGAACGGCGAGACGAAGGTCACGTCGTCGCGGTAGTGGGCGAGCACGCGGTCGAGGTCGTGCGCGTTCCAGGCGGCGATCCAATCGGCGGCGAAGTCTTCGGTCAGCGAGGGAGATGGCATTGGGTTCCTTTACAGATTGGACTGTGAGTGGGATCATTGCGTCCCAGTGGACTGCACGTCGAGTGCCAATCTCAGAAAAGTGGACTGATGGCCTACGAACCGGTCCTCGCGGCCCTCGGCGACTGGCGCGCCGGCGGCGGCCCGCTCTTCGAGCGGCTGACGATCGCGCTCATCCGCGCCGCCCAGCAGGGAGCGCTGCCGGGCGGCGGGGAGCTGCCGCCCGAGCGCGCGCTCGCGGCCGAGCTGGGAGTGAGCCGCGCGACGGTGGCCGCCGCCTACCGCGAGCTGCGCGACCGCGGGCTTGCCGTGACCCGGCACGGAAGCGGCACCGTGATCCGCAGCGTCCTGCCGCCGCCGGGCGGCGCCTCCTCCCCCGCCGTCGCCGGTCTTCTCGCGCGCGCGGGCGAGGCCACGCCGGTGATCGACCTGTCGGTGGGCGCGCCCGACTTCGACGAGCTGATCGCCGGCCTCGAGCTCGGCGGCACCGCTCTTCGCGGCCAGGTGGTGGAGGGCCACGGCTACGCGCCGCTCGGCTGGCCCACCCTGCGCGCGGCGGTGGCGGAATGCCTGTCGCGTAGCGGTGGGCCCACCTCGCCAGAGGAGGTGCTGATCACGAACGGCGCGCAGGAGGCGATCGCGTTTGCGGTGGGGATCGCGGCGAGCGACGGACGGCGGATCGCGGTCGAGTCCCCCGGCTACCCCGGCGCGCTGGACGCGATCGCGCGCGCGGGCGGGCAGCCGGTGGCGGTGCCGCGCGACAGCGGCGGCCTGCGCGTGGACAGCCTCAAGCGCCTGATCGAGGACCAGCACCTGCACGCGCTCTACCTGGCGCCGTCGGTGAACAACCCCACCGGCGGCCGCACCGCCGGCCACCGCCGCGAGCGGCTGGCCGCGCTCGCCGCCGAGCACGACTTCACGATCGTCGAGGACGTGGTGCTCGACGAGCTGCGCTACGACGGCGATCCGGGCGCGCCGCTCTGGTCGCTCGCCCCCGAGCGGGTCTTGGCCGCCGGGTCGCTGAGCAAGGTGGCCTGGGGCGGCTTGCGCGTGGGCTGGCTGCGGGCGCCGCGGCCGGTGGTGCTGCGCCTCGCGCGCGTGAAGGGAGCGCTGAACCTGGGCGTGGGAGCGTTCGATCAGCTCGCCGCGCTGGAGCTCCTCGAGCGCTACGACGAGATCTGCGAGAGCCGCCGGCGTCAGGCGGAGGCGCACATGCGAGCGCTGCACGAGGCACTGGCGCGCGAGCTTCCCGACTGGCCGGTCGAGCCGGCCGAGGGCGGCTGGTCCCTGTGGGTGCCGCTACCGAGCGGCAGCGCGGCCGCCTTCGCCCAGGTGGCGCTGCGCCACGGAGTGGCGGTGGCGCCGGGCGGCGCGAGCAGTCCCGACCAGGACTTCCCGGACTGCGTGCGCGTCTGCTTCGGCCCGGCGCCACCGCTGCTCGAGGAGGCCGCCCGCCGTCTGGCCGCGGCGTGGAGCGAGTTCGTGCCCGCCGCCGCGCCCGTCACAACACTCACCGGCGCCTAGGCGCACGGCTTGGCGGCCACCATTCGACCGCGCGGGAACGGACGAAGGCTGAACCCGCGCAGGAGGCGCGGCTTGTCGACGTCCGCCGCCATGCGGGCCCGTGCCGCGACGACCAGCGACTCGCGCTGGAGAGCCGCGTTGTGCTGCTGTGCGATATGTGAGTTGAGCATCATGCGGGCAGCATCGCCTCGCCCCTTCTGAATCCGAAGAGATTTAGACTGGGCTTAATGCTCGTGATGCGCTTCGGCCGGACGGACCTCGCGAACGTGCGCTTCGCGATCTCGCCGTTGATGGAGCTCCACATGAGCGTGCGGGCGCTCGACAACCCGAGCGCGCAGGCGCTCCACCTGCCCTGGATCACCGAGGCGCTGCCGCTGACCGAGCACCTGCCCATGGACCTCCTGCACGCCTTCCATCCAGAGGGCGCATACGCCCCTGACTTCATCCACCCCCCGCCCACCACCCCGCTCGGCGAGTTCGAGGACGAGGTCGAGAAGATGCTGGCCACGCCGCCGAAGCAGGTGACCGCCGAGGTGAGCTTCGCCTACCGGGACCGGCAGCT
>Ga0134126_10002760_pt1 | contig 22061 bp, 13 predicted proteins | sample KB31752_FD_96881 | JGI IMG/M metagenome (GOLD analysis project Ga0134126, IMG submission 96881) | Terrestrial soil microbial communities with excess Nitrogen fertilizer from Kellogg Biological Station, Michigan, USA - KB3-175-2 | ecosystem: Environmental > Terrestrial > Soil > Unclassified ... | reverse complement strand
GATCACGCCACCGCCGCATCGGCCCGGCGGCTAGGCCTGTCCGCCTCCAGGCCGACCTCAGGCGTACTCCCGGGTAATACGCGGGTATGGTCAGCGGACCGCAACTGTGAGCCTGGGCCTTTTTCGGGAATAGCCGTTTTAGCTGCCTGACCCGGTGAAATCCCGTGGATAATCGCAGCGGATTCGCTATTCACGCGCGCTCCCCCCGATGTTGGGCTACGGTCACAGGAAAAACTAGGGGGGTAAGTCATGCGCCGAATTACAGGGGCATTCCTCGGCGTCATCATGGTCGGAAGCGCGATGGGCGGGCTCGCCGGCGCGGGCACCGCGAACGCCTGGCCGAGCCGGGTATTCGTATCGCCCACCGGGAGCGCCAGGGGCGCCGACGTGTCCTGCCGCACGGCCGGATTCCGCGGCATCAATCTCGCGATCAGCAAGGTGGCCACCCACGGCACGGTCATCGTGTGCCCCGGCACCTATCACACACAGGTCGTGGTCACCCGGCCGATGAGCCTGATCGGCCGGGGCGCGATCATCAACGCCGCGGGCCAGAAGCCGGTCATCCGCAAGCTGCCGGGCGGCAGCGGCATCGTCGTGCTGCACACCCGCGACGTGCAGATCATGGGCTTCCGCGTGATCCGGGCCGGATTTGACGCGATCCTGGTGGCACTGAGCCGGCACGTCCTTGTCTCGCACAATGTGCTCAAGCACAACGGGGACGTCGGCGTCGATTTCGACGGGACGTCATTCTCGCGGGCCTCGCACAATGTATCCAAGTTCAATAATGGCGGCGGATTCCTCGTCGCCGACGATATCGGCCCGACCACGGGCAATATCATCAGCTGGAATGTGGCCAGTCACAATCCGGGCGGCTGCGGCGTCATCATCGCGGGCCACAGCAAGTTCGGCGTCCGGGACAACTGGATCGCGCACAACTGGCTGGTCGAGAACGGCACACTGCCCAAGCGCGCGGGCGCCGGGGTGGTCATCGCGACCGAGGTGCCGGGCGAGACGGTGGCCGGGAACACGGTGCTGGACAACGAGATCTTCCGCAACGGCATCGCGGGGGTGACGATCCACGCGCACGCCAGGGGCCAGAACCTCAACGGCAACCGGATCATCGGCAACACCATCGGCCGCAACAACGTGGTCGGCGACCCGATCCAGCTCAGCCCGCCTTTCCGGCACATCAAGGACCTGCGGACCACCGGGATCCTGGTCGGCGCGGCCAGCCACGTGCACGTGTGGATCCGGGGGAACCACATCTTCCGCAACTTCTACGGGATCTTCCTGGCGGGCCTGGTGTCGGCCCACCTGCACCACAATCACTTCCACAACGTGCGCGTCCCGGTCCGGGTCGTGCCCTAGCGGGCACCGGCCTCACGCGCCACCGCCAGCGCCCGGGTCCGGTGCCCGCACCGGACCCGGGTGGCGGCTGTGGTCCGCTACCTGGTCGCCGACCCCAGCCGGTCGGGCTGCTGCTGTGCGGCATCCTGCACTACGTGCGAGACGAGGAAGGGCCCGGCGACCTGACCCGTGCGCTGTGGGAGGAACTGCCGCCGGGCAGCTTCGTGTTCATCCACCACCTGCTCGACTCAGCCCGGGCCCTAGCCCACGGCGGGCCTTAGCCCACGGCGCGGACGGTCACGCCGGCGTGGCACGCGGTCGGCGTCCGCGGCGCGTAGATGATCACGGCTGGGTTCTTGTACGCCACCCGGTACCGCGCCGGGTCGGTGCGGAAGCCCTGGAAGTCGGCCTCGTCGCCGAGCCGGTACAAGATGATGTAGCGCACGTGCTCGCGGGCCAGGATGTTGCCCGACTTGCAGCTCTTGGGGTCGCTCAGCACATCGTGGGAGTCCCACAACGGCCGGGTCCCGGCCGTGGGCAGCGACCGCGGGTGCAGCAGCCGGGACCACGGGTAGGACTGCAGCCCGGTGTAGTAGCCCATGGCCAGGATGGCCCGGTTGGTGACGCCCCGGTTCATGTCCGGCGTGGAGATGATCGAGCCGCCGTTGTTGTGCCGGTGCAGCCAGGCCCCGGCCAGGGCCACGGGCCGCGGCAGGACCTCGCGCGAGGGGGCGCTGTCGGACACCATGTTGCTGCCCGACTGGACGATGGCGATCACCGCCACGACCACGCTGGCGGTGGCCGCGAGCGCCCCCAGCACCCGCCGCGACGGCCGCAGCTGGAGCTGGGCCAGCGACTGCAGGATGAGCACCAGGGCCAGCGCGCCCAGGATGGTCAGCGGCGCGCCGACGTCGCGCTCGTACCGCTGCGGGAACCCGTCCAGCGTGGTGCGGCTGCCCGCGTACATGACCACGCACCAGGTCAGCAGGGTCAGCGCGGCCGCGACCTGGCCGGGGCGGCGCAGGAACCGCACCGTCGCGACAGCCAGCGCGGCGAAGCCGAGCACGCCCAGCCAGATGACCGGCGAGCCGACCCAGGACATCAGGTCGCTGGCCTTGAGCACCGACTGGCTGCCCACGTCAAGCGCGACCGTGGACCGGGTCGAGGCATGCTTACTGAGCAGGCTGCCCAGGTGGTAGATGTGCCAGGCGTAGGCCACCGACAGCACGCCGAGCCCGCCCAGAGACGCCACCATCGCGCGGGCGATGCGCCGGCCCTCGCGGCCGCCCCAGAACACCAGGTACGGCAGGCACACCACGCTGACGCCGGCCAGCGTCACGACCAGGTACTCGGCCCCTACCGAGTGGAACAGCACCACCCCGGCGCCGACCACCGCGAGCAGCAGACCCGATCTCAGGGTGGGTGCCTGGTACAGGCTGACCAGTCCGCCGATCACCATCAGCATGAGGAAGAAGGCGGCCGTCAGGTCCGGATAGAGACCACCAGCGAAGCTCACGTAGGGGCCGACCAGAACCAGCCCGGACAGGGCGGCGGCGGCCACGCCGAACTCCCAGCCCCACAGCCGGGTGGCCAGCGCATACGCGGCCAGCGTGGTCAGCAGCAGGAGCGCGGGCGTGAGGACGGGGAACAGGGACAGCGGCGGCAGGCCGCAGAACCGGCAGACGACCGCGCTCAGCGCGGACCAGCCCGGCGGGTAGATCAGGTAGGTGCTGTACTGGCCGTGGGCCATCATCTGCTCGGTCATCACGGCGTGCGAGAACTGGTCCTCGCCGCGCAGGTACGGCCAGTCGTGCACGATCACGCCGGCGTAGCCGCGCACGGCGGTCAGGACCAGGATGATCAGCAGCAGCGGGCCGCGCAGGGCCGGGTTGAGCAGCGTCCGCGGCGACTTGGCCGGGCTGGCGTCTGCCGTCTCGGTGATGGTGGCCGTAGCGGTCGCGGTGGCGTCGGCGCCGGCGGCCGTGGTGTCGGCGGCCGTGGTGCCGGCGTCCGCGTCGGTGGGGGCGGCCAGGAAGGCCGGGCCCGGCCCGGCCGCCTCACCCGGCCCGGCCTGACCCGGTGCCTCCTGTTCCGGCGCGCTCGCGCGGCCCTGGGCCAGCAGCCCGGCCACCACCAGCGCGGCCAGGGTGACCAGTAGCAGCCAGCCCTTGGTCGGCAGGCCCAGCGCCGAGGCTAGGGCCAGCCCGATGGCCGCGGCGATCAGCGCCAGGGCCCGGACATCGCGGATCGCGCCCAGCCGGGGCAGCGCGGGCGGCTGAGCGGGCCCGCGCGCGGCGGCGGTGCCCCAGATCTTGCACGCCAGCGCACCGGAGCCGGCCACCAGCAGCACCGTGGCGATGGCCACGCCCAGCGTGATGCCGGTGCCCAGGATCTTGGCCAGCGCGATCGCGGCAGCCGGCACGGTGGCCACGGACAGGGCCGTCGAGTACGTGAGCCGCTCGGCCAGACCGTCGGTCTGGCGCAGGAAGCAGGCCCAGAAGTAGCCCGGAAGCACGCCAGCGAGAAGGGCAGCGGGCAGGGCCCTGGCGAGGTCTGCGATCAATGTGGCCACCACGGGTACCGGTCAGAACATTAACTCTGGCCCATTGTGGCCAGAGTTCACAATATTTCGACCGGACCATACATCATTCAGGCACGGTGGTGTCGGAGCATGGGATCGGCTCGGTGGAGTGAATGCACTGCGTAGCTCAGCGATTACACTGAGGGCCCGGGCCGTCATGGGCGGCGTAGTATCACGCGAATCAGGCCCTATCGGCGATAGTCTGTCTGCCAGATCATCTCCGCTACCTCGAAAAATGGGTGTCATGGGATTCGACTTGCCTGGCCTTCTGGAAGGTCGGCGAGGGCAGGGATACGAACTGCACGCTCGCTACCTCAACCCTCAGCGTCCCCGGATGCTGCACGCGATCGGCTTTGACAAAGTCTACGAGCGCGCGGAGGGCGCCTACCTGTATGACTTGGACGGCAACCGCTATGCGGACTTCCTGGCCGGCTTCGGGGTCTTCGGTGTAGGCCGTAACCACCCGGTAGTCCGCAAGGCCCTGCACGACATGCTAGACGCCGAGCTGGCCGACATGGTCCAGTTCCAGTGCGGCCTGCTGCCGGGCCTACTGGCCGAGCGGCTGCTGGCCAAGGCCGACGGGCTGGACCGGGTGTACTTCTGCAACAGCGGCACCGAGGCCGTCGAGGCGGCGCTCAAGTTCGCCCGCTACGCCACCGGCCGGTCCCGCGTCCTGTACTGCGACCACGCGTTCCACGGGCTGACCGTCGGCTCGCTGTCGGTCAACGGCTCGGCCGAGTTCCGGCGCGGCTTCGACCCGCTGCTGCCCGACGGGTGCGTGCCGTTCGGCGACCTGGACGCGCTGGAGCGGGAGCTGAAGGCCGGCGACGTCGCGGCGCTCATCGCCGAGCCGGTCCAGGGCAAGGGCGCGCACGTCGCGCCGCAGGGCTACCTGGCCGCGGCGGCCAAGCTGCTGCACGACCACGGCGCCCTGTTCATCGCCGACGAGGTGCAGACCGGCATCGGCCGGACCGGGCGGTTCTTCGGCTACCAGCACGACGACGTCGAGCCCGACATCGTGACCGTGGCCAAGGCGCTGTCCGGCGGGTTCGCCCCGGTCGGCGCGACGCTGGCCAAGAGCTGGATCTTCGAGAAGGTCTACTCCTCGATGGACCGGGTCCTGGTCCACGACTCCACGTTCGGCTCCAACGCCGCCGCCATGACCGCCGGCCTGGCCACCCTGGCCGTGGTCGAGGACGAGCAGCTGGTCACCAACGCCGAGCAGACCGGCAAGCTGCTCCGCGACGCCCTCCAGGACATGATCGAGGAGTACGAGCTCCTCATCGACGTGCGCGGCCGGGGCCTGATCATCGGCATGGAGTTCGGCAAGCCGCGCTCGCTCAAGCTGCGGACCGGCTGGAACATGCTGTCGGCGGCCCGGCGCGGGCTGTTCGCTCAGATGGTCGTCGTGGCGCTGTTCGAGAAGCACCGGATCCTGACCCAGGTGTCCGGCGACTTCATGGACGTGATCAAGCTGCTGCCGCCGCTGACCATCACGGAGACCGAGGTCAACCTGTTCCGGGACGCCTTCGCCGACGTGATGAAGGAAGCCCACAAGGGCAGCGGCCTGATGTGGGACTTCGGCCGCACCCTCGTCCGCCAGGCCGTCACCCGCTAACCCAGCCGGGCCCCGGCCGCTGTCGGTCAGGACTCTGTCGGCCGGGACCCTGCCAGCCGGATCCTGTCGGCCGGACCCGATCGGCCGGACCCGATCGGCCGCACGTTTCCGCGGAAACGTCTCGCGCACTTGCGACACGCACATGCGCGAGACGTTTTCCGCTGCACGAGACGTTTTCCGCGCCTCAGCCCGCTCGCCCTCAGCACCATGGATCACCACAGTCACGCAGGCCACAGAACTTGACCCCGGCGGACGACTCCGGCCCGAGCCCAACGACGTGAGAGCAACAACCACGTCGCTAGTACGGCGTCAGAGCAACAACCACGTCGTTCAGCCGGGTTAAGCCGGGCCTCAGTCGGGGTCTCAGCCGGGCCTCAGCCGGGTTCAGCCGGGTTCAGCCGGGGCCTCAGCCGGGTTCAGCCGGGGCCTCAGCCGGGTTCAGCCGGGGCCCGGCGAGCCGATACTCGTTCAGGCGTCTCGGTCGCGGACGGCGTCGATGACGCCGGCGGCCAGCGCCAGGGCCTGACCGGGTCCTGGGCACGGGCGCAGGCCGTAGCCGAACGTCAGCGCGTCGGCCGCGGGCCCGTCCGGTGCGCTGGCCGCGGTCACCTCACAGACGACCGAGTCGCCCGCCTTGATGGCGCGGTCGCCGAGCCTGGCCGGGGCGTCGGCCACGCGGCGCAGCGCGGGCACCGGCGGCCGCCGGTAGGCGGTCTCGGCCAGCAGCACGTCCGTGGTGACGTCGGCGGGCAGCTCAGACAGCAGGCTCAGCGCGGCGGCGACCAGGTTGGCGGTGGCGTCGTAGCCCTGGACCAGCACGGTGACCCGGGCCACGACCCGGTCCAGATCCACCCCGTCCAGGTCCACCCCGTCCAGGTCCACCCCGTCCAGGCCCGGCCCGTCCAGATCCACCCCGCCTGGGTCCGGCCCGCCCAGCAGGTCCAGCAGCGACTTCACCGCCGCGTCGGCGGCCCGTTCGAGCGGCTCGGCGGCACCGGGGAAGTAGGCCGCGGCCACGGCGCCCACCGCCGCCGCGACCGCGACCGGGTCGGCGGCGCCGAACCGCTCGGCCAGCACCATCGCCGGCACCCGCCGGGCCAGGGTCGCAACCGCCTCGTCCGGGGAGGCCGCACAGGCGGCGCCGGCCGCCGCGCGGGCGGCCGTCCGCAGCCCGGCCGGGTCAAGGTCCTCCAGCTCGGTCACGACCAGGGCCCGGCGCCGGTCGTGCTCGGGCCCGTTGGCGAACCGGGAGACCGACGCCCGCAGCCAGGCCACGGTCCCGGCCGCCGCGCCGGCCTGCGCCGGGCGGACCACGAACCTCTCGTCGGCCAGGACGGCGTGCACCTCGGCGGTTTCTGTGACAACCCACTCGTCGGTCATGATGCCCACGCTAGGCCCGGATTACTTCGGCGGCCCCCGAAACGTGCTAACCGAAACGAGCTATTCGCCCGGGCCGGCCGCCTCGGCCAGCGTGTCCAGGATCGACTGCCCGTATTTGGCCAGCTTGGCCTCGCCCACCCCGCTGATCGCGGACAGGTCGGCCAGCGTGGACGGCGTCCGGGCCGCGATCTGCCGCAGCGTCGCATCATGGAAGATCACGTAGGCGGGCACGCCCTGCTCCTTGGCCGCGCCCGCCCGCCAGGCCCGCAGCGTCTCGAACAGCCCGGCGGCGGCCGGCGTCAGCTCGGCCGCGGCGGCGCCGCCCGCCGCGGACCGGGCCGCCCGCGACGCCTTGGCCGTCTTGACCCGCTCGGCCTCCCGGCGCAGCAGCACCTCGCGCTTGCCGCCGAGCACGTCGCCGCTGAGCGGGGTGAGCGCCAGCGTGCCGTAGTCGCCTTCCACCGCCAGCAGCCCCTGGGCCAGCAGCTGGCGGACCACGCCGCGCCACTCGGTGTCGCGCAGGTCGTCGCCGACGCTGAACACGGTCAGCGACGCGTGGTCGTTGTCGATGACCCGCTGGGTCTTCTTGCCCATCAGGATGTCGATCACGTGGCCGGCCCCGAACCGCTGCCCGCGCTCCCGGCTCAGCCGGTACACCGCCGACAGCAGCTTCTGGGCCGCGATCGTGCCGTCCCAGGTCTGCGGCGGGGCCAGGCAGGTGTCGCAGTTCCCGCACGGCGCGGCTTCCTGGCCGAAGTAGCCGAGCAACTGGGCCCGGCGGCACTCCACCGTCTCGCACAGCGCCAGCATCGCGTCCAGGTGAGCGGTCTGCCGCCGGCGGTGGGCGGCGTCGCCCTCGGAGCCGTCGATCAGCTTGCGCTGCTGGACCACGTCCTGCAGGCCGTAGGCCAGCCAGGCCGTGGCGGGCAGCCCGTCCCGGCCCGCCCGGCCGGTCTCCTGGTAGTAGCCCTCGACCGACTTGGGCAGGTCCAGGTGGGCCACGAAGCGCACGTCGGGCTTGTCGATGCCCATCCCGAACGCGATCGTGGCCACCATGACCAGGCCGTCCTCGCGCAGGAACCGGGCCTGGTGGGCGGTGCGGGTGACCGAGTCAAGCCCGGCGTGGTAGGGCAGCGCGGTGATCTGGTTGGCGGCCAGGAACTCCGCCGTCTTTTCCACTGAGGCACGGGACAGGCAGTAGACGATGCCCGCGTCCCCTGGGTGCTCGGTGCGCAGCAGGTCCAGCAGCTGGCGCAGCGGCTCGGCCTTGGGACCGATGCGGTACCGGATGTTCGGGCGGTCGAAGCTGGCCACGAAGTGCCGGGCGTCGCCCAGGTTCAGCCGCCCCGCGATCTCCGTCCGGGTGGCCTGGGTCGCCGTGGCCGTCAGCGCGATCCGCGGCACCTTGGGCCAGCGCTCGTGCAGCTCGGACAGGGCCAGGTAGTCGGGCCGGAAGTCGTGCCCCCACTGGGACACGCAGTGCGCCTCGTCGATGGCGAACAGCGCGATGTCGCCGCCGTCCAGCAGCCGCAGCGTGGACTCGGCCCGCAGCCGCTCCGGGGCCAGGTAGAGCAGGTCCAGCTCGCCGGCCAGGAACTCGGCCTCGACCAGGCGGCGCTGGCCGGGGTCCTGGGTCGAGTTCAGGAAGTCGGCCCGCACCCCCAGCGCCCGCATCGCGTCCACCTGGTCCTGCATCAGCGCGATCAGCGGCGAGATGACCACGCCGGTGCCGGGCCGGACCAGGGCCGGGATCTGGTAGCACAGCGACTTGCCGCCTCCGGTGGGCATCAGCACCAGGGCGTCCCCGCCGCCGATGACGTGCTCGATGATGTCCTGCTGCTCCCCGCGGAAGGAGTCGTAGCCGAACACCCGGTGCAGCGCCTGCGCCGCTTCGCTGTCGGGTCCGGTTTGCGGGAACACGACGCGATTCTATGAGGGGCTGCCGACGAAATCCGGCCGGCCGGGCTGGCCGCACGGATCGGGTTGACCTTCACCAAGGGGAAAGGCCCACAGTGAAGGGCATGACACAAGCCGATGTGGTGATCGCGGGCGCCGGCCCGACCGGGCTGATGCTGGCCAGCGAGCTGCTGCTGGCCGGCGTGCGGCCGGTGCTGCTGGACCGGCTGCCCGAGATCAGCCAGGTGCCCAAGGGCAACGGGCTGATCGGGCAGATCGTGCCGATGCTCGACTACCGGGGCCTGCTGCACCGGTTCCGGGCCGAGGCCACCTACGCCGGGCCGGTCCCGCGCTTCAGCTTCGGCCAGGTGGAGCTGGACCTGGGCCGCCTCGGCACCAGCCCGCTGCACATCCTGGCCATCCCGCAGCGCCGCCTGGAGCGGCTGCTCGGCGACCGCCTCGCCGAGCTGGGCGGCAGCGTGCGGCGCGAGCAGGAACTGACCGGCCTGACCCAGGACGACGACGGGGTCACGCTGGAGCTGCGCGGCCCCAGCGGCCCCAGCGGCCCCAGCGGCTCCGGCGGCCCAGGCGGGGTCGACACGCTGCGCGCCCGCTACCTGGTCGGCTGCGACGGCGCGCACAGCCTGGTCCGCAAGCAGGCGAGCATCGGCTTTCCCGGCTTCACCTCGTCCGAGCTGTCCCGCATCGGCCGGGTCCGGCTGCCCGACGAGCTGATCGTGCCCGGCACCGGCGAGATCGACGTGCCCGGGTTCGGCCGGGTCACGCCCGTCCAGCGGCACAGCACGCCGCGCGGCGGCTACTCCATCGCGCCCGTGGCCGCCCTCGACAAGACCGCCCCGCGCGGCCTGTACATCGTGTTCACCAGCGAGGAGAACGGCCAGCCGGCCAGCTCCGCCCAGGACGGGCCGATGACGCTGGACGAGCTGAGCGCCAGCTTCCGCCGGGTGCTCGGGGCCGACTTGCCCATGTCCGACCCACAGTGGCTGACCAGAACCGTCGGCAACAGCCGCCAGGCCGACCGCTACCGGGCCGGCCGGGTGCTGGTGGCCGGCGACGCCGCCCACCTGCTCGGCCTGGGCGGGGCGCTCAACACCGGCCTCATGGACGCGGTCAACCTCGGCTGGAAGCTCGCTGCCGAGGTCCTCGGGTCGGCCCCGGACGGCTTGCTGGACACCTACCACGACGAGCGGCATCTGGCCGGGAGCCGGGCCATCATGCAGGCCAGGGCCCAGAAGGCCCTGTCCGGCAAGGACGAGGCGGCCGCCGCGCTGCGCGAGCTCATGGGAGAACTGCTGCGCTACGACGAGCCGCTGCGGCACGTTGGCGAGCTGATGGAGGGGACCGACGTGCGCTATCCGATGCCCGGCAACGGCGCCTGGCCGCACCCGCTCGTCGGCCGCTTCGCGCCCGACCTGGCCGTGGACACCGCCGACGGCCGGACCAGGGTGGCCGAGCTGCTGCGTCCCGCCCGCGGCGTGCTGCTGGACTTCACCGCCGACACCGACACCGAGACCGGCGCCGACGCCAGGGCCGCGCCCGCCGCACCCACCGCAGCCGCCTCAGCAACCCAGGTCACCCACGTCGCGGCCCGGATGCCCGAGCCGCCCGCCCCCGCGCTGCTGATCCGGCCCGACGGCTACGTGGCCTGGGCCGGCACGCCGCTGCCGCCGGGCTCGCCCGACCCGCTCGGCGGCCTGCCGACCGCGCTGGCCGCCTGGTTCGGCTCGGTCAGCGGAACCAGCGGCTAGAAGTCGTCGTCGAAGGCCACCACTCCGGTCACCCCGACCTGATAGGCCGACACCCGGCGCTCGAAGAAGTTGGACAGCTCCTGCACGTCCTGCAACTCCATGAACGCCAGCGGATTGGCCGACCCGTAGCGCGGTGGAAGGCCGAGCTGGGCCAGCCGCCGGTCGGCCACGTGCTCCAGGTACTCGCGCATCGCGGGTAGCGACAGCCCCGGCACGCCCTGGCCCAGCAGATCCTCGGCGAACTGGACCTCGCACTCCACCGCCTCGGCCAGCATGTCGCTGACCTGGCCCTGCATCTCCGCGTCGAACAGCGCAGGCTCCTGGGCCCGTACCGTCTCCACCACGTCGAACGCGAACGCCATGTGCATCGACTCGTCGCGGAACACCCAGTTGGTGCCCGACGCCAGGCCGTTGAGCAGGCCGCGGGAGCGAAGGAAGTACACGTAGGCGAACGCGCCGTAGAAGAACAGCCCCTCGATGCAGGCCGCGAAGCAGATCAGGTTGAGCAGGAACGCCCGCCGGTCGGCCGCCGTGTCCAGCCGCCGCAGCCCGTGCACCGAGTCGATCCACCGGAAGCAGAACTCGGCCTTGCGCTTGATGGAGGGGATGTTGTCCACGGCGGCGAAGGCCTGCGCCCGCTCGGCCTCGTCCGGCACGTAGGTGTCCAGCAGCGTCAGGTAGAACTGCACATGCACGGCTTCCTCGAACAGCTGCCGGGACAGGTACAGCCGGCCCTCGGGCGAGTTGACGTGCTGGTACAGGTTGAGCACCAGGTTGTTGGCCACGATGGTGTCGCCGGTGGCGAAGAACGCCACCAGCCGGCTGACCAGGTGCCGCTCGGCCGGGGTCAGCCGGGCCAGGTCGGCCAGGTCAGAGTGCAGGTCCACCTCCTCCACTGTCCAGGTGTTGCGGATCGCGTCCCGGAACCGGTCGTAGAACTGCGGGTAGCGCATCGGCCGCAGCGTCAGGTCCATGCCCGGGTCGAGCAGCAGCGGCGCGGCCGGCGCGGCCGGTACGGCGGTCACTGACAGGCCTCGCAGTCTTGCGGATTCTCGAGCGAGCAGCTGACGGCCACTTCTCCAGGAGGATGAACTGCCACGGTCGCCTGGGCTATCCGTGTCGCAGCTCGAGAGCGCAGGTAATAGGTGGTCTTAAGTCCCGTCTTCCAGGCATGCAGGTACATCGACGACAGCTTGCCGATGGTCGGAGAGGCCAGGAACAGGTTGAGCGACTGGCTCTGGTCGATGAACGGCGCCCGCGCCGCGGCCAGGTCGATCAGCGCCCGCTGTGGCAGCTCCCACGCCGTGCGAAACAGCTCGCGGGTCGGCTCCGGCAGCTCGGTCAGGCCCTGCACAGACCCGTCCGCCCGCTTGATCGCATCGCGGACCGGCTCCGTCCACAGCCCGAGCGCCTTGAGCTCGGCCACCAGCGCCGTGTTCACCTGGAGGAACTCGCCGGACATGGTCTCACGCTTGAACAGGTTCGACACCTGCGGCTCGATGCACTCGTAGCACCCCGCGATGGAGGCGATCGTGGCCGTCGGGGCGATGGCGATCAGCAGCGAGTTGCGCAGCCCGGTGGCCGCCACCCGCTCGCGCAGCGCCGCCCACCGGGCGGCCTGGGTCACCGCCACGCCCCACAGGTCGGGCTGGAACTGCCCGGCCGCCGCGCGGGTCTGGCCGAAGGCCGGGTGCGCGCCGTGCGCCTGGGCCAGGCCGGCCGACACCTCCAGCGCGGTCAGGTAGAGCTCCTCGGCGATGCGGGCCGACAGCTCACGGGCGCCCGCCGAGTCGAACGGCAGCCGCAGCGCGAAGAACACGTCCTGCAGCCCCATCACGCCCAGCCCGACCGGCCGCCAGCGCTGGTTGGACGCCGCCGCCTGCTCCGTCGGGTAGTAGCCCAGGTCGATCACCCGGTCCAGGAACGGCACCGCCGTGCGCACGGTCGCCCGCAGCTTCTCCCAGTCCATCCCGTCGCCGGAGCCGTCGGCGGACAGGTGCCGGGCCAGGTTGACCGAGCCCAGGTTGCACACCGCGGTCTCCGCGTCGCTGGTCACCTCGACAATCTCGGTGCACAGGTTGGACAGGTGGACCACGCTGCCCGGGTCGGCGGTCTGGTTGCACCTGGCGTTGCAGGCATCCTTGAACGTCATCCAGCCGTTGCCGGTCTGGGCCAGCGTGCGCATCATCCGCCCGTACAGGTCCCTGGCCCTGACCTGGCGCACGTACCGCCCGTCGGCCTCGGCGGCCCGGTAGGCGGCGCCGAACTCCTCGCCCCACAGGTCGGGCAGCTCGGGCACCTCGTCCGGGTCGATCAGCGACCACATCTCGTCGGCCTCGACCCGGCGCATGAACTCGTCCGGGATCCAGTTGGCCAGGTTCAGGTTGTGGGTGCGGCGGGCGTCCTCGCCGGTGTTGTCGCGCAGTTCCAGGAACTCCTCGATGTCCGGGTGCCACGGCTCCAGGTAGGCGCAGGCCGCGCCCTTGCGCCGGCCGCCCTGGTTGACCGCCGCCACCGAGGCGTCCAGCGTGCGCAGGAACGGCACGATGCCGTTGGACTGGCCGTTGGTGCCCCGGATCAGCGCGCCGCGGGAGCGGACCCGCGACCAGGCGATGCCGATGCCGCCGGAGAACTTGCTCAGCCGGGCCACCTGGCCGTAGCGGGCGTAGATGGAGTCCAGCTCGTCACGCGGCGAGTCGACCAGGAAGCACGAGGACATCTGGGCGTGCCGGGTACCCGAGTTGAACAGCGTCGGCGAGCTGGGCAGGTAGGCCAGCGACGACAGCAGCCGGTAGAACCCGATCGCTGCATCTTCGGGGCGCCTGATGACACCGCCTTCCCTCGTCGCTCCTTCGCTCCTTCGTCGCTCCTCGCTCCTCAGTCCAGGCGGTGCCGCGCCGGCTGGAGTCGCCGACAGGCCGCACGCCACCCGCAGCAGGAAGAACTGCGGCGTCTCGAAGACCAGCCGGGTCCGCGGATGGCGCAGCAGGTACCGGTCGTACACCGTACGCAGCCCGAAGTACTCGAACCGCCGGTCGGCCTGCTCGTCAACCGCGAAGTCCAGCTTGCGCGCGTGGTCCTTGACGAACCTGGCCGTCTCGTCGCTGATCAGCCCCTCGGCATGGCCCAGTGCGACGGCCTGGCTGAACGAGGCCACGCCCTGGCCGCGCACCTCCTTGGCGATGTAGGCCGCCAGCAGCCGGGCGGCCAGCCGCGAGTACTGCGGCTCGGTGCCCGTCATCTCGGCCGCCGTCTGGATCGACAGCCGGTCGAGTTCAGCCGTGGTGGCCCCGTCGTACAGGCCGCTGATCGTCCTGGTCGCCACCCGCAGCGGGTCCACGTCGGCCAGGTCGTCCGCGCAGCGTCCCACCGCCCGGACGATCTTGTTCACGTCCACCGGCTCGGTGTCTCCGTTGCGCTTGCGGACCCGCATCCCCGGGGCATCGGTAGCTGTCATGCACGGTCTCCTCGCAGGCTCGCGCCGATCCCCGGACTCGGGGATCCTCGGCAGGTTTAGAAGTGGGCAACACCATATGTAGGGGCTCTGACATTTGCGAGCACCACATGTCGTGTCGGCGTGTCCCGCGCTCGCCGACGTGACGGCGCCCGTGGCGCCCGCTCCGGGCAAAGCCCTCCCGCGGCCGGATGCGTTCTGATATGAACAAAACGTAATGTTGTGGTTACGCCACAAGGGGGGAGGCGGCGCGATGAGCGCTGCGGTGCTGGCGGAGGCCGGTCGCGAGGCACTCGCCGACCTGTTTCCGCACTGGCGGATCTGGACCGACGAGCACGGCTGGCACGCCCGCCGGCGAGGCGGGTACCTGCAGAACTTCCGCACCGGCGCCCCGGCCTTCTGCGTGCACGCGCGGGGCCCGGTCGAGCTGGCGGCCCAGATCCACTGGCAAGAGGCGGCCGACGAGCACGCCCCCGCCGGCTGCTCCGTCCGCCACTAGGCCCGGACCGCCAGCCCGCGCGCGCCAGCCCGCGCCCGCCAGCCCGCGCCCCCAGCCCGCGCGCGCCAGCCCGCGCGCGCCAGCCCGCGCGCGCCAGCCCGCGCGCGCCAGCCCGCGCGCGCCAGCCCGCGCCCCCAGCCCGCGCCGCTGGCCGCGCGCCGCCCCTGCGCTCCGCGCTGGTGATCATGGTCGTGGATGTCCCGTTGGGTACCCCAGGAGGTAACCAACGGGACATCCACAACGGATCTTGATCGTGCGACGATACGCGGCTGGCCAGCGGTGTCAGCGATGCTCATGTGACTTGGTGGCGGGGCGGGCTGCGGGTCGGCAGGCTGGTGTGGTGTGGCAGCCTCCGGCTGAGTGGATCGGATACGGCCGGCGGCCTCGGGACACGCTCCCGTGCCCTGGGTGCCGGGGCTACGCTCGGAGCCACGCAGGGGTGCGGGAGGCACGCGATGACGGCGGCGGGAGAGCGGCCCGCCGGCAACATCCCGGCGACGGTCACCCGGTTCGTCGGGCGACGCCGGGAGCTGGCTGAGGTCCGCAGGCTGATCGCGCAGTCGCGCCTGGTCACGCTGACCGGCGTCGGCGGGGTCGGCAAGACCAGGCTGGCCACCGAGGCGGCGGCCCGGCTCGGCTCCGCGTTTCCGGGCGGGACCTGGATGGCCGACCTGTCCGCCGTGGTGGACGGGGGCCAGGCCGCGCAGGCCGTGGCCAGCGCGCTGGGCGTCGTCGACCGGTCCACGCGCCCCGCTACCGACAAGATCATCGGGCACTTCGCCGGGGCCGTGGCGCTGCTGGTGCTGGACAACTGCGAGCACCTGGACGACGCCTGCGCGGTGCTGGTCGACCGGCTGCTCAGCCAGACCCGTGACGTCCGGGTGCTGGCCACCAGCCGGCGGCCGCTGGGGCTGACCGGCGAGCACCTGTTCCCGGTGCCGCCGCTGTCGGTGCCGCAGCCGGGCGACGGCGCCGACCTGGCCGGACTCGCGGGGCCGGACGGGCTGGGCGGCCCGGACGGGCTCAGCCGGTTCGACGCGGTCACGCTGCTGGCCGACCGTACCGCCGCGCTGCGCCCCGGCTTCGTCATCACCGACGGCAACGCGGCCGCCGTGGCCCGGGTGTGCACCCAGCTCGACGGGCTGCCGCTGGCCATCGAGCTGGCCGCCAGCCGGCTGCGGACCCTGACCCCGGAGCAGCTCGCCGACCGGCTGGAGCGACGGTTCGCGGTGCTGACCAGAGGCAGCCCGGCGGCTCAGCCGCGGCAGCAGACGCTGCGGGCGCTGTTCGACTGGAGCTACTCGCTGTGCTCGGCGGCGCAGCGGCTGCTGTGGGCCCGGCTGTCGGTGTTCGCGGGCACCTTCGATCTGGAGGCGGCCGAGGCGGTGTGCGCCGGTCCCGGCCTGCCCGCGGGCGCCGTGCTGGACGAGCTGGACCGCCTCGTGGCCCAGTCCATCGTGCTGGCCGAGCCGCACGGGTCGCGGATGCGGTTCCGCCTGCTGGAGACCATCCGGCAATACGGCCGGGAGCGGCTGGCCGAGGCCGGCGAGGAGCAGCCGCTGCGCTGGCGGCACCGCGACTTCTACCTCCGGCTGGCCCAGGACCAGGCGGCGGAGTGGTTCGGCCCGCGGCAGGAGGCGGGCCTGGCCCGGCTGCGTGACGAGCACGCCAACCTGCGGGCGGCGGTGGAGGCCTCGATCGGCGACCCGGCCGGCCCCGGCCCCGCGCTGGCCTTCGTGGCCGCACTGCGCTCCCACTGGTACGCCGGCGGCTACCTGGCCGAGGGCCGGACCTGGCTCGACCATGCCCTGGACCTGACCGGCCCGGCGGCACTGGCGGACCGGTGCGACCGGGTGCATGCCCTCTGGGTCGCCGCCTGGGTCAGCCTGCTGCAGGGCGATGTGGCCGGGCTGGGCCGGCTGGACGAGTGCGACGCGCTGGCTGCCGCCCTCGGCGACCGGCGGGCGGCCGGGTTCTCGCGCAGCCTGCGCGGCACGGCCGAGCTGTTCGCGGGCCGGATCGAGCCGGCCATCGCGCTGTTCGAGGAGGCGCTGGCCAGCTTCGGGCAGATCGGGGAGGACGAGGGCAGCGGCTGGGCCCGGTTCCAGCTGGCGATCTCGCTGACCCACCACGGGGACAGCAAGCGGGCTCAGGCGGCCTGCCGGGAGGCCCTGACGGCCAGTGAGGCCCACGGCGAGCGGCTGTGCCGGTCCTACACGCTGTGGGTGCTGGGCTTCGACACCTGGCTTCAGGGCGGGCCCGACGCGGCCGGCCTGGCCCGCTCGGCCCTGGCCATCCAGCGCGGCTTCAACGACCCGGTCGGGGTGGGCCTGCTCATCGAGCTGCTGGCCTGGATCGCCGCGTCGAGCGGCCAGGCCAGGCGCGCGGCCGCGCTGCTGGCCACGGCGGAGTCGGTGTGGGCGCTGATCGGCACCACGATCGCCGCGTTTGGCCCGGCGCTGGGCCAGCACCGGGCCGGCTGCGAGGCCCGGCTCCGGGCCGAGCTGAGCCCGGCCGAGCTGGCCGCGGCCAGCCGCGCGGGCCGGCAGCCGACGGTGGAGGCGGCCATCGCCTCGATCCTGGACGACCCGGCGGCGGCGCCGCGGCGGCGGCCGCGCAGCCCGCTCACGGCCAGGGAGCAAGAGATCGCCGCGCTGGTGGCGGAGGGGCTGAGCAACCGCGCCATCGCCGCCCGGCTGGTCATCTCGACGCGGACGGTGGACGGCCACGTCGAGCGCATTTTGGCCAAGCTCGGATTCTCATCGAGAGCCCAGGTGGCCGCCTGGTCGGTAACCGAGGGCCGTTAATCGAATCCTGGCTGGTTAGCTGGTGCGTATCCGGCGGGTCGTGGCAAACAGGTACCGAGTGGGGTGATCTCCCCCTCCCGTTACTGGTAAGTAACCCCGATCCTGTTGGGCACTTCGTGAGCGCTAACAAGGGAGGCGTCAATGACCGCGCTAGCGGAGGAGCTCGGATTAGGGCCGGGCGAGCTGTTCATCGGCGGGCGCTGGGAGGCGGCCGTGGGCGGCGCCAGCCAGCCCGTGCTCGACCCGGCCACCGGCGCCACCGTGACCACCGTCGCGGCGGGCGGCGCGGCCGACGTGGACCGGGCCGTGCGGGCGGCCAGGGCGGCCTTCGACGGCGGCGGCTGGTCCGGGCTGCGGCCGCGCGAGCGGGGCCGGATCCTGCAGCGCGCGGCCGACCTGCTGCGCGACCGCGCCGAGGAGTTCGCCCGGCTGGAGTCCCTCGACGTGGGCAAGCCGATCTTGTTCACGCGGACGGTGGACGTCCCGACGGTGGTGGACACGTTCGAGTACTACGCCGGGCTGACGGCCGGGATCGAGGGGGCGGCCCGGCCCACGGCCGCGCCCGCCCTGGCCTACACCCGGCGCGAGCCCATCGGCGTGGTCGGCGCGATCACCCCGTTCAACTTCCCGCTCATCCTGTCCGCCACCAAGATCGCGCCCGCGCTGGCGGCGGGCAACACCATCGTGCACAAGCCCGCGCCGGACACCCCGCTGTCCGCGCTGCGCTTCGCCGGGCTGCTGGCCGAGGCCGGGGTCCCGGACGGGGTCTACAACCTGGTCACCGGGGACAGCGCGGCGGGCGTCGCGCTCACCGGCCACCCGCTGGTCGACAAGATCGCGTTTACCGGGTCCTCGGCGGCCGGCCGCGCCGTGGCCGCGCTGGCCGCGCAGACGCTCAAGCAGGTGACGGTCGAACTGGGCGGCAAGGGCGCCAACATCATCTTCGCCGACGCCGACCTGGAGGCGGCGGTGAGCACGGCCATCTCGGCGTTCGTGTTCAACACCGGCCAGTTCTGCATGTCGGGCAGCCGCCTGCTGGTCGAGCGGCCGGTCTACGAGACGGTCATCGGCGCGCTGGCGGGCGCGCTGCCGCACATCCCGCTCGGCGACCCGATGGCCGAGGGCACCATCATCGGGCCCCTGGCCAGCCCGGCCCACCTGACCAAGGTCCGGTCCTACCTGGACCGGGCGGCGGCGGCCGGGGTGCGGCGGCACGACGGCGGCGACCCGCCGGGACCGGCCGGGTTCTACGTCAGCCCGGCCCTGCTGGCCGACGTGGACCAGGCCTCCCCGTTCGTCCAGGAGGAGATCTTCGGGCCGCTGGTGACCGTGCAGCCCTTCGACACCGAGGCGGAGGCCGTCGCGCTGGCCAACGGCACCGCCTACGGGCTGTCCGCGGGGCTGCAGACCGGCAGCGTGGCCCGCGCCCACCGGGTGGCGGCCGCGCTGAACGCGGGCATCGTCTGGGTCAACGGCTGGTCGCTGCTCGACCCGGCGATGCCGTTCGGCGGGGTCGGCCAGTCCGGATATGGCCGCGAGAACGGCCCGGAAGGGCTCGACGCCTATCTGCGGACCAAATCCGTCGTCGTCTCGCTCGCGGGCGCCTAGGCTGGCGGCCGCCGAGGGTGGCGGCCGCGCTAGGCGTCGTTGGCCATGCTGACCAGCAGTTCATTGAGCTGGGTCACGAACGCGTTGGGGTCCTCGATCCTGGCGCCCGACGTCAGCACGGCCTGGTTGTAGAGCACGTTGGCCCAGTCGGCCAGCCGCGGGTCGGGCTGGCCGGCGGGCTGATCATGCAGCCGCCGGATCAGCGCGTGCTCGGGGTTGATCTCCAGTACCGGCTTGCTGGGCAGCCCGGTGCCGCGCATCCGGCGGACCAGGTTGATGTCGATCTCCGGCTCGTCGGCCACGATGCAGGCCGGCGAGGTGATGAGGCGGCTGGTCACCCTGACGTCCCAGACCTTGCCCGCCAGGATCTCCTTGAGCTGGGCCAGCAGGCCGGCGTACTCGGTGCTGGCCTGCTCCTGGGCCTGCTTCTCGGCCTCGCCGGCCAGCGTGCCGAAGTCCGGCGCGCCCTGGGCCACCGACTGGAGCCGCTTGCCCTCGAACTCGGTCAAGGTGGTCAAGACCCAGTTGTCCACCGCCTGGCCCAGCAGCAGGACCTCGATGTCCTTGTCCCGGTAGGCCTCCAGGTGCGGGCTGCTGGCCGCGGCGCCCAGCGTCGGGGCCAGCAGATAGTAGATCTTCTCCTGGCCCTCCTTCATCCGGGCCACGTAGTCGGCCAGTGACACGTCGGCCTCGGAGGTGGCCGACCGGGTCGAGGTGAACCGCAGCAGCCCGGCCAGCTCGTCGCGGTTGGCGTAGTCGTCGGCCACGCCCTCCTTGAGCACCGCGCCGAACTCCTTCCAGAAGCTGGCGTACTTTTCCGGGCTGTCGGCGGCCAGGTCGCGCAGCAGCCGCAGTACCCGCTTGGTCGCCGTGTTCCTGATGTGGTCCACCACCCGGCTGCCCTGCAGCAGCTCGCGGGAGACGTTCAGCGGCAGGTCGCTGGAGTCGATGACCCCGCGCACGAACCGCAGGTACACCGGCATGAGCTGGCCGGTGTCCTCCATGATGAACACCCGGCGCACGTGCAGCTTCACCCCCCGCCGCGACTCTGTGACCCACAGGTCGAACGGCGCGCGGGACGGGATGTACAGCAGCAGCGTGTACTCGTAGGTGCCCTCGATCTTGGCGTGCAGGTAGGCCAGCGGGTCGGTGAAGTCGCTGGCGATGTGCCGGAAGAAGTCGTTGTAGTCCTGCTCGGTGAGCTCGCTCTTGGGCCGGGCCCACAGCGCCGACGCCCGGTTCACCGGCGCCGGCCCGGTCCCTTCTTCGCCGGCCTCGTCGACCTCGGCGGGCATCAGGATCGGCAGGCTGATGTGGTCGGAGTAGCGCTGGATGATCGAGCGCAGCCGGTACCCGTTGAGCAGGTCGTCCTCGCCCTCGCGCAGGTGCAGCTCGACGGTCGTGCCCCGCTGCGGCACTGGCGCCGTCTCCAGGGTGTAGGAGCCGCGGCCGTCGGACTCCCAGCGCACGCCCTCGGCGGCGGGCCGCCCGGCCCTTCGAGTGGTCAGCACGACCCGGTCGGCCACGATGAACGCCGAGTAGAAGCCCACCCCGAACTGGCCGATGAGCGTCGCGTCCTGGCGCTGGTCGCCGGTCAGGGCACCGAGGAACTCCCTGGTGCCCGACTTGGCGATGGTGCCGATGTGATCGATGACCTCCTGGCGGCTCATCCCGATGCCGTTGTCCGACACCGTGATCGTGCGCGCCTGGGCGTCAAAGTCAACCCGGATCTCGAACGGGCCCTGGTCGTCTTCGCTCGGCACCGCCCCGGACACCTGCTCCAGCCGTAGCCGGTCGGCGGCGTCGGAGGCGTTGGAGATCAGCTCACGCAGGAAGATCTCCTTGTTGCTGTACAGCGAGTGGATCATCAGATCCAGGATCTGGACGACCTCAGCCTCGAAGCTGAAGCTCTCCTGGTCCGTCGGCGCAGTCATGTGTCCTCGCTGGGTGGGTTCCCGGTGCTCGAAAATCTTATTGAGCTACATAATGGCCCCATCCGCTTATAGATCGTTCCCCGAGGAGGCCCAGTGACGGACGAGCCCGACTGGGTGACTCCCGACGTCGACACCAAGCGCGCCAACGTGGCCCGGGTGTACGACTACCTGCTGGGCGGCAGCCACAATTTCCTGGCCGACCAGGATCTCGGCCGCTCGCTGGCCGCGGTCGAGCCCAACGTGCGGGTATTCGCCCAGGCCAACCGTAAGTTCCTAGGCGACGCGGTGCGATTCTTGTCCGGCGCGGGCATCAGCCAGTTCCTGGACATCGGCTCGGGCATCCCGACCCAGGGCAACGTGCACGAGGTGGCCCAGCAGGCCAACCCGGCCGCCCGCGTCGCCTACGCCGACATCGACCCGGTGGCCGTCGCGCACAGCAAGGCCATCCTGGCCGGGAACGACAACGCCACGGCCATCCGGGGCGATCTGCGCGAGCCCGGGCTCATCCTGTCCGATCCGGGCATCCGGCGGCTCATCGACTTCGGTCAGCCGGTCGGGCTGCTGCTGGTCTCGGTGCTGCCGTTCGTGGCCGACGCCGACGACCCGTGGCGGCTGGTGGCCACGCTCAGGGACGCGCTGGCCCCCGGCAGCTACCTGGCCGTCTGCCACTACACCGACGAGCACGACCCGGCTCGGTCGAAGGCCCTGAACAAGGTCTACACCAGCAGCGTGCCCGCGCAGGCGGGGGCCCGCTCGCGGGCCGGCATCCTGCGCTTCTTCGACGGCTTCGAGCTGGTCGAGCCGGGCCTGGTCTTCATCTCGCAGTGGCGGCCAGGCGGCCCGGCCCCAGAGTTGGGCGAGAACGGTCAGGCCTGGGGCATGGTCGGCGTGGGCCGCAAGCCCTCGGGCTAGGCCCGTAGGCGCTTCCGGCGCTTCCGGCGCTTCCGGCGCTTCCGGCGTTCCGGCCCGGCCAGCCGCGCCGCTTCCCCTCATCATGATCTTGGTGAGGGACTTTGTACGACGTGGTTGTTGCTCTGACGTCGTTCCAGCAGCGTGAGAGCAACAACCACGTCGTTGGCCTGGTTCCGGCCAGGTCACAACCCGGAATCAGGCCGACCGCATCGTGGGGCACCGGGGGTGGCAGTGGCTGCCGGGCGGCGGGTTACAG
>Ga0134126_10002759_pt1 | contig 22061 bp, 18 predicted proteins | sample KB31752_FD_96881 | JGI IMG/M metagenome (GOLD analysis project Ga0134126, IMG submission 96881) | Terrestrial soil microbial communities with excess Nitrogen fertilizer from Kellogg Biological Station, Michigan, USA - KB3-175-2 | ecosystem: Environmental > Terrestrial > Soil > Unclassified ... | reverse complement strand
CCGGGCGGCCGAGTCGTCGTCACCGTGATCGAGAATCCGGTCATCAACCGTATCGCCTTCGAGGGTAACAAGAAGCTCAAGGACGAGCAGCTTACCGCAGAAATCCAGTCGAAGGCGCGCGGCACGCTCTCTCGTCCGATGGTGCAATCGGACGCCGAGCGCATCGTGGAGGTCTACCGCCACTCCGGCCGCTATGACGTGACCGTCAATCCCCAGATCATCGAGCGGCCCAACAACCGCGTCGATCTGGTCTTCACGATCGTGGAAGGGCCGAAAACGGGCGTCAGGGTGATTCGGTTCGAGGGTAACAACTTCTATTCGTCCTATCGGCTGAAGGACATCATCAAGACCCACGAATCCAACTGGCTGAGCTTCCTCGGCAACAACGACGTCTACGACCCCGATCGCGTCGAGGCCGACCGCGACCTGCTTCGCCGCTTCTATCTCAAGCACGGCTTTGCCGACGTGCAGGTGGTCGCGGCGCTGACCGAATATGATCCCGACCGCAAGGGTTTCATTGTCACCTTCAAGATCGAAGAGGGCCAGCAATACCGCGTCGGCTCGGTCAACTTCGAATCGAGCATCGCCAATCTCAATGTCAATTCGCTGAGAAGCTTCTCGCAGATCTCGGTCGGACAGCTCTACAACGTCGAGGCGCTCGAGAAATCTGTCGAGGACATGCAGATCGAGGCGTCGCGGCGCGGTTACGCTTTCGCGGTCGTGAAGCCGCGCGGCGACCGCGATTTCGAGCACCATACGGTATCGGTAGTGTTCTCGATCGAGGAGGGGCCGCGCACCTATATCGAGCGCATCAATATTCGCGGCAACACCCGCACCCGCGACTACGTGATTCGCCGCGAGTTCGATGTCGCCGAGGGCGACGCCTACAACCGTGCGCTGGTCGATCGCGCCGAGCGGCGTCTGAAGAACCTCGACTTCTTCAAGACCGTGAAGATCACCACGGAGCCCGGCTCATCGAGCGACCGCGTCATCCTCGACGTCGACGTCGAGGACAAGTCCACCGGTGACTTCTCGGTATCGGGCGGCTATTCGACCACGGACGGTGCGCTCGGCGAAGTCTCGATCTCCGAACGCAACTTCCTTGGCCGCGGCCTCTACGCCAAGGCAGCAGTGCAGTACGGCCAGTTCACGCGCGGTCTCTCGCTGTCCTACGTCGATCCGTACCTTCTGGACTACCGCGTCGCGCTCGGCCTCGATGCCTATTACCGCCAGCAGTTGCCCAACAACTTTATCGCGTATGGCACCAAGACGATCGGCTTCAGCCCGCGACTCGGCTTCCAGCTCCGCGAGGATCTGTCGCTGCAACTGCGCTATTCGATCTACCAGCAGACGATCTCGCTGCCCTTTTTTCTGGACAATTGTAACAACAACCCGGCCAATCCGCTCCTGGCCTTCAACCCGACACCGGCCTTTGCGCTGTTGAATGGATTTGCCCCCGGTAGCACGCAAACCGTGGGTGGGCAGACCGTCACCGACATCGGAGGCCAGGGACTCTGGTGCTTCAACGACGGCGAAGCTTCGCTGCCGGTCCGCAAGGAGCTCGCGGGTGGCGCGGCGCTGACCTCGGCGCTCGGCTACACGCTGAACTATAACACCCTCGACAACAACAAGAACCCGACCGACGGCCTCCTGATCGACTTCCGGCAGGACTTCGCCGGCGTCGGCGGCGACGTCAGCTATCTGAAGACCACGATCGACGGCAAGTATTATACCCCGCTGGTTGGCGACGTCGTCGGCCTGATCCACTTGCAGAGCGGCATGCTGAACAAGATCGGCAACAACGAGCTGCGCATGCTCGACCATTTCCAGATGGGCCCGAACCTCGTCCGCGGCTTTGCGCCGAACGGCATCGGTCCGCGCGACATCAATCCCTACGGCACGCAGGATGCGCTCGGCGGCACCAAGTTCTGGGGTGCCTCGCTCGAATTGCAGATGCCGTTCTGGTTCCTGCCGAAGGAAGTGGGCCTGAAGGGCGCGGTCTATGCCGACGCCGGCGGCCTGTGGGATTACCAGGGTCCGACGACATGGGCAGCGACGGGAGAGCTCACGACCCCCTTCGGGCAGCCGGGCGGTAACTCCAACTGTATCAGGCCGACGACGACAAATCCGCCGTCGCCAGGGACCTGTACCGGTCTGGTCTACGACAGCAGCAATGTTGTTCGAAGTTCGGTCGGTGTCGGCCTGATCTGGGCCTCGCCGTTCGGACCGCTGCGCTTCGACTATGCGGTCCCACTGACCAAGGGTCGGTTTGACCGCGTGCAGCAGTTCAGGTTTGGCGGCGGTACGACGTTCTAGTGCCCGATTGGTTGAGCCGGCGGCACCCGTTCGCATAACGGCGCCGCCGGTTTTTCACGAAAGATATCAGACATTAACCTAGAGAGCGGCCGCAATTTATCCTATGAGGATGGCGCTTCCTCATCGGTGCGGACATCTGTCCGTGCCCGACACCAGGTCCGGATTGCGACGGGGCGAATGGCGCAGCCGACATTCTTTGCAACACCACCTTCTTCGACGCTGGCCGAGATCGCCGCGCTGACGAAAGCGCAATTGGTCGATCCGGCCAAGGCCGGCCAGATCATCAGGGGACTGGCATCGCTCGACGAAGCCGGCCCGACGCATCTCACCTTTTTCGACAATCTGAAATATGCCGATCAGCTTGCCTCGACCAAGGCGGGCGCTTGCCTCGTCAATGCGCGATTCGAGGCCTCCGTTCCCGCACATGTCGCGGTGCTGCGCGTGGCGCAGCCGTTCCGCGCCTTCGTCGGCCTGGCGCGGCAATGGCACCGTGACGCGCTGCGGCCGACGACCTGGTTCGGCAGCGAGGGAATCGCGCCCTCCGCAATTATCGACCCGACTGCGCGGCTTGAGGACGGCGTGATCGTGGATCCGCTGGCCCTGATCGGCGCCGATGTCGAGATCGGGGCCGGCACGGTGATCGGCGCGGGTGCGGTGATTGGCCCCGGCGTCAGGATCGGCCGGGACTGCAATGTCGGGGCTCGCAGCGCGATCCAGTGCGCGCTGATCGGCAACAACGTGCTGATTCATCCCGGGTGCAACATCGGTCAGGACGGCTATGGCTTCATATTCTTCGGCCCCGAGGGGCATGTGAAGGTCCCGCAGACCGGGCGGGTCCTGATCCAGAACGACGTGGAGATCGGGGCCGGGACCTCCATCGATCGGGGCAGCCTGCGCGACACTGTCATCGGCGAGGGTACGAAAATCGACAACCAGGTCCAGATCGGTCACAATGTGACCATCGGCAGGCACTGCCTGCTGGCCGCCCAGATCGGGCTCGCGGGCAGCCTGACCATTGGTGACAATGTAGCTTTGGGAGCGAAGGTCGGTATCAACAACCACCTCACGATCGGCGACGGCGCGCAGGTCACCGCGATGAGCGCGGTCAAGGACGACATTCCGCCGAACGGTCGCTGGGGTGGGCATTTTGCCAAGCCGACCAAGCAATGGTTCAGGGAGATTGTTGCGGTGGAGCGTCTGGTGCGGGATCAATCGGCCGATCCGAAGGGCGAAGGGCAGGAGTGATGGAGGACGCATCGCCAGTCAGGTTTGCGGTCGTAGACATCAACGAGATTCTGAAGACCCTCCCGCACCGTTATCCGATGCTTTTGATCGACAGGGTGATCGACATCCGGGCCGACTACAGCGGTATCGGGATCAAGAACGTCACCTTCAACGAGCCACCCTTTCTGGGGCATTTCCCCGACCGGCCGATCTACCCGGGCGTCATGATGATCGAGGCGATGGCGCAGACCGCTGGCGTGATCGGCATCAAGTCGGTCGAAGGCACCGAGAAGCCGCGCGCGGTCTATTTCCTCACTATCGACAAGTGCAAGTTCAGAAAGCCGGTGATGCCCGGCGACACCATCGAGTACCACATGCGCTCGCTCGGCCGCCGCAACACGATGTGGTGGTTCCATGGCGATGCCAGGGTCAGGGGCGTCGTCGTCGCACAGGCTGACGTCGGCGCAATGCTGACCGACTGACGAGCTGACATGACCGATATCGATCCGACCGCGCGGGTGATGGACGGCGCCGTGATCGGCGACCGCACGACCATCGGGCCGTATTGCATCGTCGGACCGCATGCGGTCATCGGCGAAAACTGCGCGTTGATGTCGCACGTGCAGGTGATGGGTCACACGTCGATCGGCAATGGTTGCGTGATTTCGCCGTTCGTGGCGCTGGGCGGAGCGCCGCAGGACCTCAGCTATCGCGGCGAGCCGACCCGTCTTGAGATCGGATCCGGCTGCACACTGCGTGAAGGCGTGACCATGAATACGGGCACGGTGAAGGGCGGAGGGCTCACCAGGGTCGGCGATCGCGGCTTCTTCATGAACAACAGCCATGTCGGCCACGACTGCCTGGTCGGCAATGACGTGGTCTTCGCGACCTCGGCGACCCTCGGCGGTCACTGCGAGATCGGCGACTTCGTCTATATCGGTGGACTGTCCGCGGTGCACCAGTTCACCCGGGTCGGGCCGCAGGTGATGATCGGCGGCGTCTGCGGCGTGCGCGGCGACGTGATTCCGTTCGGGCTCGTCAACGGCCAATACGCGGTGCTGGAAGGCCTGAATATCATCGGCATGAAGCGGCGGAAATTCACCAGGCAGCGCCTGGCAACCGTCCGCGCGTTCTACCAGAAACTGTTTCACGGCCCCGGCATCTTCGCCGAGCGACTCGAGAGCGTGCAGCCGATGGCGGGCGAAGATCCCGCCATCTCCGAAATACTGATCTTCATCAGGAACGGCAAGCATCGGCCGTTATGCCTTCCGGCCGAAAGCGGCAACCGGAATTGATCATGGTGTCGACGGAGCCAGCAATTTCCTCGCCCGTCGGCCTCATCGCTGCCGGTGGCGTCATGCCCTTTGCGGTCGCGGATTCGCTTGCTCGCCGCGGGCTCACGCCGGTGCTGTTTGCGGTCAGGGGCGCCTGCGACGAAACAGAGGTCGCGCGCTTCCGTCATCACTGGATTTCGGTCGGGCAGCTCGGCCGGGCGACAAAGCTGTTCCACAGCGAAGGCTGCCGCGATCTCCTGTTCATCGGCTCGCTGGTGCGGCCATCGTTGTCCGAGATCCGTCTCGACTGGGGCACGCTGCGGGCGATGGGGCGGATCTGGGCTTCCTTTCGCGGCGGCGACGACCACTTGTTGTCGGGGATCGGGCGTATCCTGGAAGGGCAGGGTTTTCGCATGGTCGGAATCAAGGACGTCGCGCCGGACCTGCTGATGCCGATGGGAGCCCTCACCGTGACCAAACCCGATGCGCGCGCCGACGCCGATATCGCAAAAGGCCGCGACGTGCTGCGCGCACTGAGCCCGTTCGACGTCGGACAGGGAGCCATCGTGATCGACGGCCACGTGGTGGCGGTGGAGGATATTGAGGGCACGGACGGACTGCTGGCGCGCGTCGCGAGGCTGCGCGAGCAGGGCCGTATCCGCGCCGGCGTGGGCCGTGGCGTGCTGGTGAAGGCGCCCAAGGCCGGCCAGGATTTGCGCTATGATCTGCCGACTATCGGCCCGCGTACAATCGATGGCGCGGCCAATGCCAATCTTGCCGGCGTCGCCGTCGTTGCCGGCCAGACGATACTGGCCGAGCCGGAGGCCATGATCGCGGCGGCCGACAGGGCCTCCCTGTTCATCACGGGCGTCGCCACGTGACGGCCGCGCGCGCAACCGGTCGTATCGGGCGGAGGATCTTTCTCATCGCCACGGAAGAGTCGGGTGACCGGCTCGGCGCTGGCCTGATGAAGGTCGTGCGCCAGCGTCTCGGCGATGCGGTGGATTTCATGGGCGTCGGCGGTCGGGCGATGACGCGGGAGGGCTTGAGCCCGATGTTTGCGATCGAGGAATTGTCGATCATCGGCTTTGCGGCCGTCCTCGCCCAGCTTCCGAAGATCATGCGGTTGATCCGCCAGACCGCCGACGCCGTGATCGCCACCTCGCCCGATATTCTTGTCATCATCGACAGCCCCGATTTCACGCATCGCGTGGCGCGGCGGGTGCGTTCGCGCGATGGCGCGATTCCGATCGTCGACTACGTCTCGCCGACGGTCTGGGCATGGCGGCCGGGCCGGGCTCGTGCGATGCTGCGCTACGTCGACCATGTGCTCGCACTGTTGCCGTTCGAGCCGGACGAATACCGCAAGCTCCACGGCCCGCCCTGCAGCTATGTCGGCCATCCGCTGACGGAGCAACTCACCTCGCTTCGGCCCAATGTCGAGGAGCGGGCGCGGCGCGAGGCGGAGCCCCCGGTGCTGCTGGTGTTGCCGGGAAGCCGGCGCAGCGAGATCAGGCACCATCTTGAGGTGTTCGGCCGGGCGCTCGGACGACTGCAATCCGAAGGCGTGCGCTTCGATCTCGTTCTGCCGACGATGCCGCATCTCGCGGACAGTGTTCGCGAGGGAGTGAGTAACTGGCCGGTCGGGCTGAAGATCGTAGTCGGTGAACAGGAGAAGCGCGCGGCGTTCCGCACGGCGCGTGCTGCGCTCGCCAAGTCCGGCACCGTAACGCTCGAGCTTGCGCTATCCGGCGTGCCCATGGTGACAGCCTATCGCGTTGGCGCAACGGAAGCCTTTATCCTGCGCCGCGCGATCCGGGTGTCCTCGGTGATCCTCGCCAATCTTGTGCTCGGCGGCGAAATCGTTCCCGAATTCCTGCAGGAGAACTGCACGCCGGACAATCTGGCCCGCTCGCTCAAGCCGCTGCTGTCGGATACACCCGAGCGCAACAAGCAGGTCGATGCTTTCGCGACGCTCGATGCGATCATGTCGACCGGCCGCGAGCCGCCCAGCGTCCGTGCTGCCGACATTGTGCTCGCGACGATGCGGAAGGGTAGGCAGGGGAGCTAGCTAGGCTCTAGCCAGGCGCACTCCCTTCCGCCCACTCCGGAAGCTGGTCCTTTGGGTCGAACCATGAGGCGCCTTCTGATCGCCAGATATGGACCTTCGGCCGCTCCGCGATCGCCGTATCGAGGCAGCCCATCCGCAGCAATATCGTGCCCGTGCCCGCCCGTTCGGCCACGATGTGCGAGCCGCACTGCGTGCAGAAATATCGCGTCTTGCCCGGCGAGGACTCAAAACCCCTGAGCAAGTTCTCGCCTCGCGTCCACCGAAAGCGGTCGCGCGGAACATTGGCCACCGTCGAGAAGGCGGAGCCATGCGTCTTTCGGCAGATGCGGCAGTGGCAATGAACGATCGGTCCCATTTCGGCGTCCACCTCATAGGCCACGCCTCCACACAGGCAGCTCCCAGCAAGCATCGAAGGGCCTCCCCTTAAAACGAAAAATCCCGCCCAGGATAGTCGGTCCTGGGCGGGATTCCGAATTGACTCGAAGCGGATGCTTACTTCCGCTTGCCGATCTCCACATAGTCGCGGCGGCCGACGCCGGTGTAGAGCTGGCGCGGGCGGCCGATCTTCTGCTGTGGATCCTCGATCATCTCGCTCCACTGGCTGATCCAGCCGACCGTGCGGGCGACCGCAAACAGCACGGTGAACATCGACATCGGGAAGCCCATCGCCTTGAGCGTGATGCCGGAATAGAAGTCGACGTTCGGATAGAGCTTTCTGCTGATGAAGTATTCGTCGTGGAGCGCGATCTTCTCCAGCTCCAACGCGACCTTCAGCATCGGATCGTCGCCGTGGCCGGTTTCCTTGAGCACCGCGTGACACATCTTCTGCATGATCTTGGCGCGCGGATCGTAGTTCTTGTAAACGCGGTGGCCGAAGCCCATCAGGCGGACTTCGCTGTTCTTGTCCTTCACCTTCTTGATGAAGTCGGGAATCTTGTCGACCGAGCCGATGCCGTAGAGCATGTTGAGCGCGGCTTCGTTGGCGCCGCCATGGGCCGGGCCCCAGAGGCAGGCGATGCCGGCGGCGATGCAGGCGAACGGGTTGGCGCCGGAGGAGCCGGCGATGCGCACCGTCGAGGTCGAGGCATTCTGCTCGTGGTCGGCGTGCAGGATGAAGATCTTCTCCAGCGCATCCGCCAGCACCGGGTTGACCTTGTATTCCTCGCAGGGCACCGCAAAGCACATGTGGAGGAAGTTTTCCGCGAACTTGAGCGAGTTCTTCGGATACACGAAAGGCTGCCCGACCGAATATTTGTAGGCCATGGCCGCCAGCGTCGGGATTTTCGCGATCATCCTGATCGAGGCGATCATGCGCTGCTGCGGATCGTTGATGTCGGTGGAGTCGTGATAAAACGCGGCAAGCGCACCCACCGAAGCCACCATCACCGCCATCGGATGGGCGTCGCGGCGGAAGCCCTGGAAGAATCGAGCCATCTGCTCGTGCACCATCGTGTGGTGGGTGACGCGATAGTCGAAATCCTTCTTCTGCGCCGCGGTCGGCAGCTCCCCATAGAGCAGGAGATAGCAGATCTCGAGGAAGTCGCAGTGCTCGGCGAGTTGCTCGATCGGATAGCCGCGGTATTCGAGCACGCCGGCGTCGCCGTCGATATAGGTGATCTTGGACTGGCAGCTCCCGGTCGAGGTGAAGCCGGGATCATAAGTGAACATGCCGGCCTGGGCATAAAGCTTGGCGATGTCGATGACATCGGGGCCGACCGTGCCGCTGACAATCGGGAAATCGTAGGTCTTGTTGCCGACCGTAAGGGTCGCGGTTTTGCTTGCGGATTTTGCGTCCATCGTTCGTCCCCGATGAGATCGTTGGGGCTGACTTCAGCCATTTCTGTGAGATGGCGAGGCAGGCCGGAATTGTCCAGAAAGCTGGCTGGTGAATGGGTATCTTATTGCTATGTGCGCTGCAAGATGGCCGCCCATGAGCACATGGGCCCATGCTTGCGCGTTCCCCGAACCGTGAGCCCTCGTTCGGCCGCTTTGGCCTATGCGGCAGCCTGGTCGGCAAGTCGGGCCAGGCACTCCTCCCGCCCGAGCACGGAAAGCACCTCGAAAATCCCGGGCGAGGTGGTTTTTCCGGTCAGCGCCACACGCAGCGGCTGGGCGACCGCGCCGAGCTTGAGGTTATTGTCCTCGGCGAACGCCCGCATCGCGGCTTCGGTAGTTTCGACGCTCCAGGGCGAAACGGTTGCGAGCGCGGTGCGCAGCCGGCCGATCAGCGCGCGGGTTTCCACCGTCAGGAGGGCAAGCGCCTGCGGTTCGATCTGCAGCGGCCGCTCGGCGAAGATGAAATAGGAGGCGTCGATGAGCTCGATCAGCGTTTTGGCGCGCTCTTTCAGGCTCGGCATCGCCTGCAGCAGTTGCGCGCGGGTTGTCGGGTTGAGCTTGGCTTTCACGGACGCGCCATTGGGAACGTAGTCCAGCACCCCCTCGAACTGGGTCACGAGGCTTTGATCGTCGGAGTGACGGATGTAGTGGCCGTTGAGGTTGGCAAGCTTGGCGAAATCGAAACGCGCGGCCGAGCGGCCGATTGCGGGCAGATCGAACGCCTTGATCATCTCTTCGGTCGAGAAGATCTCCTGGTCGCCGTGGCTCCAGCCCAGTCGCACCAGATAGTTCCTCAACGCGGCGGGCAGGTAGCCCATGGCGCGATAGGCGTCGACGCCGAGCGCGCCATGGCGCTTCGACAGCTTCGAGCCATCGGGGCCGTGGATCAGCGGGATGTGCGACATCGAGGGAACGGTCCATTCCATCGCGTCGTAGATCTGCTTCTGCCGGGCGGCGTTGATGAGATGGTCGTCGCCGCGGATGATGTGGGTGACGGCCATGTCGTGGTCGTCGACGACGACCGCGTGCATGTACGTCGGGGTGCCGTCGGCTCGAAGCAGCACCACATCATCGAGGTTCTCGTTCTGCCAGACCACGCGGCCCTGCACCTGGTCCTCGATCACGGTCTCGCCGCTGAGCGGGGCCTTCAGGCGAATGGTCGGCTTCATGCCGAAAGGCGCCTCGGAGGGATCGCGGTCGCGCCACAAGCCGTTGTAGAGGCGGGTGCGCCCCTCCGCGCGCGCCTTCTTGCGCATCTCGTCGAGTTCCTCCGCCGTCGCGTAGCAGCGGTAGGCGCGGCCCGCGGCAAGCAGTTGCTCGGCGACCTCGCGATGGCGCGAAGCGCGGCTGAACTGATAGATCACCTCGCCGTCCCAATCGAGCCCGAGCCACTTCAGGCCATCGAGGATGGCGTCGATCGCCTCCCTGGTCGAACGCTCGCGATCGGTGTCCTCGATGCGAAGCAGCATCCGGCCAGCCCGTCCGCGCGCGTAAAGCCAGTTGAACAATGCGGTGCGGGCGCCGCCGATATGGAGGAAGCCGGTCGGCGAGGGAGCAAAGCGGGTGACGATGGAATTGGTCATCAGGAGCAGGGCAGCGGTGAAAGTGGCGGTGGTGTATAGCAGGAACCGTGCATAACTAAAGCCTGCCACGCGATAAAGCGGCTTGGCGGACAGAAGCGAATTTGGCAGAAGGGCCGCTGATTTTGCCCGTTAGGACCTGAGAATGACGACGACAGAGACGGCGACGGCAGAGGCAGGGCGCGACTTCATCCGCGACATCGTCGAGGCCGATCTCGCCTCCCACAAATACAAGCAGGTCGTGACGCGGTTCCCGCCGGAGCCGAACGGCTACCTGCATATCGGCCATGCCAAGTCGATCGCGCTCAATTTCGGCATTGCGCAGGAATTTGACGGCCGCTGCAATCTGCGCTTCGACGATACCAATCCGGCCAGGGAAGAGCAGGAATATATCGACTCGATCCAGGCTGATGTGCGCTGGCTCGGCTACACATGGGCCGGCGAGCCGCTCTATGCCTCGGACTATTTCGATCGCCTCTACGAATGGGCCGAGGGGTTGATCAAGAATGGCTTGGCCTATGTCGACGACCAGACACAGCACGATATCCGCGCCAACCGTGGCACGCTGACAGAGCCCGGCAAGAACTCGCCGTTTCGCAACCGCTCGGTCGAGGAAAATCTCGACCTGTTCCGGCGCATGAAGGCGGGCGAGTTTGCCAACGGCGCGCGCGTCTTGCGCGCCAGGATCGACATGGCCTCAGGCAACATCAATCTGCGCGACCCGGTGCTGTACCGGATCCTGCACGCCCACCATCCGCGCACCGGCGACAAATGGTCGATCTATCCGAGCTACGACTACGCCGATGGCCAGTCGGATGCGATCGAGGGCATCACGCACTCGATCTGCACGCTGGAGTTCGAGGATCACCGGCCGCTTTATGACTGGTTCATCGAAAAACTGCCGGTGCCGTCAAAACCGCATCAGTACGAATTCGCGCGTCTCAATCTCACCTACACGGTGCTGTCAAAGCGCGTGCTGACTCAGCTCGTGCGCGACGGTCACGTCGCCGGCTGGGACGATCCGCGCATGCCGACCATTGCGGGGCTGAAGCGCCGCGGCGTTCCGCCGGCCGCGATTCGCGAATTCGTGAGGCGCATCGGCGTCGCCAAGGCCAACAGCATCGTCGATGTCGGGATGCTCGAGTTCTGCATCCGCGAAGAGTTGAACCGCACGGCGCTGCGCCGCATGGCGGTGCTGCGGCCCTTGAAGGTGGTGATCGAGAATTATCCGGATGGGCAGGTCGAGGAAATCGAGGCGGTCAACCATCCCGACGATCCCGCTGCCGGTACGCGCCGGATCGCGTTCGGCCGCGAGCTCTATATCGAGCAGGACGACTTCATGGAGAACCCGCCGAAGAAATTCTTCCGCCTCTCTCCGGGCAATGAGGTGCGGCTGCGTTATGCCTATTTCATCAAGTGTACTGATGTCGTGAAGAACGCCGCCGGCGAGGTCACAGAACTGCGCTGCAGCTATGATCCCAAGACCCGCGGCGGCAATGCGCCCGACGGCCGCAAGGTCAAGGCGACCATGCACTGGCTGCCGGCAGCACAGTCGCTTCCCGCCGAAATCCGCCTCTATAGCCAGCTCTTCGCCAAGCCGAGCCCGGACGCCGCGAACTTCGCGGCCGACCTCAATCCGGCCTCGCTGGAGGTCCTGAAAGACGCCCGGATCGAGCCCGCGATCGCGGCAAGCAATTTTGGCGAACCCGTGCAGTTCGAGCGGCAGGGGTATTTCGTCCGCGACAAGGATTCCACGGCCGAGCGACTGGTGTTGAACCGAACCATCTCCTTGCGAGACACCTTTGCAAAGGAAGTTGGAAAGAGCTAAGCCCCATTTTCGCCGCGTTCGTGATCTGGATCACACGCAAACGCAGGCCTCAGGCCCTAGATATCGATCCTCCCTTGAAGGGCGCCCCATGAAGAAGTCCGTAGCCTTGGCGATCGCTTTCCTGTTGCTGCCGGCGCTCTCCGCCGGCGCGGCGAACTCGCTCCACCGCAAGCATGTCGTCCACCATGCGCGAAAAGCGCGGCCGAGCGAAGCAGCACCCGCAGCGCCGCCGGTGACACGGCTGCCCGTCCCGCCCGATACCTTCCGGGCGTAAGCCTGTACGAGATTCTGCTGCGCGATTCTGTCTTTGTTCTCTAGTCCGGTTCCCTCAACTTCCGGTAGCCTCGCTGCCGGTTAGCGGGGTTTCGGCGGTATGGCAGGGCGGGACGGACCAAGGCGCCGCGCGCAAGGCGTTGCAGGAACGTGGCCGCCGCGCGCCGCCGCGCCAGCAGGCGCGTTCGCTCCATCCGGCACCCCGGTCTGGACCACCTTCCTCGAGCGCCTGCGCGCCTGGGTGCACGCGGAAACTGGCGCCGGGCGCCTTATGCCGTGGATTCCGGTCGCCTTCGGCATCGGCATCGCATTTTATTTCACCGCGGCGCACGAGCCTGTGCTGTCGGTTGCCGTCGTCGCGGCGGCCGCGTTGTGCCTCGCGGCCCTGCTGCTCAGGCGGAGCCGGTTTTTCGTCACCGCCGCAATGATCGCGGCTGTAGCCGCAGGCTTTGCGACCGCGACAGTCAGGACGGGGTTCATCAATCATGCCGTATTGACGCGGCCGCTCTATTCGGTCTCGCTCTCCGGCTTCGTCGAGACGCGCGATATCCGCGAGCGCACCGACCGCTTCGTGTTGCGCGTGACCAGCATGGACGCGCCGCGCTTCACCACCAGGATCGAGCGCGTGCGGCTTTCGGTAAAAAAGGGCACCGCGCCCGATGTCGGGAGCTTCGTCGAATTGAAGGCGCGGCTGATGCCGCCGCTCGCGCCGCTGCGGCCCGGTTCCTACAATTTCTCCCGCGATTTGTTCTTTCAGGGCATCGGCGCCTCCGGCTTCGCGATGGGCGCGATCAAGATCGTCGATCCGCCCGGGAGCGGCGGCCTTGGCTTGCGCTACGACGCCTTCATGCAGAACCTGCGGGATGCCGTCGACGCGCGCATCCGCACCCGCCTCGACGGCGACGAGCGGGCGATCGCGACCGCGCTCCTGACCGGCCGGCGGGATGCCATCACCGAACCCGTCAACGATGCGATGTTCATCTCCGGCCTCGGCCATGTGCTCTCGATCTCGGGCTATCACATGGCAGTGGTCGCGGGCGTGGTGTTCTTCGCCATGCGCGCGCTGCTTGCGCTGATCCCGGGCCTTGCCGTCAGCGTGCCGATCAAGAAATGGGCGGCGACGGCGGCGCTCCTCGCCGCGGCCTTCTATCTCTTGCTGTCGGGCGCCGAAGTCGCAACGCAGAGGTCGTTTTTCATGACGGCGGTGGTGCTGATCGCGGTCATCGTCGACCGCCGCGCCGTCACCTTCCGCACGCTCGCCGTCGCCGCCATGATTGTGCTCGTGTTCGCGCCGGAAGCGCTGGTGCATCCGAGCTTTCAGATGTCGTTTGCCGCGACCCTTGGTCTCGTCGCGCTGGTGCAGATCGGCATGCCGCGGCTGTTCGCAAAGCCCGATCATTCGGCGACCGCGCGCGTCGCGTTGTGGGGCGGGCGGGAACTCGTGACGCTGTTGCTCGCCTCGCTGGTCGCAGGGTTTGCGACCACGCCCTATGCCGCGTTCCATTTCCATCGCGTCACGCCCTATGGCGTGCTCGCCAATCTGGCGGCCATGCCGGTGGTGTCGGCGCTGGTGATGCCGGCAGGCCTGCTCGGTCTCATCGCCATGCCCTTCGGCCTCGACGGCTTCTTCTGGTGGTTGATGGGGATTGGCATCGACTGGATGATCGTGGTCACGCAATGGGTCGCAAGCCTGCCGGGCGCGGTCGGCCGCATGGCGGCCTTCGGCGTCGGTCCCATGATCGTGGCAAGCGCTGGCCTCGTGCTGATGGGACTGTTGCGCACGCCGCTGCGCTGGTCCGGTGCGCTGGTGCTTGCAGCCTCGCTGGTGTGGGCGCTCGCTGTCAGACAGCCGGATATCCTGGTTTCCGGCGACGGCCATGCCATCGCCGTCCGCGGCAAGGATGGCAAGCTCCACGTCATGCGCACCAGCAAGGATGCATTCCTTATCAAGGAATGGCTCGCTGCCGATGCCGATGCGCGCAACGCCACCGACACCGGGCTCGCCGATGGCGTCTCCTGCGATGATGCGGGCTGTGTGGTGGAGATGGAAGGCGGCGGCCTGGTCGCAGAAGCACTCCGTGGCGATGCGCTGGAGGAGGATTGCGAGCGCGCCAGGCTTGTCGTGACCACCCGTCAGCCGCCATCGGATTGCGCTGCATCGGTGATCGACCGAGAGCGGCTGCGCCGCCAGGGGGCGCTCGCATTGTGGCGCAAGGCGGGTGGATTCGACGTGGAAGCGACCAAGCCTCCCGGCTTCGACCGGCCATGGTCGCCCGCCGTCGAAGGCGAAGCTGGCGGCTTTATCGCCTCGCGTTCGTCGCCGCAGCGGCTGCGGGATGCAACACCGCCGGATGCGGATTTGCGGACGGCCGAGTAACGGAAAAGCGCCGGCCGGCCGGAGTTTTCGTTTTGCAGGGCGGCTCCTGGCGAACCTTCCTCAATGAGAAGTGATCGGCACCTCGAACGTACCGAGATGAAACTCCTCATTCTGAACTTCGCCCGGCTCGCCGCTCTCGCAGGGCGACGCCGGCAATTCCACCAGAGTGAATGAGGCTTCGGGAAATCGCTGCCAGATCGCGAGATCCTGTTCGGTGACCGTGAGCCAACCGAATGTAAACATATAGCGCCCGGGCTCGGTGACCCCACCGGCCCGACGCCAGGTAATCTTGTTGACCATCAACTGCTCCCCCAACTCGTCTTTGGTGGCGAAGGTGCCGCCGGGAAGCAGATCCGCCGGCACCTTCGCGAGATCTTGTCTGGGGTCCGCAAACCTTACTCGGCCGGAAGAATCTGTGCAGCCGGAGCTTCCGGCGCGCTGGCCTCAGTGTGCATCGGCGGCTTCACCGGCTCGGACACCGGCAATTGCAGTACGCTCACGCGCTGCCCCTCGCAAAGCTGGGTCACCAGCACGTAGTTTCCATCCGGAAATTCGACCGCGTCGTGATGGCGATCGTGGATGTGCGGATCGATTTTGCCGAACTTTCCAACGCGGGAGTTGATGGTCCGCGTCCAGATCCAGCGGTTGTCGTATTTGACCTCTTCCTCGAAGGCGAGCTCTGTGCCCGGCAGCATGCAGACCGCGACCGTCGGGTCGCTTTCTGATGCGAAGCCGCGGGTCGAGGTGCCGCGGAAGGTCGTCGTAATCAGCGTCTCGCCGACCTGGGCGGGGCGCGAAGCTACGGCATGCAGGCTATAGTCACACATCGGATTGCTCCTCATTCGAGATAGCCAACCCGCGCCTCTGTCACTGTTGGAGCAGCAAGCAATTTGAGGCACAGGCCTCTATCTGCGTGGTCACCAGCCTCGGAGGCTCAGCCTTGTTGTAGGCAATTTCGCGGCCGGCCAGCGGGCTTGAGATCACAAAGCTGTTGGAGCCTTTTGGTTCCTAGAGACGCGCGAGGCACAACAAAAAAGCCGCCGGAGCGGCCTCCGGCGGCTTCTGGGGAAAAGCGGCGCGACTTTAATATTTCCGATACAGCCCGACCAGCTTGCCCTGAATCTTGACGCGGTTCGGCGGCAGGATGCGGACCTCGTAGGAGGTGTTGGCGGGCTCGAGCGCAATGGATGCACCGCGGCGGCGGAAGCGCTTCAGAGTGGCTTCCTCCTCGTCGATCAGCGCCACGACGATGTCGCCGGTGTCCGCGGTGTCGTTGCGCTGGATCAGTGCCATGTCGCCGTCGAGGATGCCGGCATCGACCATGGAATCGCCGCGCACTTCGAGCGCGTAGTGCTCACCGTTTCCGAGCATGTCGGGCGGCACGCTGATGGTGTGGCTCTTCGTCTGCAGCGCTTCGATCGGCGTGCCGGCGGCGATCCGTCCCATCACCGGCACCGCGACCGGACGCTCGCCGTCGTCGACATTGGCGCCGCCGCCACGCACCTTGCCGAGGTTGCCTTCGATCACGCTCGGCGTGAAACCGCGACGGCTGCTGCCGGGCGAAAGCTCGGGCAGCTTGATCACCTCGATGGCGCGTGCGCGATTGGGCAGGCGGCGGATGAAACCGCGTTCCTCCAGCGCGGTGATGAGACGGTGGATGCCGGACTTCGAGCGCAGATCGAGCGCATCCTTCATCTCATCGAAGGAGGGCGGAACGCCGGCTTCCTTCAGCCTTTCGTTGATGAAACGCAGAAGTTCATACTGTTTGCGCGTGAGCATCTCGAGCAGTCCCCCGGGTTCAAAAGGTGTCGTTCGTTTCCGAGACTCTTATTTCGAGACTCTTGGGAGCGTCCTCCCGGTACTAGCCCTCGAAACAAATCATGAACGGACACTATATGTTCGATATGTGTTCCGCAACCATTTAATATCAGGTGAACGTGAGAAAGTTTGGCCGGGCGTTTCGGCCCGAGGTCGGCCGGCGGCCTATCGCGGCAGCCGCAGGATCTCGCAGGGCGACCCCGCTTTGGCTGGTTCCGCATACGGCGCGCGTATCACTAAGGCCTGTGCCGCAGCGAGATTCGAAAGCAGCGAGGAGTCCTGGCGGTTGACCGGCGTTGCGACCAGCGCGCCGTCGTCGCGCTCGTCGAGCCGCGCGCGCAAATAGTCCTCGCGGACATCGTTGGCGCCGACGTCACGACCGAGAAGGGCCGGTTCGCGCACGTGGTGAATCACTTTGCAGCCCGACAACGCGCGAATCAGCGGCACGACGAACAGGAGCGTGCAGACATAGGAGGAGACGGGATTGCCGGGAACTCCGATCACGCGCATGGCGCCGAGCCGGCCGTGCATCATCGGTTTCCCCGGCCGCATCGCGATCTTCCAGAAGGCGATCCTGACGTTCTCGGCTTCCAGCGATTCCTTCACGAGATCGTGGTCGCCGACCGAGGCGCCGCCTGTTGTGACCAGAAGGTCGGCGCCGAGGTCGCAAGCGCGGCGGATGCCCGCCGTGGTGGCTTCCTTTGTATCGGCAGCGATCCCGAGATCCACGGTCTCGGCGCCCTCGGCGCGGGCGAGTGCCCGCAGCGCAAAGCCGTTGGAATAGACGATCTGACCGGGACCGGGCGTCGATCCAGGCATGACAAGCTCGTCGCCGGTGGCAAGCAGAGCGACCCTGGGCCGCCGTTGCACCGGCAACTCCGGATAGTTCATGCTGGCCGCGAGCGACAGGTCGCGTTCGGTAAGACGACTGCCGGCGGACAGCAGCACGTCGCCCTCGCGGAAATCGACGCCTGCCGGGCGGATATGCCGTCCTTGCGCCGCGGCCTCGGCGATCGTGATAGCGCTGCCGTCGGCGATCGTATCTTCCTGGATCACGACGGCGTCGGCGCCATCCGGGATCACGCCGCCTGTGAAGATGCGCGCGGCTTCGCCCGGGGCAATCGCGCGGTCGAAGGGACGGCCGGCGGCGACTTCGCCGATCACCGTGAGCCTGACGTTGACCCGCGCGGCGTCGGCGGCGCGCACCGCATAGCCATCCATCGCCGACATCGCCTGTGGCGGCTGGGTGCGCTTTGCCGCGAGATCGCGCGCGAGCACGCGGTGATGGGCGGCTTCCAGCGCCACCATCTCTTCGCCCAACGGCTCGGCGCCAGCTAGGATGGCGGCCAGGGCGTCAGTAACCGGCATCAGCGCCACGGCAGCACTCCACATTCACGCATCGGGGCGTTTTAGCCGAGAGCGAAGGCGGACGCAAAATGCGGCACTGCAACCTGTGACTCTCGAAGGTGATGGTCTTTGACCGGCACTCGTTGTGGCCCGAGCCCACGGTGTTCTTGAGTTCGCGCCTCGCTTGGTCAAACCGAGCGCAATCAATCCTGATGGCGGACTAAACCTTGCGGATCGCTTTCCGACCTTTCCAGGACCGTAACCTGGGCATCGTAGAATCCGAGGCTGCGCTCCTTGCCGATTTCCCGCCACTGCCCCGTTCCGGTCAGCGCTGCTGCGAGCGCGCTCGAAGGGAAACCCGGGCATGCCGCCGGCTGATTCTGACATTGTCGCAAATCGCGATAGCTCCTTGTCCTGATGTCGGTGAGCAGGAGAACCCGATAGGCAGCGATGGTGGATTGCATGTCTTGAATCGTCGCCTTGGCATCACGACCGCCGGCCCGCACCAGGCCGCGGCCGTCCTTGGTCGTCCGATATTGAACGACCTTGCCGTGGTGACTGTATTGCAGCGGAACGAAAGACCATCCCCACAACGCGCCATTGTCATAGACAATCGCTTTCGGACCTGCGGCTTTGTCGTACAAGGCAGCGATGAACCGGTGCGGCCCATGCACGAACTCGCCGGCATGGCTCAGAAACCCAAATGTGGACATTCCGGCTCCCAACATCACTGCGCCTGCGGCGAGCCTGCTGCCAGCGACGTCCCACAAGCGAAACCCGGTGACGGTGGTCGCTCCGGCGCCGACAAGCAGGCTGAACGGAACCAGAAGCCAGATGCCGTAACTCGTTCGCAGAGCATCAAAGGTCCTGACACTGACCAGAAGGCCTGCCACAATCGTCGCCAGAACGCCTGACGCCACGACGACGTTGCACCAATCGACCGGCTTCGATTTTGCATTCCTCGCGCGTACCATGGCTGCAAAGATGCCTGCGCAGAGAAGCGCGATGGTGCCGCAAAAGAACAGGAGTGAGGCCGGTATGGAGATCATGTTGGCGGGATCGCCGACGAGCTTCAGCAGATAGCTCAAATATTGACCTGTCGATCTTGGCGCGAACTCGATCCCGGTCGATGACGCCGGCACGAACAGCGCGCCCGACACTTGAGCGGCTCCGAGGACGAACGGGACTAGACCCAATGAACCGATGACCACAGCCGCGAAGGCGCCGATGATGTCTGCGAGCGGTGCGGACCGTCGAAGGCGTGAAATCCCAAGAGCAAGAAAAAAGGCGCAAACGCTCACGACCCCGTAGAAATGCGAGTAGATCGCAAGAAGACAAAGCGCGACAAAGACGGCCAGAAGTCTCAGGTTCACTTTTGGACAAGCCGCCAGGCGCAGAAAAACCGCCGTTTGCGCGCAGGTTATGCCGAAAAACAGCGCATAGGCGCGTATCTCCACGCCCGCCTGGACGAGCTTGGGTGACAAGACCAAAAATCCCACCCACACGATCGTCGCCGAGCGCCCAACCTCGCGCCATGACACGGCCGCAAGACACGATATGCCCGCAACCACAAAAGCCGAATGGAAAAGCCTGAGGCCGAGCTCCGAGGGGCCGAAAAGCCGCAGCCACGACCAATCCAGCAGGTAAACGAGTGGCGGCGTGCGATCGCCGGGAACGCCGAGCCCGCCCGGATCCACACCACCGAGCCACTGCAGCATCTGCCAAAACTTCAGCGAGAGCCCCGATAGCTGAGTGGCTTCGTCAAGCCAGATATCCTGCAGTCGGGCAAAAAAGTAAAACTCGATCGAGAGCGCCCCTATCAGGGCAGCCACGATCGCCAAGGCGCTTCGATCAGCAAGGCGTCTCGCCATTTTCTGGATTTCAACAGGTAACAAGCGTCGTTGCATCTACCTGGCTTTCAGGACTTTCATCGCCGAACTGTTCCCGATCGATTGCCGATGCAGAACGCCGGCCTTAGTGTCAGTCCGGCAGTCTAGATTGCGTCGCGAGACCCGCAGCGGCAAGAAGGAAGCAGTCAATCACGGCTATTGACCTGAGCCCCGCGACGGTCATGGCCAATCTCCGAGATGCGCTCGCTCGGTCTGCTCTTGGCTGAGTGCCGGCGCGATGGGTCGCCTCGGGCCAACAGCCGACAAGGCGGTACCTATTCGATTGCCTCGTCCGCGCGTGCGAGCGAGGTGGCCGGCAGGTCGATCCCCAGCGACTTGGCGGTCTTGAGGTTGATCACCAGCTCGTATTTGGTCGGTGCTTGTACTGGCATGTCGGCGGGCTTCTCGCCCTTGAGGATGCGATCGATATAGCCCGCGGCGCGCCGGGTCGGCTCGATCGAACTCGGGCCATAAGAGATCAAGCCCCCGGCCATGGTGTAGTAGCGAAAGGGGTACACAGCAGGCAATCGATGCCGCGCAACGAGCGAAATGATGAGATTTCGATGAGCTGCCGTTGCGCCCGCGGTCACGATCACCCCGCCATTGCCTGAGCGTGCAAGAGCTTCGATGGCCCGCTCGATTTCGGCGGCGATCGGGTCGACAGGAAAGAGTTCCATGCCGGGCGGTGCAACGGCTTGAATCACGGCAAACTGGCCGATTCCAGGACCGGTCCGGGAATCGCGAATCACCGCGGCTTGGGAAACGCTCGGCGCAATCTCCTTCAACAGCTCCAGCCATTTGCCACTGACCCGATACTCGAATTGATTGAAGCCGGTGGCGTTTCCTCCCGGTCGAGACAAGCTCGCCACGTATCCGCTGCCCACAGGGTCGACAACGTTTACAAACACAATCGGAATCGTACGCGTGGCCCGCAGGAGGGGTCCAATCGACAGGCTACCTTCCGACAAAATTACGTCTGGCGCGAGCGCGACTAGTTCGGCTGCAAGAGCGCGGACGCGGTCGATGTCCCCTTCGGTCCAGCGGTAGTCGATCTGTAGGTTGCGTTCCTCGCTCCAGCCGAGGTCGGCGAGCGCCTGCCGAAAGGCGACGACGCGCGCATTCGATTCCGGGTCCTGCCTGGCGAAGCCGCTGAGCACGCCGATACGCCGCTTCGGCTGGGCTTGCTGCGCCAACGCGCCGACTGACCATACCGTCGCACCGCCTATCAGAGTGATGAAGTCGCGTCGCTTCATGGCAGCTCCCTGATGTGTAGCCGCAACATTATCACACGATTGAGCCAACTTCTGTCGCGCATCACAGCAAAATCGATCGGCGAGTGACTGGATTGGTCATTACCGATTTTGCGGCGGCTGCAGCCAATTAGGTCCGCTTGCCACGAGGCGGGCGTTGCGGGGCGATGGGAGGCGCGCTCGTCACGTACGGGATCGATCTTTCCGCAGCTCTGATGGAGACTTCGACGTATGTTGACCGCATCCTCCGCGGCACCAAGCGCGCCGACCTGCCGGTTCAAGCGCCGCAGACGTTCGAATTGGCCGTGAATTTGAGAACAGCTAAAGCGCTCGGTCTATAGGAACCCCTACGCTACAACAGCCCGCGGCCATACATCTGGGCGGCACGCCGAGGCGCGATTGCCGGCCATGCCGATCGGGCGCATTGGCCCGCGCCGGGCATTCGCACATATGGGCCATGCGCAAATTGCCCGTCGTGCCATTTTGTCGCACTATTTCCGACTTGCAGAAATCGTAAAATCAGAAATATAGTCCCCCAGCCCGCCTCGCCACGAGGGACGTTACGGCCAATCGTCACGAAACGTGAGGCGGGTTGCGATGGACGCAGGTAACGCGCAAGACGAAGCGCGCATGATGCGTTCGACGAAGCCGTGTGGTCCCGACACCCCGATGCTGGTGTCAAGCGCGCAAGATGATTGCGCGCGACGGTGGCTACAAAGCCCGGTACGCCGAGGAGAGCACGGAGTAAGTCGTCCAACATCGCGCGGGGAATGCCGGAGTGTGTTCGGTTGTACCTGCTGAGTGCTCGTGTGCGTTCTTTGCGCACTTCGCTGCACACGAGACCGCGGGTGCAACGGCACCCGGTGTTCCCCGCGCCCTCAATTCTTCGAGGGCCAATGTTGGTGCACAACCCGGACAAATCATGCCGCGGGAATGCGGATGCTCGTCATTGCGAGCGAAGCGAAGATTGGTGGGGTG
>Ga0134126_10002758_pt1 | contig 22063 bp, 15 predicted proteins | sample KB31752_FD_96881 | JGI IMG/M metagenome (GOLD analysis project Ga0134126, IMG submission 96881) | Terrestrial soil microbial communities with excess Nitrogen fertilizer from Kellogg Biological Station, Michigan, USA - KB3-175-2 | ecosystem: Environmental > Terrestrial > Soil > Unclassified ... | reverse complement strand
TCTGCCCGAACACCAGCGCGCATTTCGACTGCACGCCCTCGTCGGGGTGGTGGGGATCGGCGTTGACCTTGGCCTCGATGAACTCGTGATAGAGATCGTTGCCCTCGCGCGTGCGCTCGCCGACGCCGGCGAACACGGAATAGCCGCCGTGGGTCTTGGCGATGTTGTTGATGAGTTCCTGGATCAGCACCGTCTTGCCGACGCCGGCGCCGCCGAACAGGCCGATCTTGCCGCCCCTGGCGTAAGGGGCCATCAGATCGACGACCTTGATGCCGGTGACGAGGATCTGCGCATCCGTCGATTGATCGACATATGCCGGCGTCGGTTGATGGATGGAGCGGCGCGCCTCCATCTGGATCGGGCCGGCCTCGTCGACCGGCTCGCCGATGACGTTCATGATGCGCCCGAGCGTGCCGACGCCGACCGGCACGGTGATCGGCTGGCCGGTGTCGGTCACTTCCTGCCCGCGCACCAGACCCTCGGAAACGTCCATGGCGACGCAGCGCACGGTGTTCTCGCCGAGTTGCTGGGCGACTTCCAGCACCAGGCGGTTGCCGTTGTTGGTCGTCTCCAGCGCGTTGAGAATCGGCGGCAACTCGCCGTCGAACTTCACGTCCACGACCGCGCCGATCACCTGGGTGACATGGCCTACGTTGTTTGCGCTCGCCATCTGATGTCGTCCTTCGCGAGAGATTTAGAGCGCCTCGGCGCCCGAGATGATTTCGATCAGTTCTTTGGTAATCATCGCCTGGCGCGTGCGGTTGTAGCGCAAGGTGTATTTCTTCACCATTTCGCCGGCGTTGCGGGTGGCGTTGTCCATGGCGCTCATCTGCGCGCCGAAGAACGAAGCGCCGTTCTCCAGCAGCGCCCGATAGACGCGCACCGTCAAAGCCTGCGGCAGCAATTGCGTCAGGATCTCGCTTTCGTCCGGCTCGTACTCGTAGGAAGGCGCCAGCTCGTTCTTCTCCGAAAGCTCCGGCGGAATGAGCTGCTGGGCCGTCGGAATCTGCGAGATTACCGAGCGGAAGCGGGCGTAAAACAGCGTGCAGACGTCGAACTGGCCGCCCTCGAACATCTCGATCACCTTGGCGGCGATCGGCTGCGCCGTCGCATAGGTGATCGTGCGCACCGCGCGCAGGTCGATCACTTCGACGATCTGCTTCTCATGCGTGCGGCGAAGCTGCTCGAAGCCCTTCTTGCCGACGCAGAGAATCTTCACCGTCTTGCCGGCGGCGGCAAGCGCGTTCGCCTTCTCGCGCGCCAAGCGCACGATCGAGGTGTTGAACGCGCCGCACAGCCCGCGCTCGCCGGTGCAGACAACGAGAAGCTGCGTCTGCTCCGAGCCGCTGCCAGCCAGCAGGCGCGGCGCCTCGCCGCCGCCTCCCGCCGCGCCGGCGAGGTTGGTCAACACGGTCTCGACCTTATCCGCGTAGGGGCGCGCGGCTTCCGCCGCCGCCTGCGCGCGGCGCAGCTTCGAGGCCGCCACCATCTGCATCGCCTTGGTGATCTTCTGCGTCGACTTGACGGTGGCGATGCGGTTCCTGAGGTCCTTTAACGACGGCATTGCGCCCTCTCAAACGATCAGGAAAAGCTTGCCGAAAACGCGTCTGCCGCCGCTTTCAGCTTGGCCGCGTCGGCGTCGGAGAGATCCTTCGACGAACGGATCGATTCCAGCAGCGCGCCATGCTTGGAGCGCAGCGTCGACAGAAAACCGTTCTCGAATGACACCACCTTGGCAAGCGGCAGCTTGTCGAGATAGCCGTTGACGCCGGCGTAGATCACACAGACCTGCTCTTCCATCTTCAGCGGCGAATATTGCGGCTGCTTGAGCAGTTCGGTCAGGCGCGCGCCGCGGTTCAACAGGCGCTGCGTCACCGCGTCGAGATCGGAGCCGAACTGCGCGAAGGCCGCCATTTCGCGATACTGCGCCAGTTCGCCCTTGATGCGGCCGGCGACTTTCTTGGTCGCCTTGGTCTGCGCCGAGGAGCCGACGCGCGACACGCTGAGGCCGACATTCACGGCCGGACGCACGCCCTGATAGAACAGGTCGGTCTCCAGGAAGATCTGGCCGTCGGTGATCGAGATGACGTTGGTCGGGATGTAGGCCGAGACGTCGTTGGCTTGCGTCTCGATGATCGGCAGCGCCGTCAGCGAGCCGGAGCCGAAGTCGGCGTTCATCTTCGCGGCCCGCTCCAACAAGCGGGAGTGCAGATAGAACACGTCGCCGGGATAGGCTTCGCGGCCCGGCGGGCGGCGCAGCAGCAGCGACATCTGGCGATAGGCGACGGCCTGCTTAGACAGATCGTCATAGACGATCACGGCGTGCATGCCGTTGTCGCGGAAATACTCGCCCATCGCGCAGCCGGAGAACGGCGCCAGGAACTGCATCGGCGCCGGGTCGGAAGCGGTGGCGGCGACGATGATCGAATATTCGAGCGCGCCGTTTTCTTCCAGCACTTTGACGAACTGCGCGACGGTGGAGCGCTTCTGGCCGATGGCGACATAGACGCAATAGAGCTTCTGGCCCTCCGGCGCGCCCTCGACGTTGAGCGACTTCTGGTTGAGGATGGTGTCGAGCGCGATGGCGGTCTTGCCGGTCTGGCGATCGCCGATGATGAGTTCGCGCTGGCCGCGGCCGATCGGGATCATCGAATCGATCGCTTTCAGGCCGGTGGCCATCGGTTCGTTGACCGACTTGCGCGGGATGATGCCCGGCGCCTTGACGTCGACGCGGGCGCGCTTCTCGTAGGGGATCGGCCCTTTGCCGTCGATCGGGTTGCCGAGCGCGTCGACGACGCGGCCCAACAGACCCTTGCCGACGGGAACGTCGACGATGGCGCCGGTGCGCTTGACCGTCTGGCCTTCCTTGATCTCGCGGTCGGCGCCGAACAGCACGATGCCGACATTGTCGGTTTCGAGGTTCAGCGCCATGCCGCGGGTGCCGTTCTCGAATTCGACCATCTCGCCGGCTTGCACCTTGTCGAGGCCGTATGCGCGGGCGATGCCGTCGCCGACGCTAAGCACCTCGCCGACTTCGGTGACTTCCGCCTCGGCGCCGAAATTGGCGATCTGGGTTTTCAGAATGGAGGAGATTTCAGCGGCGCGGATGTCCATCAGCCGACCTCTTTCATAGCGGTTCGAATGGCGTTGAGTTTGGTGCGAAGCGAGCCGTCGACCATGCGACTGCCGAGTTTGACGACGAGGCCGCCAATGATGGCGGGATCGACCTTGACGGCGAGTTCGACGTCCTTGCCGCCGGAGGTCTTGCCGTCGGAGGCGCCGCGCAACTGATCCTTCAGCGCCGCGATCTCGGCCTCGCTGAGCGGCGCGGCGCTGGTGACTTCGGCGCGCGTCAGCCCGCGGGCGGCGTCGTAGAGCTTGTTGTAATCGCGGATCATGTCGCTCAGCGCAAACAGCCGCCGCTTGGCCGCCACCAGCCGCACGAAATTGGCGGCGACGCCCGAGACGCCGGCGCGCGTCAGCAGCGCGTCCAACGCCTTCGTCTGCTCGGCGGCCGAGAACGCCGGTGAGCGCACCAGCCGTCGCAGGTCGGCGCTTTCGTCGAGCATGGTCTGAATCGTCGCCAGCGCGGCGGCGATTTCCGCCGTCTGCCGCTGCTCGTCGGCAAGCGCGGAGAGCGCGGAGGCGTAACGTCCGGCTACGCCTGAGACATGTTCGCTTTCGTCGGCCAAGGTTGAGCCCTTGTTGTGGCGGCCGGCGACGCTCCGGTTGCTCCCCGGATGTCCCCCGCTGCCCTCGTCAAGATTTCGCGCCATGCGGCGACGCCGCGCGGCGGCGGTCAGGTAACATGGCGACGCGGCGCGCGCAACGCCGCCCCGGAGGAATTACGGCGAAGCGGCAAAGCCCTAAAAACGGCAGTTAAGACAAATAAGTAGATAGATATTTGTTTGATCGCGAGACGCCGCCCTGGTGTTGCCCTCGCCAGGAACTCCCGCTAATGCGTCGGAGATTCTCGACGTGACGAGGCGGCGCTATGGCGAGCCAAACCGAAGACCCCGACGTGTTCGACGCGCTCGCCCATCCGCTGCGGCGGCGGCTGTTGATGGAGTTGCGCACCGGCGCCCGCTCGGCTTCCGAACTCGCCGCCGGCATGCCGGTCGGCCGGCCGGCGGTCTCCGAGCATTTGCAGGTGTTGCGGCGTGCGGGGCTCATCAAGGTCGAGAAGCGCGGACGCGAGCGCTACCACCATTTCGACCCGCGCCCGCTTACCGAGGTCGGCGGCTGGCTCAACCTCATGCTGGCGCATTGGGCGCGTCGCGTCGAGGATCTCGAACGCTTCACTTCTTACCGAAAATGAGCTGCGTCGGGTGGTTCTCGATCGATTGGATCAGCCGGTCCAGGTCGTTCAGGGTCTTGCGTGCGTCGACCGCCATGCCCTCGTATTCCCTCAGGCCGGAGCCGCTGAACTTGACCAGCCCGCTCGACATTTGCCGCACGCGCAGGTTGATCTGATCGGCGAGATCCTTGATCGACTTGGCGGCGTCGCCGACCTGACTCATCGCCCCCTTGGTCCCCGGCGCGCCGAGGAAGCTCTGGGCGCTGGTCATCAGCCCGTCGATCTTGTCGGCGGACTTGTCGAGCTTGGCGGCGATGTCGGCGGCGTCCTTCAAGGTGTGGTCGAGGTTGCCGCTATTGGCCTTCAGCGTCTGCCCGACGGCGGCGGCGCCGTCCATCAGCTTCGCCACCTTCTTGGCGTCGAAGGCCTTGGCGACGCCGTCGAGATCGGCGAGCGCCGAGTCGAGCTTGGCGGCGCTCTCGTTGAGATGCTTGAGCAGGGTTGCGGCGTCGGCGAGCGTCTTCTGCGTCGGGCCGTCCTTGGCGCCCAGCGAAGCGGCGAAGCTGGAGAGGTCGTCGACGCTCTTACGCACCTTGGCCGCGTCCACGGCGTTGACGAGCTTGTCGGTGTCGTCGCTGAGCTTTTCCAGCTTGCCCGCCAGCGGCCCGATCTTGCGGCCGATCTCGCCGATGCCGGTAATCGCGCCGGAAAGCCCGCCCGAGGCGTCGCTCAGCGTTTTCGAGAACACGTCGATGTTCTTCATCGTGTCGGCGAGGGCGGGCCCGCCATCGGCGAGCAACTTGTCGGCGCGGGTGAGCACGGAATCCGCCTTGGCCGAGATGCTTTGCACGTTGACGAGCAGGTTCTGGATCTGGCTCGGCTCGGCGATCAGCGTCGGCGGCTCGCCGCGCTTGGCCTGTAGCGGCTTGGCGTCCAGCGCGCCGCCAGTCAGCGCGATGGCCGAGGCGCCCGTCAGGCCCTGCATCTCCAGCCGCGCGTGCGTATCCTGGCGTATGGGGATGCGGTCGCCGATCTCGATGATGGCGGCGACCCGGCTCGGGTCATTGGCGAGGAAATCCACCGATTTGACCTCGCCGACACGCAAGCCGTTGAAAAGAACGGTGCCGCCGCGCGCCAGCCCCGACACCGAGCCCTGGAACTCGACGCGGTAGCGGGTGAGTTCCGAGCCGCCGCCGTAGCCCGCCATCCACAGCACAAACAGAAACGCACCGGCGATGACGGCCAGCGTGAACGCGCCGATGGCGACAAAATTGGCTCGGGTTTCCATTCACTGTCCTAGACGCGGATGCGTCTATGTCGTCCGAAACCGACGGAATCAGGGCGGCGCGCCTAAGCCGCCAAGCCGCATGGTCAGCGCGAAGTTGCAATTCCCGGTTAATGCTACTGAGTCACGGGCGTTTTTGAGGGTCGCCCGAAGCGAAGTTTTGATATTCGTCTGGTTTGCCAGCCGCAAGCAAGACGGCGCCCGCCGCCTCCGAGGACGCTGCCGCGCCGCGTGCGCCGTAGCGGCGATAAACCTCGCCGCTTGAAAGCGCGGGCCGGCGTGCTGTCGCCGCCGCCTCGGTCATGTCAGATCAACACCAAGACAGCGCCATCGGGCGACGCCACGACAGTGGGTCGCGTTCAGAAAGGATAGCGTAGAATCGCCGCCAACGCCGCCTCGCCCGGAATGTCGGCGCGGCGCACGGCGAGGAACTTCGCGCCGCTGAGGATTGCGCGCCCGGCGATCTCGTCAATCACGTCATAACGCGCCGCTCCCGGCGCCGGGGCGAGCGAGACCTTGCCGTCGTTCTCATCGACGACGCCGACAAGCACCCGATCGAGGTCGACCAGCAGCAGTTGGATCGCCCCCATCGTTGCGGCGCGCGCCGCAACGTCGATATCGGTGGTCGCGCGGCGCTGCCCTAGCCGGGTCTTGTACAGCGCCTTCGCCGCATCGACCTCGCCTGCATAATGCCCATCCAGCACCTGCCGCGCCGCTTGCGCCAATTGCTCGTTGCTGTCCCGGTCGGGGCTGGTTGCGATTCCCGTCTCCAGCAGCGACGGATAGGTGCTGATCGATCGGAAGATCGAGTCGAGCGGCTCGGTCGCGGCCAGAATTATCGGCGTCTCTCGTTCTGAAAGCACCGCGCGCAACGCGGTATCGACCTGCCGCGCATATTGCCGCAGCAGGATCTTGCGCCCTTCGGCATTGGCGACGCGCGTATTCTGCGTGAGGTCGTTCACGGAGGCGCGCCCGGTCGCATCGGCGGCGCTTTTGGGCAGATCGGGAATGCGAACCACGCTCGGCGGCGAATCCGCGAACACTTCCACAAGCCGAACCGCGTTCACCGACAAGGCGATCACGAAGGCGTGCTGCGGAAAGGCGATGGCGCGCAGCAGCGGCTTCAACTGGAAGCGGTCGGAGACGGTCGCCATGTCGGAGATCGCGGTCGCCAGCCGGAAGGTTCGCACGCCCTCCGGCGTCGCCAGGACGGCGAGGCTGCGCGCCTGCAAACGCCAGAATTCCTCATCCTCGCCGAGCCTGGCAAGCTCGTCTTCCAGAAGTGCGCGGCGACGCTTGTCGAACCCGGCGTTGTCCAATTGTTGCAGCGCCGCCTTCGCCAGATTGCCGAAGGCGATGCGGCTGGCCTTGATGTGCTGCGTTTCCGGCGTCGTCGACACATAGATCGAAATACAGGCGTCGGCCCGAGCCGCGATCAGGGCGCGGATTTCGGAAAGCGTCGGTATATCGACATACAGCATGCGAGAACTCCGATTGCTGATCCTCGATGGGGCGCCGTCTGGTCGTCCTCCTATATAGGCTGGCGGGGCGAGTTTTACACCGCAAATAGGCGACAGGCGGCGTCTGGCATGGGTCGCGGCTTGATCTCTTCCCGCATCTCCACGTCGATGCGCGAATAGTCGACCTTATAGTAGCCGGTTTCGTCGAGGATCACCGCGTCGGGGCGAAGTCTCAGCAGATCCTGCGCCATCACGCCGATATAGCGCGGACCGCCCCAGATATATTGGAAGGCGTAGATTGGCAGGCCGCTTGGCGATACGCCGAGGCGCACGATGTCGCGCTTGAGCCGCCGATCCGACCAGCCGCCGCCACCACCACCACCACCGCCACCGCCGCCACCGGCGCCGCCGCTAATAGCCGGCGGAGCGGAAAAGCCGGGATTGATGGAAACCGCCGGCGCCTCGTTCGGCGCGACGATGGAGCGCGTCTGATCGATGCGCCGCACCGTCGCCGTCGCGCGCCGCGCGGCAGGCGGGCGCCGATGCGCGCGCGGCGCTGGGCGCGTGTGGTCGCCATAAGAGGTCGCGGCGCGAGAAGCGGTCGGCTCAGGCAATTCGCAACGCCAGCCGCCATTGAACCATGGATGATAGATCGCGCCCTCCGGGCAAAAGCGGTTTGCCTGCGCGACATCGGGCTGGCAATTGCCGCTGGAGTCCGAGTGATAGCCGGACCCACAGGCAGGGTAGGCCCCGGCCGGCGCATTGGCGTCCACGGCGAAGCTTGTCAGGCAGGTGGCGGCCAGCGCCGAGACAAGATGAACAGGTCGCATGGTGTTTCCTCCATTCGCGGCTCCGCAACGGCGTCCCGCTCCAGCGTTCTCGCTCACTCTTACGGGCTGCTTTGCGTTGTCGCTAGGTTAGCACGCCGCAGGCATGTGCTTCTACCGCTTGGCGATCCCGGCAAGCAGGCGCTCCAATTGTGCGAGCGCGATGGGCTTGACGAGATGATGGTCGAACCCAGCCGCCATCGCCCGCGCCTTGTCGCTTTCCTGGCCCCAGCCGGTTTGCGCTATGATCTGCGTCTTTTTGAAATCGTCCTGCCGCAGTGCTCGGCAGACGGTGTAGCCGTCCATGTCGGGCAGGCCGATGTCGAGCAATATGGCGTCCGGCCGAAACTCCCGCGCCGCCGGCAGCGCCTCGCCGCCGTTGTGCACGACGCGGTACTCGTGCCCGATCGCTTCGAGCATCCAGCCGACGGTCTGCGCGACTGCCTCGTTGTCGTCGACCACCAGCACCTTCAGCGGCCGCGCCTCCGTGGCTTGCGCGCGCGTCGACGCGGCCGCGGCCTGCGGCTCGGCGGCGATCGGCAACCGCACGGTGAAGGTGCTGCCCTTGCCAAGGCCATCGCTGCTGACATCGACCGTGCCGCCGTGCAGGTCGGTGAGTTGCTTGACCAGCGCCAAGCCGATGCCGAGACCGCCGCCCCCTCCCTTAAGTCGATTGTCGACTTGAGCAAATAGCTGGAATACCTCGCATTGCCGGTCGACGGGAATGCCGATGCCGGTGTCGGAGACGGCGATGGCGGCGTTGTCGCCGTCGCGTTTGAGCGTCAGCGTGATGTGGCCGCGATCTGGCGTGTATCTGGCGGCGTTGTTGAGCAGATTGCTCACCACCTGGGAGAGGCGGGTGAGGTCGGCCTCCAACCAGATCGGCTGCTCGGCGAGGTCGACCTCAAGCTTATGCCCGGCGGCCTCGATCAGCGGTCGGCTGGTCTCCAGCGCCGAACGTATGGCGCCGGCGGCCTCGATCCTTTGCTTGCGCAGCTCGATCTTGCCCTGCCTGACGCGCGACACGTCGAGAAGGTCATCAACCAGACGGATGAGATGGACGAGCTGGCGATCCATCATGTCGCGGATTTCCGCCGCGTCCGGGCTGTTCGGCGCGACGCGCAGGATGTCGAGGCCGTGGCGAAGCGGGGCCAGCGGATTGCGCAGTTCGTGCGCCAGGGTGGCGAGAAACACATCCTTGCGCTGGTCGGCGGCCTGTAGCGCCTCCGATTGCGCCTGGAGGGCGTCGCGCTGGGCGGCGATCTGCTGGCGCTGGCGATAGAGTTCGAAGAACACTTCCGCCTTGCTGCGCAGGACGTCCGGTTCGATCGGCTTGTCGATGAAGTCGACCGCGCCGGCCTCGTAGCCGCGGAAGCGGCGCTGCAGGTCGCCGCTCCCCGCGGTCACGAAGATGATTGGAACCCGGCGCGTGCGCTCGCCGCCACGCATCAGTTCGGCGAGTTCGAAGCCATTAAGGCCCGGCATCTGCACGTCGACCAGCGCCAGCGCGACTTCGTGTTGAAGCAGAAGTTCCAGCGCTTCATCGCCGGAGCGCGCCTTCAACAGCACAAGCCCGTCGCGGCGCAGCAGCGCTTCCAGCGACAGCAGGTTCTCCTCCAAATCGTCGACGAGAAGAAAAGGAACCGGCTCCAAAATGGATGTCATCTTTTATCAGCCCCTCGCAAGTATAGGGCAATCTCATTCAGCGACAAGACCAGGGCGCCCGGAACCTCGGCCAGCGCCGATTGCGGCATCATGGGCGCGAAAGCGCTTTGCGGCGTCTGGACGATCGCCGTGCCGCCGGCCTCAGCCACCGCCCGCAGACCCTTGGAGCCGTCCTGGTTGGCGCCTGTCAGCACGATGGCGATCAAATTGGGCCCATAGGCGTCGGCCGCGCTCTCGAACATCACGTCGATGGACGGGCGCGAGAACAGCACCGGCTCGTCGTTGGAGAGCGACGCGGCGCCGTCCGGCTCGATCAGCAGATGGTAGTCGGGCGGCGCGAAATAGACCACGCCGCCGACGAGCGGCTCCTTGTCCTCCGCCTCGCGCACATCGACTTCGCATTTCATCCGGAACACCTCGGCCATCAGGCTTTTCTTGTCCGGCGGAATATGAACCACGACAATCACCGGCAGGCCGAAATCCGTGGGCAGACGCGGCAGGATCGCCGACAGCGCCTCCACCGCGCCCGCCGAGGCGCCAATCGCGACCGCCTTCGGCGCCGGCTCGCTCATTTCCCCCACCTCTGGTAGATCTTCTCCTCGCGCACGAATTCCGTAAAGGCGTGCGCCTGCGAGGAAAAGCGCAGGCTCTCCTTCGCGCCAAGCCCCAGAAAACCCTTGCGCGGAAGCGAATCCTTGAACAGCGCGAGCGCCCGGTCCTGGAATTCCCGATCGAAGTAAATCAGCACATTGCGGCAAGATATCAGTTGCAGCTCGGCGAACACGGCGTCCGTCGCCAGGCTGTGATCGGAAAACACCACGCGCTGGCGCAGGCTCTTGTCGAAAGTGGCGGCGCCGTAGGCGGCGCTGTAATATTCAGACAGCGAGCATTTCCCGCCCGACTTGCGATGGTTCTCGGTGAACAACTGCACGCGCTCCAGAGCGTAGATGCCGGACGCCGCCTTGGCCAGCGCCTCCTGGTTGATGTCGGTGGCGTAGAACAGCGTGCGCTGTTCGAGCCCTTCCTCGCGGAACAGGATGACGAAGGAATAGAGCTCCTCGCCGCTGCTGCACCCAGCGATCCAGACCTTGAGCGAGGGATAGGTTCTTAAGTGCGGCGCCACCTTCTCGCGGATGGCGCGGAAATAGCTGGGATCGCGGAACATCTCGCTGACTTGCACGGTCAGATAGCCGAGCAGTTTGGGGAGCAAGGCGGGATCGTGCAGCAGGCTGTCCTGCATCGCCGAAAAGCTGGCGAAACCGAACTGCTCGCGCGCCTGCCGCAAGCGGCGCTTGAGCGATGCCCGCGCGTAATTACGAAAGTCATAGTGATAGCGCAGATACAACGCTTCGAGCAGAAGGCGGATTTCGATGTCCTCGATTTTGTCGCTCATCGCGGCATCCACACGCGCACAAGAGAAAGCAGTTTCTCGACGTCCAGCGGCTTAGCCATATAATCGTTGGCGCCTGCGTCAAGGCAGCGCTGCTGGTCATCCGGCATCGCCTTCGCCGTCAGCGCGATGATTGGCAGTTTGTCCCATTTCGGGTTTTTGCGGATTTCGCGCGTTGCCGTCAGCCCGTCCATCACCGGCATCATAACGTCCATCAGCACGAGGTCGATGGCCTCGGCCGGGGTGGCCGCGGGTTTCGACAATCTGTCGAGCGCCTCCTGACCGTTACGGGCGATCTCGACGATGGCGCCGCGCGGCTCCAGGATGTTGGTCAGCGCGTAGACATTGCGCACGTCGTCTTCGACCACCAGGATGCGCCGGCGTTCGAGGATTTCGTCGCGGTTGTGCGCCTTGCGGATCATTCTCTGTTGCTCGGCCGGCAATTCCGAGACCACCTGATGCAGGAACAGCGTCACTTCGTCGAGCAGTCGCTCCGGCGACTTCGCGCCCTTGATGATGATCGACTTGGAGTAGCGGCGCAGCCGCACCTCGTCGTCCGGCGACAGGTCGCGGCCGGTGTAGACGATGACCGGCGGGAACGAATAGGCGTCCTCGTGGCTCAGGGTCTCCAGCAGCGAGTAGCCGGAGGCGTCGGGCAGGGAGAGGTCGAGCACCATGCAATCGAAGGTCTGCTGCTTGAGGCGGGCCAGGCACTCGGCGGCTGTGCCGACGCCCTCCGTCTCCACGTCATGAGACGACAAAAGCTTGCAGACCGCCTCGCGCTGCACCGCATCGTCCTCGACGACGAGAATGCGCCGCACCCGCTGCGACAGCTTGGCTTCCAACTTCTTCATGACCTCGGCGAGATTGCTGCGCGGAACGGGCTTCAACATGTAGCCGACCGCGCCCAGGGAAAGCGCCGTCTGCGCATGGTCGCTGCCCGAGACGACGTGGATCGGGATGTGGCGGGTTTCGACGTCGCGTTTCAGCCGGTCGAGCACGGAAAGCCCGGACTGGTCGGGCAGTCCGATATCCAGCACGATCGCGCTCGGCAGGTGGCGTTTGGCCAAGGTCAGCGCCTCCTCCGCCGTGCCCGCGACCAGTGATTGGAAGCCCATTTCGCGCGAGAGATCGCGAAGGATGCCAGCGAAGGCTTCATCGTCCTCGACCGCCAGTAGCACGCGCTTGGAATCGCCGAGAGATTCGCGGTCGTCCTGCACGCGCTGGGCCGCCGGCGGCGGCGCGGCGACGGGCTTCTGCGCCGGCTGGACCGGTTCAGCGGCGGCGACGGCGGGGCGCTCGTCGCGCGCCGCCACGCGCGTCGGGTCGTAGGTCGCGGGGATCAGCAGGGTGAAGGTGCTGCCCTGGCCTTCCCGGCTTCGCAGACGGATCGAACCGCCGAGCAGCCGCGCCAGTTCGCGCGAGATCGACAGGCCGAGGCCGGTGCCGCCGTATTTGCGGCTGATGGTGCCGTCGGCCTGGCGGAAAGCCTCGAACACGCTTTGCAACTGCTCCTCGGAGATGCCGATTCCGGTGTCCGTCACGGCGAAGGCGATCTGCCCGTCGCCGGCCGGCTTTACGGTCAGTGCGACTTTGCCTTGGGGCGTGAACTTGAACGCGTTCGACAACAGGTTCTTGAGGATCTGCTCCAGCCGTTGCAGGTCGGTTTCGAGGGTTGGCGGGCACTCCGGCGTCAACTCGACGGAGAACTCCAGCCGCTTGCCGAGCGCGACAGGGTCGAAGACCCCGTGCAGATCCTTTCTCAGTCGCTCCAGTGACAGCGTATCCGGTCTGATGTCGACGCGGCCGGCTTCGATCTTCGACAAATCGAGGATGTCGTTGATTAGGTTCAACAGGTCGTTGCCGGAGGCCTGGATGGTCCTGGCGAATTTGACTTGCTCGGCCGTCAAGTTGCCATCGGGGTTGTCGGCGAGAAGTTTGGCCAGGATCAGCGAGGAATTAAGCGGCGTGCGCAACTCGTGCGACATGTTGGCGAGGAAATCGGACTTGTAACGGCTCGCCTGCTCAAGTTCGCGCGCCTTGAGCCGCACGGCGGCGTTGATGCGCTCGACATCGTCGCGCTGGACCTCAAGCTGTTGGGCCTGCTCTTCGAGCTGAGAATTCGTCTGTTCGAGTTCGACCTGCTGCAACTCCAGGCGCGCCTGCGATTCTTTCAGCGCCCGGCTCTGCTCCTCCAACTCCTCGTTGGAGACGCGCAACTCTTCGCCCTGGACCTGAAGCTCCTCCGACTGGCGTTGAGTTTCCTCCAGCAGGGTCTGCAACTCCGCGCGATAGTTTGCCGACCGCACCGCGATGGCGATCGATTCGGAGGCCTGTTTCAATAGCGTCAGCGCCCTTTCGTCGATGCGCCGGATGAAGCCGAACTCGATGACGGCGTTGACGACGCCGTCGACGCTGGCGGGCGAGATGACAACATGGTTGGGCTTTGCGCGCCCGAGCGCAGAGGCGAAGGTGAGATAGCCTGCGGGAGCGTCGGCGATCGTCATCGCCCGGTTTTCCACGGCGACTTGTCCGAGCAGGCCGTCTTTCGGCCCGAACGACTCGGGGATCTCGGCGTTCGCCGGGATGCCGTAGGTCGAGATGCGCTTGAACTCGCGACGGCCGACATAGATAACGCCGGCCTGGGCGCCGAGATAGCGCCCGAGGAAGCTCAGGACGCCATCGCCGAGCTCGGCGATGCGCAAATCGTCGATCAACGCCAAACCAAGGCCGAGATGCCCGGATTGCAGCCAGTCCTCACGCTCGCGGGCGAGGGAGGCGCGGCGGATCAGGTAGCCGACGCTCAAGGTGAGCAGGATTCCGAGCAGGTCGGAGATCACGCTGCTGAACCTTGCGGATCTGTAGGCGCCCGCCATCTCGGCGACGCTCTTTTGCCTGAGATCATCCTCCTCCCGGTGCATGACGCCGATTTCGTCGCGAATGGCGTCCATCTCGATCTTGCCGCGGTCGGTTTCGACAACCGCGAGCGCCGCCGCGAGGCTTTGGGTCCGACGCAGATCGATGGTTTCCTGAAGCTCGGCGAACTTGGCCTCGACATGCTGCCTGAGCGCCGCGATCCTGGTCTGCTGGCCGGGGTTGGTTGCGGACAGTGCGGCGATGGCGTCGATTTTCGCGGCGACCGTCGACCTCGCCGCATCGTAGGGCTCAAGATATTTGGGGTCGTTGGTTAGCAGATACCCGCGTTGCCCGGTTTCCGCGTCCTTCGCGGTCGACAGCAGATCGGCGAGCGCCACGATGATGTTGTGCGAGTGGAGGATCTCCTGGTTGTCCACCCAAAGCGTCACAATGTTGCGGTAGATCACCCCGCCGCCGACAACGAAGAATGCGAGCGCCACGACGAGGCCAAGCGCCACGAACCGCTCCATGCCGTGGCTGCGTTTCGACGGGGCTGGGCTGGAGGTCGGCGTCATGGAGCTTTGCTGGGCGTGGGGGCAGGGAGGCGGCGGCTTTCAGTGCAGCGAGTGTCGGCGACGCCGGCCTATCTGAGACGAACCACGCCAAGGCGCGGCTCGCCAAGGATATCGGCCGTAGCCTCGAACCCCGGGGGTTTCAACCTCGCGATGGTGTCTTTTTGCATGCCTTGCCCTTTACGCTAGCCGCCAATCGATGCGTGGACACGAAATCGCTGGCGGCGCTCTTGCGCCAGACCGCCGTCAGCCGTTGGTGGCGAAGCCGGGGAACAGCGTCATGCCGCCATCGACGAATAGCGTCGTGCCGACGATATAGTCGCAGTAGTCGGAGACCAGCCAGGCCGCGGCCTTGCCGATGTCCTCGGGCTCGCCGATGCGGCCGTAGGGGATCAACGTCATCAGCCTATCGTAGGCGTCTTGTGTCGCCCAGGCGTCGTGGTTGATCGGCGTGCGGATCGCGCCGGGGGCGATGGAGTTGATGCGGATGCGGTCGGGCGCGCATTCCTGCGCCAGGCTCTGCATCATCAGCATGATGCCGCCCTTGGAGCTGGCGTAGTTGACGTGGCCGCCCCACGGAATCATCTGGTGCACGGAACTCATGCAGACGATCTTGCCGCGCGCGCGCGAAACGTGGCGGGAATCGCCCTGCTTGCGAAACTGCGCGATCCCGGCGCGCGCGCAAAGGAACTGGCCGGTCAGGTTGACCGAGAGCACCTTGTTCCATTGCTCCAGCGTCATCGTGGCGATGCCGGCGTCGCGTTGCAGGCCGGCGTTGGCGACGACAATGTCGAGGGCGCCGAAATCGCCGACGAAATCGGCGAACATCTTGACGACCTGCGCCTCGCTGGAGACGTCGGCCTGGTAGGTGCGCGCGTCGACGCCGAAGCCGCGCGCGGTCTTGGCGACCGCCTCGGCTTCCTCGGGATTGACGACGTAGTTGACGCCGACGTCGGCGCCGGCCTCGGCCAGCGCCAGCGCCACCGCCTTGCCGATGCCGGAATTGGCGCCGGTGACCAGCGCCTTCTGCCCGGCAAGCAGCCTGGGCAGCGGCGGCAGCGGCGGCGCGGCGCGCTGCGGTCCGGCCTGGTTGGCGGCGGGTTCAGTCATTGTGTTCTCCAGGTTGAATCGGCGTGGCGGGCGCGGCGCGCCCGTTCTTCAGCAGCACGGCGACGATTCCCGTCCATCCCGTCTGATGCGCCGCGCCGCAGCCGCGCCCGGTGTCGCCGTCGAAATATTCGAAGAATTGCAGGCGGTCGTGGAAATGTGGATCGTCGTCGAAGCGTGGCGTCTCGGCCTGGTAGGCGCGCCGTCCGCTGGCGTCCTTGAGGAACAGGGATTGGAAGCGGCGCGACAGTTCGTCGGCGACCTCAGCGAGGCTCAGATAGGTATCCGAGCCCTTGGGGCATTCGACGCGGAAAGCGTCGCCATAATAGCGGTGAAGCTTGCGCAGCGCGTCAATCAACAGATAGTTGATCGGGGCCCAGATCGGGCCGCGCCAGTTGGAATTGCCGCCATAGATGCGCGTCTCGCCCTCGCCAGGCTCGTAGGCGAGGGCGAATTTCCTTCCGCCAAGCTCGATCTCATAGGGGTGATCGAGATGGTAGCGCGACACCGAGCGCACGCCATGCTTCGACAGGAACTCGGTCTCGTCGAGCATGCGCGACAGCGCCGCTTTGAGCCGGCGTCGGCGCAGCAGGGCGAGCAGGCGGTCGCCTTGCGCATTGGGCGCGCGCCAGTCGGCGACGAGGCGGGCCAGTTCCGGCCGATGCTCCACGAACCATGCCGTGCGGGCGCGAAATTGCGGAAAGCGGGCGAACAGCGCATCGGGCACGATCTCCGCCGCCACGATCGGCAACAGGCCGACGATCGAGCGGATGCGCAACAGCCTCGGCGGCTGCTCTGGGGGGCGCAGCACGTCGTAATAGAAGGCGTCCTGCTCGTCCCAGAGGCCCTCGTCGCCGGGCTCGCCCGCGCCGTGCATGGCCTCGGCGATGTCGAGGAAATGCTCGAAGAACTTGTTGGCGAGATCTTCGTAGGTCGGGTTTTTGGTCGCCAATTCCAAGGCGATGCGCATCATCGCCAGCGCGTAGGCGGCGACCCAGGCGGTGCCGTCGGACTGATCGAGACGGCCGCCAAGCGGCAGCGGCTGCCGCATATCGAACAGGCCGATGTTGTCGAGGCCGAGGAAGCCGCCCTGGAACACGTTGCGCCCGCCCTCGTCCTCACGGTTGACCCACCAGGTGAAGTTGAGCAGCAGCTTGTGAAACAGGCGTTCGAGAAATAGCAGATCGCCGACGCCGGTGGCGGCGCGGTCGCCTTCGTAGATTTGCAGCGCCGCCCAGGCGTGGACGGGCGGATTGACGTCGTCGAAGTTCCATTCATAGGCCGGCATCTGGCCGTTCGGGTTGATGAAGCGCGCCTGCGTCAGCAGCGTCAACTGCGACTTGGCGAAGCCGGGGTCGATCTGCGCCAGCGTCACGCAGTGAAACGCCAGATCCCAGGCGGCGAACCACGGATATTCCCAGGAATCGGGCATCGAGACGATGTCGCCGCACTGGCTGGCGTCGACGTCGCCGCTGGCGAAATGGCGCCAGTCGCTGTTACGGCCCTGCGCGCGCGCCGCGGGCGGCGCCGGTTGCAGCGGATCGCCGGCAAGCCAGCGGCGGATGTCGTAGCCGTAGAACTGCTTGCACCACAACATGCCGGCGAAGGCTTGCCGCTGCACGAGGCGCGCGTCGTCCGCCATGCCGGTTTGCAGGGCGTCGTAATATTCGTCCGCCTCGGCGAGGCGCAGCGCCATCGTCGCGTCGAAATCGGCGAACGGGTCGGCGCTGGCGCGCGGCCGCAGTCGCAGGCGCAGCGTCGCCGTCGCGCCGGGGGCGAGCGTCAGCGCGTTGAGCGGCGAAGCCTTGGTGCCGCGCCCGGCCGGATTGACGGCGTGGGCGTCGCCGTCAACCACGTAATCGTTGAGGCCGTCCTTGGCGAAGCCGGCGGCGTCCTGCCCCCAGAGCTTTTTCTGGTTGGTGTCGTTGTTGCAGAACAAGGCCTCGCCGGCATAATCCCAGGCGAATTCGCGCTCGATGTCGTCGGACTGGTAGACGCCGATGCGCGATCCCTCGCGCACCAGTTCCGGCCGGTCGTCGAGCGGGCCCCAGGACCAGCGGTTGCGAAACCAGATCTGCGGCAGCAGCCACAGCCGCGCCGGCGCCGGGCCGCGATTGGTGGCGCGGATGCGCCACAATACGTCCTCGACATCGCCCTTGGCGTATTCGATCTCGACATCGAAATAGCGGTCGCCGTCGAAAGCGCCGGTGTCGATGATCTCGAACTCGCGCGCTTCAAGGCCACGCCGGGCGTTCTCCTCGCGCAGGCGCTGGTAAGGGAAGGCGCTTTGCGGGTATTTGTATAACATCCGCTCGTAGGCGTGGGTCGGCACGCCGTCGAGATAATAGTAAAGCTCCTTCACGTCCTCGCCGTGGTTGCCCTCGGCGTTGCTGAGGCCGAACAGCCGCTCCTTCAAGAACGGGTCGGCGCCATTCCACAGCGCCAGCGACAAGCAGAGCCGCTGCCGGTCGTCGCTGAAGCCGCCGATGCCATCCTCGCCCCAGCGATAGGCGCGGCTCATCGCCTGCTCGAATGGCATATAGGCCCAGGCGTCGCCATCGGCCGAATAATCCTCGCGCACGACGCCCCATTGGCGCTCCGCGAGATAAGGCCCCCAGCGACGCCAGTTGCGCCCGGTGGCAATGGTTAAGAGGCGCTTGGCTTCCTCGGTGTCCTCAAGCTTATGGATCGGCGCATTGGCGGTTTCGGTTTTCATGGGCTCCTTTCGCGCCGACTTGCTGACACGCAACCCCCCATTATAATCTACGGGCTAGCTTATTGGTTCCCCGGAGGTTCGCCTTGTCGCACGTCGTTTATATGATCGTCGAGCATGATGGCGGCTTCGCCTATCGCGTCGGCGGCACAATATCAGAGACCTTTGCCAGCCGCGCGCTCGCCCACAAGGCGGCCGAGGCCGCCGCCGCCGAGCAGCGCGCCCCCGGCCAGACTTCATCGATCGAATACGAAACCTCGGACGGAAAGTGGCATGAGGAGCGCTCGCCCGGCGGCGAGCGGCCGCAAACCGAGGTGAAGGATTAGTCCTCGTCGAACAGCGCGGCCTGCTCGGGGCCACGCGGCGGGGCGGCAAGCCCGAGGTGCTTGAAGGCGTGTGGCGTCAGCAGACGACCGCGCGGCGTGCGCTGCACGAAGCCAAGCTGGATCAGGTAGGGTTCGATGATCTCCTCGATGGCGTCGCGCGGCTCCGATAGCGCGGCGGCGATAGTCTCGACGCCGACCGGGCCGCCGCCGAAGCTGAGCGCGATGCAATCGAGATAGCGCCGGTCCATCATGTCGAGGCCGATGGGGTCGACGTCGAGCAGCCTGAGCGCGGCGTCGGCGAGCCGGCGGGTGACGCTGTCGGCGGCCTCGACGACGGCGAAATCGCGCACCCGGCGCAACAGCCGCCCGGCGATGCGCGGCGTGCCGCGCGAGCGCCGCGCGATCTCGTTGGCGCCGTCGCTGGCAAGGCTAAGGCCGAGCACGCGGGCGGCGCGCGAGACGATGCTCTGCAATTCCTCGACGGTGTAGAAATTGAGCCGGACCGGGATGCCGAAGCGGTCGCGCAGCGGCGTCGTCAGCAGCCCCGCCCGCGTCGTCGCGCCGATCAGCGTGAACGGGCTGAGGTCGATCTTTACCGAGCGCGCCGCCGGCCCGGCGCCGATGATGAGATCGAGCTGGAAATCCTCCATCGCGGGATAGAGGATTTCCTCCACCGCCGGGTTGAGGCGATGGATCTCGTCGATGAACAGCACGTCGCGAGGTTCGAGATTGGTGAGTTGGGCCGCCAGATCGCCGGCCTTGGCGATCACCGGCCCCGAGGTCGAGCGGAAGTTGACGCCGAGTTCGCGCGCCACGATCTGCGCCAGCGTCGTCTTGCCGAGGCCCGGCGGGCCGACGAACAGCACATGGTCGAGCGCCTCGCCGCGGGTGCGCGCGGATTCGATGAACACGGCGAGGTTTTTACGCGCCGCTTCCTGGCCGGTGAAGTCGGCCAGCACCTGCGGCCGGAGCGCGGCATCGTCCTCGGGCCGCTTCTCCGCGGAGATCAGGCGGCGGGGAGGCGTGGTCATCCGCGCGGGGTAGCGGAGCGGCGCGGGTCTGTCCAGCGGCGCGGCGAAACGGGTTGTGCGCGGGGGATTTCAACGTCTTGGGCGCCTTTTTGTGAATCCGGGTCGGCGCTTAATGGCAGGAAGGCGTCTGAAATCAGGCTAAAATACGACCACAGCGAAGCGACGGCCGCGACGAACCCGTCTCGACGGCTTGCTGCGGGCGCCTTAGTGTTTCCGTCGATGAATCTTTTCGCCGCCTCTGGGGTCGATCTGCCGCGCGCGGGCGCGGGGCCGCGTCGGCCGCCGGCGCCGCGTAGCCTGAAGCTGCCGCTGTTTGCCTATAAGGTGGTCGCGGCGGCCAGGGGCCGGCTCGCCTTCGCGCCGACGCCGGCGCAAGCCGAAAACGCCCGCGACTATGCGCGCAAGGCGCGCGCTGGCTTCGCCAAACGGTCCGAACAGGCGGTGCGCTCGACGTTCGTCCACGATGTACTCATCGGCCTGCTCGGCTATCGCGGCATCGACCCGGAGCGCGGCTATTCGCTCGCCGAGGAGCGCCAGGTGGCGCGCGGCGCGGTCGATGTGGCGCTCGGGCGCTTCGACGAAACGGCGGCTTTGAATGAAATCCTCGCCCCGTTCGAACTCAAGGGGCCGAAGACGCACGATCTCGACGCGCCGATGCCCGGCCGCGGTCGCAGCCCCGTGCAGCAGGCGTGGGACTACGCCGCCGACATCAAGGGCGCCCGCTGGGTGCTGGTCTCCAACTGCCTGGAAATCCGCCTCTACGGCTTCGGGCGCGGGCGCGATGCTTACGAAGCCTTCGATCTCACCCGGCTCGACGAAGCGGAGGAGCACGCGCGGCTGCTGCTGCTGCTCGGCGCCGACCGCCTGCTCGATGGGGCGCTCGACGGACTGCTGCGCGAAACCGACAGCGCCTACAAGGACGTCACCGAGGAGCTTTACGCGCAATACAGCGCGCTGCGCGACATGCTGATCGATTATCTCGTCAATGGCGCGGACGGGCCGCGCCTGACCCCGCTCGCCGCCATCGAGCCGGCGCAGAAGATTCTCGACCGCATCCTGTTCGTCGCCTTCGCGCAGCGCACCGATCTGCTGCCCAGCCGCCTGCTGGAGCGCGCCATCGAGGCGCAAAACGAATTCTCGCCGGTTCCCATCTGGAACAACTTCGCGACAGTGTTTCGCGCCGTCGATCGCGGCGACCCCCGGCTGCCCAACGTGTGGCCTTACAATGGCGGGCTGTTCGCCGACGATGCGGTGGTCGATCGCGTCACGCTGCCGGATGCGCTGGCGGGCGAAGTCGCAGCGCTCGGGCAGTGGGATTACAACAGCGAAGTGCCGGTGACGCTGCTCGGCCACATCTTCGAGCAGTCCGTCACCGACATCGAGCGGCTGAAGGCGCGCGCCAAGGGCGAACCGGACCCGGCCGTCTCCAAACGCAAGCGCGAGGGCGTCGTCTACACGCCGGACATGGTGACGCGCTTTCTGGTCGAGAAGACCATCGGCGTCACGCTTGGCGAGGCGTTCGAAGCGGCGCGGACGCGGCACGGCTTCGCCGAGGGCGCGCCGGCGGCGACCGAGACCGCCTTCTGGCGCGATTACCTCGGCGCCTTGCGCGCGCTCACCGTCGTCGATCCCGCCTGCGGCTCCGGCGCTTTCCTGGTCGCCGCTTTTGATGCGCTCTATTTCGAGTACGCGCGCGCGGCGAAAGCGCTTGCGGGGCTGGGCGCGCCGGTCGATTTCGACGTCGCCGACGAGATTTTGAGCCGCAACCTCTTTGGCGTCGATCTCAACCCGGAATCGGTCGAGATCACGCGGCTTTCCCTCTGGTTGAAGACAGCGCGGCGCGAGCATCGGCTGGCGAGCCTGGAGGCGACGATCCGCGTCGGCGACAGCCTCGTCGAGGATGGCGCCTATACGTTGCGCCCGTTCGCCGCGCGCGCGGCCTTTCCGGAGGTATTCGCGCGCGGCGGCTTCGATATCGTGCTCGGCAATCCGCCCTATGTGCGGATGGAGCTTATCAAGGCGGTCAAGCCGTATCTGGCCGAGCATTACGCGGTGGCGAGCGACCGCGCCGACCTCTACGCCTATTTCTACGAACGCGGGCTGGCGCTGCTGCGCGAGGGCGGCCGGCTCGGCTTCATCTCGTCTTCGACCTTCTTTCGCACCGGCTCGGGCGAGCCGTTGCGGCGGTTGCTGACCGAACGGGCGTCCATCGAGACCATCGTCGATTTCGGCGACGCGCAGATTTTCAGCGGCGTGACCACCTATCCGGCGGTGGTTTCGATGCGCAAGGGCGCGCCGGCGCCCGGCGAGATCGATTATCTCGTCGTCGAGGGCGAGCCGCCGGCGGATTTGGGCCGCGCTTTTCGCGAGGCGGCGCGCAAAATGCCGAGGGCGCGGCTGTCGGCCGACTCCTGGCAGATCGAGGACGACGCGCTGGCCAAGCTACGCGACAAGATCAGGGCCGGGCGCAAGACGCTCGGCGAGGTCTACGGGGCGCCGCTGTATGGCATTAAGACCGGCCTCAACGAGGCGTT
>Ga0134126_10002757_pt1 | contig 22065 bp, 16 predicted proteins | sample KB31752_FD_96881 | JGI IMG/M metagenome (GOLD analysis project Ga0134126, IMG submission 96881) | Terrestrial soil microbial communities with excess Nitrogen fertilizer from Kellogg Biological Station, Michigan, USA - KB3-175-2 | ecosystem: Environmental > Terrestrial > Soil > Unclassified ... | reverse complement strand
TTCCTGAATATTCGCAATTTTACTAATCGCTGGACCAAACGCCAGGGATGGGATACAGTTATGAATCAGTTGATGATGATTTTTGGCGATCGCCTCAAGCCTGACTTGATCGACTCGCTCTGATGACTGCCTAGCTTCACCCGCTTACACAGTTCCCGTTACAGCCTCGCTCGAACGTCGCTTTCGCCTGAGCACCGGCGGAGGTGAGCGCTCCCCCTGTGTCGATCTCGTCGGGCAACCGGTTCCACCGCCCAGTGTACCTGAATGCCTATTTCAAGCAGCGCCACGATGTGAATACCATCGTTTCTTTCCGCGAGCGAGCGGCGCCACTTCAGACCGGAAACTCCCGGTAGATCTCCTGTAACGGCCATGTGTAGAGCAATCCATTTGTCCGAGTCGCCATTCCGGTGAATGAGGCCATATTATCCGGTACTCGAATTACAAGAGCTTCGGCGCGGATTCGGTGATCCGCTATAGCGAGCCCGAAAAAAATATGGGAAGACGGCTGCGCCTCGCGGTATCCGGAGCCCGCCTTGTGATCGGGTGCGGACTGCCATCCGGCTGGCCCGAATCTTGCGGTGGCGTCTGTTCCATGTGTTACGGTGATCGTAATCTGATTCGCGCCTCAGTCAAATCGGCGCGCATATGACAACGACAGATCTCGTTGAACAGCTAGTGGAACACAAGACGCTTGGCGCGGCGCCTCGCGAGGAACTGGTGTGGCTGGCCTCACACGGGTCGCTTCGACAATTGGACGCAGGCGCGGTGCTGACGGCGAAGGGCGCCCAGGTGGAAGGACTGTTCGTCTTACTGTCGGGACGCATCGCCATGTCCGTCGATCGGGGCGCCGGGCCTCACAAGATCATGGAATGGCGGGAGGGCGACGTTACGGGCATGCTTCCGTACTCTCGCCTGGTCAGCCCACCCGGCGATTCGGTTGCCCAGGAGCCCTCGGTGGTTCTGGCTGTTCATCGCGACCATTTCAGCGCAATGATCCACGAGTGTTATGAGATCACGTCGATTCTCGTCCACAGTATGCTCGATCGCGCGCGCACTTTCACTTCGAGCGCCTTGCACGACGAGAAATTGATCTCCCTCGGCAAATTATCCGCGGGACTAGCCCACGAACTGAACAACCCGGCATCCGCTATCGAGCGCGGCGCCGTGCTGATCGGGGATCGTTTAGAGGATTCTGCGCGAGCGTCGCGCGCGCTCGCCGCCACGGGGCTGACCAGTTCCCAACTCGCAGCCGTCGATGCTCTTCGCGAGGCTTGCACAGCCTCGCGGGGGCACAGCGCACGTTCGCCCATCGAAGAGGCCGAACGCGAGGAGGCCATTTCCGATTGGCTCGCCGATCACGGCCTGGATGCCGCCATTGCAGAATCGTTTGCGGACACGGCAGTGACAATCGAGGCGCTCGATCTTCTGGCTGGAGCCGTGGATGGACCGGCTTTGGCGGTCGCCCTGCGGTGGGCCGCGGCGGGATGCTCGATCCGCGGGATCGCGTCGGAAGTTCAGGATGCCGCAATACGTATCTCCGGCCTGGTCACCGCGATCAAGGGCTTCACGCACATGGATCAAGCGAGCGTTGCCGAACCTGTGGATCTGATACAAGGACTAAGAAACACCATCGCCGTCATCAGGTCGAAGGCGAGAGCGAAATCGGTCAACGTCGTGGTGGACGTGGAACCGGAGCTACCGCGTGTCCGCGGCTTTGCGGGCGAACTCAACCAGATTTGGGCAAATCTAATCGACAACGCTTTGGATGCTGTACCCGACTCCGGCCGCGTCGAAGTGCTGGCGCACCGCGAGCGTGAGCGTGTCGCGGTGCGCGTCATCGACAATGGAACCGGCATCCCCGCGCAGATCGTCGGACGCATCTTCGACCCGTTCTTCACCACGAAGCCGGTAGGGTTGGGCACAGGCTTGGGACTCGATATCGTCCATCGCCTGGTCCGCCACAACGGCGGCGAAATTGCGGTGGAGTCGCAGCCGGGCAGGACAGAGTTTCGAGTCGTGCTGCCTCTTGCCGAGGTTGATGCCCGCGGAGGAACGATTTGAACAAACCGGTTCTTCTCGTTGTGGACGACGATCCACAGGTGCTCGCCGCAGTCCGCCGCGACCTCCGCTCGCGATACCGGGAGCATTACACGATCATGAGCGCGGCCTCCGGACAGGAGGCGCTTACGGCCGCACGCGAACTTAAAAGCCGCGGGGATTCGTTGGCAATCGTCATCAGCGATCAGCGCATGCCAGGTATGCAGGGGAGCGAAGTGCTCGCCCGATCGCGCGAGGTGTACCCGCTGGCGCGGCGCGTCCTGTTCACGGCCTATTCGGACATCGAAGCAGCGGTGCGGGCCATCAACGAAGCGCATCTCGATCACTATCTGTCGAAGCCGTGGGATCCGCCGGAGGAATGTCTGTTCCCGGTGATCGATGATCTCCTCGACGCCTGGCAGGCCGAATATTTGCCCGAAGCGAAGGGAATAAGGCTGGTCGGCGATCAGTGGTCGCCGCAGTCGCACGCGATCAAGGATTTCCTGGCTAGCAATCTCATTCCTTACCGCTGGCTTGATATCACGCGGAATCCGGATGCGCGCGTCCTGCTGGATGCGGCTGGGATAAATGCCGGCGAACTCCCGGCGCTGTTCTTCGAAGACGGATCCGTACTGCGCAACCCGGAGCCCCGTCAGGTGGCTGAACGGCTGGGCCGATCCCTCTCAGCCGCGTTCGATGTGTACGACCTTGCGATCGTCGGCGCCGGTCCGGCCGGCCTCGCGGCGGCGGTCTATGGAGCGTCGGAAGGGCTCCGAACCTTGCTGCTCGACCGCCGGGCGCCGGGAGGCCAGGCGGGCTCCAGTTCCCGGATCGAGAACTATCTCGGGTTTCCGGCCGGCGTGAGCGGCAGTGATCTGACACGGCGCGCCCTGCTGCAGGCGCAGCGGCTCGGAGCTGAATTTCTCGCGCCGCTTGAAGTGACCGGAGTCTCCATCGATGCGGGATACAAGCGCCTCACGCTCGCCGATGGCCGCGAGATCGTCACGCGATCCTTGCTGGCCGCCACCGGCATGTTCTATCGCGAGCTGCCTGCCCCCGGCGTAGCAGAGCATACGGGCGCCGGCGTGTACTATGGCGCGGCGACCACGGAAGCGCCGGTATTCAGCGACCGCCGTGCGTTTGTCGTAGGCGGCGGAAATTCGGCGGGCCAGGGCGCCATGCATCTGGCGCGCTATGCGAAAGAGGTTCACATCGTGGTTCGCCGCGATAGCTTACGCGACACCATGTCGCAGTACCTCATCGATCAGATCGAGAAGACGCCAAACATCCACGTGCGGTTTCGGACCCAAATCGAACGAGTCGAAGGCGAGGGCCATGTAGAACGGATCGCGCTGACCTCGCTTGACGATGGATTGTGCCGGGTGGAGCAAGCCGACGCGCTGCTTGTCTTCATCGGCTCCCGTCCAATGAGCGACTGGCTGCCTCCCGACGTGATGCGCGACGCCAAAGGATTCGTGCTAACGGGCCGTGACCTGATCGCAACCGAGGGATACACGCGCATCTGGAAGGAGCGCCGCGAACCGCTGCCGCTTGAGACAAGCGTGCCGGGAGTATTCGCCGCCGGCGACCTCCGCACCGGCGCGATGAACCGGGTGGCGTCGGCGGTTGGTGAGGGATCGATGGTGGTACGGCTCGCGCACGAATACCTGGCGATGACTTGAGCCGAAACAGCCCGCGATCGGCTACTTGCGTCGTTCGGTTTATGGTCGTCACCAGCGCCAAGCAAACGCAATCGCTCTCGCCAAATCGACGCTGAGCCGGGTCTATCAAAGCTCTCTTGACGTGATCGCCATTGAAATGATCCGGCACGACCCGGCTTCAGCGGCGCTTCAGGGCTTCGAGTTCTTCCAGAGTACGAGGCCAGTCGGACCGTAGGAGCCGGGAAAGGCTTCGATCCGCGAGGACGTTTCCACCTGTCTGGCATCGGGCGCAGTAGTTCGTTTCGTTGTCCGCGTAACGAATCCGTTGAATCTTTTCTCCGCATCTTGGGCAAGGTTCTCCATAGCGTCCGTGGACTGCCATAGCCTTGCGAAACGCGGTCACTTTTTCCGGAAAGGCAGCCTCCGCTTCCGCGCGCAGGCGATCCACCCAGAACTGGAGCGTGTCACGCGCCGCGGTAAATAGCCTTTCCCATTCGTCCGGTTGCAGCTTGTGAGTAAGCGTGATGGGAGACAATTGCGCCGCGTGCAGAATCTCATCCGAATACGTGTTGCCGATGCCGCTTACCAGACGCGGATCGGTTAAAGCTCTTTTGAGCGTCCGGTTTTCGAGCGTGAGTGTGGCGCGAAACGAATCGAGATCGCTGGTGAAGACGTCGATTCCTCCGGGGTCCACGGAATGTAAACCTTCCTCGCCGATGAGGATGTGCAACGATGCGCGGCGTTTTGTGCCGGCTTCGGTGAGCACCAGAGAGCCGTTAGGGAAATCGAAGGCCGCCAAATTGTTGCGGCCCGCCAGCTTTGCCTCCGGCGGTCGCCAGTGCAGCCGGCCTGCAATCATTAAGTGAAGCGCCAGCCAAAGATCGTTCTCCACGCCGATTGCAATGCGTTTGCCGATGTTCCGCAGTTCGCGCACGACGCGGCCCTCCGCATTGGTGACTGGTGGTTGTGCGGTTCGCAGCAGAAACGCGCTCTGCAGTCGCACACGCTGGAGCGGTTGGCCGACGATGCGTGGCTCAAGTGCGCTGATATAGGCAGCGATATCCGGCAGTTCCGGCATGCTTATTAGCTTGCATGCCACCTCCGAAGATTGCAAGGTTCTGTGCGGCGGCGGACTGATGCCGCCCGGACCGGAGGCCAGTCGTTTGTGCAGGTATCGCTAAAAATCAAGCAGAGACAACGGGCGGAATTATAGTTTCGGCTAAGAGAACAGAGCCAATCTTGCGAGGCGTCGCGCGATGTGGCGACCGGGAGATTTTACCTGTAGCGAGCTTCCTCGCTTACCGGCGGCGAGCACGAACCAAACGATCGATGCCGCGAACCAGATGTAGGCCGAAGGAATCCGCGTGACCACCAGAATGATGCTTCCAACTATTGCGATCACGGCAGAAAAGAAGTTCACGCGAGCAGGCGTCATTCGAATCCTCATCTTTAGCTTCATCGATTTAATTCAAATTGGGCTCATTTCCCGCGTCGTTCAGTCGGTAGCGGTGCCGCCATGGAGAATGCGATCGTTGGCTGCCAGCATCTCCGCATGGAACGTGAGCGCATCCGGGTGGAAGTCAGAGCGCGGAGAGGGTTCAAGCACGAAATGGCCGTAGTTATCCGTACCGCGCACCAAAGTAGCGCTGTCGAGAACGCCGGTAAGCTGCTTTACGTAAGTTGGCAGATAACGGATCGCGAAACCGATGCGCCGAATTGCGCTATGGTTCGACTCGGAGCCGTGAACCAACATAACGTGATGCAGCGACATCTGTCCTGGCTCCAGGACGATATCCACTGCTCTCGACTCCTCGACCGTTACGGCAATTTCCTGGCCCCGGCTCAAAAGGTTGTCCCGCGCAAAGGTATCCCGGTGGGGAAGTTGCTGGAGCATATGTGTTCCCGGCACAACGCGCATACATCCGTTCTCAGCCGTGCTCGGCGTGAACGCGACCCAGGCGGTCACAACATCAGGTTTGGAAAGGCCCCAGTATGTCGAATCCTGGTGCCATGTTACGCGTGCGGAGTCGTGAGCGTTCTTTATGAAAAATCCCGAACCCCAGCATAAGATGTTGTGTCCCAGGATATCTTCAACCGGATCGAGAATGCGGGAATCGCGGATGAGTTCATTCAGCCAGGTTAAAAGCAGATGAGGCTTTCTGTTGATCCTGGCGGGCAATTGACCACCCTGCTTCGTTTCCACTTCTTCCAATTTCCCGCGCAAAGCGGCCGTTTCTTCGTCTGAGAAGACCGGCAAAGGGAATAGAAAACCCTGCTGCTGATACTCTCCTAGCTGGTGTTTGGTGAGTGTTTTTCCCATCGTCAGTTCCTTGCGTCGCCCGTCCGGATGATTTTATCGCCAGAATAGTTCGCAACCTGTATGAAGACCAACATTAATATTTCCTACGTGATCTTTTTGGCCGCTACTGCGGCGCTCGGCGGCCTGCTGTTTGGCTTCGACATCGCTATTATCACCGGCGCCGGCCCGTTCCTGACGGAGCATTTCAACCTTAGCGATCTCAGTTTGGGGTGGGCGTTCAGCTCGCTGTTGTTCGGCTGCGCCGTTGGCGCCACCGTGGCCGGGCGGCTAACTGATTTCTACGGCCGCAAGAAAATCCTTCTTGTTGTAGCGGCCCTATTTGCCATCACCTCGCTGGGAACCGGCGCGGCTCCGACCTTCACGTTCTTCATCATGGCGCGTTTCATCGGCGGCCTGGCCGTCGGGGGCGCATCCATTCTTTCGCCCCTGTATATCGCCGAAATCTCGCCGCCCTCACTGCGGGGCCGCATGGGCACGCTTTACCAGATGTCAATTGTCACGGGCATCCTTATTTCGTACGCCATCAACTATCTGTTGCGTGATGCCGGATCTGCGAACTGGCGCTGGATGTTCATCACTGGCGTGATTCCGTCGGTGCTCTTTTTTGCAATGCTGCTTTCGGCGCCAGAGACTCCCCGGTATCTGTTTATGGCCGGCAAAGAACAGCAGGGATTTGTGATTCTCGAGCGCATCGCGGGACGGGAAAGCGCGGAATTCGAAGCATCGGAAATCCGAGCCAGTCTGTTGAACAAACGGAGGGCGTGGCGCGATCTCCTCCGGCCCGGCATTCGGCGCGCCGTGCTGGTAGGCTTCTGCCTGGCGATCCTCGTTCAAGTGTCCGGCGTGAATACCATCATCGATTACGCACCCGCCATTCTGAAGTCGGCAGGCTGGAAAATCGACGCAGCGCTGTTCTCCACTCTCATCATTGGCCTTACGAATTTCATCTTTACGTTCGTTTCGTTCTGGGCAATTGACCGCTACGGCCGCAAGCCACTCTACATCATCGGTTCGCTCGGCATGACTGCCGCTCTTGTTGCGCTGATGTGGGCGGCCTTGATGGCACGGTTCCAGAACGCCGCTGTGCTTGTCTATATTCTGGTTTACCTGGCGTTCTTTTCTTCGTGTATCGGACCGGTCTTTTGGACGCTGGTCGCGGAAATATTTCCGAACGATCTGCGCGGCACAGCCATGGTAGTGCCCGTGTTGGCACAGTGGATAGCCAATGCGGCGGTGGTTCTCTTCTTCCCGCTTGCCTTTAATCAGATCGGGAAGGGGATCACGTTTGGTTTTCTGGCGGTGCTGGCGCTGGCGCAGGCCCTATTCACCTGGTTCTTCGTGCCGGAAACCAAGAACAAGCCCCTGGAGGAAATAGAGGAGTACTGGAAACGAGTCGCGGCCTCCGGCGCCGCCTTACGAGCAGGTAAGGGCAGTAGCTTGTAAGTCCATGCCGCAACGCGCAACCTGCCCGACCGGTAGCTTCGTTATAAATTCATAACCTAAGATTTGAAGTGGCCGCTCTAGGCGGCGCTAGAAAGGCACCCACATGACTCGTCGTACTCTTTTTGCGCTTGCGGGCGCGGCGTCTCTGAGCCGCGGACTGGCAAAAGCTGCCGAAGCCAAGAAGCAGATCAAGATCACGGGTATTGAGACAGATCTGCTGCGCTTACCCCCCTCCGAATTTACCGGGGATGCGATTCACGACTTCGGTTCCGCGGAGGGCGGCGTTGTTCTTCGCGTGCTCACCGATGCCGGTATTACCGGTTGGGGCTATAGCAACTTCGGAATGATCGAAGGTGGCCCGCGCGTGGTGCAGACTATTTTGGAGTACGAAATCAAGCCAGTGCTGATTGGCCAGGACCCGGCGTTCCCTAAAAAGATTCGCACCGATTTATGGCGCGCGCTGGAGTATCAAGGCGCGCAAGGCGTCACGCAGTTTGCCATGTCGGTGGTCGATATCGCCATCTGGGACATTCTGGGTAAGGCGGCGGGTCTGCCTGTTTATAAGATGCTGGGGGCCGTGCGCGACCGTATGCCGGTGTATGCGATGTGCGGATGGTATCGCAAAAACGATCGGGATCATTCGCAGTACAAACGCACCATAGATGAGACGCTCGAGATTGGATATCGCGCCTTCAAGGTGAAGGTCGGCCGTTATTCGCTCGAAGACGATGCGGAACGAATTGAATTCGGCCGGAAAACGGCCGGCAAGGATATACGGATTATGGTCGATGCGAATCAGGCGTTCAATCGAGTGGAGTCGCTGCGCCGCGGCCGCGTCTATCAGGAACTGGGCTGCTTCTGGTATGAAGAACCGATGCCGCCGTGGGATCACGAAGGCTATGCGGAATTGGCAGGCGCGCTGGACATGCGCGTCGCCACCGGCGAGAACGAGTACAACAAGCACGCTTTCATGGATCTTCTGCTCAAAAAGGGCGCCGATGTGGTCCAGCCCGACAATCGCCGCGCCGGCGGCCCCACCGAGTGGATTGAGATTGGGGCCATCGCCGACGGCTTTGGCGTTGAACTGGCAAGCCACGGCGGAGGACCGGCGAACATGAATATTTTGTGCGCGATTCCGAATGCAATCTACATGGAATCGGGCGGCAAGCAGAAAATAATCAATGGCGAAGTGCTTGCCCCGGAGGCTCCGGGAATGAGCAGTGAACCGAATCCTGATTTCATCGCCAAGTACAAGATTGGGTGACGGTCTCCTTGATCGGCATTGGGGGCCTTCCTCACTCAACCCGCGCGCCGATGCGCGCGCGCGGCCGCCCCGCTTCAGAAGTCTTCCCACACGAGCGCGGGAAACAATGACCGTATTACGAAACCGCAGCGTTCATAAAGTTCAATGGCCTCGACGTTCGCGCACGTCACCGTGAGACTTGCCGAACGGCAGTTGCCATTCGTCAATGCCGTGAGCGTCGTCCGCAGAAGTTCGTAGCCGATACGCGTGCCGCGGACGCCGGGAATCACGCAGAGCTGTGTCACGTGGCCGGACTGAGAGGAGACCATGCTGGCCAGGCAAACGCCGCATACTCGGCCGCTGTGATCGTCCACGGCCACGAACGAAGCTCCCGGAGCGAAATGTCCGCAGCCGGGATAGCGAACGATGTTGGTCAGGAATCGCCGCGCGCCCGGGATGTTGCGGTACTGGTCGTTGATCTCGCTATCGATGTGTCCGCGGTAGGCCGCCGAGATCACGTGCGCCGCCTCTTCCTGAAAGCGGTCGGTCCAGGGCTGTACTCGGATGCGGTGAGTTGTCTCCTTTGCAGGAAGCCGGACGATGTTTTCCGCCGAAATCTGCATGAAGTACCGGTCGTGCCGCGTCGCCCAGCGCGCAAACGGCAGCGGCTGATTGATCGGCGCTTTCAGCAGCATCAATTGCGATTCGATCCGCCGTACGCCGGGCGTGTGCATCAGGCTGTCGACTATTTCGCCCAACAGCAGCAACTCGTTTCCCGAGCTTTGCCGGCTCGGGCGGACGTAGAAGTCGCCGATGAGTCCTTTGCGCTCATCGCAGACCTGGTAGGCATACCCGATCAGGTCGGGGCCGCTCCGCAGGGCGAAGCCGGTAAGCGACTTCATCTGTACGAAACGGCGCACGAGGTCGGCGGACAATCGGAAGTCCCAAGACAGCTCGCGCTCCCAGACCCGGATCTCTTCTTCCAGCAGGCTATCCAATTCAGCTACCGCGACCTGGCGGAGGTCGCAGACTTGAATTAGTGGTGCATCGCTTACCGCCGCCATCCTCGCGATTATATGTTGAGAGCCCCGGAGCCCGTCAAGACCGGTTGCTGTTGAAGGAAATGCTGGATGCTCTTCACCGCCTGCCGCGTGCGGTGATTATTCTCTATCAGGCTGAAGCGCACGAAGCCCTCTCCCATCGGGCCGAAACCGATGCCCGGAGAGACTGCCACAAGCGCCTCCTTCAGCAAAAGCTTGGCAAAGTCGAGCGAAGGCATGTCCTGAAACGGCTCGGGAATCCGCGACCACACGAACATAGATGCTTTCGGTGGGTCCACGCGCCAACCCGCGCGGTTCAACCCTTCGCAAAGCAAATCGCGTCGAGTCTGGTAAATCGAGCAAATCTGCGCCGGGGCGTCCTCGCACTCGCGAAGCGCAATGATGGAAGCGATCTGAATCGGCTGGAAAATTCCATAATCCAGGTAGCTCTTTATGCGGGCGAGCGCGGCGATCAGCTTGCGGTTACCGAGGCAGAAGCCGACGCGCCATCCAGCCATGTTGAAGCTCTTGGTCATGGAGTAGATTTCGATACAGTTCTCGGTGGCGCCCTCCACCTGCAGAATGCTGGGCGGCCGGTAGCCATCGAATCCCAATTCCGCGTAGGCGAAGTCGTGAATCACGTAGGAGCCGTGCTGGCGCGCCAGCGAAACTACTTCTTTCATGAACTCGAGGTCCACGCACACCGTTGTGGGATTGTGCGGAAACGAGATCAGAATGACTTTGGGGACCTTCGACGAAGTGCGATACAAAGTCTTCAACTCTTCGAGGAATGTAGCCGCGTCCGGCATGGGCAGCATACATGCCTCGCCGTCCGCCATGATCACGCCATATTGGTGAATCGGATAAGCGGGATTCGGCGATACAACGCGATCGCCGGGTCCGATAATGGCGAACAGGAGATGCGCCAGCGCGTCCTTGGCGCCAATTGTGACAATCGCTTCCGTTTCCGGATCGAGCACGACTCCGTACTGCTTTCGGTAGCGCGCCACGATGGCGTCGCGCAGATGCGGTATTCCACGCGACATGGAGTACCGGTGGTTCCGCGGATTGCGCGCCGCTTCGATTAGCTTATCGACCACGGGCTGGGGCGTCGCGCCGTCGGGGTTACCCATCCCCATGTCCACGACGTCGAGACCTGCTGCCCTAGCTTCTGCCTTCAGTTCGTTGGTAATCGCGAAAACGTAAGGCGGCAGTTTGCTAATTCGGTAGAAATCATCGCTAGGCAGCGGCATATCTCATAGTGTAACGAGACGGATGAAACCTCTCATACGTTCCGGTGAAGGGGGCTGGCTTCACCGCATCGTTCCTGGCCGAAATTCAGGCGAATACTCGCAGGACCTACGCGCCGTGCCTTTGTGCGAATTCCCAGGCATCGGCCACAATCCGTTCGAGATCCGCGCGAACGGGCTTCCAGCCGAGCGTGTTCTGGAGCTTTTGCGAGTCTGCAACCAGTCTGGGCGGATCGCCTTCGCGGCGCGGCCCGGAGATATACGGAGCCTTGCGGCCGGTGACCTTTTCAACGGCGGAGAGAACTTCTCTCACCGAGTGGCCAACGCCGGTGCCGACGTTGAACGCGCCGCCAGCGCCTCCGTTGAGCAGATGCTCAACCGCGTTGATGTGGGCTTGGGCTAGATCGCTGACGTGGATGTAGTCACGGACGCAGGTTCCGTCCGGGGTGTCGTAATCTTCGCCGAAAACGGTCACCGGCTTTCCGGTCAGGACGGCGCGGAGCACCAGGGGGATGAGGTGAGTTTCCGGATCGTGGCGTTCGCCCAATCCCGCTTCGGGCTCGGCGCCGCACGCGTTGAAATAGCGCAGCCGGATACTGTGAAATCCGCGATATTGGTCGAGTAATTCGATCATGCGTTCCACCATGACTTTGGAGTCGCCATACGGATTAATGGGCGCAATCGGCTGGTCTTCAGTGATGGGGACTCGCTGCGGATTTCCGTACGCGGCGGCGGTTGACGAGAACACGAGTTTGTTTACGCCAGCCTGCTGCATGGCTTCGAACAGCGAAGTGGAACCGCCTACATTGTTCGCGAAGTACAGTTCGGGCGCCTTGGTCGATTCGCCCACGGCAATGTAAGCGGCGAAGTGAATCACCGCCTCGCACTGTTCTTCTCTTAGAATCGACGCAAGTTTTGCGGTGTCGCGCAGATCAACGACGCGTAAAATTCCTTCCGGAACGTTGGCGCGATCGCCACGGGAAAGATTGTCGGCAACAATGACCGAATGGCCGCTTTTACGCAGGAAATGGACCGTATGAGATCCGATATATCCGGCTCCGCCGGTGACGAGTATCTTTGCCAAATTATGAGTTTATCGAATGGACTGGAATGGATCGCGTCAAATGGGTAGCCCGATTGTCCGCTACAGATTGATGACATAGACTGATTCATTAAAGACCTCAACGCTAGATCCTGGGATTATAAGAAAGATTTTCCATGGCGCAGAATGACGACTTGACTCGCCGCGACGTGATGAAGCTTGCGGGGGCCGCGGGCATAACGGCCGCCGCGGTGACGACCGCCGCTACAGTCGCTGGACCAGGCTTCGTAAAGGCTCATGCGCAGAGCAACCAGATCCGATACGGCCTGATTGGGACCGGCAGCCGCGGAACCTACCTGCTGAGCCGCCTCGCAAAAATCGACAACGGGCATTGCGCGGCTCTATGCGATCTGGATGCGAATTCGCTCGATAAGGCCGCCAGTGTCATCGGCACGAACCCGAAGAAGTACAACGATTACCGTGAACTGCTCGCGGACAAGAACGTGGACGCGGCAATCGTCGCCGTTCCGCTTTACGAACATTTCCCCGTGACCCGCGATGCGCTGCAAGCCGGGAAACATGTCTTCTGCGAAAAGAGTCTGGTGTTTAAACCGGAAGAAGTTCATGCCTTGCGGGGGTTGGCGCCACAGCACGGCAAGCAGGTCCTACAGGTTGGATTACAGCGGCGGTATAGCCATTATTTCCAAGCCACCCGGCAGATGGTGGAGAAGGGAATTCTCGGAGACGTCACGCATATCCACGCCATGTGGCATCGAAATCCCGGCTGGGTGATGAGGCCGGGAGGGAAGAGCAATCCGAGGAACTGGCGGCTGTTCCGCGAGTTCTCGGGCGGGCTGACCGCCGAGCTGGCTTCGCATCAAGTGGATGTGGCCGACTGGATGTTCGGCGCCCAACCAGAATTTGTGATGGGCCTCGGTGGCCTGGATACGTGGAAAAACGACGGGCGCGATATCTTCGACAACATCCAGTTGATCTTCCAGTATCCAGGCGGCCGCAAAATGACTTTCAGCGCCATCAGCACGAACAGCCATTGCCCGTTCCTCGGCGCGTCGAGACCGGAGTTCGGCATCTGCATCATGGGGACAGCGGGCGCAGTCGAAATTAACATTGGCGACGGACAGAAAACGCTTCCCACGGCGCTGTGGTACCGCGAGCCGAGGCCCACGAGCATCTCTCCGGCCACTGAAAAAACCATAACGGAAGCGGGCGCGACCTTCGCCTTGGCCGGGCCGCGGAAGGGGCTTCCCATCAGGATGCCTCAGTATGAAGTCGATAAAGACAACGATTCGTTTATTACGCGCGAACTGAAGTACGCCCGACTGTGGCTCTATCAAAAGGGCGTGATGATTCCTGAAGAAGACGTGAATCCGGTGGACACCGAATTGCAAAGCTTCTTCCACGATTCGATGACCGGCGGCCATCCTAAAGCCGATATGGAAGTGGGGCTGGCGGATTCCACCGCGGTGATTCTTGCGAACGTCGCGATGGACGAGAATCGCCGCGTCTACTTCAACGAGATTCAAAATCTCGGTAAAGATAAAGTTAACGACGCGCTGAAAGAAGAGGCGAAGCACACCGCGTGAGCGAGCTACATGCCTCTAATCCTTCACGCCAGTTAGTGGCCCGAAAAAATTTGTATTTAAGACGCTTCTGGAAAAAATAAGTAACAAGGAATTCGTTTACTCAACGGGGCCGGGCGCGCCTGGATTTCCCGCGAAATTTGTTATCTGTCGTGCGGGCGAGGCCATCGCTTCCTCCTTTGCGACGATCGTAAATCCGCGGAGTTGACTTTGACAGCCACATATCCGGTAAACTGATATGAGGGCGTTTATAGAAGACGCTTAGTGTTGTTGGCTCGCTTACATAGCGTGCTGGCTTGTAAAAAATCGGATATTTGAGTTGGTGGACTCGAATCCAGAAGTGGCTCTGTGAGATTGTTTGTCCATCCTCCCCGCCTCGTCCCTTTTAGCGCACATGAGTTCCAACGAAAACGGCGCCCCCACTACTTTCCGAGCTTCGCTGGTGATCCCTTGTTTCAATGAAGGCAAACGCCTCGACGTTGCGGCGTTCCGGAGCTATCTTTCAGCGCGTCACGGAGTCCGTATCATCTTTGTCGACGACGGCAGCAGCGACGACACGGTTGAAGTGTTGCAGCGAGTGTGCCGGGGATATGAAGACTCGACACATATTCTGAAGGGCGGCAAGAACCGGGGCAAGGCCGAAGCCGTTCGGATGGGCATGCTTTATGCGCTGAACCAAGGCGACCCGCAGATCGTGGGATTCTGGGACGCCGACCTGGCGACGCCACTCGAGGCAGTGGAGAAACTGCTGCGCATTCTCGATGCTCGACCGGATATCGACATGGTGTTCGGCTCGCGCGTCAAATTGCTCGGAAGAACGGTAAATCGAAAGCCAATCCGCCATTATCTGGGCCGCATCTTCGCTACGGTTGTTTCGGTTGCCCTCGGCATTGCGATCTACGATACGCAGTGCGGAGCCAAACTGTTCCGAGTGCATCCGGATCTGCGCGAAGTGCTGGCCGAACCCTTTCTATCCAAGTGGGTTTTCGATATAGAAATCCTGGCCCGCTATATCGCTTTGTGCGGCAACGATCCCGCCCGCGTTGAACAAATGATTTATGAATTTCCGCTGCAGAAGTGGACGGACGTCGAAGGCTCCAAGGTGCGCCCGAAGGACTTCTTTGTCGCGATCTCGGATGTCATTCGTATCCGGCGCAAATACCGGTCGGGACGTCGACTAGATCCGGCTGCATCCGCCGAGCATCGAAGAGAAGCGATTTAAAAAGGCTCGCGGCCTGCTGCAAAGGCGATCCCTTGACGGAAGCCTCCCTTACGCTAAACAGATATTCAAACATAGGCAGACATGCAGAACGACCCTGTTCTTCAAGAATCTTCAACATGGCGCCGGATTCAGTCGGGCGCGGCCAATGCCCTGGTGCGCTTTGTCCAAGTTCACTGGGAGATCCTGTCGCTGCTCGTGCTGGCCGCGATCGTACTTTTGCCTGGGCTGGGCTCTCATCCTCTGGTGTCATGGGATGAAGCCATCTATGCGGAGATATCGAAAGAGTTTCTGATCCTGCATTCCTGGCTGACCCCTCACTGGAATTATCAGCCCTGGATGGAGAAGCCACCGCTCTTCCTTTGGGTTACGGCTGTTTTCTTCAAAGTATTCGGCATATCCGAGTTTTGGGCCAGGGCTGCGTCGGCATTTTCCGGAATCGGCGTTGTCGCCGTCACGTATCTTTGCGCGAAGGAACTGAAGGATAGCCGGCTTGGGTGGATTGCAGCTTTTCTGCTGCTCACGATCCGTGGTTTTCTTCAGATGGGCAGAAATGGCAAAACCGACATGATGTTGACGCTCTGGATGTTTGTCGGTCTATACGGAGTTTTGCTGCTTATCAAGGGGAGGCGCGCCGGCTGGTATTTGTTCTGGTGCGGCTCCGCGCTAGCTGTCATGACGAAGAGCGCCGCGGTGGCTCCGGTGTTCCTCACGCTCGCGGTTCTGGTGATTGTGCGCCGGGATCTTTTCGGGGTCATAAGCAAGCAATTTTTTATGGGCCTTGGGCTCTTCGTGCTGATCGTGGCGCCATGGCACATCTACATGGTCAGCCACTTCGGAGATGCATTCCTCGATCAATATCTGGGCCGCCATGTCCTCGAGCGATCCATGAGCCCTCTGGAAAATAACCACGAAGGCGTCTCCTACTATCCGATTCTTTTGTTGAAGTGGGTTTTCCCGTGGATTCTGGTAGTACCCATCGGATACTGGATCGCCTTCAGGCAAAAGACGCTGAATGTTTTTCATTATTTCGCTTTGATCATTCTCCTGTTCTATACGCTTGTGCAGACGAAGGTGGCGCATTATGTGGAGCCTATCTATCCGGCATTGGCGATCGTCGCCGCGATGCCAATCTATGACTGGATACGCTCGTGGCGCACGGAGCGAGTATTGCAAGCTGGTTTCGCGATGGCTCTCATCGCCGGGCTGGTGTGTCTGCCGATCCTTGAAAATCACATCGCCGCGGAGTACGGCAGCCCGGTAGTGGACCTCATTCGAGCGCATCCGGTCCGCGGCTACAATGGGCCGCTTCTGTTGTGCTCGGATCGAGTGATGATTACACTGGCTGCGCCTCTGTTCTATGCTCCGTCGAAAACGGAACAGGTCTATCTCGACTCCAAACCAATGAAAACAGATAGCGTGCGCATTGACCCGAAGACAATCGATAAGAAGTATTGGCATCCTGTTCCACTCACCTCGGAACTCAATTCCACCCCGGACCTGATTGTGATCAGCAAAGAGTTGCTGCCGCGTTTGCCGGCCTCTTCGAGGTTCCGGCCGATCGCGGGAACAACGGAATACGAATTGGGAATGCTGGCCGTGGACGGCAGCAAATCCGCCACAGCCAACGTAAAGCGCGTTGTCGGTGGCAGGTGATGGGCTTCAGCGCCGCATGTTATAGAACAACTGTTCGTATGCGTCGGTAACCGCATCCCAGCTATAGCGTTCCTGAACGCGGCGTTGTGCGAGACACCCCCAGCGGCCTCGCTCTTCCGCGGATAATCCGGAAGCCCAGCGGAGCTTCTCAACCAGAGTCTCCTCGGTGAAGGACACTGCCGCGCCCTCCGCGGCCTCTTCTGTTTCCGGCGTGGCTAAATAGAGGACCATCGCGCCGCGCCCCATTGCTTCGATGAGAGCGGGATGCGTGCCACCGACTTCCGTCGCCTGAATGTAGGCGAAGCAGTGCGATTGCAGTTCGCGGTAGCCCTCGCCGTAGATTGCGCCGGGGATGATGATGCGAGGATCGCGTGTGTCCCGAATCCGCCGGATGTAATCGGCGGCGTAGGGCGCGTCGCCCACGATTACCAGCCGCAGATTCGTTTCGACCTGCTCAAATGCCTGACGAACGAGCAGCGCATTGTTCTCCGGCTCCAAGCGGCTAACGTAGAGGAAATAGCCGCCAGGCTCCAAGCCCAATCGCTCCAGCGCCGCGGCGCCTTTCACCTTTTCGGTTTCCGCTCCGTACGGGATGAACGTCGATTCCTTTCCGTAACGCTCGAAATAGTATTCGCGGATTTTAGCCGCATCTGAAACGACCTCGGAGCAGCACCATGTGGAAAGCCACTCCGAGAGCAGATACCATTTCTTCGCGAATTGATTCCACTTCTTGCGATGCCGCTCGAGGCCGTCTACGTTCAGAGCGGTGGGCATCCCAAGTACGCGCGGCATCCACGTGAATATTGCGTTAGCGGCGTTGCAATAAAGGACAACATCGAAGCGGCGCCGCAGCAGGTCAAAGGTAGACAGGCCGGTATGGGCCAGCGTATCGAAATATTTGTGGCGAACGGTTGGAAGGTAGCGAAGATCGACGCCACGATATCTGCTGCCATCGTGAGGCGAGCGGCAATAGACTGTAACGCGATGGCCGCGCTCAACTAGGCGGACCGACAACTCTTCCGCGAACGTTTCGAAGCCGCCATAATTGGCCGGGATGCCACGCGTCCCCACGAGGGCGATCCGCATACCAGTTTGGGTCAAGGTTTCTTGAGCCAGCGAACGCTATCCGGCGCCGTGTTCTGGCACTTCACCGTGTCGGTGACGCCCGAGGAGATATTAGCGCACGCGCCTTCGGTCGCCGCTCTCATGGCGGTCATTTCAGAGGAGGCGCCGGCAGTTGTGCAAGCGGTCTGGCCATTGAACGTCATGCAAACCCGCACCTTATACGTGTCGCGTCCGATTGTGGAATAAAGGATCAGCGCAGCGAAGCCTGCGACAAACAGGGCGATAATGATTCCAAATTTTTTCAGAGCGTTTCCTCACGGAAGAAGTTGCCCATGCGCCGGAACTTTTCATACCGATCGGAGATAAGACCTTGACGATCGAGCGGCGCGAGTTCGGCGAGCGCGTTCTTAAGAGTTTCACGGAGCGCCGATGCGGCGGCATCATGATCGTTCTGCGCGCCTTCGGCCGGCTCTTTCACGATGCCGTCGATGATCTTCAGGCCCAGGAGATCCTGAGCGGTCATCTTCAATGCCTCGGCGGCGAGTGGCGCCTTGCCGGAATCCCGCCAGATGATGGCGGCGCAGCTTTCGGGAGAGATGACGCTGTAGTAGGCGTTCTCCAGCATGTAAACGCGGTTTGCGACTCCGAGCGCCAGGGCGCCCCCACTGCCGCCTTCGCCGATCACCACCGCGATCACCGGACAGCCCAGGCGTGACATTTCGCGAAGATTGTACGCCACCGCTTCCGCCTGGCCTCGTTCCTCGGCGTCAACGCCCGGGAATGCGCCCGCGGTGTCGATCAGGGAAATGACGGGCCGGCCGAACTTGTCCGCCAGGCGCATCAGGCGGATCGCTTTCCGGTAGCCCTCGGGCTTGGGCATGCCGAAATTGCGAAAGAGCTTCGCTTTTGTATCCTTGCCCTTCTGTTGGGCAACCACCATGACGGGCCGGCCTTCAAAATAGGCGAATCCGCCAATTGTCGCCTTGTCGTCGCCGTAGAACCTGTCACCGTGCAATTCTTCGAATCCGGTGAAGACTCTTTCGATGTAATCGAGTGCTTGCGGACGTTTCGGATGCCGGGCAAGTTGAACGCGCTGCCAGCTCGGATTCGTCAGCACTTCTGGCGGAGCGCCTGTCGGCGCTGGCGCCTCGTCCGGAACGGGAGCGTCGTTTGTAGCGACGATTGGGTCATCCGGCATACGATTACCTGGCGAGGACCTCCACTGACTCAGGACCGCAGATCTTCTCGACGGCCACCCGGAATTCACGGTCGGCGCGAACCTTCGAGCTTACGTCCATAATGACCGAAAAGTCGCGCGGCTTTTCCAGGCGTAAGCGTACTTCCGTATCACCCTGCTTGCGATGAAAGAGATCGTTCAACTCAGCCGCCTTTTCCACTGTTGTATCTTCTCTCAGCCAGACCCGTATCGATATAAGTGTCGGCAGATCGACGCGGGCGTCTTCAAGCGGAGTGATATCCTGCACGTTCAGCTTAGGCGGGCTATCTTCTTCACGCATGACGGTCGCCTTCAAAAGTACACAGGCGTCTTCCTTGAGATAGGGAAGCAGTTCGTCATAGCGTGTTGAAAACACCATCCCGTCAAGCGTACCGCGCCCGTCGTCGAACTTCATCTGCGCCCAGTATTTGCCCTCCCGGCTTGTCTTCCGCTGGATGCCTGTCAACAAGCCACAGAGGGAGATAACCAGCCCCTTCTGAACGTCTTCCAGTTTGTCGGTGGTGTGAGTGGCGAGATCTCCGATTTTGTCCGCGAACTGTTCAAGGGGATGGCCAGAAACATAGATTCCGAGCATTTCCTTCTCGCCCGAAAGCTTTTGCTGGGCCGTCCAGGGAGGGAGGGAAGCCAGTGGGTAGTCGTCCTCCTTCTGCTCTTCGATGAATCCGAACAGGCCGGCTTGACCCATTTCGCGGTCGCGCAGCGCACGGAGTCCGGTTTCCATTGCACGATCGATGGCATCCGTCAATTGCGCGCGGTTGCCGTTGAGAGAATCCATCGCGCCCGCCTTGACCAGGCTTTCGAGAACTCGCCGGTTTACCGAACCGAGGTTGACGCGCTCGCAGAAATCGAAGATTGTCTTGAAAGCGCCGCCCTCGTTGCGGGCGGCGGCAATCGCCTCAATCGCTCCCTGACCCACGTTCTTCACCGCTCCCAGACCGAAGCGGATCGCGCTTCCGGCCGGTGTGAAATTGCGGTCGCTTTGATTTACATCGGGCGGAAGTACGTGAATGCCCATCTCGCGGCATTCGTTGATGTACTTCACGATTTTGTCCATGTTGCCGGATTCCGAGGTCAGCAGCGCGGACATGAATTCGACGGCATAATGAGCTTTTAGGTACGCCGTGACGTAGGCCAGATAAGCGTATGCGGCGGAATGTGATTTATTGAAACCGTAGCCCGCGAATTGCTCCATCAGATCGAAGATCTTGACGATCTTCTTTTCCGGAAAGCCTTTCTGGACGGCGCCCTTGACGAAACGGTCGCGCTGCTTCGCCATCTCCTCGGCTTTTTTCTTTCCCATGGCGCGGCGGAGGAGATCGGCTTCACCGAGTGAATAGCCAGCGAGCAGGTTCGAAATCTGCATCACCTGCTCCTGGTAGAGGATGACGCCGTAGGTTTCTTCGAGAAGCTGTTTTAGCTCGGGCACCTCATAGGCGACCGGCTTGCGGCCATGCTTCCGGTCGATGAAGTCCGGAATCATGCCGCCCTGGATGGGGCCGGGACGGTAGAGGGCATTAAGGGCGCAAAGATCCTCGATGCGATCCGGACGGTAGCGGCGCAGGATATCTTTCATGCCCTCGGATTCGAACTGGAAAACGCCGCTGGTGAATCCGTTGCTGAAAATCTTCTCGTAAGTCTCTTTATCGTCGAGCGGCAGTTCCTGAATAACGATCTTTTCCCCGCGGTGCTTCTCGATGAGCTTTAACGCTTCATCGATAATTGTGAGCGTGGTGAGGCCGAGGAAGTCCATCTTCAACAGGCCTAGCTTCTCGATGCCGGACATGTCGTACTGCGTCACAATTTCGGTCTTGTTCGTGACGTAGAGCGGCGCCAGTTCTCTCAACGGAACCGAAGAAATCACGACGCCGGCGGCGTGCATTCCGGCGTTTCGCGCCATGCCTTCGAGCTTCAGGCTGACGTCGAGCACTTCCTTCACTCGCGCATCGCTGGCGGCGGCTGCTTTCAGTTCGGGATCGTTGAGGGCCTCGGTTAGCGTGATATTCAGTTGTTTCGGCACGAGCTTCGAGATGCGATCAACGTCGGCGAAGCTCATATCGAGCACGCGGCCTACGTCCTTGATGGCCGCCTTGGCCGCCAGAGTGCCGAACGTGATGATCTGCGCCACCTGCTCGCGGCCGTATTTCTCAGTGACGTACTGAATCACTTCGCCGCGGCGATTCGTGCAGAAATCGATGTCGATATCGGGCATGCTGACGCGCTCCGGGTTAAGAAAGCGCTCGAACAGCAGTCCATATTCCAGGGGGTCGATGTCGGTGATTTCCATGGCGTAGCCGACAAGGCTGCCGGCTGCGGAACCACGCCCCGGTCCCACGGGAATGCCTTTCGATTTCGCGAAGCGAATGAAATCCCAGACGATCAGAAAATAACCCGGAAACTTCATCTGCTGGATAATCTGAATCTCACGTTCCAGCCGCTCGATGTATTCGGGAATATCGTGCTTGAGCCTGCCCTGCTTGCGCAGCGATTCGAGATACGGGCGGCGCTTCTCGAAGCCTTGCCGCGCTATCCAGGCGAAGTACGTGTCGGAGCTGTGGCCTTCCGGCACGTCGAAGCGTGGGAATGGATCCTTTACCTTTTCAAGCTTCACATGGCAGCGCTGAGCGATATCCCATGTGATATCGAGCGCATGCTCCACTTCGCCGAACAGCTTCATCATCTCTTCGCGCGTCTTTATGTAGAAATCCGGCGTCGAGAAGCGCATCCGATTCGGGTCCGACATCGTCTTACCCGTCTGAATGCAGAGCAGTATTTCGTGGGAGCGAACGTGGTCGTGCGTCAGATAGTGCGCATCGTTCGTGACCACCAGAGGGATGCCGGTGTCGGCGGCCAGCCGGTTCACTTGCGGCAATAGAATTTTGTCTTGTTCGAGCCCGTGGTCCTGTAACTCCAGGAAAAAGTTGTTCTTTCCGAAGAGATCGGCGTATTCGTAGGCGAGCCGCTTGGCGTCGTCGTATTTATCAGCCAGGAGCGTTTCGTTGACATCGCCGCGAAGACAGGCGGACATGGCGATTAAGCCCTTGGAATGCCGCGCCAGCAAATCTTTATCGATCCGCGGTTTGTAGTAGAAACCTTCGAGATAGCCGGTGGAAACCAGGTTGATCAGGTTTTTATAGCCTTCCTGAGTCTCGGCAAGCAACACCAAATGGTTATAGCGATCCGATTCCGAGCGAAGCTTGTGCCCCTGCTGGGACACATAGACTTCGCAGCCGATCACCGGGTGGACGCCATGG
>Ga0134126_10002756_pt1 | contig 22066 bp, 18 predicted proteins | sample KB31752_FD_96881 | JGI IMG/M metagenome (GOLD analysis project Ga0134126, IMG submission 96881) | Terrestrial soil microbial communities with excess Nitrogen fertilizer from Kellogg Biological Station, Michigan, USA - KB3-175-2 | ecosystem: Environmental > Terrestrial > Soil > Unclassified ... | reverse complement strand
TGGGTCCGGTTGCGGGGGCGTGAGCGCCATGGATGGCGCGACCGAGCTTACAGGGACGTACTTGCAGCGTCCCCCGCAACCGGACCCACCCCGCCATCCCACGGAGTGCCCGCTTTTGACGTTGACGTTGATTCGGCAGGTGCAGGGCGCAGCCCTGCCGATCACCCCACCTGCACCCGCCGCCCTTCGCGCGCGCTATCCATCCCCGCCTGCAGCAGCCGCATCACCTGCAGCGCCTGCTGCGCGCTGACCGTCGGCTCGCCCTCACCCTGCATCGCCGCCGCGAAATCGGCATACAGGCGCCGGTAGTCGCCCGGCAGGTTGTCCACGGTACTGCGCAGGACGTTGTCCTCCGCGTCGCAGTGCAGCAGCTCGCCGTGGCGCGGATCGATACCCCATCCCGGCGCACCTGGCGCGATGCCGCGACGCAGCTGCCCCTCCTGCACGTCCAGGCCATGCTTGATCCAACTGGCCCGCGTGCCATGCACGGAAAAACGGGGGGCAGGCGCAGCGACCAGTGAACCGGCATGCACGATCGCGCGATGGTGCGGGTAGTGCAGTACGGCGTGGAAATAGTCGACGCCGCTGCCGCCTTCGCGCTGCACCGCAAGGTCCGCATCGATCGCCTGCGGACAGCCGAACAGCACAAGCATCTGGTCCAGCAGGTGCGGCCCCAGGTCGTACCACAGGCCGCTGCCCGGCCCGTCCTGCTCGCGCCAGCGTTCGCGCACCTGCGGACGGTAGCGGTCGAAATGTGCGTGGCATTCGGCGATGTCACCGAGCGTGCCGTCGGCAAGCAGCGCCTGCAGGGTCAGGAAGTCCGCATCGAACCGCCGGTTCTGGAACACGGTCGCGATGCGTCCAGCGTCGCGCGCTGCGGCCAGCACCTGTTCGGCTTCGCGCACGCTCACGGCGAACGGTTTGTCCACCAGCACATGCTTGCCGGCGGCCAGCGCGGCGATGGCCAACGGCGCGTGCTGTTCGTTCGGCGTGGCGATAACCACCGCATCTACCGCAGGGTCATCGAAGACCTCCTGTGCGGTAGCGCGTACGTGGACGTCGCTGAAGGTGCGCAGCAGCGTATCGCGCTGCGAACTGACCACGCTGTGCAGGGCCAGCCCCGGCGTGTGCTGGATCAGCGGGGCGTGGAAGACGCGGCCGGCAAGGCCGTAGCCGATCAGGGCCAGTTGCAGCTCAGGGCGCATGGGAGGACTCCGCGCAGATCGTGAAGTGCAGGACAGGAACCTCAGGGTAAACGAGATGACTACGCGCCCGGAAGCTGAACCATTCCCGCTGCGGGTGCGCCCATTCACGTGAGCGTGACCGCAGCGCCACGCCTGCACTACAAGCACTTGGCGACACTGGGCGCACCAACCAGTAGGAGAACCAAACGATGAGCACCACGACCCGTACGCTGTTGGCTTCCGCCCTCACCCTGGGCCTGGCGCTGTCCTCCTCGGCCGCATTCGCCCAGGACGCCGCAGCGAAGAGCCCGCCGAAAACCGATCATTCGGCGATGACCCATGCAGACCGCCATGATTCCAACGAGCCGGTCACCGACAGCTGGATCACCACCAAGGTCAAGGCCGATCTGCTCGCCAGCAGCAATGTGCCGGGTACCGAAGTAAAGGTGGAGACGGTCAATGGCGTGGTCAGCCTGAGTGGCACCGTTGCCACCAAGGCCGAGCATGACAAGGCCATCGCCACCGCCAAGGGCATCAAGGGCGTGACCCGCGTTGATGCCGCCGCACTGAAGGTCAGCGCCGCCAAGCGTTGATCGACGCCGCAGGTTATCGGCAGGGGCGCTCCCACGGGGGCGCCCCTGTTTTGTGCTGTGGCGCCTGCTCGATACGTGCTGGTGGGCGCCCCGGCGAATGACCCATTGCCCCAGAGATGTGACCGGCTGCGCTATATTGCCGGTTCCGCCGTGGCCGGTCCTGCCCGGATCGCACTCCCCGGCTGAGCTGACGAGGAACTATGGCGCTGGTTTTCAGTGATGACATCTGGGATCGCTGGCGACTGCCTGCTTTGGCACTGGCAGCGGCAGCCATCATCGTGGTCCCGTGGTTGACCCTGCGCAAACTGCAGCAGGACAACGAACTGGCCATGGGCTGGGTGACCCATACCCAGCAGGTGACCGTGGCCCTGCAGCAGCTGCAGACCGACGTGCGCGACATCGAATCTGCTGCGTTGACGCTGTCCAAGGGCGTGGACGCGCCGGGCCTGCGCGAGCGCATGGGCAAGGCCAACGACATCCCCGAGCGTCTGGCCGAACTGGGCCGGATGACCCGCGACAATCCCGACCAGCTGATCCGCATCGGCCGCATCCAGTCGATGCTGGAAGGCCGGCTGGGGGTTGCGCGTGAACTGGCGAAGTCCGAGCCGAACAGCGACCAGCGCGAGCTGGTGCAGGACCTGAGCACGCGCTACCCGATCCGCGGCCTGGTGGAAGAGCTGCAGGCCAGTGAGGAAGCGCTGCTGGCCCAGCGCATCGCGCAGGCGGAGCGACAGAAGCGGCAGACCAACTTCGTGTCGTGGAGCTCGCTGCTGGTGCAGCTGGCACTGCTCGGCCTGGTGCTGTGGCTGCTGCAACGGCAGATCGGCCGCCGCCTGCAGGCAGAGCGGCAGTCGCAGCGCGCGGCGGCACGCGCGGCGTCGGTGCTGCAGACCGTGCGCGAACCGATCGTGCTGCTGGATCGCGAGCTGCGCGTGCAGCTGCACAATCCCGCGTTCTCCGAGTTGTACGGGCTGCAGGATGAGCGCGCCGACGGCCTGCTGCTGGAAGACGTAGGCGAGGGCGCGTGGCGTGACCCGGTGGTGCGCCAGCGCCTGGCCGATGTGTTGCTGCGCGGCCGCGAACTGTGGGATTTCGAACACGAACAACGCACCGTCGACGGCATGTCCCGTTACATGCTGCTCAACGCCCGGCGCATGCCGCTGCCTGACACCGACGATGAAGTGGTGCTGCTGACCGTCAGCGATGTGACCGTGCAGCGTGCGGTGCAGACACGTGTTGAAGAACTGAACCGGCAGCTGGAGGGCAAGGTTGCCCAGGTCTCGGAGGTCAACCGCGAACTGGAAGCGTTCAGCTACTCGGTGTCGCACGACCTGCGCGCGCCGCTGCGCCATGTCGCCGGTTTCTCGGACAAGCTGTCGCGCCATCTGGGCGAGGCTGCCGACGAGAAGAGCCAGCACTACCTGGGGGTGATCTCCGGTTCAGCGCGGCGCATGGCCACGTTGATCGACGATCTTCTGGTCTATTCGCGCCTGGGCCGCGTGGCGATGCGCCAGCAGACCGTGGACATGCAGTCGCTGGTGGCCGATACGCGCGCGATGCTCGACGCGAACGTGCAGAGCGAAGCCGAGAGCAGTGGCCACGCCCATCAGGTGGAGTGGAGCATCGCGCCGCTGCCGATCGTGGTGGGCGACGAAAACATGCTGCGCCAGGTCTGGCTGAACCTGCTGGGCAACGCGGTGAAGTATTCAGCCAACCGCGAGCCGGCCAAGGTCCGCGTGGACTACCAGCAGCAGCCCGATGGCGGTCATCAGTTCACGGTCAGCGACAATGGTGCAGGCTTTGACATGGCCTACGCCGGCAAGCTGTTCGGTGTATTCCAGCGCCTGCACAAGGCCAGCGACTATCCCGGCACCGGTATCGGCCTGGCCAGCGTTCGCAGGGTGCTGACCCGCCATGGCGGCCGCATCTGGGCCGAAGCCGCACCGGATGCCGGCGCCACCTTCCACTTCTATCTTCCCCCCGTGCTCGACACGGACAAACAGGGCCCCATCGCATGACGACGCTGCGCACCATCCTCCTGGCCGAAGACAGCCCGGCCGACGCCGAAATGGCGATCGATGCGCTGCAGGAAGCGCGCCTGGCCAATCCCATCGTGCACGTCGAAGACGGCGTGGAAGTGATGGATTAACTGCTGCGCCGTGGCGCCTTCGCCAGCCGCGAAGAGGGCCTGCCGGCGGTGCTGCTGCTGGATATCAAGATGCCGCGCATGGATGGCCTGGAAGTGCTGCGGCAGATCCGCGAACACGATGAGCTGAAGCGGTTGCCGGTGGTGATCCTGTCCTCCTCGCGCGAGGAAAGCGACCTGGCCCGCAGCTGGGACATGGGCGTGAACGCGTACGTGGTCAAGCCGGTGGACGTGGACCAGTTCTTCGGCGCAGTGCAGACCCTGGGCAAGTTCTGGGCACTGATCAACCAGGCTCCGGAGATCGAGTAGGCCCATGCCCCTGACCGGTCCCGCGCTCGGCGCATTGCGCATCCTGCTGGTGGAAGATTCCCCGGAGGATGCCGAGCTGATGTCCGAACAGATGCTCGATGCAGGCCTTGAGGCCACCTTCGAGCGTGTCGAGAGCGCGGACGACCTGCGCCATGCGCTGGCGCGCTTCCAGCCGGACATCGTGCTGTCCGACCTGAGCATGCCCGGTTTCTCCGGCGACGACGCGCTGCGCATCGTGCGCGATGCGTTGCCGGAGGTACCTTTCATCTTCGTCTCCGGCACCATGGGCGAGGAGAATGCGGTGGCGGCCCTGCAGAAGGGAGCCAACGACTACATCATCAAGCACCAGCCGGCGCGCCTGCCGTCGGCCGTGGCGCGCGCGGTGCGTGAGGCACGCAGCGCCATCGAGCGCTCGCGGGTGGAAACCGAGCTGATGCGCGCGCAACGGCTGGAAAGCCTGTCGTTGCTGGCCGCCGGGCTCAGCCACGATCTGCGCAACATCCTGCAGCCGCTGCTGATCATGCCGGACCTGCTGAAGGCGCGTACCGAAGATCCGCAGCTGCACCACCTGGCCGACGTGATCGCCGAATGCGGTCGCCGTGGCCATGAGATGGCCGAATCGATGCTGTCGTTCGTGCGTGGCTCGCGCAAGGCCAGCGAACGCATCCACATCGATGACCTGTTCCAGGCCGTGGCGCTGCTGTTGCGCAGCAACGTGCCCGATGGCGTCCGCCTGGACCTGGTGGTCGAGGATGAGGGGCTGGTGGTCGATGCCAACTACACCGAGTTGCAGCAGGTGTTGTTGAACCTGGCGCTCAACGCGATCCAGGCGATGCCCCAGGGTGGCAACCTGAGCCTGACCGCCAGCCATGGTGGCCAGCGCGATGGCGAGGACTGGCTGCGCATCGCGGTGGTCGATGAAGGCACCGGCATGGATGCGGACACGTTGTCGCACCTGTTCAACCCGTTCTTCACCACCAAGGCCGATGGCACCGGGCTGGGCCTGATTTCCTGCAAGCGCATCGTTGAAGGTGCCGGTGGCAGCATCCACGTCGACAGCCAGCTGGGGCGGGGCACCTGCTTCGAGCTGCGCTTGCCGATGCATGCCAGCGCCGAGGGCGGCGAACCGATCGAACAGCTGGTGGCACTGGGCAGTGGCCAGTCGATCCTGGTGGTCGATGGTGAAGCCACCCGCCTGTCGCTGCTGGGCAATGCACTGTCCAGCCAGGGTTATCAGCTGCAGTTGGCCTCCGATGGCCCGGCTGCGCTGCGCTGGATGCAGCAGGAGGCGATGCCGGCGCTGGTGATTGCCGATGCCGGCTCCAAGCTGTTGTCGGCCAGCCAGCTGCTGGGCGAAATGGCCACGCTCGGCTACCGCGGCCCGGCGCTGGTGCTGGAAGACGCTGCCGGGGAGATGCCGGAAGATGTGTTCCCCGCTGGCATCGAGGTGCACCTGCTGCGCAAGCCGCTGCAGATGCAGCAGGTGTTCCGCGCGGTGGCCGACGCGCTGGGCTGAAACAGGGGTAGTGCCGGCCGCTGGCCGGCATCTGTGGTCGGATCATTGCGGTTGCCGGCCAGCGGCCGGTACTAGCGGTCCCGGGGTTCCCACGGGAACCGCGGCAGGCTTTCCACCGCCTGTTCCAGCCGTCGCGACCAGTTCTGGTGGATGTCGGCATACAGCGGTGAATCGGCGCCCAGCCGCAGCTGCTGGCTGATCCGCAGTTCGCCGGCGCGCAGCAGCGCCAGGTCGACCGGCAGGCCCACCGACAGGTTGGAACGGATGGTCGAATCCAGCGAGACGATCGCCGTGCGTGCGGCATCTTCCAGGCGCGTGGACGGGGTCAGGATGCGGTCCAGGATCGGCTTGCCGTACTTGGACTCACCGATCTGCAGATAGGGCGTCTCCGGCGAGGCGGCAATGGCGTTGCCCAGCGGATAGACCATGTACAGGCCAGGCTGTTCACCGGCAATCTGTCCACCGAAGATCAGCGTCGCCTGGGTGTTCACCCCGTCGTGGCCATGCTCGGTGTGCTGGCTCTGTACCTGGCTGTCCACCAGCAGGGAGCCGACGTAGGCCGCAGCCTCGAACAGATGGGCCATGTCGCGTAGGTTCGGCGTGCGCCGCTCCTCGGCATCGCGCTTCAGCCGCGACACCAGCAACTGGGTCGTGGCCAGGTTGCCAGCGGCCATCACCACATAGGCGGCCTGGCCGGGATATTCGAACACGTGCAGTTTGCGGTGCACGCGGACATCGTCCAGCGCGGCATTGGTGCGGGTGTCGGCGGCGAAGACCAGGCCCTCGTCCACCTCGATTCCAACGCAATAGGTCATGTCGGTGCCCTATCATATGCGTCCCGGATTGTAGGCAGGCCGTTGTGACGATGGCATGCCCGCGCTCCACCTGATTGCCGTCACCGGAACCGCATGACCACCGTGCTCCTGAGCCTGGGCAGCAACGTCCATCCCCGCCGCTACCTCCACGCTGCGGTGGCGGCCCTGCGCGAGCGCTTTGGCGCGCTGCAGGTGTCTGCCGCCTACCGCACCGCTGCCGTCGGTTTCGACGGCCCGGCCTTCCTCAACAACGGCGTTGCCCTCGAGACCGACCTGCCGCTGCAGGAACTGGATGACTGGCTGCATGCGCTGGAAGATGCGCATGGTCGTGACCGCAGCGGCCCACGCTTCTCCGACCGGACCCTGGACGTCGATGTGGTGTTCTATGGCGACCTGGTGGTGGAGGGCCCCGGCCATCTGCGCATTCCGCGCCCGGAACTGAAGCATGCCTTCGTGCTGAAGCCGCTGGCTGACATCGCCCCGGACTTCGTCGATCCGGTCAGCGGCCTGGACCTGGCCACGCTGTGGCGCGCGCACAAGCAGTTTGGTGAAGCGTTCGAGGTCGTGGACCTGGAATGACGGGTTGTTGTTGCCGCTGCGCTCGCCGGGCATGGCCCGGCGCTACCGGTAGTGCCGTCCGCTGGCCGGCAACATTTCAGCTGACCGTACGCCCACCATCCACGCGCAACGTGTGGCCGGTGACGAAGCTGGCCTCGGCCGCCAGCCAGTAAACCGCTTCGGCGATTTCCTCGACCGTGCCGATCCGCGCCAGCGGCGTGCGCGCCAGCAGCGCCTCGCGGGCGAAATCGTCCTTGCCCTGTTCCGGCCACAGGATCGCACCGGGTGCCACCGCGTTCACCCGCACCTTCGGCGCCAGTTCCAGCGCCAGCGAGCGGGTGGCCATTTCCAGCGCGGCCTTCGCCATCGTGTAGGCGACGTGGTCGCGCATCGGGTCGGTGCCGTGCAGGTCGGTCAGGTTGACGATGCAGCCGTGCTGGCGGCGCAGGTAAGGCGCGGCGGCCTGGGCCAGCAGCAGCGGCGCGCGCGCGTTGACCGCGTACAGCTCGTCCATCGCCTCGGCGGTGACCTGGCCGAGCGGGGTGGGGAAGAAGTTGGAGGCGTTGTTGACCAGCGCATCCAGGCGGCCGAAGTGGGTGACCGCCTGCTCGACCAGATCGGCCAGGGCATCGGCGTCGCGCAGATCGGCCTGCAACGCCAGCACGCTGCCGGGGCGCTCGTTGTCCAGGTTGAAGGCGGCCTGCTGCAGTTCGGCGCTGGAGGTATGGGCGTGCAGCACCACCGACCAGCCACAGGCGTGGAACTGGCGGGCGATGGCCGCGCCGATCCGGCGTGCGCTGCCGGTGATCAGGGCCACGGGGGCGGTGTCACTCATCGAGGGTCCTCCAAGGCTCGGCTATCCTGTGCACCATTGTCACCGCATTCGAAGACGCCATGCAGCCTACCTTCCCCCTGCCCGAAGCCGATGCCCTGGCCCACAGCGATCAACTGGCCGCCGCCCTGCGTGCCGAGATCCTCGCACAGGGGGGGGCGATGCCGTTCTCCCGCTTCATGGAGCTGTGCCTGTACACGCCGGGCTGGGGCTACTACAGCGCCGGTGCCAGCAAATTCGGCGGCAGCGGCGATTTCACCACCGCACCGGAACTCGGCAGCCTGTTCGCCGGCAGTGTGGCCAATGCACTGGCGCCGGTGCTCGGCCAGCTCGATGCGCACGCACGGATGCTGGAACTGGGCGGCGGCACCGGCGCCTTCGCCGAGGCGGTGCTGCTGCGCCTGGCCGAGCTGGAGGCGCTGCCGGCCCGCTACGCGATCCTCGAGCCCAGTGCGGACCTGCGCCAGCGCCAGCAGGAGCGCCTGCAGCAGAACCTGCCGCCCGAACTGGCCGGCCGGGTGGAATGGCTTGATCGTCCGTTCGAGGACGACTGGGACGGCGTGGTGTTCGCCAACGAGGTGATCGATGCGCTGCCGACACCACGCTTCCTCATCAAGGACGGCGAGGTATACGAGGAAACCGTCGAACTGGACGCGCAGGGCAACTTCATCCGTGGCGCACAGCCGGCCGACCTGCTGCTCAACGGCGCGGTGCGCCATCTCGAGCGCTACCTGGAAAAGCCCTTTGCCGACGGCTACCGTTCTGAAGTGCTGCCGCAGCTGCCGTACTGGCTGCAGGCGGTGGCCGGTGGCCTGCGGCGCGGCGCGATGCTGTTCGTGGACTACGGCTACAACCGGGGCGAGTTCTACCAGGAAGAACGCGATGACGGCACCGTGCGCGCGTTCTACCGTCATCACGTGCACAACGAGATCCATCGTTGGCCGGGCCTGCAGGACATCACCGCATCGGTCGATTTCACTGCCATGGCCGAGGCCGGCCTGCATGGCGGATTTGAATTGGCCGGGTACTGCAGCCAGGCCAGTTTCCTGCTCGGCAACGGCCTGGACCAGGTACTGACCCTGGCCGAGGAGCGCACCGATGAAGTGGGCCGCATCCAGTTGCGCGACCAGGTGAAGAAGCTGACCCTGCCAACGGAGATGGGCGAGCGTTTCCAGGCCATTGGCCTGCAGCGCGACGTCGATTTCGAACCGGCCTTCGAACTGGGCGACCTGAGCTGGCGCCTGTGAGTGCAGCGTTGCCGGTGATCAAGCCGCTGCGGCGGCCGCGACTGTGGACCGCGTTGTGGGTGTTGGCGGTGCTGACGGTGATCGTGGTCTGCCTGATTCCGCCGCCGCCGATCCCGCTGCCGGAAAACAGCGACAAGGGCGAGCATTTCCTGGCCTATTTCATCCTGGCTGGAAGCGCGGTGCAGTTGTTCCGGCGTGGCCGTCCACTGCTGTGGGTGGGTGCCGGCCTGGTGCTGATGGGCGTCGGCATCGAGTTCGCGCAGGGCGCGTTGACCAGCAACCGCATGGCCGATCCGATGGATGCGGTGGCCAACACCGTTGGCGTGTTGGCGGGGATGGCTACCGCATTGACCCCGCTGCGCGACATGCTGCTGCGCTGGCGGGGGTAAGGCGCGCCAACCAAGGTTGGCGACTACCAAAGGCAGCCAGGCATGGCCTGGCTCTACAGTAGATCCACGCCATGCGTGGATGAATCTCGCCGGCGCCAACCAAGGTTGGCGTCTACCAAAGGCAGCCAGGCATGGCCTGGCTCCACGGTAGATCCACGCCATGCGTGGATGGATCTTCCCGGCGCCAACCAAGGTTGGCGTCTAACAAAGGCAGCCAGGCATGGCCTGGCTCTACTGTAGATCCACGCCATGCGTGGATGGATCTCGCCGGCGCCAGCCAAAGTTGGCGTCTACCAAAGGCAGCCAGGCATGGCCTGGCTCTACGTTAGATCCACGCCATGCGTGGATGAAACCGCCGGCGCCAACCAAGGTTGGCGCCTACCAAAGGCAGCCAGGCATGGCGTGGATCTACAGTAGAGCCACGCCATGCGTGGATGAATCTCGGCGGCGCCAACCAAGGTTGGCGTCTACCAAAGGCAGCCAGGCATGGCCTGGCTCTACGGTAGAGCAACGCCATGTGTGGATGAATTTCGGCGGCGCTAACCAAGGTTGGCGTCTACCAAAGGCAGCCAGGCATGGCCTGGCTCTACAGTAGATCCACGCCATGCGTGGATGGATCTCGGCGGCGCTAACCAAAGCTGGCGCCTACCAAAGGCAGCCAGGCATGGCCTGGCTCGACAGTAGATCCACGCCATGCGTGTCCGCCGTTATTTCCCCAGCGTCACCTCATCCAGCACCCACATCGCCGGGCGCGTGTCGCCGGTGAAGTTGATGCACAGATCGCCCGTGCCCGAGGTGCCCTTCGGCAAAGCCGCACGCAGGGTCACGAAGCCGTCGGCATCGGTCTGCGCCGGCAGCGGCACCTGCGCCAGGACCTTTCCGGTGCAGTCACCGCGGCGGATCAGCATTTCGCCGTGCGCGCTCCGGGCCTTTTCGAAGCGACGCTTCGGCTCGTCGTGGGCCAGCTGGAAGTAGTACGGAATGCGGCCCGCGCGCACTTCCAGGCTGCCGATGCCATCCAGCTGTGCCTGCGGCCAACGCCAGCACGGCTGGAAGATGTCGACGGTAAACACCGCACGCGCACCTTCGCGCGGACCATCATCTTCCAGGCGCAGTACCAAGCCCTTCTCGCCGACGCAGCTGCGCAGTGCTTCGCTGTGCCGCGACAGCAGCGACTGCGCGGTGTACGCCGCCACCGTCGGCTTCGCAGCCAGCGGCTGGCCCTGGTAGAAGGCGGCAGCCTGCACCGTCGCCGGCAGCGTGGACGTCAGTGGCTGCCGGTACAGCGGCGATTGCGCGGTCACCGGCTTGCCGTCGCTGCTGTAGCGCACTTCATAGCCCAGTGGATTGGCCAGCGACACGGTCACCGTGTTCGCCGCGCGGTCATCGGTGTAGGCCACGCCCACTTCGAACGGCGTCTGCGCGTAGGCCAGGCCCCAGGCCCGATAGCGCTGCAGCTGCGAGGGCAGGCGTGCCAGGAAGTCGCGGAAATCGCGATGCTCCGGCGTGCTCCAGCCGGTCTCGGCCACGGCGGCCAGGCGCGGGAACAGGTTGTGCTGCAGACGCGCGTAGGTGCGCGTGTGCTCGGTGAACATGTTCGCCTGCAGGCCGAGGATGTGCCCGCGCTTGTCGGCGGCCAGTTCGGCCGGCACCGGTTCGTAGTTGTAGAGCTTGGCCAGGTTCACCTGCGTCGGCCGGCCCGGCGGTTCGTTCGGCGAGGACGTCTGCAGGTAATCCAGGTACAGGTGGCTGACCGGCGACATCACCACATCGTGGCCGGCGCTGGCCGCAGCAAGGCCGCCTTCGGTGCCGCGCCAGGACATTACCGTGGCCTGCGGCGGCAGGCCGCCCTCAAGGATTTCGTCCCAGCCGATCAGGCGACGGTCGTGTTGTTCCAGGAAGGTTTCCAGGCGCTTGATGATGTGGCTCTGCATGGCCATCTCATCCTTGATGCCGAGCGCGCGCATGCGCTGCTGCACCTGTTTTGATGCTTCCCACTGGTCCTTCACCGCCTCGTCGCCACCCACATGCACATACCTGGCCGGGAACAGCTGGATCACTTCTTCCAGCACGTTTTCCAGGAAGGTAACGGTGCCGTCCTCAACGTTGAACAGGTTCGGGAACACGCCCCATTCGCTCAACGGCTTCAACGGCGTGTCGATCGTACCCAGTTCCGGATAGGCGGCGATGGCAGCGGTGGCGTGGCCGGGTACATCGATCTCCGGAATGACCTGGATATGCAGCTTGGCGGCGTAGGCGATCACTTCGCGGATCTGGTCCTGCGTGTAGAAGCCGCAGTACGGATGCTCCTTGCCACTGACCGGATCGATGCCGCCATCACCGGCCGGAAGGCGGCAGCTGCCGACTTCGGTCAGCTTCGGGTAGCGCTTGATCTCCATGCGCCAGCCCTGGTCGTCGGTCAGGTGCCAATGGAAGGTGTTGAGCTTGTGCGCTGCCATCGCATCGAGCACGCGCTTGATCTCGTCCAGGCTCTGGAAGTGCCGCGCCGAGTCGAGCATGAAGCCACGCCAGCTGAAGCGCGGCGCATCCTGGATCTGCACGGCCGGCAGCACGCCGTTGCTGCCGCTGGTGGCGAGCTGGGCCAGGGTGGTGGCGCCGTAGAACAGGCCGGTCTCGTTGCCGGCCTGCACCAGCACGCCCTGCGCGGTGCTTTCCAGCGTGTAGCCCTCGCCGCTGTCGCGGAAGGTCGGCACGATCTGGAAGCGGATGCTGTTGCCCTTGGCGGCGGCCTTGCCGTTGGCCACGGCCAGTCGCGGCCCCCCACTGCGCGCCAGCAGGTCGACGAACTGTGCGGCCACGCGCTGTGCGGCTTCACCATCGGCATGCAGCACGGTAGCGGCGCCCACGGTGATGCCCGCGCCGTTGCCGCGCTGCACGTTGGCCGGTGCGGGAATCAACATCAGGCTGCCGGCGCGCAGCTGCGGGCCAGGGCCGGTATCGAGTGCCGGGGCATCGGCGGCCCAGACGGCGGGAAGCAGCGCCAGGCCCAGCAGCATGCTGGCAATGGGAAAGGGTCGCATCATCTCACTCCTGTGGTGGGCGGCTCGCTGTGCCGCGCGTGGCCGCCGCGCAGGCGGCGTTTCCAGACTCCCATCGTACGACGGGCCCGGAAATCCGGGCCCGTCGCGATGTGCAGCTGGGTGCAGGCTTAGAACTTGAAGTGCAGGGTGGCCATGTAGCGGCGGCCGCTCTTGTACTTGCCGGCCAAGTGTTCCTTGTCGCCCAGGTACTGGAAGTAGGTTTCGTCCAGCAGGTTCTGCGCATCCACCGTCAGCGACCAGTTGTCGTTGAAGGTGTAGCCGAAGCTGGCGCCCAGTTCTGCGTAATCGTCCACGCTGGAGGGGGCCGCGCCGGCCACGTAGCCGCCGGCCAGATAGCTGTCACGCCAGTTGTAGGTCAGGCGCGCATTGATCGGGCCCTTCTCGTAGTACGGGCTGAACGCAATGGCATTGCGCGACTGGTACGGCAGCGGGTCGCCGGTGTTGTTCTCGCCGTTGGCGTAGGTGTAGTTGCCGGTCAGGCCGAAGCCGCTTTCACCGAAGGGCTGCTGGAAGCTGATGTTGAAGCCCTTGACGTGGCCGCTGCCAGCGTTGCGCGGGCGCTGGATGCTGTAATCGCAGTAGCCATCGGCGGTGCAGCCGTTGCTGCCGACGATATTGGCCCAAGTCGCAGGCGAGGTGTCGCGGATCGAGTTGTACTGGCGCTCGATCGTAGCCGAGGTATCGATGTAGTTGTCGATCTTCTTGTAGAACACCGACCAGGCCACCACGGCCTGCGGCGCGTAGTAGTACTCGGCGGAGGCGTTGAAGTTCCACGACTCATACGGCGACAGATCGGCGTTGCCGCCCGAACCGGTCAGGGTGGTGTCGTTGAGGAAGGTGTTGTTGACCATCTGGTTGTACGGCGCCCAGGCGATCACCTTGGCTGCAGCAAAGCGGAACACCCAGTCGTTGTCGGTGTCCCAGGCCACGTTCAACGACGGCAGCACGAAGTCTTCCTTTTTGGTGCGGGTCTGCCACTTGCTGTCCAGGTCGGTCAGCGAGGGCGTGCCACCGTAGACGAAGCCGCTGCCTTCGGTCTTGGAATCGACGTAGCGCACGCCCAGGTTGCCGCGCAGCGGGCCGTTGGAGAAGTTCAGCTGCGCATAGGCGGCATTGTTGGTCTGGGTCAGCGCCCAGCTGTTGTTGAGGTAGCTGGCCGGATCGGGGTTGCTGTAGTCGATAGGGCTGTTGCGCACCCAGTTCAGCACGTTGTTGCGGCCGGCCTGCACGTGGCGGCCCTGGTCGGGGGTGAAGCCCTGGATATCGGTCAGGCCGATGGTGCCCACGTCGGCCAGCGTGCCCGGGGTGACGCCGCCATACACGTTGAGGGTGAAGGCTTCATCGTGCTTGCCGTGGCGCACGCCGAACTGCAGCTGGTTGAAGATGCTGTCGAACTGGACGTTGAAATCGAGCTGGGCGTAGGTGTCCTTGCTCTCGGTGGAGAACACGCCGTTGTTGCCGAACCAGCCACCGGCCGAGCCCCAGTTGGCCGGATCGCGCGCGCCGGCCGGGTCATCGAAAGTGATGCCCTTGTCCATGTTCCAGCTGTAGCCGCCGTTGTAGAACGGCTCGATGAAGTACTGGGCCAGGTTCTTGTTGTCGGACTTGCTCTGCCCGACCTGACCGGTCATGCCCCAGCCCTCGCCCTTCCACGCGCCGCGCAGGTCCACGCCCTTGGTGACCACTTCGGACAGGCGCACGTTGTTGTCATAGATCAGCGTACCGCTGTTGGCGGTGGCGCTGGCGTTGGAGTGGCCGCTGGTAGCCACGCCATTGCGCACGTCGCCAAGCTGGTTGACCGCGTTGACGGTGCCCGGGTTCCAAGTCAGGAAGGAATAGAGCGACTGGTTGTAGTTGTCGAACTTCTCCTTGATGTACATGCCGCTGAGGTTGAACTCAAGCGTGTCGGTCGGCTTGAACTGCAGGTTGACCACGGCGCTGTCGCGCTTGCGCTCCTGCTGGAACCAGGCGGCGTTGAACGAATTGGGCACGTCCACGTCGGCGGCCACGCCGGTGGCATTGGGGAAGGTGCTGGCCTTGGTGTAGCCGAACACTTCCTTGCCCTGGCGGTCGACGGCTTCTTCGTAGTGCTGGGCCGACACGGCCACGCCGAAGGTTTCGTCGTTGTTCTTCCAGCTGTACAGCACGGCGGCGTTCGGCTTGCCTTCGCTGGCCTGCTGGCTGTAGCTGTAGCCTACCGAGGCGGCCACTTCGTTCTGCTTCAGGTCCAGTGGCTGGCGGGTATGCATCAGCACGGTGCCGCCGAGGCTGCCTTCGGTCAGGCGCGCTTCGGACGACTTGAGGATCTCGGCGCGGCCCAGGATCTGCGGGGCCAGCAGCGTGTAGTCGAAGCCGCGGTTGGGTTGTTCGCCGTACAGCCAGATCGCCTGCGCCACCGGGTGGTTGTCGAGGAAGGACAGGTTGAGGCTGGGGTCGGTGCCGTCGATGCTGACGCGCTCGCCTTGGCCGAAGCGGCGGTCGAGGGTCACGCCCGGGATCTGCGACAGTGCTTCAGCAACGTTGGTGCTGGGGAACTTGCCGATGTCCTCGGCAGTGATCGCTTCGGACACACCGACGTTGTTGCGCTTGGTGTCCAGCGACTTTTCCAGGCTGGCGCGGATGCCCACCACCTGCACGGTGTCCAGGTCCTGCGGGCTCTGGTCCTGTGCGTGCGCCGAGAAGGCGAGGCAGCCGACGATGGCTGCCGAAAGCAGAGTCTTGCGGGTATTCATGATGTCTCTCCTCATCACTCGTTGGGTGCCGGCGGCGGCATGCGGATTGCGATTACGGCATGGAACGGAACGACGTGCTGCGATTGCGTTGAAGCCGATTGCAGGTTCAGGCGTCGGCGTGGAGCAGGTACCAGCTGGCAGCGCCGATCACGCCCAGCTGTCCGTGCTCGACCACCTTCACCGGGATGCGTGCCAGCGCCTCGCCCATCGGCCCCTTCTGCAGGTAGCGTTCGACGAAGGTGCTGGTACGCAGGTACTCGCGGATCTGCGGCAGGATCCCGCCGGCCAGGTACACCCCGCCGTGGGCGCCATAGAACAGGGCCATGTCGCCGATGGTGCTGCCGAGCAGGCCGCAGAACACATCCAGCGCCTGACGCGCCAGCGGATCGGTGCCGGTCATCGCCGCAGCGGTGACCGCATCGGGGCTGGCCAGCGCCGGTGCCTGCCCCTGCAGCGCGCAGATCGCGCGGTACAGGTTCATCAGGCCGGGGCCGGAAATCGCATGTTCGATCGACACGTGCGCGCGGTCGCGCTGCATGTGGCGGACGATCGCCATTTCCAGTTCGGTGCTGGCGGCCAGGGTCGGCTGCCCGGCCTCGGTGGCCAGCACCACCGGGCCGTTGGCGGTGGGAATCCACAGCGCTGCGCCCAGGCCCGTGCCGGGGCCGACCACCAGGGTCGGGCCGCGCGGCGCCGTTTCCGGGCCGCACAGGTGCAGCACGCCGCTGGCATCGACCTGCGCGGCCGCGTAGGCCACCGCTTCGAAGTCGTTGACGATGTGCACCCGCTGCAGGCCGACGTCGGCCTCGATCTGCCGCGCCGACAACGGCCACGGCACGTTGGCGGTGATCACCGTGCCGTCTTCGCGGGCATAGCCAGCGGTGGCGACCACGCAATGCGACGGGCGCGGGCCTTCGGCCAGGAAGTCGGCGAGGATCGCGCTGAGCCCGGCGTGGTCGGCGTTGCGGTACTTGCGGTAATCGAGCACCTGCACCGGATGGGCATCGTCGCCGCTGGCCTGGACCCGGGCGACACGCACATGGGTGCCGCCAACGTCGGCAGCCAGGAACGAGGGCGCGACGCGGGACAGGACATGGGCCGGGGCGGGATGGCTGGCGGTCACGCGGGCTCCTGCTGCAGGTGGGGCCGGCCCCGGGAAGGGCAACGATGGAGCCGGCGATTGGGCGGAGTCTGTAACCGCGTTGACAACGATGTCAACGAGTTCGTGACACTTTCGTTGCTGCGCCGCAACGAATGCAGATCGCCGTAAACGTTTACATGGCGTGAGTACTGCATCCCGGGCGGAACCGTTGCAGCAAGGGGCTTCAAGGGCCAAGCGCATTCAGCGGATGGCCGTGCAACGCGCTTGCGCAGTGCAACATGAGGTGTGGTGACCCGCGCATGGAAGTTGACAAACGGTCGCTGTCCATCGAAAGAATGTGACAACGTTGTTCCCAGCCACTCTCCGACGCCGTGTTCTGCGGCCGTCGCCGCAGGAGCCTTCCTGATGTCAGCCGTCCCCGCTGCAAGCGCACGCCCGAACGTGGCCTCGTCCATCGCCATCGTCGGCGTGCTGTTCTTCCTGATCGGCTTCTTCACCTGGCTCAACGGCCCGTTGATCACCTTCGTCAAACTCGCCTTCGAGCTGAGCGAGGTCGGCGCCTTCCTGGTGCTGATGGTGTTCTACCTGTCCTACTTCTTCCTGGCCCTGCCGGCGTCGTGGATCCTGCGCCGCACCGGCATGAAAAAAGGCCTGAGCCTGAGCCTGCTGGTGATGGCCGGTGGTGCGGCGCTGTTTGGTGAATTCGCCACCCAGCGCTGGTATCCCGGTGCACTGGGCGGCCTGTTCGTGATCGGTAGCGGCCTTGCGCTGCTGCAGACCGCGATCAACCCGTACATCTCCATCCTCGGCCCGATCGAAACCGCCGCACGGCGCATCGCGATGATGGGCATCTGCAACAAGATCGCTGGCATCCTTGCGCCGATATTGATCGGCACTCTGGTGCTGCATGGCATCGGTGATCTCGACGCTCAGGTGCAGGCCGCAGATGCGGCCACCAAGGCCACGCTGCTCAACCAGTTCGCGGCCAAGATCCACGCGCCGTATCTGGCCATGGCCGGTTTGCTGGTGCTGCTGGCGGTGGCGGTATTGTTCTCGCCGCTGCCCGAAATCAAGGCCTCCGAGGCCAATGCCACTCCGGCCGGCGTGCCAGGCAAGGCCGAGCGCAGCAGCATCTTCCAGTTCCCGCATCTGTGGCTGGGCGTGCTCTGCCTGTTCGTCTACGTCGGCGTGGAAGTAATGGCCGGAGATGCCATCGGTACCTACGGTCATGGCTTCGACCTGCCGCTGGACCAGACCAAGATGTTCACCGCGTTCACCCTGTTTGCGATGCTCATCGGCTACGTGGTCGGCCTGGTGTTGATCCCGCGAGTGGTCTCGCAGTCGCGCTACCTGACCGTCTCGGCGGTACTGGGCGTGCTGTTCTGCCTGGGCGCCTTCTTCACCCACGGCTATGTGTCGGTCGCCTTCGTGGCGCTGCTGGGCTTTGCCAACGCGATGATGTGGCCGGCGATCTTCCCGCTGGCGATCCGTGGCCTGGGCCGCTTCACCGAAACCGGTTCGGCGCTGCTGGTCATGGGCATCGCCGGCGGCGCGATCATTCCGCAGCTGTTTGCCGTGCTCAAGCAGCACATCGACTTCCAGCTGGTGTTCCTGCTGCTGATGGTGCCCTGCTATCTGTACATCCTGTTCTACTCGGTGGTCGGCCATCGCGTCGGCCTGCCGCAGGACAAGGTCTGATCGGCGATGATGGACGGCAGCCAACCCCAGGAAAAGCCGATGCGCAGAGCGACCATCAAGGACGTTGCCGAAAAGGCCAAGGTCTCGCTGAAGACGGTGTCGCGGGTGATCAACAACGAGCCCTCGGTGATGCAGGCCACCCGTGCGCGGGTGCTGCGTGCCATTGCCGAGCTCGACTACGAACCCGATCCGTCGGCGCGCAACCTGCGCAGCGGCACCACCTTCGTGATCGGGCTGGTGTACGACAACCCCAACCCGTACCACATCATCGGCGTGCAGAACGGCGTGCTCGCGGCCTGCCGCGAAACCGGCTTCGGCCTGCAGATCCATCCGTGCGATTCCAGTTCGCCGCTGCTGGCCGATGAACTGGCCGACTGGGTGCAGCGCTCGCGCCTCGCCGGGCTGGTGCTGACCGCACCGATGTCCGAACGTCGCGACCTGGTCCAAGCGCTCACCGCGCGCGGCATCAAGCTGGTGCGGATCATTGCCGCCACCGAAGATCCGGCCGATGGCGCCTGCGTGTTCGTCGACGACCGCGAAGCCGCCTATGAAATCACCGAGCACCTGATCCAGCTGGGCCACCAGCGCATCGGCTTCCTCTGGGGTGGCACCTCGCACCGTTCTTCGGGCGAACGCTACGCCGGTTACGAGGCCGCGCTGAAGGACTACGGCATGACCGTGGACAAGCATCTGGTGGTGCAGGGCGACTACACCTTCGACGATGGTTTCCGCGGTGCGCGGCGCCTGCTGGCACTGCGCGAACCGCCCACCGCCATCTTCGGTTCCAACGATGAAATCGCCGCCGGCGTGCTGGCCGCAGCGAAGTCGGCCGGCATGAACGTGCCCTACGACCTGTCCATTGCCGGCTTCGAGGACAGTCCGTTCTCGCGGCAGTCGTGGCCGCCGCTGACCACCGCCAAGCAGGCCACCGAAGACATCGCCCGCCATGCCGCGCGCCTGCTGATCGCACAGCTGCGCAGCGATGCCTACGACGATGCGCCGGCGCCGCTGCACAACCAGGGCTTCGTGCCGCAACTGGTGGTGCGCGGCTCGACCGCACCGATGCGTCCTGCCGCCGCCCGTCCCCTCCCTTCCGATCCTTCCTGAGCCTGCCATGTCGCTGTCCGATCCCACCGCCACCCTGATGTTCGCCGAGGCCGCCGAAGCGGCCGAGGTCGTTGCCCGCCAGTTCGCCCGCAACCACGCCGTGATGGAGACGCTGGCAGCCAGCCTGCGCGCTGCGCCGCCGCCGTTCGTGGTGACCTGCGCACGTGGCAGCTCCGACCATGCCGCGACCTACGGCAAGTACCTGCTGGAAACCCAGCTGGGCCTGGTCGTTGCCTCGGCCTCGCCATCGGTGGGCTCGGTCTACGCCGCACCGCTGCAGCTGCGCGGTGCGTTGTTCATTGTCATCTCGCAGTCCGGCAAGAGCCCGGACCTGCTGCGCAATGCTGAAGCGGCCAAGGCCGCTGGCGCGCGCGTGGTGGCGCTGGTCAACGTCGAGGATTCTCCGCTGGCACAACTGGCCGACACGGTCATTCCGCTGCATGCCGGCGTGGAGAAGAGCGTGGCGGCGACCAAGAGCTACCTCGCTTCGTTGTCCGCGCTGCTGCAGCTGGCCGCGTACTGGAAGCAGGACAGCGCGCTGCGCAATGCACTGGACCTGCTGCCCGATGCGATGCGCGAGGCCTGGCAGTGCGACTGGAGCGCTGTGACCGATGGCCTGGTGGAGGCCAACAACCTGTTCGTGCTCGGCCGTGGCCTCGGCCTGGGCGCGGCGCAGGAAGCGGCGCTGAAGTTCAAGGAAACCTGCAGTCTGCATGCCGAGGCCTACAGCTCGGCCGAGGTCAAGCATGGTCCGATGGCGCTGGTCGATCGCGGCTTCCCGGTGCTGGCCTTTGCCCAGCCCGATGAGACCGGCGCCGGTACCCGTGCCGTGGCTGAAGAGTTCACCGCACGTGGCGCCAAGGTGTGGCTGGCCGGTGCCGGCGGCAACCTGCCGGTCGCTGCCGCGCCGCATCCGCTGTGCGCGCCGCTGCTGACGGTGCAGAGCTTCTATCGCGCGATCAATGCACTGGCGCTGCGCCGTGGCTTCAACCCGGATCTGCCGCCGCATCTGAACAAGGTGACGGAGACGGTGTGATGGCAACCGTCCTGCGCAATGCCCGCATTCTTGCCGGCGATGAGTTCCGCGATGATCTTGCGGTGGTGATCGAAGACGGCCACATCAGCGCGCTGCTGCCCGACGCGGCGCCGCAGCTGGGTACGGCCGACGAGCAGGTGGATCTTGGCGGTGGCTGGCTGCTGCCCGGCTTCATCGATGTACAGGTCAATGGCGGTGGCGGCGCGCTGTTCAACAACACGCCCGACGTCGAGTCGCTGCGTACGATTGCCCGTGCGCATCGCCGCTTCGGCACCACGGCAATGCTGCCGACCCTGATCAGTGACGACGTGGTCGTGATGCGCGAGGCGATCGGCGCGATGCGCCAGGCGATCGCACAGGGCGTGCCCGGCGTGATCGGCATCCACCTGGAAGGCCCGTACATCGCACCGGCGCGCAAGGGCACGCACGATGCCAGCAAGTTCCGCGTGCCGGACGAGCAGGAAATCGAACTGGCGTCGTCGCTGGACAACGGCGTGACCCTGCTGACCCTGGCGCCCGAGCGCGTGCCGCTGGAGACCATCCGCGCGCTGGTCGAGCGCGGTGTGATCGTCGCTGCTGGCCACACGGCCGGCACCTATGAAGAGATCCGTGCCGGCCTCGATGCCGGCGTGCGTGGCTTCACCCATCTGTACAACGCGATGTCGCCGCTGCAGGGCCGCGAACCCGGCGCAGTCGGCGCGGCGCTGGAAGATCGCGACAGCTGGATCGGCATCATCGTCGATGGCGTGCACGTGCATCCGGCCAGCCTGCGGGTGGCGCTGGCGGCCAAGCCGCGTGGCCGCCTGCTGCTGGTGACCGACGCGATGCCGCCGGTCGGTGCCGACGATCCGAGCTACGTGCTGTATGGCGAAACCATTACTGCCATCGACGGCGTGGTGCGCAACGCGGCCGGCTCGCTGGCCGGTTCGGCGCTGGACATGGCCACTGCCGTGCGCAACACCGTGCAGTTGCTGCGCCAGCCGCTGGCCGAAGCCGCGCGCATGGCCTCGACCTATCCGGCGCAGTTCCTCAATGTCGATGATCGCCTGGGCTACATCGCCGAGGGCTACCAGGCCGACCTGGTGCTGCTGGACGACGCGCTGCAGGTGCGTGGTACGTGGATCGCCGGCCAGTACGAGGCGGCCTGACGATGAGCAGCGCGCCGCCACGCCGGTTGGGCTCGATCGACGCCCTGCGCGGCATGACCGTGGCGGCGATGCTCCTGGTCAACAACCCAGGCGACTGGAGCGCGGTGTTCGCACCGCTGCGCCATTCCGACTGGCACGGTTGTACGCCGACCGATCTGGTGTTCCCGTTCTTCCTGTTCCTTGTTGGCGTGTCGATGGCCTTCAGCGTCGCACCGCGCGCGCTGGATCCGGCCGCACGGCCTGCGCTTGCACGTGGCGTGCTGGAACGCGCGCTGCGCATCGCCGTTGCCGGTGTGTTGCTGCACCTGCTGGTGTGGTGGGCACTGCACACGCACCATTTCCGCATCTGGGGCGTGCTGCAGCGCATTGCGCTGTGCGCGGCCGTGGTGGGCGTGCTGGCGGTGTATGCGCGCCCGCGCGTGCAGGCGGCCGCGCTGGTGGCGCTGCTGGTGGGCTACGCCGCGCTGCTGCTGGGCGTGGGTGACCTGGCGCCGTGGACCAACCCGGCCAGTCGCCTGGATACCACCTTGTTCGCGCCATGGATCTACCAATGGCAGGCCGATACCGGTCTGGGCCATGACCCGGAAGGATT